>Ga0209675_1001384_pt1 | contig 14137 bp, 12 predicted proteins | sample AraplaCol_mLB_r2_2_FD_184280 | JGI IMG/M metagenome (GOLD analysis project Ga0209675, IMG submission 184280) | Arabidopsis root microbial communities from North Carolina, USA - plate scrape MF_Col_mLB_r2 (SPAdes) (version 3) | ecosystem: Host-associated > Plants > Roots > Endosphere | place... | reverse complement strand
CGGATTACCCGATGCCCGAAGACTGGCCCGCCTATCCCGGCCGCGCCCAGGTGCTGGAGTATTTTCGCAGCTTCGCGAAGCATTTCGATCTCTATCCACTGATCCGCTTCGGCCTCGGCGTGAAGTATCTGGCGCAGACGGGCGAGGGCTGGCGCGCCACCTTCGACGACGGCAGCCACCGCGACTATGCCGGCGTGATCATTGCCAACGGCCATCTCACCGATCCGCTGCAGCCGCAGGTGCCGGGCGATTTCACCGGCACGGTGATGCATGCCAAGGACTACAAGTCGCCCGAGATCTTCAAGGACAAGCGCGTTCTGGTGGTCGGCATGGGCAATACCGGCTGCGACATCGTGGTGGATGCGATCCACCAGGCCCGGCAGGTGCTGTGGAGCGTGCGCGGCGGCAACCATTTTGTGCCAAAATTCGTCGCCGGCAAACCGGCCGACGAGGCCAACCACAAGCCGAAAAAGTTCATCCTGCCGCCGAAACTGCGCGCCATGCTGCACGAGCCTGTCCTGCGCATCCTGGTCGGGCCGCCGGAACGCTTCGGCCTGCCGAAGCCCGCGCATCGGCTTTACGACCGCACGCCGATCGTCAACTCGCTGGTGCTGCAGCATCTGGGGCAGGGCGATGTGGGCCTGCGCAAACAGGTCAAGGCTTTCAGGGACGACCGCGTGATCTTCGAGGATGGCCGCGAAGATGCCGTCGACCTAGTGCTGTTCGCCACCGGCTACCGCATCACCTTCCCGTTCCTCGATGATCTGGCCCTGCTGAACTGGCAGCCGCTGCAGGCGGCACCCAGGCTCTATCGCAACATCTTCCCACCGCAGGATAACGGGCTGTTCGTCGCCGGGCTGCTTGAAGGCGCGGGGGTCGGCTGGCCCGGCCGCGCGCTGCAGACCGACCTGATCGCCGCCTATCTGACGGCGAAGCAGAAACGCCCGCAGGCGGCCGCGGCTTTCCGGAGCAGGATTGCAGGGACGCTGTCGGCGCCGGTCGACAAGACAGCCGGCGCGCATGGCATCTTCGTCGATTTCCTGACCTACAAGCGCGATCTGCAGAAAGAGATCGCGGCCCTGCGGTAGCTATCTCTCGTCAGGGGCCTTGGTCTTCGGCTTGAAGCTGCAATCCTGCGCCACGACGCAGCGCCAGCAATCCGGGCTACGTGCCTTGCAGATATAGCGGCCATGCAGGATCAGCCAGTGATGTGCATGCTGGCGGTATTTCGCCGGCACGACTTTTTCAAGCTTCAGCTCGACTTCCAGCGGATTCTTGCCCTTGGCCATGCCGGTGCGGTTGCCGACGCGGAAGATATGCGTATCCACCGCGATGGTCGGCTCGCCCCAGATCACGTTCAGCACCACATTGGCGGTCTTGCGCCCGACGCCTGGCAACTCCTGCAGTGCGTCACGGTCGCGCGGCACCTCGCCGCCATGCTTGTCGATCAGGATCTGCGACAGCGCGATCACGTTCTTGGCTTTTGAATTGAACAGGCCGATGGTCTTGATGTGCTGCTTGAGCCCTTCCTCGCCCAGTTTCAGCATCGCCTGTGGCGTGTTCACCGTCTTGAACAGCTTCTCGGTCGCCTTGTTGACGCTGACATCGGTGGCCTGCGCCGACAGCGCCACCGCCACCAGCAGGGTATAGGGATTGACGTATTTCAGCTCGGTCTGCGGCTCGGGGTTCGCGGCTGACAGCGTGGTGAAGAAATGTTCGATCTGGGCGGGCTTCATGGGGCTTGTCATCACCGGGGCTGGTGCATGATCTTTAGACCGCGATGAAACATTTAGGCAAGCTCGTCCTGCTGCTGCTCCTATTCGCGCCCGGCCAGAGCCGTGCGCAGGAGCAGTGCCGCCTGCCGTCCCAGGTCACCGTCTCACCCTGTCCCAATATCGGCCGCGAAGAGTCGCGCGGGCGAAAGGGCGATTTCGACCTGCATATCCTGAGTTTCAGCTGGTCGCCGGCTTTTTGTGAAACGCCGGCGGGCCGGCGTTCGACCCTGCAATGCCGCGACAACCGCTTCGGCTGGGTGGTGCACGGGCTGTGGCCGCAGTATGCGACACCACGGGCGGGCCAGCGCTGGCCGCAATATTGCAGTACTGTCGAGCCGGTGCCGGCGCAGACCCTGCGCCGGCATCTCTGCGCTTCGCCCGATCCGAAGCTCATGCAATGCGAATGGGCCAAGCACGGCAGCTGCAGTGACTTCGCCACGCCGGAGCAGTATTACGCCGCGATTGAAAGCTGGCGCGCCAGGCTGGCCTTGCCCGAACCGCAGCCGGGTCAGACAGCAGCGGCACTGACCAGTGCCGTGGTTGCCGCCAATCAGCGGCTCGGCCTGGAGCGTCGGCATGTTCAGGTGCAGGCCGCGAAGGATGGTGGCATCCGCGAAATACGATTCTGTCTTGACCGCACGCTTATGGGGCCTACAGCGTGTGGGCGTTGAAAAATAGTAACCTCTGCGCGAATAGGGAAACTCCGCACACGTCTTGTGCTATTGTTTAGCCGAATAAGCCGTGTGAAATTCTGTGGGCGGCAACGACGCCGCGGGGGGAGTTTTCAATCATGTTTCAACGCTCGATTGGCGCGCGTCTGATCGCGGCCATGCTCGGCATTACCTTCGCCGCCATCGCCGTGATCGCCGGCTACATGTTCATCAAGCAGCTGCAGACCGCCGACGAAGATCTCCGCGACGATCTAATGACGAAGTACGATGCGGTCCTGGAAGGCATCGAATTCGAGGGCCGTTCTGTCTCCGCCGCCAGCGCCGCGCTCAGCGGCATGAAGCCGTTGCAGGAGATCGTTGCCCGCGCCGACCGCGATGCCGGTCTGGCCCTGCTGGCCGAGCCGATGAAGAATGTGCGCGAGCGTCTGGGCATCGGCCTGATCACCGTACAGTTGCCCAGCGGCGTCGCGCTCATGCGCGCGCATTCGCCCGCCAATCACAGCGACAACGTGCTGAGCCGCCGTCAGACGGTGAAGCAGGCGATCGAGACATCGAAGCCCTATACCGGCATCGAGCCGGGCCGCGAGACGCTCAGCCTGTTCTCGTCGCATCCGATCATGCATGAGGGCAAGCTGGTCGGCGTGGTCGATACCGGCACCAATCTGGGCGAGGACTTCCTGCAGCGCATGAAGCGCCGCCTGAATGTCGATCTGACGCTGCATATGCTGAGCGATGACAAGATCATCGTCTATTCCACCACCTTCGTCGAGAAGACGGTGATGGTCGAGGCGGATTACCGCGCGGCGCTGGCCGGCGGCCATCCGCAGAAGCGTTCGCTGCTGAAGGGCCGCCAGGTGACGGCGATGCTGGCCCCGTTGAACAATTTCTCAGGCAAGGCCATCGCGGTGATCGAGGTGGTGCAGGATACCGAGAAGCAGGCGGCCGAAGCGCGGCGTGAATTGCTGATCCTGGGCCTGATCGCGGTGGTGACACTGGGGCTGGCCGGCGGCATCGCCGTCTGGATCAGCCGCAGCCTCACCCGCCCGATCTCGGCGATGACCGAGGCGATGCAGACGCTGGCCTCGGGCAATCTCGACTGCACCATTCCGGCGCAGGACCGCGTGGACGAGCTTGGCGCCATGGCCAAGGCCGTACAGGTCTTCCGCGAGCAGGGCGAGGAAAACCGCCGCATGTCGGCCGAACGCGCCAGCCAGCGCGAAGCCTTCGAGCAGCAGCGCAAGGCGCAGGAAGCCGAACTCGACCGTTCGATCGGCGCCATCGTCTCGGCGGCGGCCGAGGGCGATCTGGGCCAGCGTATCGCCGTCGACAATATGGAAGGCGTGATGCGCCGGCTGGGCGATGGCGTCAATGTGTTGGTTTCGACCACCGATGGCGCGCTCAAGGAACTGGTGACGGTGCTGAACCGTCTGGCCGGTGGCGACCTGGGCGGCCGTGTGCAGGGCAGCTACGCCGGCGTCTTCGCCGATCTGCAGCACGCCACCAACAGCATGGCCGAACGCATCAGCGATGTGGTGCAGCGCCTGTCGCAGAATGCGGAATCGGTGAATGCGGCCGCGGCCGAAATCTCCACCGGTAGCCAGGATCTGGCCAGCCGCACGGAAAGCCAGGCTGCCAGCATTGAAGAGACGGCGGCAAGCATGCACGAGATCACCACCACCGTGCGTCAGAATGCCGACAACGCGCAGGCGGCCAACCAGTTGGCGCTGGCGGCACGCGATACGGCCGAGAAGGGCGGCAGCGTGGTGGCCAGTGCGGTGACTGCCGTGACCCAGATCGAGGGCAGCGCGCAGAAGATCGCCGATATCGTGTCGCTGATCGACGAGATCGCCTTCCAGACCAATCTGCTGGCACTGAATGCCAGCGTCGAAGCGGCGAGGGCAGGCGAGGCCGGCAAGGGCTTCGCCGTCGTCGCGCAGGAAGTGCGTGCCCTGGCGCAGCGCTCTGCCAATGCGTCGAAAGACATCAAGGCGCTGATCTCGGAATCGAATGCGCAGGTCAAGGCGGGCGCGAGCCTGGTCAACCAGACCGGCCAGTCGCTGACCGAGATCGTCAATGCCGTGAAGAAGGTGTCGGATATCGTCGCCGAGATCGCGGCGGCCTCGCGTGAGCAGGCGACCGGTCTCGACCAGGTCAACACCGCCGTCGGTTCGATGGACGAGATGACCCAGCGCAATGGTGCGCTGGTGGAAGAGACCACGGCTTCGGCCCAGGCGCTGGCCGGCCAGGCTCAGGAGCTGGCGCAGCTGGTCGGCTTCTTCCGTCTCCGGTAAGGCGGAAGTGCACGCGGGGGCTGCGGTGGCAGCCCCCGCCCTATGCCGCCGGTATACACCGGTTACTAGTTTTTAATATATAAATATACAACCGATTCCGCGTATCCTCTGGCCGGGGTTCATTGGTTTGCCAGGGGTGGCAGGTGCGAGAGTCAGCCGAAAATGCGCGGCTGCGGCGGGAAACGCTGCAGTTGCTGGCACAGGTTGAAAAGCAGGGTCTGGATATCGCGCGCGCCTACCAGGATGGCAGCGGCGTCGCCGGCCGCTTCAGCGATTTCCGCAATTTCATCGAGAAGGTCGACCACTTTTACGTCTTCGTCGATCTGGTCGAAGACCGCCTGCCGCGGTTCGACCATGACAAGCGCGCGCAGCTCAAGCGCCATCTGGCCGACATCCGCTGGCGCATCGTTATCGTCGAGGTCGACACCACGCAGATCTTCCTCGTGCGCATCGGCGAGTCGAGCCAGCCCTGGCCGCTGGGCAGCCAGCAGTTCCTGCAGCGCCGCCTCGATCGCCTGAGCGAGATCGACGACTGGTACGACGCCTTCGGCGAAGTCTACAACCTGCCGCCGCTGGGCGAGGCGATGGTACGTGCGGTGGAAGACCTGCTGCGCGCACAGCTGCCCAAGGCCTCGGCACTGAGCGATTTCAGCGCTGACGCGACGGCGCACAAGCTGGTCAGGCCGGACGAGGTCAGCATCAATCTCGATCGCGGCGGCGCGCGGGCAGCGCAGCGCCCGCTGCAGCAGCCGGCCTTGCGCGTGCCGGCGACGCCCTTCCGTATCCGCGAGATGGACGGCCGCTTCTATGCCGAGCGCGACGGCATTGCCGCCGTGACCGAAGCCTGCCGCATGGCGCATCTGACGCTCGACGATCTGGCGCGGCAGATGGGCATGAGCCGGCCCTCGCTGGTGCTGATCCTGAACGGCACCGATCCGATGGCGCGCGGCGCCATGGAGGAGCTGCGTGGATTCGTCAGCCGGCATGGCGGCAGCAATGGTTGAACCGGTGCTGCAGGTGGCGGCAAACGACAGCGCGCTCAGCCCGAGCCAGAACCTGGCCTATGACATCGACGAGATCGGCCGCATCATCACGGTGGTGTATATCGGCGAATTGACCGATGCAGCCGTGCTGGCCTTCTATCGCGGCCTAGTGCAGTCGCGACCCGATGCGCCGGATTACGATTTCCTGCTCGACCTGCGCTACACCGCCTGGACGGCGCAGGCCGAGACCATCGAACAGATCGATCTGCTGTTCGCTGATGCCGCCGGCATAGGCCGCCGTCGCATCGCTGTGGTGCGCAAGGGCAATGCGGCGCTGTATGAATCGACCAAAAGCGAGCTGATGCGGATCGGCATCGGCGACCGCGACATCCGGTATTTCGACCTGCTGGATGCCGCACGCGACTGGCTGACCGGTCGCCGGCCGGTGTGACGGGCGCAAACTCGTCCGTATCCGGCAGGGTTTTTCCGCAGCGAACCGGGCCATATCCGGAAAATTAGCGTGTGTTGTCCCGATAAGCGCCTAGTCTGGGCGGTCCGTTCCCTCCGGCGAAAGTCGCTTAATGGCTGAGATGATAAACGGCGGCGGTGCCGCCGCCATGGCCCTGATCGCCCAGGTCGAGCGCCAGTCCGCCATGATCGTGCGCAGCTATGACGGCGGCAACGGCGTGGCCGACAGCTATGCCGCCTTCCGCGATTTCACCGAACGGCTGGACCAGTTCCATGTCTTCGTCGCGCTGGTGGAGGGCAAGCTGGGCGATATTGTCGCCAGCCGCCGCGACGCGCAGGCGCAGGCGCTGATGGATATCCGCTGGCGCATGATGCTGCTGGAAATCGAGGCCATGCAGGGATTCATGACGCGCTTCCTGGCCAGCGGGAAACCCTGGCCGCTGGGCAGCCAGAAGTTCCTCGATCGCCGCGAGGCGCGGCTGGACGAGATTATCGCATTCCAGCAGGAGGGCGCTGCGCAATATGGGCTCGCGGCACCCGACGACGGCCAGATCGCCAGCGTGCGACAGCAGTTCACCGGCCAGTCCGGCCTCAGCCTGCCGCTGGACGATTTCAGTCAGCCTGATTTCGCCGATGGCCTGGCGTCTTTCGATCAGCCCGATCCGGAGCCGGTGGTCGAGCGCCCCGCAAAGCCCGAGCCGGAATGGCCGGCGCCCGAGCTGCCTGCGCCGCGCGCCATGCCCAGGGCCAAGGCGGCGGCGCCCGATCCTGCGGGTGCGTCGGGCGGTCGTCTCAAGCCGAAGCGGCGGGTGAACTTCCGCGTCGAGGGCGACAACATGTATCTGGATGCCGAGGCGTCCTCGGTGGTGAACGATGCCTGCAAGCAGGCGCAGATCAGCCTCGACGAACTGGCCAAGCAGATGGGTCTTAGTCGTTCGACCCTGGTGCTGATGCTGAACGGCAGCGACGCGATCGAGAAAAAGCCGCTCAACCAGCTGCGCGTCTTCGTTTCGCGCAACGGCGGATTGCTTTAAGAATCAGAATTCGACGTCGAGTTCGTCGAGATCGTCCGGCTCGGCTTTCGCGGCCGTGACCCATTCCTGCATCACCGGCCAGGCCATCACGGTCTGACAATAGGCGGCGCAGGCCGGGTCCAGCTTCACGTCATAGGTCAGGAAGCGCGTGCAGACCGGGGCATACATCGCGTCGGCCACGCTGGGCTTGTCGCCGAACAGCCAGGGGCCGTTATAGGCGGTGAAGCAGTCGCGCCAGATCGCCACCACGCGTTCGATATCGGCCTGCGCGCCGGCCCAGATCTTGAAGCCGGGATAATGCGCCTTGAGATTCATCGGCAGGGCCGAGCGCAGGTTCGAGAAGCCGGAATGCATCTCGCCGCTGATCGAGCGGCAGTGCGAGCGCTGTACCGTATCTTTCGGCAGCAAGCCTGCATCGGGGAAGATTTCCCCGAGGTAAGCCGCGATCGCCAGCGTGTCCCAGACCGAGATGGCGCCATGGGTCAGGCGCGGCACCAGGAAGCTGGGTGAAAGCAGCAGCAGTTCGGCACGGGTGGAGGGATCGTCGCTGGACAGCAGCTTTTCGTCGAAATCCAGCCCGGCCATGCGGCAGAGCAGCCAGCCGCGCAGCGACCAGGACGAGTAGTTCTTGCTGCTGATGGTCAGAGTGGCCTTCATCCAGGATCCCCGCCCTTTTGTCTCATCCGACTTTCGTCTGCTACATATATCTCGCATTGCAGCAGAAACTGCATTAGCTTTTTTCATGGATCGTGGCGGCAGCCGTGGGGGAGTGCCGCCGGTCAGGGGCGGGAGTCGTCCCGCACCCGCTCTCCCAGTCAGCTTTCCGGGGCCGCCCCTGCTCTACCAGACCTATCAAGCCCAGGCCGACTTGATGGCCCCCCTGCGCCAGCTGGCCAGCAGCGCCCTGCCAAGCTTGCAGCAGCTGGCCGGGATCAATCCGGCCCTGCGCGGTTTCGCCGCCTATACCGAGATGGTGGCGCGCGCCGGCCTCAGCCATGGCCGGCCCTCCTACAACATCGACAGCGTCAGGATCGGCAACCGCCAGGTCGGCATCGTGGAAGAACCGGCGCTGGTCACGCCATTCGGCACACTGCTGCATTTCAAGAAAGAGCTCGGCCCGACACAGGCGCATCTGGGCGAGCAGCCGCGCGTGCTGATCATCGCGCCGCTGTCGGGCCATTTCGCCACCCTGCTGCGCGACACCGTCAGCGTGATGCTGCCCGATCACGATGTCTTCATCACCGACTGGCACAGCGCGCGCGACGTGCCCCTGAGCGCCGGCCGGTTCGGCTTCGAGGATTACGTCCAGCATCTGATCACCTTCCTGGAAACCATGGGCGCCGGCGCCCATATGGTGGCGGTGTGCCAGCCCTGTGTGCAGGCGCTGGTGGCAGCCGCCGTGATGGCGGAAGACAAGAACAAGGCGTTGCCGCGCTCGATGACGCTGATGGCCGGGCCGATCGACACGCGGATCAACCCGACCAAGGTGAACAAACTCGCCGAGGACCATCCGATCGACTGGTTCCGCGACAAGCTGATCTCCGAGGTGCCGGCCGGCCTGCCCGGCGCCGGGCGCAAGGTCTATCCCGGCTTCCTGCAGCTCACCGCCTTTGTGAGCATGAACATGGACCGCCATGTGAAGGCGCATGTCGAACTGTTCGAGAATCTGTGGCGCGGCGATGTCGAGCAGGCCAAAAAGACCAAGGATTTCTACGACGAGTATTTCGCCGTGCTGGATCTGACGGCGGAATTCTATCTCGAGACCGTGCAGTGGGTGTTCCAGGAATACCGCCTGCCGCTTGGCCAGCTCACCCATAAGGGCCGCCTGGTGAACCCCAAGGCGATCCGGCGCACGGCGCTGCTCACCGTGGAAGGCGAGCGCGACGATATCTGCGCGATTGGCCAGACCATGGCGGCGCATGACCTCTGCACCGGCATCAAGCCCTTCATGAAGCGCCACCATCTGCAGGCCGGCGTGGGCCATTACGGCGTCTTCGGCGGCAAGCGCTGGGCCAACCAGATCTATCCGGTCGTGAAGAACACCATCCTGGCGATGGAATAAGAACTGTAGCGGTCAGGCCATCTTCAGTATCAAAATCATCGCATCGTCACTGAATGCTTGTGAGAAGAATTCGATCTCTGTGCGGTCTGTATCATACCACTCGGCACTTAATACGAATTCGCGAGCCCCATCCGTGCAGATGATGATTAGGAATGGCTCGCCTTCAACGGTTGTGAAATTGATTGTTCCTCCGTTTTTTGCGCCGCCTCCAATCTGATTCTTCAGAATTAGCCTGTCACCAAACAGCGTATGCTCTTGTTGAGTGATTTCAACGAGGCCTTCGGCATTTTGTGTGAAGATAGAGGAGTCCCCAGCCCAGAACGCATATTTGCATGTAGCATCAAATAAAATCCCGGCAATTGTGGCGCCAGGAGCGTAAAACTTATCAGTAGAGTTTAATTCTTTTCCGATGTTTGTAATGCGCTGCTCTAATTCGATTTGAGCGGGCGGATATTTAAAACTTTGCAATTCTACTAGAATTCTTTCTGCAGCCAAAATAGCCGATTTGTGTTGACCCAGCCCATCGCATACGGCGGTGAAAAAGGCATTCTCGCCTTCTTCAGTATTAATAAGTACACGCTTTTGTTCTGCCGAGAAAAAGGTGGGACCTAGAAGGGCAAGGTCTTCGCTGGAAGTTCTTTTGATTCCTGCTTGAGCCCAGCCAATTATCGTATTTGGTCTTTGCATCATTGGAAGCTGAAAACAGAACCTAAAGATGCGAGGGCTTCCACGGCATGATCCTTATTCTTGACAAGATCGGAGATGCTGATTTGCCCCCAAATCATGGCTTCTCTGGATGCCTTGTTAACCTGCATTACCTTCCATGATGATTTTGTTAGGGATCTCGTGGCTTGTTCAACGGCACCCGGAAGATATTTATCAACGTTTTTGTAACTTTCAGATCCTGTTTGAGTGTAGCTGACTTTTAGTTCAATGAGGTTTTCTTTTTCATTGGGCTTCAGCTTTAAGGCGACACCACTAACGAACGATGCGGATAGTTCGGTAATATCCTCATCCCACTTATACTCTTTGCCTGTATAGGCTCGTAGGAACAGCTCTTCTGCCCATATCTCGGCACTATCTGCGTAATTAGAGTTCGCTGAGACGGTGGAGAGTTTCTCCAGTTCCCTGCATACCTCGGAAAAGTCTGGCCTCTCTTCCTGGCTTACATCGGTCGCCGATATTATCAAGCGAGCGACTCTCTCACTGAGGCATTTCCAATTCTTATCCGGATGTTGTCGGGATGCTTTATAAACTGTTTCATCCCAGTGTTTCGATTGGCTTTCGCCTGCAGTGGGGTGCCGCTGACCAATCATATAGAATATGGACATTGCCAAGCCAAATGAATCTACAGCAGTGTGCCTGCTCGTATACTTTGACTGTCTGGATATTTGCTCTGGCGCTAGATAGCCTAGAGCTGTTGTCGCGTGTGTTGATATTGACTTCTCGAGTGCGTTTTTGTGCCAAGATAAATCAAAGTCTAAAACTACTACGTCCCAGTTATTATCCTCGCAGGAATAGATATCTCGAATCATGATATTCGAAGGTCGAATATCTCGATGTAGAACTCTTTCTGGCAATAAGTGAGCCGTCCTGACGATGCGCGCTACCTTAAGGGCGACATCAAGAATGTCGGAAAGCTCCTTAATAAGCTCATTGTCTATAGCGGCTTCGAGCGTCTCTCCTTCTACGTAGTCCATTATAACGCATGGCGGCAGCTCGAATGCTTCGTGATATTCCACCATTCCTTGGACGTTGTGATTGGATAGTATCCTCATTGACGCAACGCCACGACGGAAACTGCCGAGCATCTTCTCGTCATTTCTAACTTCTTGTCTCAAGAGCTTAATGGCTACGGTAGCGCCGTTCTCTGATTTGGCTCTGTAGACAGTGCCAAATGCTCCGGCTCCAATCTCTTGCTCTAGTTGATATCCGAAAAAAACATTGTCGGGTGGAGAGGTGGAGACATGCCATGAATAGTGAATCGGGCGTTCGTACTTAACGCAGAACTCTCTAAACTTCTCATATGGCGGAATATCAGAATCAATGACTCGTCGAGCAGCACTGTTGAGTTGGTATCGGATGGTTTCTGGGAGTTCTTTTGACAGCGCGTCAGATGGCAATAGAGATTCACTGCCGTCGTTGAGCGGGCTGATTACAGGGGGAGGAGTTGTGTCAGTTGGTGTAAAACGCTCAAGTTCATTGAAAATTGTTTCTAGGGCTTGCTGGTGGTCGGACTGAGTGGTCGCCTGATATCGGATCACGCGGAGACCGGCTGCTTCTGCCCAGTCATCTGTTTCTTTATCGCGACGACTCGTTATCCAGTAGTGAGTGCCAAGATCAATGCCTAGAGAGGTCAGTCTATGCAGTAGGCCGCCTGCGGCTTGGTCATCAGCACTTATGCCAACAAAGACAACGGTCTTTGCGCTAAAGAGCGCAGAGATGAAGTGTTTGTATTCTTCGCTACTTTGGAGATGGGTCAATTCACGGCTGCGGAATACCCAAGAAACAGTCTCGTCCAAAATGCCGTGCATGTTTACAATAAATGGACGACTTAGCTTGAAAACCTTTTGATGCTTACCGCATTCATAGCCAGAGAATTCAATTGGGTTTATGTGCGGTGTCGCATAAGCAGCGCGTGTAGCTAATCTGTCGAGATTTAAGCTTACAACGCCGTCGATTTTAAGCTTCCACATTTGCAAGTAAGCGCGTGGAATATTTGCTCGGTCCGCAGCGTTTAGGGCGCCTCGTATTTCATCTGTATAGGATGTCTTTTTTAGAAGATCATAAAGAAGGTCGAATGCTTTCCAGTAGTCTTTTAGCTGCAGAATAGCAGATATTTGCGCAGGAAATTTGTCTGCTTCAGCTTTCTCAAATGTCCGCGCTTTATCTCTCGCTGCTTTAACGAGGATGTTTCGCAACTCCAACCAGCTGGGTAGGCCTGCTGGTTGGCTCAATCCTGCCCCTGTCCAAAAGACAGGGCGAGCGATGCCTTCGCCATAGATTTGTGCAAGAGCGATTAGGGCTGGTTGCTCTAGATCAACACCGTTTTTTACCGTCATGTGTCCCCCACCAATTCACAACTTTATGGATAAATTGGCGCGGGTTGCAATAAAATTCAAAAATACACGTTCAACCTAGGGATAGATTTCTAGAGCTCGTTCCCTTCCACGCCGAAATACAGCGAGCCGCAGAGGATCATGTCGACGCGGTCGCCGTCGGCGGCGAGCGGCAGGAACAGGTTCTCCACCATGCCCACCGCACCGATGCGCTGGTTGTTCGGTTCGCCACGACGCCAGCTCGGCTGGCGGCTGCGCAGCATCGCGTGGATGCGCAGGATCGTCGGATTGGGCGAGATGCGTGCCGGGTTGGACTCCTCGAACCACATGCCGACCGGATTATGGCCGCCGCGCATGTCCACCAGCTTGGTGCCGGCAAGGCGGTAACGGATGCGCGGCTGGCCGGTCTGCGCATCGATCTCGCTCCACACGATGTCGAGCAGCCAGATGCCAGGCAGCCAGGGTTTGAGGATTTCCGGCCCCACATGCTGGCGGCCGGGCAGGCGGTCGGGCGCGGGCGCCTGCCGGCGCCATGCGTCATGCAGGGAGCGAAGCTTGGGATGCCAGTCCGCCAGGTCGGCTGGCGGGGCGTAAAGATAGGTCGTGGTCAAAAGCGCTGTCCTTGGCCACGGCCCGTAACAGGGGCCGTCCGCGGTGGTAACGGCCGCACCATAGTCTTTTATGCGCAGACAGGAAATTGTCGGCCGTCACGCCGGCAGCGCTTAGCCGCGGGCGGATGCTTGCATCTGCAACAGCAACGCTTCGGTTTCGGTGCGGCTGCGCAGGCGGACGAAGCGGATATGGGCGAAGGCCGGATCGGCCATGCGCGCGGTGATGCTGCGCCGGGTCTTGCCATGGGTGGTGATCATCCACCACAGGATCGAGTCACGACTGAAAAAGCTTTTGGCAAAAGACTCCCGGTTGCCGGTGCCGGGCCAGAGTTCCTCACGCGTCCAGGCGCGGCGCAGCGTGCGGCCTAGCATCTGGCCGAAGGTGGTGATGAAGGGATAGTCGAGCCAGACCACGGCATCGACCCGGGACCATTTCACCGGGATCGTGCCGCTGTAATTGCCGTCCAGCACCCAGCGCGGTGCCGCCACGGCCTCGGCGACGGCGGCGTGGAAGTCGGCATCCGGTGTCTGTTGCCAGCCGGGTCGCCAGAACAGGCTGTCTATCTCGACATGCGGTGCCTGCAGCAGGGCGGCGAGCCGGCGGCTGAGAACGGATTTGCCGCTGCCACTGGTGCCGATCACGTTGATGCGCGCGGCAGAGCGCAGCAGATCGGCGGCAGCAATGATGTCCATGGCAGGCTTGGGCAGGTTGGTGGAGCCGAGGGGAATCGAACCCCTGACCTCCTCATTGCGAACGAGGCGCTCTCCCATCTGAGCTACGGCCCCAAGCCGGTGCGCCGGCCGTCCAGTGGAAAAGGGACCTCGCAAGGGTCCCGGCCGGGCGGGCTAGCAAGTAGCAAACGCGCCCGGCTTTGTCTACCGCCAGATCGGGCTTTGGCCGGTTTGGCGCCCCATCCGGCCCCCCATCCGGGCCGCCCCGCTTTCGCCATGGTTTTCCTGTCTTTTCGGCGGCGTTTCCGGGGTACCCGGAGGCCCGGCCAGGCCCGCCTGTGGTTGCGTTTCTGCGGCCCTGCCGGTATCACTCAGGCCCAGTATCCAGACCGGTATTTCCCGGGTCGGCGCCAGTCCCGCCGGCTGTCCGGGCCAGCCCCCAGAGGAGCCGCGAAACCGCCGATGTTTGCCCTGTTCTGGCTGATAGACACCATTCTCGAACTCTACACCT
>Ga0209675_1001359_pt1 | contig 14407 bp, 15 predicted proteins | sample AraplaCol_mLB_r2_2_FD_184280 | JGI IMG/M metagenome (GOLD analysis project Ga0209675, IMG submission 184280) | Arabidopsis root microbial communities from North Carolina, USA - plate scrape MF_Col_mLB_r2 (SPAdes) (version 3) | ecosystem: Host-associated > Plants > Roots > Endosphere | place... | reverse complement strand
CAGGCATTGGGCGGCCATGCACTGCGCTTTGGCGATGAAGTTGCGGTCGCCGCACTGGCCCGCGGGTTCGGCCGGTGCAGCGGGAGCCGGCGGCGGCGGCGCAACCGCTGCCACGGGCGCGGCAGGTTCGGGTGCGCTGGGTGCGGGCGCGGCAGGCGTGGTCTGCTTGCGCGCCTTCGCAGCGGCGGGCTTGGCCACCGCGGCAGCGGGCGCTGCCGGCGCCGGTTCCGCCGGCTGCGCGGATGCGGCAGATTGAGGCTCGGGCACGGCGGGCGCCGCATCGGCGGCCGGCGCGGACTCGGCGAAGGAAGGCGCGGTGGGCGCTGCCGGCGCCTGCGGCTGGACAACCGGGGCGACAGGCGCGACAGACGCAGTTTCGTCGGCCGCCGCGGTCGCCTTGCTGCGCGTGCCGTAGCCGTACCAGCCCGCGACGATCATCCCCACCGCGACCACCAGCAGGCCCACCCACAGCAGGATCACGCGCTTGCGAGGCGGCCGCGGCTCGACCGGCACGGCGCGGCGTGTACGGGTTCGCGTCTTCTTTCGCTCGGACTTTTCGGCGCGCATGTCGTCGCCCGTGGCCGGTGCGGCGCGGCGCGACGACGAGGGCGGCAGCTCGTCGTCGTCATGCACCATGAACACGGTCTGTTCGTCGTCCTCGTCGCGCGGCCCGCCGCCCAGCCGTCCGAAGAACGACGGCCGCGCGGGCGCACGGAACCGGCCGCGGGCTGGCGCGGGCGCCGGTGGCGGCCTGCCCGCATCGAACAGCGGGGCCGGAATGGTCGGCGCGCGCAACTGGGCCGGCGCGGTGGTGGCCCATTCGCGTTCGGGGCTCGGTGGCGGAGGAATCCGATCGGCCGTGGCGGACAGTGCGACGCCGCAATCCCGGCAGAAGTTGGCGGCATCGCGGTTTTCCGCGCTGCAGACCGGACAGATCAAGGCCATGGCTTACTGACTACTCTCGGGATCCAAGGGGAAAACGGTAGGCCGATGGCGTGCATGGCCGCATCTGCAGGGTCTGGAACTTCTGGCTGGGGAGGACAGCGCGGCCCGCTTCAGGTCACCGCGACGCGCTTGGAGCGGTGCGCCATGCGCTTGGCGATCACGCCGCCGAGGGCCAGCGAGATCTCGAGCGCCATGTTCGGCTGGCGGTTCGACATTTCCACGAAGCGCACCGAAGTGAGGCGCCAGACGCGTCCGGCACCGGTGACCACCACGTTGGCCGAATGCGGCAGGCGGGAGAAGAACGCGCCTTCGCCGACCACCGAGCCGGACGTGAGCACGGCGAGCTTCATCTGCTCCTTGCTGCTGACGCGGTGCACGCTGATCGCGCCGCTCTCGATGAAGAAGACCGAACGGTCGGGCGTGCCCTGCTCGATCAGCACGTCGCCGATGCTGGTGTCGATCGGCTGCAGGTAGCCGGCCAGGGTCTCCCATTGCTGCACGGTGAACGTCAACGCGAAAGCGTCGCTGCTCAGGTTCTCCGCGATGGCGCGGCTCAGGTTCTGGATGGACATGTTTTTCTCGACCCCCGCATGTGTGCCGAAGTATCCGCGAAGCCCGCAAGGTTCGGCTACAAGTGTTTACGGATTTGCGCGCGGCTGTCGCTATTTCCCAATGCAGAAGCTCGTAGCGCCTGTAAGGTGTTGTTTTTAAAAGGGTTTTCTATTCGACCCGACAGCGTGTACAGATACGTGTACAAAAGTGCCGTGAGTGTCACTCTTGGAAGCAAGGTGCTTCGGTTTTCCACTTCGAAGCCCAACACCTTGGCGTTCCAAGTAGCGTTGCGATTCAACAACAGTCAACTCACCAACCAGCCGGATGGAAAACCGATCTTGGAGCCAAGAACCCATCAGCGGTCTGCGTGGGGCTCTGATGACCTCGTCCGAACCTCTGCCGCCCCGTGAGCCTCAGTGTCGAATCTGATTGCCGTTTGGACGGCTTCTTGCAGGTCAGCGACCGACAGTTCCTCATCCTCTTCAAGATCACCAGACTCGATCATGCCCAGGATTTCTGTGGCCTTCTTACCCGTGAGGTACTGACGGGCACCATAGACGGTTGTGCGGTACTTCTGAACCAGGGACCGACCTTCAGACACCTCTAACTGCTTGGCCTGTTCATTCGTAGTGCCACGATGAACTCGCAGGACGGAACGGGCGAAGTCCAGGGTCTTGGCACGCTGCTCGGCCAGCTTCCTGGCCTTGGTGGTGTCGTATGGCAGGTATCCAAGCAAGGCGGCTGCGTGATTCTTCCCAAACGGCGCAAAGTGCCGTTCGTCGTAGCTATCGCCGCCGATAGATGAACACCGAATGTCGGTTTGGCGTGCGTCACTGGCTATGACCGCAGCCGCTGCGGCTTCCTCCACAGTTCTCCATGACAGGAGTGGGACTGCGGTGGTTCCATTGGCCGCCCATCGGCCCGTGACGTTGAGGTATCGGAAATGCTGGCCGCCGTGCCAGGTATTTTCAGCCTGGGCCGAGGCATGATCGGCGTGCCTGATCACGATGAAGGTCTGAGACAGGCGATTTCCAACGTTCATCTTGGAAGAGCTCTCGGATGTGTGCGGGTATTGCGGGAAACAGTCGCTGACCCTGTCCGTCAGCTTCTCATCATTCTCCCCAATTGGCCGTCCTGCCGAAAGACTTGGGTGCCAAGCTATACGGTCTTCGGACGTGTGAACAGAACGAAGAGCCCGAGGATGATGGCCCCGACCACCCAAATCGCCAAGATCACAATCGCCCCGATCCCGGCCCCCACGGCGGTTCCTGCCTGCTGAGCTGAACTCATGCTATCGAGCCCCTTGGTGGCCGTGCTCATACCCCCAATCAGCCACCACGCCATGAGCACGTTGAACAGGATGAAGGACCATTTGAAGAGCTTCCCGAATAAGCCTCTCTTCGGCTTTTTCAGTTGAACACCGCAGTTCTGACATTTGAAGGCGGCGTCGCTTACTTCCTTGGAGCATTCGGGGCAGGCGATGAGGGGCATAGGCGCAGGGCAGAGAGTGAAGGAAATGAAAGGATGGGTAGGGACTGGCAATACCGGTCAGTCCCGCAGTTCGGCCAGGCGGTCTTCGTAGGCGGAAAGCACGCACACGGCGGTCGAACACTTGTTTCGCCGATTCTTCAGCCAGTCCAGTTGTTCGGCCTTCAGTTGCCCTTTGTCCGAGACCTGCCGGGCAGCGGCTTTGTAGGCCTGGGCAAGCTGAACGTCGAGTCGTGCAAGAGCATCGTCTTTGCAGATCAGCTGTTCGATGACACTGCCAGCCTTTGCGCAATCGAAACTGGGGCGAGAGACGCGCTCCGGCTCGCTCGGACTGGGTAGGGTGGCCTGGGGCTCGGAAAGGGGCTGTACGGGCGTTTCCTGGGGCATTGATGGCTGCGTTGGGGCCGATGCTTCGACCAGGGTCGAGGCAGATACGGACGCTGCCGGTGCAGGAACCTCGGCAACTGGCTTTGCAGGAGCTGGAGTAACAGTGATCGGAGGCGTCGATGCTCCGGGAACATACCGAGCAATCTTGTCGAATCGGAAGATGAACTCCGGTTCGGCCACCTTGCCCTTAAGTGTGAGGCTCGCTTCCTTCACGCAGTCACCGTCCGAGCCCCGGAACAGGAGTCCGGAGAACGTCACGTACTGACCCGCCGACATCGAGGAGGCTGCCTCAAACAACGGTGTCCCCGGTTCGATGAGAGTCCTGTCCACAAGGTCGGACAAGTCGTTGTTCCAAGTCTTCACGAGGATGTCTGAGGCGATGGAGACCGAGACCACGCCTTTGCCGTCGCTGTTCGAGTCGATGCGGTCGATCTTTCCCACCCAGTCATTGACGACGTAGGACAGCCCGGAGTCGCACAAGGCGCGGTCCCGCTTGGCTTTGATGCCGCCTACCTGCATGTCGTTCTGTGCGCCCTTGGCTTCCGCCTGGGCGGATGACACGATCCGGACGAAGGTGGCTTCGTCTGTGGGCAGGGTGGTGGTGACCTTCGGCTTTTCTTCATTGCACCCAGCAAGCAAGGCCGAGAGAGTGAGGATCAGCATGCCGAAGGTGCTGGAAAGTCTTGTGTTGTTGATCAGGTTTTTCAGGTTGCCTCCTATGGGCGGTGCCGCGCGAGAACGGCACTTCGTGATGTATTTGGGCTGAACGTGAGGGCGGTACTGAGACCGGGGTAGACCCGGTATCCCGACCATCGGGGGCGGATTCTAGATCGATTTGATGCTTATGGACCGCGAAGCAATGGACCGCGTTCTTATGGTCCGTGGATTCTTGGACCGGATACGAAGACCATCATCAAATGGCACGCGTTCCTCCTCCACCCGAAGAAAGACACCCGGCGCTCACAGCGTTCGGTGAGGCAGTACGGAGGGAGCGAAAAGCGCGTGGCTACTCTCAGGAAGCATTTGCCGATGCCTGCGAGATTGACCGGAGTTACATGGGAGGCGTCGAGCGGGGCGAACGCAACCTCGCCATGATCAACATGATGCGAATCATTGAGGCCCTTGGCATGAGGCCTGCCGAGTTCTTTGGCGGGGTGGACTACCCGAAGAAGAGGCGTAGCAGGACGACGTAGAGCCCGCCCAAAGACATCTGTTGGAGATGGCGAACTCCGCAGCCCCTAAGCCATGGCAATGCAGGCCGCAATAAGCCGAAAGCGAAGTTATGGCAGTTGGTTCCTGCGTCGCGCCGAGTGCACCGGGCCGACTACACTTGATGAATGCCTCTCAGTCCTCAACACGAAAACGCCTTGACAGACTTTAAGGAAGAGCACGGTTTCGCCGGCGTTGGAGCAATGGGAACCGCGTTGATTCTTACAAGGAAGGCAATTGATAACGGGATGCCCTTAGATTCGGGGGCTCTCTTGACCGACGGAGGCGGTCAGGTGAAGGGCCTGAGCGGGAAAAGCATCAATCGAATTCTCGATGAGTACAACGTCGTTCAGCGAGTGGGAACTGAAGCGGGGCGTACGAGTCGAGGCACCCCCACGCTTGCTTGGAAGTATGCGCAATTTCTTAATGGTCTTGGGCTGACCCTCGACGAAGCAGCAGACTTCGAAAGGTGGTGGGTCGACCGCTTTATCGACTATTTCAACAGCAAGCCGTTCAAACTGAATTACGACGCGGGACGTTCGCTCGCCGCCGTGATCCAAGACTTGTTAAATCAGGCTGTTGCAAGGCAGAAGAAGAATCCAGGCACGATGTATGCTGGCGCAGTGTTGCAGCACCTTGTGGGTGCCAAACTCGAACTGGCTCTGCCAGAACTTAAGATCGGGCATAACGGCGCTTCCGTTGCGGACGCCGTGTCTTCACGTTCAGGCGATTTTGTGTTGGACAACACAATCATTCATTGCACGACGGCACCGGGCGACGCCCTAATGCAAAAGTGTAAAGACAACCTCCAATTAGGGCTACAGCCAATCATTTTGACGATTGGCAAAGGGGTCGGCACCGCCCAAGGACTGTCAGAATCGCATGGTGTTGAAGGGCGGGTCGAGGTTATGGATGCCCTTCAATTCTTGGCAGCGAACCTCTATGAAATGAGCCTTTTCCAGGGCTCAGCCCGTCGAATCAAAGTGGTCGAACTGGTGAAGAAATACAACGAAATCGTTGCTGCCCAAGAGGCAGACGCCAGTCTTCGCATTGCCTTCGACTGATAACGCTTTACCTCAAGCTGTCATTCTTTGACGCTTAGGGGAAAATGGCGGTTGTCTGGAGGCACCTAGACCGTCCTGGCATACAAGGGTGACCTCCCGAAGCTTAGACGGCTAGGCCCGCCGACGGTGAGTGATCGATTTGGCCAAATTTGCCGTCAAAACCGCGTCGAGTAGGTGCTCACGAATATGGCGCACGACCGGAACAGCAACGCCATCACCCAACAGGTGGTAGGCATCGTTGTACCTGTCGGGAAGCTGGTAATCCTCTGCCAAGCCCATCAGTCGAGCCATCTCTCGGGGAGAGATTAGCCGGCTCCTTACAACGGGGCCGTCAACCACCATGATGGTCTGCCGGCTGGAGCCTCCGGCTGGCGTGCGAAGGCACCCAGCAATGCCATCAAATCTAACCTCGGCGCGCTGAATGCCATTTCGAGTGCGTCGGTAGATAGTGCCGACCTTCACCCCCCCAAGGCGTTGGGCTTCCATCACCTTACGCCGGTTGACGTCGCTCATCATGTTCAGGAGGTCAAGCGTGTGCTCAGCCGTATGCCAAGCAACGCCTTCCGGCTCCTGCTCGACGATCCCGTCCATGGTGTCGATCCGCTTTGTAGGGGCTGGCGGGCTCCACCACCGCCAAGCTTTTTTGGCAGACGGTGACAGTCGGTTGTAGGCTCGAATGAGGGCGTCAGGATGCCAAGCAGGCGTTGGAAGGTCAACATGCACTGAGTCCGGCAAAGCCAATGTGGCATCGACACCAATAACGAAAAGGCGGGGGCGAGATTGAGGAACGAAATGGACAGCGTCCATCACGACCGCACCAAACGTGTAGCCCTCGGTTGCCACTGCTTTGGCGATTTGCTCGAAATCTTTTCCCTCGTGTGATGTCAACGTGCCAAGGACATTTTCTAGCACGACCATTCGTGGCTTTCGACCTTCGCGGTTCAGGGCCTTGACGATCTTCCAAAACCCCCAGAACGCTCCGCTTCGATCCCCATCCAGCCCGACCCCATTGCCAGCAAGGGAGAGATCTTGGCAAGGAAAAGATCCCCACGCCAAATCGGCATGTCCGGAGAGTTGTTTCACTTTGACTTTGAATACGTCACCCACCCAGAGGTCATCGTCTCCCCAGTTGGCACGGTATGCCTCGCCTTTCTTCTCGCTGATGTCGTTGGCGAAGAGGCAACGCCATCCATCCCCGAGGCCGGCACGTGCCATGCCACCTCCGGCAAAAAACTCGTAGTAAGTCCCTTCGGTGGCTGCTTTTTTGGGTGCGGTCATTGGAAGGCGATTCTACGGTGCGAGACATCATCTATCATGGCCGCGTTGCTCCACACCACCACCAAAATGGACAACCTGACGCCCGCCCAACGCACCCGAACAATGCGGGCCGTCAAGGGCAAGAACACTACTGCGGAACTTGCTTTGAGGCGTCTGTGCCGAGAGATAGGCGAGCCTGGATATCGGCTCCACCGTCCTGACTTGCCCGGGTCGCCGGACATAGCTTACATGGGCCGCAGGTTGGCCGTGTTTGTTCACGGCTGTTTCTGGCACGGGCATACCTGCAAGGCAGGCGCAAAAGTTGCCAGCACCAACGCGAGCTACTGGCAACAAAAGATTGCCCGCAACGTTGCTCGTGATGAACGACATCTTTCGGATCTTCAGCGCCTAGGCTGGGCGACTCTTGTAGTGTGGGAGTGCGAGCTCAAACGCACCGAGGACGTGAGGACGAAGCTTGGCCTGTTTCTACAGCATCACATTTAAGAAGCGGCCGCCATCGCACGATAGTTTTCTTGCTGATCATCTACGGCAGTGAAAACGGCCACATGGTGCGGCACGGGGCCTTTTAGGTCCGGCGCGTCGAAGTGGCCAGTCGAGACAAGGGACTGAGAGCTAGGTGGCGTAACGGTCGATGCAGCCCGCACACATCCACTCCCCGTCGCCATAGATGCCTCCAGTCATATCCGTGTTCCGATGACACCATCCACACACGGCGTAGATATTGAGGTCTTCTTCTCGCTCTCGGGAGCGGTCTTCGAAGCCAGGATGCCGCGATGGCAGGAGTTGAGGGTTAGGTGGGCTGGCAAAGCATCCACAGTTCGTACACCACAGTCCCCCGTGATGTTCGATGGTGCTGGCCCGATGACAGCGCTTGCAGGCAACCAGTTCGACAGTGAAGGTCGGACCCCGGACTTCGATTTGGGGAGGGAACAGTTCGTCCAGGCTATTGATCCGCCTGCAAACCATCCCGTTTTTGTTCAGGTGAAGGAGGAGGGGGTCAAAGCCCTTGTCCTTCGACAGGATGACGCACTTGGTTTGGGGTGCCGTCTCGAAGGTGCGTCCCAGTTGAAAGGCGATGTGGAAGTCAAGGGCGTTCTTGCCTGCCCCCTCGATCTTCTGGAAGTCCACCCGGGAGAACCGATGAGCTGTGGTCTTCTTGCTGGCTGCTTTAGGCGGATTCTGCTTGGCGCCCACGTAGATGATCGCCCGATAGCTGTCGTCGAGCCGCGAAAGATCGATCTTGTGAACGTTCTCAAGGTCAACAAGCAAAAGATGAGAAGCGACCAAATTTAACCTCACTGAACCTGTTAATACACAAAGCAACCACCATCCTTTACAAACCCCTCCGATTACTTCTGTTGGCTGGCAGTGCTACTCACTCTCTTTCAAGGTCTATGCCTCAAGCCTATACCGCTACTTCCAACACAGGCTTCAAGCATCCAACATTTTGGTTACATTAGCACACACTTCATTTCTGGTGAACAAATTGACTGACTTCAAAATCGGAGAGATGGTCTACGTCCCATCCAGTTTGCTACCTGGTGGAGATCGGGCAATGTATGCCATGCGCAAATGCAAGGTCTCAGATGTGGGGCCGCGGTCGGTGCGGCTCGAACTGCCTGGCAACAATCAATCAGATTGGATTGGAACCTCAAAACTACATCGAAAATTGGGAATTGCACTGATTTCGATAGGGGATTTTGATAGTGAAGACGGGCTAATCACTCCACTTGGAAAGAGCATTCTTCAGTTTTGCCGATTGCTTCTCCCAGATGATCAACTTGCCACCATAAAGGTGAGGTCGATTGCCGAACTCAGTAAATGGTGGGGAACGAACCATGCCGCTTACACGCATATTGTCCTAATTGGACACGGGGATAGCGAGGCGATCTATTTTGGTCTAGGTGGTGCAAGGAAGCCAGACGCGTTTCAAAAACGTCTAGGCATTCACAAAGCTGAAGAAAAGCTCATCATCTCCCTGTGCTGCGAGACGGGGAAAGCGCCTTTCGCCAAGCAATTTTCAAGTTTCGACTTCTGTTCAACCCTTATCGGACCGGCGCATTCGATCCACGGCGCGGTTGGCTCGCACTTCCTGCAGACGTTCCTAAGTCTCCACTTGCTTCAAGGCAAGTCGGTGAAGATCGCCTTCAACAATGCAAACAACTTGATGCCGGGGCCAGATCGTTTCGCGATCTGGACTGACGGAGCCAAGCGCGCATAGTCTTGGTTCTGCCAGGAGGCAACCGTCAGGCGGCATGGACAACGGACATGTTGGAACGGTGTGGTGCGTGTTACCCCTCCTGAAGGCCTCTACGGCTTGATCAGAGCCCCGCCAGTGATGTTTCGGCTCCGGGGCGAGGCCGACCCCTGTCTGTTGGCTGGGAGGACCTGTGATCAATTCAAGGGCTGGGTCCGGTAAGACTTGTCGGCGAATGCCATTCCACGATAGTCCTTGGGGATGTACCACTCTTCGAAGGAGCTTTCCTTGGTCATATAGACAGTTGCCCGTTCGAGGTCGGCTTCGGTGTCAATCATTCGTTGAATGTGAAGGTTGCCCCTCGGCACGATCTGCTTCCACCGCTTGGCTGCGATTTTGAGCAGGTTTGCTTCTATGTCGGGATTGACCCGAACAACCGCGTGATAGTGGATGTCACCTCGCTTGGTGTACTCCGGGTAAGCAAGCATGATGATTGCCCTGCTGTCGGGAACTTGGCTGGGATGTTTCCTGAACGAGCGTTGGTGCATTTCATAGTTGAATAGGTCCATCTTGCCTTGGGCTCGATACATTGAATAGAAGTCGTAGAAATTGAAGGTGAAGTAGTGGGTGGGATCAATCTGCTTGGCCCACTCGATGAAGGCCCTCCGGGGGGCTGAAATCTGGTCCTGGGACCTGGTGAAAGTGAACTGGGTTGGAACGAACGGACTGAGTTGAGGTTGGTTGATGTTCATGGTGGAGGTCCGGAGGCTGGAGGATTCAGGGGTCAGAGGGTTGGTGTTCGGATTGGTAGAGGAAGGAATGCCTGACTGATTGAGATGGGTTCGGCCTCTGGCCGAGGGTTTCGCGAATGTTCAGATGGCAAAGCAGCTTGGACAGAGGTTGATGTTTTTCAGTCAAAACAAACAGGCAGGGGAGTACAAAGCAAGGCGTGAACCGAGCTTGAAGATAGGAGCCTCAACATAAAGAAATCGGGCGAAGTCAGCCCACAAAAGCGCTGCCAAACTGGGGATTCGGACAGCGGGCATCAGTACCCAGCCAAGAGGTCTTCCGTGAAATGGGATGCCTCAAAACAAAGAACTAGGGCGAAATCAACCCGCAAGTACGTTGTCGAAACTGACAGTTCAGACAACAGGCATGAGTACTTATCGAAAAGGACTTTTTGGTCCCCTCGATTGAGGATCAGGTCAGGCGCAGTCGGCCCGGCGCTCTTCAAGCCAGGCCAGGACCTCTTCCAGCTTCCAAGCCGTCACACGGTCTGCCAGCTTGATCGGTGCAGGGAATCTGCCGTCTTTTGACCAGCGCCAGATGGTGGCCGGAGAGACCGGCACGACATCGGGAACCAACTGGGCGAGCCTCAGGAATCGAGGCAGAGGAGTGGGAGCGCGTGAAGCGTCACCGTGTGAGCGTTCTGAATCCGACCGTGGGGGACGGCACGCCGGTTTGTGTTTGGGCTGGATGCCCTTCATTCGCAACATATCCTTGGCACTTTCAAAAAGACGGTCCATGCAAGGCCTCTCGGCCTCGCCTAAAAACCATCCTTCTCCAAGGATTGCCGAACGGAATTCCTTCGGCGGCGTCGAACCATTTCGACGGCGGTAGACGAACTCTAGCACTCAATCCATCAATCAATTTTGGGAAGCAGATTTGATGGTCGTGGACTCGTGGGCAGCAAACCGATTCCACAGTCCGTGAGTTCCGGATTTGGTTGAAGAGCCGTTCTTCTGAGGATGCGGAACCGCCCGCTTTCGCAGGAAGACACGGGGCGTTCCGTGTGCGGTCCGCTTCGGAGTAGCGTCCGGCTGCTGGAGGCCATGCGAGGGATCCTCCCCGACGAAGAACCGTGAGAGAGGAATGGAGGAGGTTGGGTAGCGCATTGGTCGTGGCTTTCGTGGTTGGTAGGTGAGTGGGCTTTGATGCCCGGACAACAACTCTACGGCCCAAAGTCATCAATCAAAGTGCGAAGTGAAACGGCCTCCAAGACCACGCGGCGCATCCGCCTGCCGCCATGAAAATCGAACCATGACGGCCATTTCCCAAGAGCTTCTGCAGGTGTTTCACCGGCTGCGATGGAACTAACGAATGTAGTTTCGGAGCACCGCCACCAGCTAGAGTCGAGCGCTTTCAACTGCGCCTAAGATGGAAGGATTGATCGTGCCTCCTGTCGAACCCCATTGGACCGCCTATGCGTCGCCCTTGATCCAGTTCCTCGCTGCGGCTGGGGCGGTCTGGGTCGCCTACCGGTTTGGCACCATCCAGGCGGGCATTGCCAAACAGCAGGCGGCGACCGCAATGGCAGCGGCCCAGACTGCCGCCGCCGCAGCTCAGACTGCGCGCAACCGCCTCAAATACGACCTGTTCGAACGGCGTCTGGTGATGTACGACCTGGTCTACGCGCACATCGACCGGGTCGCAGCTGCCGGGATGATCGAACCCGAGAGCGATAGTGAGTTTCTTCGGGCCATTCGTCCCCTTGGCTGGCTGACAGATGCGTCGGTCACCAGGTTCGTCCTCAAGGACCTCCGAGACCAGATGATTGCCCTCTCGCGACTTACCCGAGAAATTGAACTGCGCCCTGGGGCCGGCGAAGTACCTGTAGACCTCGTAATGGCGCGAGCCGTCGCCACGACGCAGCTGCATCAAAATCACGAAACGCTCGCCCGCATGTTCGAGCCCTACCTCAAGCTTGAGCACTGACCGCCGAACCTCGATAAGCTAAACCAGCCCGCCGGCTCAGCCTTCAGGTCCCCGTATTAGATGATCAGCTTCTGGCCCTTGGTTGGCGTCACCGCACCGTCGGTGACTCAACCCGGCTCGTCATTGATGCCACTGCCCAGGCGTCTATAAGGCCCTACAACACCGTTTCTCACACGCGGCCAGCCGGACAGATGTCAGTTTCGGCTACGAGGCCGCAGCGGGCGGTTCTGGAGTCATGCTGAAGCAGCTCCCAGACGCAAACGGAGTAGGGGAAGCAGTTCACGGTACCAGTCCAAGAACTCGTCATCGCCTCGGTGCCGGGACGCACGAGCTTCACAGAAAAGCTCATTCCGGATGTCTACAAGAGATTGCCTTCGGCGCAGGCGGGCCTCAGTGAATGCTCGCTCAAAGGTGCCGAGTTGCTCGTAGCCGTTGAACGACATGGCGAACCTGAACACTGCCGGTCCGTCGTCGGGATGGGGAAGCTGGAGGCCTCCCGAGTCGTCATCCAAGATCGCCCCGGTGGAGGTGGTGTGTTCCCGGGTACATGTTGCGGGATGCCTTAGGCCGCCATCTTGAAGTTTTGGAGGACCACGCTTTTCTCAGTCGCAAGACCAGCCACGTAATCCGCCCAACACTGGAGCATGTCTTTGCGCTGAGACCCGTATTGAGCACGGTTGTAGACGCCTCGGACCCCTCCAACGGTGTGATTGAGCGCTTTCTCGACGACGTCGGATGAGAAACCAGCCTCATGCAACTGCGTTGATGCTGTTCGGCGCAAGTCATGAATCGTGAAGTGATCAATCCCAAAGTTGACCCCCTTCAGCGCGTGGTTCATTGCGTCATGTGCAAACGGACGGACCAAGCTGCCTCGCCCAGGAAGAACAAGGTTGGAGCCGGTAGAGAGCTCACGCAACTGACGAAACAGGTCGAGCGCTTGCGAGGACAGATAGACGATGTGCGGGGCCTTCGTTTTGCTGTGCTCGATGGGTATCTGCCATTCCGCCGTGTCGAAGTTAATTTCATCCCAGGTCGCAAGAAGCAGTTCCGACTTACGAACCATTGTCAAAAGTATCAGGTGCAAGGCCACCTTGAACTGACGCCTGATGTTTGACTGGTACAGGACCTGTAGATAGACCTTGATTTCGTTGGCCGTAAGTGACCGAGTTCTTGATTTGGCCTTAGTCACGAATCGGGCCGGCAACGCAGCCACCGGATTCGACCTTGCCTTTTGACGGGCTACCGCATAGTCAAAGACACGCTTCAAAAGGCCTCGAAGTTGACCCGCTGCAGCTTCGAAGCCCCCGTCTCGCTTACGGAAGATGATGCTCTGAACGTCATCGAAAGACACTTTATCCAAGGGCTTCTCGCCGATGAACGGATAAATATCCTTGTCAAGGTAGCGCCGAGCCGTAGTCTTTGTCGAATCTTGAACTCGGTCCTTCACTTGCTCAGTGAAGTACTGCTCTGCAAAAACCTTGAACGACACCGCCGCTTCAGACACCCGCTTGCTTGCTTGTTTTTCTTGCGCTGGCGAGCGACCCAGCGCCACTTGGGTTGCACATTCATCGCGCTTCGTCCGTGCAAGCTTGAGCGGGAGTGCTGGATAACTGCCTAGGGTCACCCGGCGGCCCTTCCCGCCAAACTGATACCGATAGTGCCAAAGCATCCCACCTGTTGGATACACCTCAAGGTACAGGCCTCGTTCATCACGAACAAGAAAGCGTTTTTCCTTCGGCTTGAGCGCCTTGATTCCCAATTCTGTAAGTGCCATCTGTACACATTGCCTCAAAGCGGGAAGTATACATAGCGCATGTACAAGTATGTGTACAGAAATAGGCTGAGATTTTGGGATTCAAGATGCGACATCATGAGACAACCGAGTATCGCTTCTCCAGTGAAGCGCACGCCTACTGAGATGTCGTGAGACCACCTGATGCTTGATTCTACTTTCCAATGCAGAAGCGCGAAAAGATGACGCCCAGCAGGTCGTCCGCGCCGAACTCGCCGGTGATTTCGTTCAGCGCGTTCTGCGCCAGCCGCAGCTCCTCCGCCAGCAGGTCGAGCAACTGGGCCTGCGCCGCGAGATGGCTGGCGGCCAGAGCGAGGTGGCCGTCGACCTGGGCCAGCGCCTGGACATGGCGCGCGCGGGCCAGGTACACGCCCTCGGGCACGGACTGCCAGCCGGCCATGGCCAGCAGTTCCTCGCGCAGCGCCTCGATGCCCAGCCCGGTCCTGGCGGACAGCGCAATGCCCGCGCCGGGGGCGGCATCGGGCGCCGCGTCCTGCTTGTTCCAGACATCGAGCACCGGCACGCTCGCCGGCAGCTTGCCCTGGAGGCCACGCAGGATCTCGGCATCGGCGGCAGCGTAGTCGGCCTGGCCGGCGCGCGTGAGGTCGTGCAGGAACAGCACGGCATCGGCGCTTTCGATCTGCCCCCAGGCACGCGCCACGCCGATCTGCTCGACCTCGTCGCTGCTCTCGCGCAGGCCGGCGGTGTCGGCCACGTGCAGCGGCACGCCGTGGATCTGGATGGTCTGCGAGACCACGTCGCGCGTGGTGCCCGCCACCG
>Ga0209675_1001349_pt1 | contig 14486 bp, 13 predicted proteins | sample AraplaCol_mLB_r2_2_FD_184280 | JGI IMG/M metagenome (GOLD analysis project Ga0209675, IMG submission 184280) | Arabidopsis root microbial communities from North Carolina, USA - plate scrape MF_Col_mLB_r2 (SPAdes) (version 3) | ecosystem: Host-associated > Plants > Roots > Endosphere | place... | reverse complement strand
CGAAGGACAGTGCCATCGCCAAGCCGGCTGATCTGAAGGGCAAGCGCATCGCCGTCACGCGCGGCACCGATCCGCATATCTTCTTGATCCAGGCGCTGGCCGGCGCCGGTCTGTCGGAAAAAGACGTCAAGATCGTGCTGCTGCAGCATGCCGACGGCCGCCTGGCGCTGCAGCGTGGCGATGTGGATGCCTGGGCCGGTCTCGACCCGCTGATGGCCGCAGCCGAAGTGGATGACGGCGCCAAGCTGTTCTATCGCCGCCCGGAGCTGAACAGCTGGGGCGTGTTGAATGTGCGCGAAGCCTTCGCGACTGAAAATCCGGCCATCGTGAAGCGCGTGCTGGCAACCTATGAAAAGGCCCGCCGTCATTCCGTGGCCAATCCGCCCGAGCTGAAGGCTGCGCTGATCGCGGCGGCCAAGCTGCCCGATGCGGTGATCGCCAAGCAGATCGAGCGCACCGATATCAGCGACGGCCAGATCGGCGCCAAGCAGAAAAAGACCATCCTGGATGCCGGTCTGGCGCTGCAGCAGGCCGGCGTGATCGAGCCCAAGGTCGATGTGAAGGCCGTGGTCGATGCGCTGATCGATGATCGCTATACCGTGGCCTCGCGCTGAGGCCATGGCGCTGTTCGATCTGGTCGTGCCGAATTCGGCCCTGTTTCCGGGCGGCACGAAGTCGGCGTCTCTTCCAGTGCGGCGCTGGCTTCGTCTGCCCGATGGTCTGTTGATCGGCCTGGTCCTGCCGGTGGCGCTGGCCCTGTTCTGGGAAGCGGCGGTCCGCTTCGGCCTGGCGCAGGGGCGTCTGTTGCCGCCGCCCAGTCGCATCCTCGATACCTTCATCGGTCTGGCCCAGGCCGGCACGCTCTGGCAGCACGCGCTGGCGACCATCGCGCGTGTCGTGGTCGGTTTCGCGCTGGGCACTGTGGCCGGCACCCTGCTGGGCGCGGCGGCGGGCTATTCCGGCCTGCTGCGCCGGATTGTCGATCCCAGCCTGCAGGGCCTGCGCTCTATCCCCTCGATTGCCTGGGTGCCACTGTTCATTCTCTGGCTCGGCATCTTCGAGGCCTCGAAAGTGGCGCTGATCGCGGTCGGTGTGTTCTTCCCGGTCTATCTCGGCGTGTTGGGCGGCATCCTCTCGGCTGATCGCAAGATCGTCGAGGTTGGACGGATATTCCGTCTCTCCGGTTTCGCGCTGGTGCGTCGCATCCTGCTGCCCTCGATCCTGCCGTCCTATGTGATCGCGCTGCGTTCGGGGCTTGGCCTGGGCTGGATGTTCGTGGTGGCGGCGGAATTCATGGGCGCATCCGAAGGCCTGGGCTATCTGCTGGTCGACGGCCAGCAGCTGGGCAAGCCGGACCAGATCGTCGCCGCCATCCTGGCTTTCGCCCTGCTGGGCAAGGGCGCGGACGCCATCCTGGTTGCGCTGACCCGGCCGCTGCTGCGCTGGCAGGATGCCTATGCCGGAGGACGCTGATGCTGTCGATCCGCAATGTCGGCAAGATCTACCCCAATGGCGAGCATGCGCTGTTGGATGTCTCGCTGGAGATCGGGCAGGGCGAGATCCTGGCTATCGTCGGGGGCTCCGGCTCGGGCAAGAGCACGCTGCTGCGGATTATAGCGGGGCTTGACCATCCCACCGGCGGATCGGTGCGGGTGGATGGCGACGTCATCACCGCGCCGCATCCGGCCATCGGGCTGATCTTCCAGGAGCCGCGCCTGCTGCCCTGGCTGACGGTCGAGCAGAATGTCGGATTCGGCCTCAGCGGCCTGCCGCGGGCTGAAGCCGCACAGCGGGTAGATCAGGTGCTGGATCGCGTCGGCCTTGCCGGGCGCGGCGGCAACTGGCCACGTGAGCTGTCGGGCGGCATGGCGCAGCGCGTCGCCATCGCGCGTGCCCTGGTGGCGCGGCCGCGCGTGCTGCTGCTGGATGAACCTTTCTCGGCGCTGGACGCCATGACACGGGCCAGCCTGCAGGACCATCTGGTCGAGCTCTGGTCCTACGACCGGCCAACCATGGTGCTGGTGACACATGATATCGAAGAGGCTGTGGTGCTGGCCGACCGCGTGGTTGTCCTCAGTCCCAAGCCGGGCCGCATCGGCGCGGTGCTGGATGTGGCCCTGTCGCGGCCGCGCGACCGCGATGCACCGGATTTCGAAAGCGTGAAACGCCGGCTGCGCCAGGCGCTCGACCACTCGCTGCATGCCCGGATCGGGGCCGAGGAAAGCGCGCCCGCGTTGGCAATCTGAACAGGTGAGAACATGAATGCAGAGACTTTGCGCGCCCTGCAGGCGCCGTTGAAGCAGCAGTATCGCGATAGCCCGGAGACGGCAGTGATCACGCTGAAAGCCGAAGGGCAGGTGGACGAGCAGTCGATTGCCTGCCGGGTCGACACCGCCCGCGCTGTGGCCATTGCCGGCCTGCATCCGGCGTCGGGAGGCACCGGCGCCGAATTGTGTTCAGGCGACATGCTGCTCGAGGCGCTGGTCGCCTGTGCCGGTGTAACGCTGAAAGCCGTGGCAACCGCGCTGGGCATCACATTGCAGGATGCGCGGCTGCGGGCCGAAGGCGATCTGGATTTCCGCGGCACGCTGGGCGTCGACAAGCAGGCGTCGGTCGGTTTCCGCGCAATCCGGCTGGTCTTCGATCTGAAGACGGATGCGCCCGACGAACAGGTGGCTCAGCTGATCAAGCTGACCGAGCGCTATTGCGTGATCTACCAGACCCTGAACCAGAAACCGGACCTTTCCGTTACGCATCGGACCACCCGCTGAAACCCATAGTTTCACTTGCGGATCGATTCAAAATCTCTCGTTTGAGCTTGCTGCAGCCCTGTGACATTTATTGCCATGAGGAACCGCAAGCCGGTTCCTTCGCGGGATTTGATGGGGACAGCTTGCACCGCGTCACCAAGGCTAAAGCGCCACGAAGCGATTTCGTGATTCCCCTGTACAGAGAAGGAATCGTCATGTCGCTTCTGCACGCGTTTCTGCCCCCATTCCCGCCGCCTCAGCCGGCTCGTGAGCCGGCGCTCGTCTCACAGCTTGCGCCCATCTGTTTCTGCTTCTGCCTCTGATTTCCTGAAGCATCGCAGAATTCCCACAGATGGAGGCGTCTCATGCAGACCCATGCCGAATTCGGCCGTCCGGCCGCTTTGCCCACCGAACCCTTCAACCGCATCGCCATCGACGGTGAATCCGTCGGCATCGCGCTGCCGCGTCAGGACGGCATCGCCTTCCTGACCTCGAATCCCCGGCTGCAGCTGCTGCATGGCCGTCATTTCGCCTCGCCGGAACAGGCGGCGATCGCGGCCACGCGGCTGATCCGCGCTGCGGCCTGATCCCTTTAAACGCCACCCCAGAAAAGACAGGACAACAACAATGACGCGTTTCAGCCTTTCCCTCACACGTCGCGCGGCGCTTCTGCTCGCCGCCGGTCTGGTCGCCTTCGCTGGCAGCAGCTATGCCCAAAGCCCCAATCCTTTGGCCAAGCGCGGCGGAACGCTGACGGCCATCATCCAGCCCGAACCGGTGATCCTCACTTCGGCGATTAACACCGCGGCGCCGACCGGCACGGTCAGCGGCAATATCTTCGACGGCCTGGTCGATTATGACTCGCAGCTGAACCCGAAGCCGGCCCTGGCCGAGAAATGGGATGTGTCACCGGATGGCCTTGCCATCACCTTCCATCTGCGCAAGGGCGTGAAGTGGCATGACGGCAAGCCATTTACCTCGGCCGACGTGAAATGGACGCTGGAAAATGTCTGGCAGAAGATCCATCCGCGCAACCAGGCGACCTTCGGTCGCGTCAAGCAGGTGGATACGCCGGACGAAAATACGGTGATCCTGCGGCTCAGCGAGCCCTCGGTGGCCATCCTCAGCTCGGTCAACAGTAACGGCGCCCAGGTGCTGCCCAAGCATCTCTATGAGGGCACCGACGTTCTGAACAATCCCTACAACAACAAGCCGGTCGGCACCGGCGCCTTCGTCTTCAAGGAGTGGAGCAAGGGCAACCACATCATCCTGGAGCGCAACGCGGATTACTGGGACAAGGACAAGCCTTATCTGGACCGCATCATCTTCAAGGTGATCCCGGACGCCGCCGCCCGCGCCGCCGCGCTGGAGAAGGGCGAGGTGCAGTATGCCGTGTTCAGTCCGGTGCCCCTGAAGGACGCCGAGCGCCTGGGCAAGCTGCCGAACCTGAAGATTGAGACCCGTGGCTATGAATGGCTGTCGCCCTGGCTGTTCTTCGACCTGAATGTCGACAACCCCTATCTGAAGGATGTGAAGGTCCGCCGCGCCATCGCCCATGCCATCGACACCAAGGCGGTGGCGAATGTGGTCTGGTACGGCTTCGGCAAGCCGGCGATCAGCCCGGTGCCGTCAACCCTGCCGCAGTTCCACGATGCCAGCGTGCCGCAGTATGCCTTCGATCCGAAAAAGGCCGAGGCCCTGCTGGACGAGGCCGGCTACAAGCGCGGTAAGGATGGCGTGCGCTTTGCGCTCAGCCATGACTTCATCCCCTATGGTGACGATTACAAGCGCACCGGCGAATACCTCAAGCAGGCGCTGAAGCGCGTCGGCATCGAGGTGACGATCCGTACCCAGGACACCGCTGCTTTCACCAAGCGGGTCTATGGTGACCGTGACTTCGATATCTCGTCCGCCTGGTTCGCCGCCTTCTCCGACCCGCAGGTCGGCGTCAGCCGCGCCTACTGGTCGGGCTGGATCGCCAAGAACACGCCCTGGACCAACGGTTCCGGCTACCGCAATGCGGAGATCGACAAGATCATCTCCGACGTGCAGAGCGAACCGGACCCGCAGAAGCGCATCGCCGCCTTCAAGCGGTTCCAGCAGATCGTGCAGTCGGATGTGCCGTCCATTCCGCTGATCGAGCTGAAATTCTTCACCGTGCACGCCTCCAATCTGAAGGACGTGGTCTCCACGGCGGACCAGATCTACGGTTCGCTGAAGAATGCCTGGTTCGACACGGCACCAAAGACCAACTGAATCTGTGTGAGTTTGCGTGATGCGTAAGGTGGTGGTGGTGCAGACATTCGGCTATTGGGGCCGGCGGGCGGCGCATATGGCGCTCGTGGTGATCGGCATCGCCACCATCAACTTCTTCCTGCTGCAGCTAGCGCCGGGTGATGCGGTGACCGTGCTGGCGGGCGAGGCGGGGGCGGCGACGCCGGAATATCTCGCCGCCCTGCGTCAGCAGTTCGGGCTGGACCAGGCGCTGCCGGTGCAGTTCGCCAAGTATATCGGCAACATCCTCACCTTCGATCTGGGCCATTCTTTCCGCCATGGCATGTCGGTCTGGCGCCTGATCGCCGACCGCATTCCGGCTACCTTCCTGCTGATGGGCGTCAGCATCGGGTTTGCCGCCCTGATCGGCTCGGCTTTTGGCGTGATCGCCGCACGCTATGCCGGCCGCGCCGCCGATACCGCCATCTCGACACTGGCTTTGCTGTTCTATGCTACGCCGGTCTTCTGGATCGGCCTGATGCTGGTGGTGGTGTTCTCGGTCTGGCTCGACTGGCTGCCGGTCGGCGGCATGATGAAGATCGAGGCCGGTTATACCGGCTTCGATCATGTGATGGACGTCGCCCGCCATCTGGTCTTGCCGGCGGTGACGCTCGGCCTGTTCTTCCTCGCCATCTACACCCGGCTGATGCGCGCGGCGATGCTGGAAGTCTATGGCCAGGATTTCGTGCGCACGGCAGTTGCGAAAGGTGTGCGGCCGCATCGCGTGGTGCTGCGCCATGTGCTGCGCAACGCATTGCTGCCGGGCATCACCATGCTGGGCATGCAGATCGGCTCGATCCTTGGTGGCGCCGTGCTGGTCGAGACGGTGTTTTCCTGGCCGGGCCTCGGCCGACTGGCTTTCGAGGCGCTGTTCCAGCGCGACCTCAACCTGCTGCTGGGCATCCTGCTCTGCAGTTCGGTGATCGTCGTCATCGTCAACCTGGCGGTCGACCTGCTCTATGCCTGGCTCGATCCGCGCATTGAGCTCGGCTGAACGCACCATGGCCAGCATCGACGCGTCTCTCGCTCCCGCCAGCAGCCGGCCGAAACAGCCGGGCTTCCTGTTGCGCCTGCTGTCGCGCCCCTCGGCGCTGACCGGCCTGCTGCTGCTCGGCCTGATCTTGATGGCGGCCGTCGCCGCGCCGGGGCTTTATCCGGACGATCCACTCGACATGGTGGCGCAGCCTTTCCTCTGGCCGGGCGCCGATGCAGCCTATCCCTTCGGCACCGACATGCTGGGCCGAGACATCGCCAGCGGGCTGTTCCATGGCGCGCGCATCTCGCTGCTGATCGGCGTGGTGGCTACGGTGGTGTCGATTGTGATCGGAGTCGGCATCGGTGCCGGCGCCGGCTATTACGGCGGCCGCATCGATGCCGTGCTGATGCGGGTGACCGAGCTGTTCCAGACGATTCCGCCGTTTCTCTTCGCGCTGGCCATCGTGGCGATCCTGCAGCCCTCGATCCCCAGCATCGTCGGTGCGATTGGCATTACCGCATGGCCCAGCCTGGCCCGGCTGGTGCGTGCCGAGGTGCTGAAGCTGCGCCACAGCGACATGGTGCAGGCGTCCATCGCATTGGGCGGCTCCGACCTGCGCATCATTGTGCTGCATATCCTGCCCAATGTGCTGGCGCCAGTGATCGTCACGGCTTCCGTGATGGTGGCGACCGCGATCCTGACCGAGTCCAGCCTGGCCTTCCTCGGCCTTGGCGATCCCAACGTGGTGAGCTGGGGCGGCATGGTCGGCGCAGGCCGCGAGGTGCTGCGCACCGACTGGTATGTCGCCAGCATTCCGGGCCTTGCCATCGTACTGGCCGTGCTGGCGCTCAACCTGCTGGGCGACGGTCTGAACGACGCGCTCAATCCCCGGCAGAGGCAGCGATGAGCATCCTCAGCGTCGACAACCTGACCATCGAGTTCCGGCAGAAACGCCGGGTAGTCACCGCCGTGCGTAACCTGAGTTTCGAGGTGGCGCGCGGCGAGACGCTGGCCATCGTCGGCGAGAGCGGGTGCGGCAAGTCGCTCACCGCACTGTCGCTGCTCGGCCTGCTGCCGCCGACCGGCCATGTCGCGGCCGGCCATATCCGGCTGGAGGGCCGCGATCTGGTCGGGCTGTCGGAACCCTACTTGCGCGACCTGCGCGGTCGCCGCATCGCCATGATCTTCCAGGAACCGATGACGGCGCTCAATCCGGTGCTGACCATCGGCGAGCAGATCGTGGAAGCGATCCGCGAGCATGAGGCCGTGTCGGCCGCTGTCGCCCGTCGGCGCGCCCTGGCCCTGCTCGATCGCGTCCGCATCCCTGATGCCGCGCGGCGCTTCGACGATCATCCGCATCGCCTCTCCGGCGGCATGCGTCAGCGCGTGATGATCGCCATCGCGCTGGCCTGTTCGCCGGCGGTGCTGGTGGCCGATGAGCCGACCACGGCGCTGGATGTCACCATCCAGGCACAAATCCTCAGCCTGATCGATGAACTGAAGCGCGACAGCGGCACGGCGGTGGTGCTGATCACACATGATCTCGGTGTGGTGGCCGAACATGCCGACCGCGTGCTGGTGATGTATGCCGGCCGCAAGGTGGAGGAGGGACAGACCGATGATCTGCTAGCCAGGCCGCTGCATCCCTATACCCGTGGGCTGATCGCGGCCCGACCTGACCCTGAGCGCTTCCTGGAAGGACACCGCGACCGTCTGACCGAAATCCCTGGCATGGTGCCACCACTCTGGGACATGCCCACCGGCTGCAGTTTCGCGCCGCGCTGCAGCTTTGCCACCGCGGCCTGCGCGCTCGGCCAGCCGCCTTTATTGCCCTATGGCGACGACGCCAGCGTCGCCTGCCTTCGAACCGGAGACATCCGTGCTGCAGAGCGTATCCCGCATCCGGCCACAGCAGGCTGATCCGCCCGCCCTTGAGGTGGAGGATCTGGTTGTGCGGTTCGACACCGCGCGTGGCAGCCTGCATGCCGTCGATGGCGTCAGTTTTGAGCTGCAGCCGGGCGAGACGCTCGGCCTGGTCGGTGAAAGCGGCTGCGGCAAATCCACGCTCGGCCGCAGCATCCTGCGCCTGAACGAACCGGCCGGCGGCTCGATCCGCTTGCAGGGCGAGGAACTCGTCGGGCGCAGTCGCCGCGATCTGCAGCCGTTGCGACGCCGGGTGCAGATGGTGTTCCAGGACCCGTCCGCGTCGCTCGATCCGCGCTGGACCGTCGGACGCCTGCTGGCCGAGCCACTGGAAATCCATGGCATCGGCAATCGGCGTGACCGGGCTGAGCGGGTGCGCAAACTCCTGGCCCAGGTCGGCCTGCCGGTCGATGCGGCGCAGCGCTATCCGCATGAATTCTCCGGCGGCCAGCGCCAGCGTATCGGCATCGCCCGGGCACTTGCCCTGGAACCAGACGTGATCATCTGCGACGAGCCGGTCTCGGCGCTGGATGTTTCCGTGCAGGCGCAGATTCTCAACCTGCTGGTCGACCTGCAGCGCAATACCGGCGTGGCCCTGCTGTTCATCAGCCACGATCTGTCCGTGGTGGAATACATCGCCGACCGTATCGCCGTGATGTATCTGGGCCGCATCGTTGAACTGGCGCCCCGGGAGTCGCTCTGGCGCAATCCGCGACATCCCTATACGCGCGCGTTGCTCGAGGCCGTGCCGCGGCTGGGTGGCCGGCGCAAGCCCGCCGCACCGCTGCAGGGCGATCTGCCCAGCCCCTATGCGCCGCCGGCCGGCTGCCGCTTCCATACCCGTTGCCCGTTTGCCGTCGAGCGCTGCCGCAGCGAACAGCCGCAGCTGTCCGGTGTTGGTCACCAGGTGGCCTGCCACCGCGCCGACGAACTCATTCAGCCCCCAGCATAAGGAACAGTTCCATGGCCCGAGTCCGCGATATCGAAGTCGATGACGTATCCGGCGAGGCACGCGAAATTTACAGCCGTATCCAGAAAGAATACGGTCCCTTCGGCAACATGCTGCGGGTCTTCGCTCATCGTCCGCCGGCGTTGCAGCATATCTTCGGCCTGCTGCTCGCCTCGGCCAGGGATGCGATCATTTCCAAGCGGCATCTGGAAATCATCCTGCTGACGGCCTCCAAGGCGGCGGCCTGCGACTACTGCGTCGCCCATCACGAGCCGCGCCTGATCGAACAGGGCATCTCGGCCGAGACGGCCGAGCGCATCCTGGAGCCGGATGTGCCCGGTCTCGATCCGCTGGACCGCCTGCTGCGCGATTACGCCCTGGAGGTGACGCGCGAGCCTAACCGCGTGTCGGATGCGCTGTTTTCGCGGCTGCGCGAGCATTTCAGCGAGGAGCAGGTGGTGGAGATCACACTGCGCACGGCACTCTGCGCCTTCTTCAATCGCTTCAATGAATCGCTGCGGATCGAAGTGGAAGACGAGTTCGTCGCGCCGGAACTGGTGGCGGGTTAAGATCAGATGTCCAAGCTCGATACAGTGACCGCGCTCCGTCTGTCCCAGCGCGCGCGGACGGTTCAGGATTCCCCGACCATGGCGCTCAGCCGACTCGCCGCCGAGTTGAAGGCGGCTGGCCGTGATGTCATCGCGCTCACCCAGGGCGAGCCGGATTTCGGCTCACCGGATGTCGCTTCCGAGGCCGGCATCGCCGCGATCCGGCAGGGGGACACGCGCTATACGGCCGTGGATGGCCTTGTCAGCCTGCGGCGGGCGATTGCCGCCAAGCTGAAGCGCGAGAACGGGCTGGACTACAGCGCAGACGAGATCACGGTCTCCAGCGGATCAAAAATCCTGCTGTTCACCGCGATGATGGCGCTGCTGGACCGCGATGACGAAGTGCTGATCCCGGCGCCCTTCTGGGTCTCGTATCCGGAGATGGTGCGCTATGCCGATGGCGTGCCGGTCATTGTCGAGACCACGCCGGAAGATGGTTTCCGCCTGACGGCCGAACGGCTGGCCGCGGCGATCACGCCGCGCACCCGACTGCTGATCCTGAACAATCCCAGCAATCCGACCGGCGCAGTCTACACCGCCGAGCATCTGGCCGCTCTGGCGCCAGTACTGCTGGCCAATCCGCAGGTCGCGGTACTGACCGACGACATCTACGAGCATCTGACCTTCGACGGCATCAAGCCCGGCGTGATCGCGGCCGTGATCCCGCAGCTGCGCAACCGCACCGTGGTGGTGAACGGTTTCTCGAAGGGCTATGGCCTGACCGGCTGGCGGCTGGGCTTTGCCGCCGCGCTGAAACCGGTGATCGCGGCGATCAATGCGCTGAATTCGCAAAGCATCAGTTCGCCCAGCACCATCGCGCAATATGCCGCCCTGGCTGCGCTGGAGGGCAGCGACAATTTTCGCGCCCGCAACCGCGCCGAATTCGAAGCGCGACGCGATATCGTCAACACCATTGTGCCGGAAATTCCGGGCCTGACGCTGATCCGGCCGGAAGGGGCTTTCTATGCCTATGTCGGCTGTGCCGGCCTGATCGGCCGCAAGGGGCTTTCAGGTACGGTGTTGGAAGGCGACGAGGATGTCGCGCGCGACCTGCTGGAAAACGAAGGCCTTGCCGTTGTGCCGGGAACGCCGTTTGGCCTGTCGCCCTACCTGCGACTGTCCTTCTCGGTCAGCCGGCCGGTGCTGCAGGATGCGCTGGCCCGGCTGCAGCGCTACTGCAGCCGGATCACCAACGGCAATTAGGCGTCAGGCCTTCACGCCGGCATTGAGCAGGATCCGCTCCATCTCACGGATCACCGGCTTCTCGATCAGCTTGCCATCGACCACCACCAGGCCGGTGGTGCTTTCGGCGAAGGCGGCGATCACGCGCCGCGCATGCGCCACCTCGGCCTCGGTCGGCGTGAAGGCCGCATGGATCGTGGCGAGGTGATCCGGATGGATCAGCGCCTTGCCGGTGAAGCCGAGATCGGCACTGCGGCGGGCCTCGCGCTCCAGGCCCTGCGGATCGTCGATCTGTAGATAGGGCACGTCCAGCACGGCGACGCTGGCCCGCGCCGCCGCATGCACGATGCGCGAGCGGGCATAGAACAGCGCATCCCAGGTCGGCCGCACGCGCAGCTCGGCTGAAAGGTCGACAGCGCCGATAAACAGCGCCACCACCAGCGGATCGGCCTGGGCGATCTCGGCCACATTCTCCAGCCCGTCGGCCGTCTCGATGATCACATAGAGCGCCACGGCCTTGCTGCGGCTGCGCAGCAGGTCGCCGACCAGGCGGACTTCATCCGCCGTCTTCACTTTGGGCAGGACGATGGCGTCGGGCAGAGTTTCCAGCCGCAGGATGGCAGCAATGTCATCGATTCCTTCCGGGGTGCGCGGGCTGTTGATGCGCACGGCTTTCTCGGGCTTCGCGGCACGATGCTCGTGATAGAGCGGCAACGACAGACCGCGCGATTCATCCTTGCGCTCGGGCGCCACGGCATCTTCCAGGTCGATGCAGATCACGTCGGCACCGGTCTCCAGCGCCTTGGCGAAGCGGTCGGGCCGCAGACCGGGCACGAACAGGAAGCTGCGGCGGCGGCGCAGGCGAAGGTCATCACTCATGGTTGGCATCTCCAGTACGAGGGGGAAAGGCGATGCTGCAGGCGGGTGGCCTGCAGCGACAGCAGGTAGCAGACGATGAAGTAGAAGGCTGCGACGGCGAGATAGACTTCCAGCGCATAGGGTCGCCAGGCGATGTCGGCCACGGTGGCCTTGGCGGCACTCATCAGGTCAAAGACGCCGATCACCAGGACCAGCGAGGTATCCTTGATGGCGCCGATGCAGGTGCCGAGTCCGGCCGGGATGGCGATGCGCAATGCCTGCGGCCAGATCACCAGGCGGAAGCCGTGCCAGGGATGCAGGCCGAGCGCGCGGGCGGCCTCGGCCTGGCCAGGCGGAATGGCCTGCAATGCACCGCGCAGCACCTCGGCCAGGTTGGCAGCCGTGTGCAGGGTGAGGGCAATCAGCGCGATGGCGGCCTTGGCCAGGCTCCAGCCGCCGGAGAATAGCAGCGGCAGGATCGAGGCAATGACGAAGAGCAGGATGATCAACGGCACGCCACGTACGGTCTCGATCAGCAGCGTCGCCGGCACGCGCAGCCAGGGCTGCCCGGCGCGGCGGGCCAGCGCCAGCGGCAGGGCGAGCGGCATGGCCAGCAGGTTGGAATAGGCGGCCAGCAGAACGGTGACGACCAGACCACCCCAGTCGGCGATGGGCAGCGGTGTCCAACCGAGCAGGCTGCCCTGCAGCAGCACGGGTGCGGCGATCATCAGCAGGCCGGTGACAAGCGCGCGGTGCAATAGCGGCAGGCGGCGGTATACGAGCGCGCCAAGCCCCAGGCCGATGATCGCAATGGCGGCGATGGCGCGCGGCCGGGCGGTTTCCGGCATGGTCCCGAACAGCAGCAGGCGGAATTTCTCGGCCAGCACCGCCCAGCAGGCACCGGCTGCGGACTGGCAGGCGGCGGCGCCACCGCTCCAGGCGGCATCCAGCAGGCCCCAGCGCAGGGTGAGGCTGGCCAGCAGGATCAGGATCACCGCCGTGATGGCCTGGATGACACGGGATGGTGCATGATGCTGGCGGCGGCCGGCAAGCTGCTCGCCGCTTTCCGTCAGCAGGGCAGCGCGCGACAGGCGCTGGTTATAGAAATTGAGCAGGCCGGCCACGCTCAGGCTGATTGCCAGATAAAGGCCCAGCACTAGCGCCGAACCTTCGATGGCCTGTCCGGTCTGGTTGATGGCGGTGTTGATCACCGCCATCAGGTCGGGATAGCCGATCGCCACTGCTAGCGAGCTGTTCTTCAGCAAAGCCAGATACTGGTTGGCCAGCGGCGGAATCGAAATACGCCGGACATGTGGCAGCAGCACGAAGCGCAGGATCAGCGCCTTCGGCAGGCCGATGGATTGCGCAGCTTCCACCTGACCGACCGGAATGGCGGCGATGGCGGCGCGGATGATCTCGGCGATGTAAGCGGCATGAAACAGCGCGAGGCCGAAGACCAGCGCGGCGAGTTCCGGGCTGATCTGCCAGCCGCCGGTGAAAGAGAAGCCCTGTAGCGCAGGAAGATCGAGCTGTGGCCAGGGCGTCCAGGCAATCGCCGGCAGCATCAAGCCGCGGTTGGAGAGGAAGATACCGGGCAGAAGCTGCAGGGCCTCGCGTGCCGGCGGCAGCTGCAGCAGTAGGCCGTACCAGACGAAGAGCTGCAACAGCACGGGCGTGTTGCGGAACACCTCGATGAAACCGGCGGTGGCGCGCGCCAGTAGTGGCGGGCCGAAAAAGCGCAGCAGCCCGATGCCGATGCCGAGCAGGCTGGCCGCCGGAACGGCGAGTGCCGCCACCATCAGCGTGTTGACCAGCCCGGCTAGGATGACCAGCGCGTAGCTGTCGGTCGGCGTGACGCTGAGCAGGCTTTCCGCGATCTGGAAATTCGCCGGCTGGAACAGGAAGTCGAAGCCGGTGCGGATGCCCTGGCGTTGCTGCGCCTGTTCGACGGCGGCGGTCAGCGCGGCAATCGCACCGCCGCAGAGCGCGAATGCCAAAACGTAACCCGCCGCCAGTTGAAGCTGGCGGCGGGTGGGAGAAGGGCGGCGCGAATGGCTGTCCGCGGCTGTCACTGGAAGGGCGGGGTGTAGAGCAGCCCGCCCTCGTTCCACAGCCGGTTCTGGCCGCGCTCGAGCTTCAGCGGAGTCTTCGGACCTAGGTTACGGTCCCAGACTTCGGCATAGTTGCCGACGGCCTTGACGGCGCGATAGGCCCACTGGTCATCCAGGCCGAAAGCCTTGCCGAGGCCGGCATCGGCGCCGAGCAGGCGCCGGGTTTCGGCATTGGTGTCGTTGCGCTTGGCATCGATATTGGCCTGGGTCACGCCGAGCTCTTCGGCCGCGACCAGCGCATTCAGCGTCCAGCGTGCGATGGCGGCGAAATTGGCGTCGTCCTGGCGCACGGCGGGCCCAAGCGGCGACTTGGTGATACGTTCGGGCAGGATCACAAAGTCTTCCGGCTTCGGCGCGCGGGCGCTGCGGCTGGCCGACAGCGTCGAGGCGTCAGACAGATACACGTCGCAGCGACCGGCATAGAAGGCCTGTTCCAGCTCGACCAGATTCTCGATCACCACTGGGCGGAAGGTCAGCTTGTTGGCCTTGAAGTAATCGACCAGATTCTGCTCATTCACCGTGCCCGGCTGCACACAGACCTGCGCGCCGTTCAGCTCCTTGGCGCTTTTGACGCCCAGCTTGGCCGGCACCAGGAAGCCCTGGCCGTCATAGAAGATCGTGCCGACGAAGCTGACGCCCAGACCTGCATCGCGGCTCGAGGTGATCGTCGTGTTGCGCGACAGGACGTCGATTTCCTTGTTCTGCAAAGCCGTGAACCGCTGCTGCGAACTCAGCGGCACATAGCGCACTTTGCCGGCATCGCCCAGCACGGCGGCGGCCAGCGCCTTGCAATAGTCGACATCCAGTCCAGCCCAGCGGCCGTTGCTATCGGCCAGCGAAAGCCCGGCAGAGCCC
>Ga0209675_1001341_pt1 | contig 14529 bp, 14 predicted proteins | sample AraplaCol_mLB_r2_2_FD_184280 | JGI IMG/M metagenome (GOLD analysis project Ga0209675, IMG submission 184280) | Arabidopsis root microbial communities from North Carolina, USA - plate scrape MF_Col_mLB_r2 (SPAdes) (version 3) | ecosystem: Host-associated > Plants > Roots > Endosphere | place... | reverse complement strand
CTCGGCCTGTCTGGCCCAGGTGGCGGCATCCATGCCGCGTGCCTGGCGCCCGCCGTGACTGAAAACCTCGATCCGGCCATCGGCATGCCGACGTGCGTCGATATTGACGACGATGCATTGCGAGCCAAAGCGCTTGGCGGCTTCTCCGATGAAGCCCGGATCGTCCAGAGCCTGGCTGTTGATGATTATCTTGTCGGCGCCGCGATCAAGGCGCTGGGCGATGTCCTGCAGGGTGCGGATGCGGCCGCCGAAAGCCAGCGGCATGCCGCAGACCTTGGCCACGGCGTCGAGCACATTCAACGCGTTGTTGCCCCGCAGTTGGTTGTAGTAATCGCTGCGGCGCAGGTCGTGGTTATCGTCTTCGCTGACGTCAATCAGGATGAGTTCGTCAACATTCCAGTGCGACAGGCGCTCCACCGTGCTCATCGGATTTCCGACAATCTGGTGAATCCGGAAGTCCTGGCTGCGGATAAGCAGGCCGTTCTTCAGCAGAAGACAGGGGATGAGGCGGGGGCGCAGCAAGCGAGAATCTCGAATCAGGTCAGAGGGGTGGCGGCGTGACGCCGGGCGAAGGCGAGAAGCAGGTCGAGGCCCACATCCTGACTGAGCTCCGGATGAAACTGGAAGGCGGTGATGTTCTTGTGCTCGATCGCCGCGACGATGCGCTGGCCGCCGAAGTCGATCGTGGCGGCAATCGCTTCATCCTCGGTGCCGCTCAGATGATAGCTGTGCGCGAAATAGGCGGCAGCATTCTCCGGCAGGGATTCGAAGGTTGCCGTGCGGCGATGAACCGCCAGGTCGCACCAGCCCATGTTCGGAACACGGATGCGGGGATCGTTGGATCGCAGCTTGACGACCTTGCCGCGGATGAACCCGAGGCCGGCATGATGGCCGTGCTCCTCGCTTTCCTCCGCAAGAATCTGCATGCCCACGCAGACACCAAGCAGCGGGCGCCCGCTCCGGACATGGTCCTGCAGCGGCTTGACCAGGTTTTTGCCGTGGAGGCTGGCCATGGCGTCGCCGAATGCACCCACGCCGGGCAGGATCACGAGATGGGCGTCTGCAATATCGCTGGCCGACGAGGTCAGATGAGGGCGTATGCCGACACGTGTCAGCATCCCCAGCATCTTGCCGATATTGCCGACTTCCATGTTGACGACGGCGGCTTCAATCATTGCGACTTGTCCAGACAATCCTGATATCAGGCAAGCTACCGCACACCGGGTGAATCACCAGTGTGCCTTGCGTTCCAAATTTCCTGCCAGAGGGCCAGCTAGGCCGCCGTCACCATGGGCAGGGGCACGGTAACCCGGACCGGACGTCCGAGCAATTCAACCAGCAGGATGGCGCGATGAGCATCGGCCATTTCATGGAACAGCGCGCCGAGATCGCTCATCGGCCCGCCAGTGATGCGAACAGTCTCGCCCTGCCGGAAGCCCTTGGGCGTCAGCTGGACAATGCCGGTGGCATCTTCGCGGCCGCGGATGGCGGCAATCACGGTATCGGACACCGGCATCGGCCGGTCGCCGGTCATCACCAGGCCGACGACGCCAATTGTGCCGTTGATCGAGCGCCAGCGGCCGATATCCGTGTCGATGCCCGCGAAGAGGTAGCGCGGAAAAAGGGGGGCCTTGACCATCTCTTCGCGGCGCGCATGGCGGCGTGACTTGAGATAAACGGGCAGGTAGGCGTCGAAGCCCTGATTCCTCAGGTGCTGTGCCGCCAGCATTTCCCTGCCGGTCTGGGAATAGACGGCAAACCACTGGATCATGCTGCGTCCTGCGTGGACTTGTGCGCAGCCTGCGTCACGATATGGAGCAGCGGAGGCGCGACCATGAACTGCGCAGCGACCTCTTCGCGCAGCCGGTCATAGATTGTCTGCGGCGCGGTGGTATCGGCGATCACGAATATTTCCGCACCCAGCGCCTGAGCGCCGGAAAGGTCGGCCACGACCGGATGGCCGTGGAAACGGCCTTCATTGCGGCCCGGGGCGATCACCGCCACGACGGAAAGATTGGCGGCCGAGGCGGAGAGCAGTGCAATCTCGGCCAGTTCGCCGCTGCCTACGATCGCCACGCGGGTTTTTCCGCTGGCCGCGATCCGGAGGAAGGCTTCCTCATACTGCCCGCGGGCATCGCGGAAGAAGCTCAGCGACGAGGTGAGATATTCGGCCACCAGGCGGGTCTTTTCGGCAAAGCCCTTCGGGGTCAGGTAATAGGCATAGCGCCGGGCCGGGGCATCCTGGATTTTGATCAGGCCTTTGGCGGCGCAGCGCCGCAGCAAGGCATTGGCCAGGCCAAGCGCTACGCCCAGACGGACGGCCAAGCTGCGCTGGGTATGCTGGTCGGAACCGCTGATAGCCGCCAAAAGGGCGACCAGATTGGCGGTTTCCTCAGACGAATCGACCGGTTTTGAAGTCTTATCGTTCATATTGTGAACGATACTCGGGTTGGTCTCGGGGGTCAACGTAATCGTTCACGGCATGAACGCGGTCGCATGATGCCGGGGTAAAAGTTAAAATATTGATTTAATTTATAAATTACTGCTTCAGGTGCTTTTCCACAGCGGCTGCCATCCGCAGCAGACGGCGGTCCTGGCCGTTGCGGGCGACCAGCATCAGCCCGACATGCAGCGGGCCGCTGCGCAGGCCGGCCGGCAGGGGCAGGGAAATTGCGCAGAGGTCGAAGAAATTGGCCATGCTGGGGTTGCGCAGCAGCAGCAGGTTTGTCGCCGTGAAGGCGGCCTCGTCCTGGGCCAGGTCGGCGATCTTGGGCGCCGTGATGGCCGTGGTCGGCAGCACCAGGGCATCCAGGTCGGTCAGGCGGGCGTCCATGGCCCGGATCAGCTCGGCGCGGCGACGCTGGGCAAAGACGTAATCCATCGCCGGGATGGTGCGGCCACGCTCGATGCGGCCACGCACGACGGGATCGAAATCGGCGGCCCGGCTCTCGAACCACTCGCGATGGATATGGGCAGCCTCGATGGCGGCGAAGGGCCCCTTGCCGGTGGCCTCCAGCATCGGCGCCAGCAGGTCCAGCGGCTGGTCGCTCAACGCCACGCCGGCCTTGCCCAGCGCCGCCAGGGCGGCTTCGAAGGCCTGGGCCACGGCGGCATCCAGGTTCTCCAGCAGCAGGCCGCGCGGAATGCCCAGCCGCAGGCCGGCCAGCGGCGCGGCGGCGAGGGATTCCGGCGTCTCGCCGGCCATTACGGCGTCAGTGGCGGCGCAATCGGCCACGCTGCTGCCCATCGGGCCGATGCTGTCCAGCGAGAAGGACAGCGGGAAGGCGCCCGTGGTCGGCACGCGATACTGGCTCGGCTTGAGGCCGACGATGCCGCAGAGCGCCGCCGGGATGCGGGTCGAGCCGCCGGTATCCGAGCCGATGGTGATTTCGGCCATGCCGTCGGCCACCGAGACCGCGCCACCCGAGCTGGAGCCGCCCGGGATGCGGCTGCGGTCGGCCGGGTTGCCCGGCGTGCCGTAATGCGGATTGATGCCGACGCCGGAGAAGGCGAATTCGGTCATGTTGGTCTTGCCGATGATCACCGCACCAGCCTGGCGCAGGCGGGTGATCGCCTGCGCTTCCAGTGTTGCAGGGGCGGCGTCGCGCAACAGTTTCGAGCCGGCAGTGGTGGCTTCGCCAGGCACATCGAACAGGTCTTTGATCGAGACGATGCGGCCATCCAGCGGACCCAGGCTCTGGCCCAGTTTGGCTCGCGTATCGGCGGCGGCGGCGGCGGCGCGGGCGGTTTCGGTATAGAGCCTGGTGAAGGTGCGGCTGCCTTCGCCGGCGGGGTCTGCGATACGGGCAAGACAGGCGTCGAGGCGGGCGGCGGCAGAGGCAGGCATCGGGGAAAAACTCCTTGGGACTTTTCGGCACTATCGCGGTTTTCAGGCGTTGGGCAAGACCTAGCGGTTCCCTTCCGGTCAGCGCATAGTCCGCCCATGAGCTTTGTCCAGATTTACGCCCGTGTCCTCGGGCTGCTGAAGCCCGAGCGCAAACTCGCCATCCTGCTGGCCCTGGCCAATATCGGCCTGGCCGGCGTGGGCTTCATCGAGCCGTTGCTGTTCGGTCGCATCATCGATGTGCTGTCCAACTCCACCGGCCTGTCGCCGGATGAAAGCTGGAGCCGCACCATCGAACTGCTGCTGCTGTGGTGTGTGGCCGGCTTCGGCGGCATCCTGGCCGGCATTCTGGTCGCTCTGCATGCCGATCGGCTGGCGCATCGCCGCCGTCTGGCCACCATGGCATTGTATTTCGAACATGTGCTGAGCCTGCCGGTTGCCTTCCACAGCGCTACCCATTCCGGCACCCTGCTCAAGATCATGCTGAACGGCGCCGACAATCTGTTCGGCCTGTGGCTGGCCTTCTTCCGTGAGCATCTGTCCACTTTCGTCGCCGTGATGGCGCTGCTGCCGCTGTCGCTGTACCTGAACTGGCGGCTCGGCCTGCTGCTGATCGGCCTGATCGTGATCTTCGCCCTGGTCAGCGCCTTCGTCGTGTCGAAGACCGAGAAGGCGCAGAGCGTGGTGGAGGGCTATCATTCCGAACTGGCGGCACGGGCCGGCGATGCGCTGGGCAATGTGGTGCTGGTGCAGAGCTTCGTGCGTCTGGCGCTGGAAGGACGCGAGCTTGCCAATGTGATGGAGCGACTGCTCAAGGCGCAGTTCCCGGTGCTCAACCTCTGGGCCCTGATGACAGTGCTGAGCCGCATGGCGTCCACCATCACCATCATCAGCATCTTCATGCTCGGCAGCTGGCTGCACCTGCACGGCAAGACCAGCGTGGGCGAGATCGTCACCTTCATGGGGTTCGCCACCATGCTGATCGGCCGCCTGGAGGCGGCGATGGGCTTCGTCAGCCGCATGTTCTTCCAGATGCACAGCCTGGGCGAATTCTTCCAGGTGCTGGACACGACATCGGCCGTGCGCAATTCGCCCAGTGCCCGCGATATCGGGTCGCTGTCCGGCGCCGTGACCTTCGATCACGTCACGCTGTCCTATGACGACAAGCGCCCGGCCGTGGTGGATGTCAGCTTCGAGATTGCTGCCGGCAAGACGGTTGCGCTGGTCGGTCCCACCGGTTCGGGCAAGACCTCGACCATGGCGGTGCTGAGCCGGCTGTGGGATCCGCAATCGGGCCGCGTGCTGATCGATGGCACCGACATCCGCGAGATGACGCTGGAAAGTCTGCGCCGCAATATCGGTGTGGTGTTCCAGGACAGCGCCGTCTTCCATCGTTCGATCGCCGACAATATTCGGGTCGGCCGGCCGGAAGCCTCCGATGCCGAAGTCGAGCAGGCGGCCAAATTGGCCGAGGCACATGACTTCATCATGCGGCAGACCAACGGCTATGCCACCATGGTGGGCGAGCGCGGCGTCAACTTAAGTGGTGGCGAGCGCCAGCGCCTCGCGATTGCCCGCGCGCTGCTGAAGAATCCGCCTGTGCTGATCCTGGATGAGGCGACCTCGGCGCTGGATGCGGCCACCGAGGCACGAATCCAGAAGGCGCTGGATGCGCTGATGCAGGGGCGCACCACCTTCATCATCGCGCATCGGCTAGCCACCGTCCGCCAGGCCGATCTGATCCTGGTGCTGAAGGACGGCCGAATCGTTGAGCGAGGGGCGTTTGCTGAATTGGTTGAGGCCGACGGGCTGTTTGCGGGACTCGTGCGCACCCAATTCCAAGGGGCGAATTAGCAGGGATATTGCGAAATATCCCTTACTTTACCTTTATGGGGCTTGCCATTATACACGGCCTAGCGTGGCCCATTCGGGCCTGAACTGACCGTGGGCTTTTCCTGAAATTGTCGATCCGTATAACAATTGTAATTGAAGCATTGGATCGGGGAGGTGCCGAATGGCATCTCCTGCAGGTTTTGCCGCGGCTGCTGGAACACAATTTTACCGTCGAAGTATTCTGCCTGCATCACAGGGGGGAATTGGCTGCGGAGATGGAGCGGCGCGGCATCGTCGTTCTCGGCCCGGAAATACCTCCCTCGCGCATGTTCATGCGGATTGTCCAATCGGCAGGCAGGGCCCTGGCGCTGTTTGTGCATTTACTCCGCCATCGACCAGACGTTGTCCATTTTTTCCTGCCCGCGGCATACATTCTTGGAGCGCCGGCGGCAATTCTGGCGCGCTGCCGTATACGCATGATGAGCCGGCGCAGTCAGAACAACTATCAAAAGCATCTCATCTGGAGCGGGTTCATCGAGAGACTGTGGCATCGCCGCATGAGCGCGGTGCTTGGGAATTCGAAAAACGTCGTTAAACAGCTTTCTGAAGAGGGCGTTCAGGAAGACCGGCTATATCTCGTATACAATGGCGTTGACCTGTCCGCCTTCGGCCAGAAGATTCCGCAGCAGATCGCGCGCGACAGGCTGGGGCTGGGGCGAGAGGCGCTGGTCTTTGTCATTGTGGCCAATCTGATCCCCTACAAGGGGCATGCGGATTTGCTGCATGCCTTTGCCCGCATCAAGGATGGCTTGCCCCAGAATTGGGTCCTGCTCTGTGCTGGGCGGGACGACGGTATCGGGGCGTATCTTCAGGATCTGGTGGAAGAGCTGGGGTTGACCCAGCGTGTACATTGGCTGGGTTCTGTTAAGGATGTTCCGTCCTTGCTCGCCGCCGCCGATGTCACCCTGCTTACGTCCCATGAGGAAGGGTTTTCGAACGCCCTCATCGAATACATGGCCACGGGGCTGCCCACCGTTGCCACTGATGTAGGTGGCAATGCCGAGGCGGTGCTGGATGGACAGACCGGCCTGATCGTGCCGCCGAGAAATCCCGAAGTCCTGGGTGAGGCCATTCTGCGGCTGTCATCCGATCCGGCCTTGCGCAAGCAGTACGGCGAGGCGGCGCAGGCCATGGTCCGCGAACGTTATTCACTGGACGCCTGCGTGGACAATTACCTGCGTCTGTATCGCAAGGTCTTGCGGGATCACGGGATAGATTAGCGCCAGACGCGGCGCAACCGGTCGCCTTCGGCCGGCGCAGTGGGCTCCGCCGCAGCAGGCTTCGGCGCCGCCTCGCGCACAGCCTGGCGCTGCTCCCATTCCCGCCGCAGCTTTTCATGCCCTTCGATGCTCTGCACCGTCAGTTCGCATTCGGTGGCGATGGTCTGCAGCGCCAGCGCGTCGATCTTGGCGTAGTTCTTCATTTTGGCCAGCACGCAGTCTTCGCGTTTTGGGGTCACGCCAGGCGTATAGAAAGTCGTGCCATCGATCTTCGGATCGGGGCGGATCATCATGCCGACCCCGCCCAGGATGACGAGGATCGCCAGCGCGCCGCCGCCGTAGGCGATGACGCGGCGATCCAGCAGGGAGGGAAGGTGCAGGCGGGCGATGGGGAACTCCAAGCTTTTGCCGCAGTCTACCCCGGATCGCCCGCCGATGCGGAGTCCGAATTATGCCTTCAGGAAAGGCAGGTTCAGCCCCTGTTCCTGCGCGCACTGGATCGCGATGTCATAGCCGGCATCCGCATGGCGCATCACGCCGGTGGCGGGGTCGTTCCACAACACCCGCTCCAGTCGACGTGCCGCCGCATCGGTGCCGTCAGCCACGATCACCACGCCGGCATGCTGCGAAAAGCCCATGCCGACGCCGCCGCCGTGATGCAGCGACACCCAGGTCGCACCGGATGCGGTATTGAGCAGGGCGTTCAGCAGCGGCCAGTCGGAAACCGCATCCGAACCGTCCTTCATCGCTTCGGTCTCGCGGTTCGGGCTGGCGACCGAACCTGAATCGAGATGGTCGCGGCCGATGACGACCGGACCTTTCAACTCGCCCTTGCGCACCATCTCGTTGAAGGCGAGACCGAGCCGGTGGCGTTGCCCCAGGCCGACCCAGCAGATGCGCGCCGGCAGGCCCTGGAAATGGATGCGCTGCTTCGCCATGTCGAGCCAGGTATGCAGGTGCGGATCATCGGGGATCAGCTCCTTTACCTTGGCGTCGGTCTTGTAGATGTCCTCCGGATCGCCCGACAGCGCCACCCAGCGGAAGGGGCCGACGCCGCGGCAGAACAGCGGACGGATATAGGCCGGCACGAAACCGGGGAAGTCGAAGGCTTCCGTCACGCCGACTTCCTTGGCCATCTGGCGGATGTTGTTGCCGTAGTCGAAGGTGGGAATGCCCATCTTCTGGAAAGCCAGCATGGCGCGCACATGGGCGGCCATCGAGGTCTTGGCGGCCTTGATCACGCCCTGCGGATCGGCTTCCTTCGCTTTTTCCCACTGTTCCAGCGTCCAGCCGGCGGGCAGGTAGCCGTTCAGCGGATCATGCGCGCTGGTCTGGTCGGTGACGGCATCGGGGCGGATGCCGCGCTTCACCATCTCGGGCAGGATGTCGGCGGCATTGCCCAGCAGGCCGACCGAGATTGCCTTGCCGGCTTTCTTCGCTTCCTCGATCATGCCCAGCGCCTGGTCCAGCGTCTCGGCCTTGGCATCGACATAACCGGTGCGCAGGCGCATCTCGATGCGGGAAGGCTGGCATTCGATGGCGATCATCGAGGCGCCGGCCATGGTGGCGGCCAGCGCCTGGGCACCACCCATGCCGCCGAGGCCGGCGGTGAGGATCCAGCGGCCCTTCAGGTTGCCGCCGTAATGCTGGCGACCCATCTCGACGAAGGTTTCGTAGGTCCCCTGCACGATGCCCTGGCTGCCGATGTAGATCCAGGAGCCGGCCGTCATCTGGCCATACATCATCAAGCCCTTGCGATCGAGTTCGTGGAAATGGTCCCAGGTCGCCCATTCCGGCACGAGATTGGAGTTGGCGAGCAGTACGCGGGGCGCATCCTCATGGGTACGGAACACGCCAACAGGTTTTCCTGATTGCACCAGCAGCGTTTCGTCGGGCTTCAGCGTGGTCAGCGCCTTTTGAATCTGGTCGAAGCTCTGCCAGTTGCGGGCGGCGCGGCCGATGCCGCCATAGACCACCAGCTCTTCCGGTTTCTCGGCCACGTCCGGGTCGAGATTGTTGCGCATCATCCGGTAGGCAGCCTCGATCTGCCAGTTGCTGGTATGCAGGTCGCTGCCATGCGGGCTGCGGATGACGCGGGTATTGTCGCGGCGATTGTCGGCGGACATGGAAAGCCTCTTCTATGATTCTTACAGATGCGTACGCTTCGACGTGCCGTCAGAACGGTAGGAGAAGCGGGTAGCGAAACGATGGGCATGGCCCGGATACCAGAGCGTGGCGGCCGACACGATCTGCGCGCCCGCCCAGGTGCGGCGGCGCAGCCGCAGGCAGGGCTCTCCGGCCGGTATCTTCAGCAGCTTGCGGATGCGGGAATCTGGCATCACGGCTTCGACGATATGCTCGACCTCGGTGGCCGGCGCGGCCTGCATCAGGAATTCGTTGGGCGTGATGGCGGTGAAATCGGCGTCGAGATAGCCTGGCGCGGTGGCCGGATTGACAAAACGGTCTTCCACCTGCAGCGGCACGCCATCGGCCAGATGCACGACAACGGAATGATAGACAGTGGCCTGGCCGCCCAGGCCAAGGTCGCGGGCGATTTCCGCGGTGGCGCGTTCGCTTTTCAGCAAATCGATCCGCGCCGAATGGCGCTGTCCGCGTTCGGAGATTTCCTCGGCGATATTGCGCAGTTCGACCAGATTGAAGATCGGGCGTTTCTCGGCGACGAAGGTTCCCGTACCCTGAACCCGCACCAGCAGGCCTTCATGGGTCAGTTCGCGCAGGGCCCGGTTCACCGTCATGCGGCTGACCTTGAGCTGCGTGACCAATGCGCTTTCGGACGGCACCTGATCGCCGGCCCGCCAGTCGCCGGCCTCGATATGCCGGACAATGAATTCCTTGACCCGGCGATAACGCGGGGTTGGTCCGTTCTGCGCGACGGAAGCTGACGCGGACATGTTTTTCCTGTCGTGGGCTGGCCCGGCGAGCAGTATAGGTTTAATTGTATATACAAGTCCAGCAGGGTCATATCGGCGGGTCCCAAATCCTCGCCTAGGGCGGCGAATCTGTGTAAAACCCCAGCAACGAAATCACCGGACCGTAAATACCGTGACCGCAGCAGCAGACAGGCCGGCTTCCTCCCGTGTCACCGTGGTGACGGTCACGCATTACAGCGAGCGGGTGATCGGTGAATGCCTGGCGCATCTGCCGCCGGGCCTGCCGGTGGTGATTACCGACAATGCCAGCCGCGACAGCACCCGGACGATCATCCAGGCGGCCCCGAACACCACTCTGATCAGGAATGAGGTGGGCGCCGGTTTCGGCAATGCCGCCAACCAGGGTCTGGCGCAGGCGCAGGACTGCGATTTCATTCTGATGGTCAATCCGGACGCCAAGCTGCATCCCGATTGCCTCGACCGGCTGCTGGCTGCTGCCGAGCGCTATCCGGATGCCGCCGTGCTGGCGCCTGCGCTACGCAAGCCGAGCGGGGATTGGGAAGTGTCGCATGACGTCGACATGTTCCGCCGTGCGCAGATGGAGTCCCGTCGCATCGATCCGGAACCGGAGGGCGATCTTTGCGCCGGCTATGTTTCGGGCGCCGCGATGCTGGTACGCCGTCGCGCCTTGGACGATGTGAAGGGCTTCGATCCCGCCATCTATCTCTATTACGAAGATGACGATTTCTGCATTCGTTTGCAGCGGGCCGGCTGGCGGCTGATCCGCGTGAATGACGCCGTCGTCGATCATGTCGGCGGTGGTTCGATCAAACGCAGCTGGGACAAGCACTGGGAGAAATTCTGGCACATGGCCTGGTCCCGGCTGTATATCGAAAAGAAGTATAATGGCACGGCGGCGATGCTGCGGATCGCGCTGCCGGCCCTGCTGCGCTTCGGTGCGAAAGCGCCGTTCTATCTTTTGAGCGATTTCCGCGAGAAGGGCCTGCGCGATGCCGGCCGTTTCTGTGGCACGCTCGGCTTCCTGCTGGGGATGAAGGCGAAATGACCGTGACCTGTGCAAACCAGATGAGTGTTGCGGGATCAAAATGAGCGAGTGTCGTTTCTGCCATGCGCCGCTGACGCGAAGCTTTGTCGATCTGGGCGTGCAGCCGCTGGCGAATTCCTATGTCCCTGCGAACCGTGTCGGGCAGCCAGAGCCGACCTCGCCGCTGCATGTGCATGTCTGCGAATCCTGCCTGCTGGTCCAGGTGGACCATGAAGTGCCCGCCGAGGCGATCTTTTCCGATTACGCCTATTTTTCCTCCTATGCGACCAGTTGGGTCGAGCATGCCCGTCGCTATGCCGAGGCGATGACGCAGCGTTTCAGCCTGACCGATGCGTCCCTGGTGGTTGAGGTGGCGAGCAACGATGGCTACCTGCTGCAGCATTTCAAGTCGGTCGGCATCGGCGTTCTGGGCGTCGAGCCTGCGGCCAATGTCGCCGCGGTAGCCGCGCAGAAGGGCATTCCATCCGAGGTCGCCTTCTTTAATCGCGAGACGGCCAGCCGCTTGCGCGATGCAGGCCGCATGGCCGACCTGATGGCCGCGAACAACGTCATGGCTCACGTGCCGGAGTTGAACGACTTCATCGGCGGCTTCGCCATCTTGCTGAAGCCGCAAGGTGTGCTGACGGTGGAATTCCCGCATCTGCTGAACCTGATCGAGCAGGTGCAGTTCGACACCATCTATCACGAGCATTATTCCTATCTGTCGCTGCTGGTTGCCGAAAAGATTTTCGCCGCGCATGGCATGCGTGTCTTCGATGTCGAGGAGCTGCCCACCCATGGCGGCTCGCTACGGCTGTTCGTCTGTCATAAGAGCGCTGTGCATGAGGAAGCGCCGGCGCTTTCCGTCCTGCGCGATAAGGAGCGTGCAGCCCGTCTTGACACGTTGGCTGCCTACGACAATTTCGCACCGAAGGTTGTCGAGATTCGCCGTCAACTTCTGGCTTTTCTTGCCGATGCCAAGGCGGCAGGCAGGTCGGTCTGCGCTTACGGCGCTGCGGCCAAGGGCAATACGCTGCTAAATTATTGTGGCGTAACGGCCGCCGACATCGTAACGGTCTACGATAAGAATCCGCATAAGCAGGGAGCTTACCTGCCCGGATCGAAGATTCCGATCCTGTCGCCGGAGCGGATTGCCGCCGACCGACCGGACTATCTGCTGATCCTGCCCTGGAACTTGCGGGCAGAAATCGCCGCCGAGCAATCCTGTATCCAGACGTGGGGCGGCCAGTTCGTCACCGCTATCCCGAAGTTGCAGGTGTTCTGACATGCGCATCGCGGCCACGGCACTCGAAGGCGTTTTCACGATCGAGACGAAGGCGCATCAGGACGAGCGCGGGTATTTCCACCGCCTGTATGACTCTGAGACTTTTGCGGCGACCGGCATCGATTTCGTCACTCGCCAGAGCGGCGTAAGTCATAACCTGAGGCGCGGCACGCTGCGCGGCATGCATTACCAGAAGGCTCCGGCCTCGCAGGCCAAGCTGGTTCGCTGCCTGACAGGGTCGGTCTACGATGTGGTGATCGACCTGCGTCCAGGCTCGGCCACCTATATGCGCTGGCTGGGCTTCGAACTGAGTGCGGAAAACTGCCTTGCGCTGTTCATTCCCTCGGGTCTGGCGCATGGTTTTATTTCGCTCAGTGACCGCACCGACATGCTGTATGAGCTAAGTGCCGGCGAAAGAGCCGATTGTGTCGGTGGCGTACGCTGGAATGATGCGGCTTTTGGGATTGCTTGGCCGATTGCACCGATCGTCATGAACCAGCGAGATGCCGATTGGCCTGATTTCAAGGCGGTAGACTGAGCATGGGCAGCTGGCGGCGACTGCGGGAGATGTTGGGGTTGCGCGAAGCCAGGCCCCTGCCAGCCCATGTCAGCGTCGGCCGGCATAGCTACGGCCTGGGCAAGCGCAACTTCGTGCAGCCGAGCGCGGCTGCTCCGATCAGCATTGGCAGTTTCTGCTCGATCGGCCCGGATGTGATGATCTTCGGCCAGGCCGATCATCCGACGCAGCTTGCTTCTACCTATCCTTTCCGTACCAAGCTGTTCGCACCCGAGGCAGGCAACCGCGATGCCGTCACCAAGGGCGGTGTCAGCATCGGCCATGACGTCTGGATCGGGGCCCGCGCGATCATCCTGTCCGGTGTGACCGTGGGGGATGGCGCGATCATCGGCGCCGGTGCCGTGGTGGCGCGCGATGTGCCGGCCTATGGCATCGTAGTCGGGAATCCGGGGCAGCTGCTGAAATACCGCTTTGCACCAGAGATCATCGCCACGCTGCAGGCGATCCGCTGGTGGGACTGGCCGGACGACAAGATCCGCGCCTTCGAGGCGGAATTCTACGGCCCGGTCGAAACCTTCATCGCCAAGGCGAAAGTCTAAAGACTGTCGCGCAGGTAATCTGCCAGCCGGCGGCGCGGCCGCCAGCCGGGCGGCGGTGTGCCGCCCTTCCAGGTCGTCATCACCTCGCCATCGCGATAGGGTCTGGCGTTCCAGTCGGCTGGTACGGGCTTGCCGGCGCGGGAAATCTCCTCGGCCAGCGCGCGGATACTCATCGGCTGGCCCGAGGACAGTGTGTAGCGCACCGGCGACGGCGCGCCGGACGAGAGCGCCAGGGCGGCCGCTCGCAGGCCTTCGACGACGTCCTCGACATGCACGAGATCGATTTCCTGTTCGCCGGGCGACAGCGCCATGCGCTGGCCGCTTTTCGCGGCCGCGATCATCTGTGTCAGAAGCTTATTGCGGGTGTCGCCGGGTCCATACGTGTCATAGAGCAGCACGGTGGCGGCCGGCAGGCCGGCGCGCTGCGTGAAATAGGCCAGGATATCCTCGAACGCCTGCTTGCTGGCGGCATAAAGTGAAGCCGGGGCGTAATCGCCCTGCGCATTCATCTGCGAGGCGGTGCCGATATTGACGAAGGCATGGCAGCCGCTGCGGCTGGCAGCATCGGCCAGCGCGGTGGCAAAGACGATATTGGCCTGCAGCAGGGAGGGAGTATCCGCTGGCGTCGCCGCATGCTGGTAGCGCGTTGCCAGATGGAAGCAGGTGGCGGGATTCAGTCCGGCCAGCAGTCCGGCCAGATCGGTGGTCTCGTCGATGCGGTGGAAGACGATGCCGCCCGGTAGCGACGTGGTATCGGATTGCGGTCGCACCAGGGCATGCACAGTCTCGCCGCTGCCGGCGAGGCTATGCAGCAGATGCCGGCCGATAAAGCCGGTGCCGCCGGAAACCACGATGCTCATGCAGGATGCTTAGCGGGTTTCCGGCGAAAACGGAAGACTGCCTTGAACCGGCTTAGGGCTGCGGCCAGGGCCGCAGGGCGGGGCGTATCTGTTCGTAGAGATGCGCCATGCGCAGCACGCCGACATCGTCGAACCGGCGGCCGACGATCTGCAGCCCGATCGGCAGGCCATCGCCGTCATAGCCGGCGCAGATCGAGGCGGCTGGCTGTTCCGACATGTTGAAGGGCGCGGTGAAGCGGATGTGCTCCGATTTGTACTGCGGGTCGTTGCCGGGCGCGGCTTCCTCGGCGTCATAGGCGGTGATCGGCGAGGTGGGCGACAGCACATAGTCATATCTCACGGTGGCCGCCACGGTGGCTTCGCGCAAGGCAAAAA
>Ga0209675_1001336_pt1 | contig 14594 bp, 13 predicted proteins | sample AraplaCol_mLB_r2_2_FD_184280 | JGI IMG/M metagenome (GOLD analysis project Ga0209675, IMG submission 184280) | Arabidopsis root microbial communities from North Carolina, USA - plate scrape MF_Col_mLB_r2 (SPAdes) (version 3) | ecosystem: Host-associated > Plants > Roots > Endosphere | place... | reverse complement strand
TGAACTCTACGATCAAGCCGTACAGATCATTCTTGAAGCGAAGCAAGCCTCGGTATCCCTATTGCAGCGCCGGATGCGTATCGGCTATACGCGTGCTGCGAGATTAATCGACTCGATGGAGGCACGTGGTGTCGTAGGACCATATGAGGGCAGTAAGCCAAGAGAGGTTCTGCTTACAATGGAAGCCTGGGAACAGAATCGAATAAGTTCGTAAATCGATATAGTGAATAATCAAACGTTACTTTTCTCATAATAAGTTTACCATTCCTGTACAACTCACATGAGAAAGGTAGAGCTTATTCGATGAAAAGACGCATTGTTTGGATTACAGCAGGGATCTTGCTGCTACTATTCGGTACATATCATTTGCAAGCCTCGTTACTAACGACGGAGGAGACCTTCAGTAGTGCAATCCTCAAGGTTGGAGCAACAGGCGCCGATGTGAACGAATTGCAAGGACGACTCAAGTTTCTTGGATTTTATCATGGTAAGATTGATGGACAGTTCGGCACCACGACATTGAAGTCCGTCAAATGGTTTCAATCTGAATTCGGTATGAAAGTAGACGGCGTTGTAGGTGGTAAGACGAAGGTTAAGTTATGGAACGCAACGAAGAGTTGGGTTCCATCAGCCGCGAATAATACCCAGTCCGCTGCGAAACCTCCGAAGAAAGATACGACCACAACGAATAATAATTTGGGTCTATCCAGCAACGACCTTAGGATCATGGCGAATGCCGTCTATGGGGAAGCACGTGGAGAACCTTACGAGGGTCAAGTTGCCGTTGCTGCTGTCATTCTTAATCGTGTCAAATCACCAAGCTTTCCGAATACTGCCTCCGGTGTGATTTTCCAGCCAGGCGCATTCACTGCGGTTGCTGACGGTCAAATCTGGCTCGAGCCGAATGAGAAAGCGCGTAAAGCGGTTCAGGATGCGATTAACGGTTGGGATCCAAGCGGTGGATGCTTGTATTACTTCAATCCGGAGACAGCAACCTCCAAATGGATCTGGACCCGTCCGCAGGTGAAGACGATTGGGAAGCATATATTCTGTATGTAATGGCGAATGAAGAAGTAACCTTGCACCCGTGAGGTTGCTTCTTTATTTTCGATTGGTATAGAATGGAATTGATTTGAATAGATTGACTTTAAAAATAGGGTTGATGAAAAGGAGACATGCTTTGATCATGACAAGTTTTGAGCAGGGTCGTGTGCACCAAATGCGCATTCATGTACTTCCCACAAAACGATTTAAGACATTCGCGATTTCACTTTATATTGGTGTTCCGCTCGAAGAATCTTCCGTGACGAAGGTTGCCCTTACGCCATTCGTGATGCGTAGAGGCACGGAGTCATACCCAGAGACGTTACAATTCCGTGAGCATCTGGATGATATGTACGGAGCTGGCTTTGGATTTGATGTGTTCAAACGTGGAGATTATCAAATTGTTCAATTCCGCATGGATGTCATTAATGACGCCTTTGTTGCTTCTGAAGAATCACTCTTGCAACAATCCTTTGCCTTCCTTGGGGAGGTTCTCACGAAACCAGCACTTAAAGATTCGGCGTATCGCAACCGTTATATAGACGCGGAGAAGGAGACGCTTCGTAAGCGGCTTGAAGCTATTGTGAACGATAAAATACGCTATGCGGCAGAACGTTGTATCGAAGAAATGTGCAAGAATGAACCTTATCGATTGCATCCTTTAGGGGAGCGCAAAGATATCGAAGGGATCTCATCGGAAGGTTTATTAGAGCATTACGAGCATTGGTTGCAATCCGCGAGCATGGATCTGTATGTCGTTGGGGATACGTCCTTAGACGAGGTTCAGAAGCTCGTAGAGCAGCATTTCCAGCTTCAACGTTCAGAAGAGACTACTTATCATATGACACCGTCTGCACGTGTATCTCGCGATGTACAGACGATCGTCGAGAAGTTAGATGTCGGACAAGGGAAATTAAATATGGGGCTTCGCACCTCCATTACGTATAAGGATGATCAATACGCTGCTGCGCTTATGTATAATGGCATTCTGGGAGGTTACCCGCATTCGAAGCTGTTCGTCAATGTTAGGGAGAAAGAAAGCCTCGCTTATTATGCTTCCTCGCGTTTTGATGGACATAAAGGGATTTGCACGATTCAATCGGGAATCGAAATTGAGAATTATGAGAAAGCCGTTGATATCATTAAGAAGCAGCTTGACAGTATGCAGGCCGGCAATATTAGCGATCTAGAGCTGTCCCAGACCAAAGCAATGATCTCGAATCATGTTCGAGAACTCGGCGATTCAGCTTTTGAAATGATCGGTTATGACTTTAATCGTCAATTATCAGGTAAGAGCCGTACGGCGGCGGAATTACTGGAGCAAGTTGAGCGAGTTACCATCGAAGATATTAAACGTGCGGCACAGACATTCCAATTAGACACGATCTACTATCTGCGTGATCGGAAGGGGGAATAATCGATGCAAACGATTCAACATCCAGAACTTCAAGAAACATTGTATTATGAGAAAATGCCTAATGGTCTAGATGTCTACGTTCTGCCTAAGGAAGGTTTTCAGAAGACCTACGCAACGTTCTCGACACGTTATGGTTCCATCGATAACCACTTCCGTGTTACAGGCGAAGAAGATCATCAAGTCCCGGATGGCGTCGCGCATTTTCTGGAGCATAAAATGTTCGAAGAGCCGACTGGGGATATCTTCGCAACATTTGCCACCCAAGGGGCTTCGGCGAATGCGTTTACGAGCTTTGATCGCACCGTATATCTGTTCTCTGCGACGGAGCAGATTGAGGCGAATATTGAGACCCTCGTGAACTTCGTTCAGAATCCTTATTTTACAGACGAGAATGTAGAGAAGGAAAAAGGAATTATCGGGCAAGAGATCAAAATGTATCAAGATAACCCGGATTGGCGCGTGTACTTCGGTGTGATCGAAGCGATGTATGGTGTACATCCTGTTCATATCGATATTGCCGGAACGGTCGAATCGATTGGCACGATTACCAAAGAAACGTTATATACCTGCTACAATACTTTCTACCACCCGTCAAATATGCTTCTATTTGTCGTTGGTGGGGTGGATGCTGAGAAAGTGATGTCTTTAATTCGTGAAAATCAAGCGAAGAAAAACTATGGCGAGCAAGGTGAGATTCATCGACTATTCGCTGATGAGCCTTCTGAGGTGTATCAACAGCGGAAAACTTCGCAATTGCCTGTATCGCTGCCAAAATGTCTGTTTGGATTGAAGGAGAAGAAGGTTCTTGAACTAGGTGAAGAACAATTGCGCCGTGACCTTGTCACGAAATTAATGCTCGATATTATGCTCGGCTCCAGTACGCCGCTCTATCAGAAGCTCTATGATGATGACTTAATCTCCGATGGGTTCGGATTTGAGTTCAATACGGGCAAGAACTATGCCTTCTCGATTATTGGCGGAGATACGCGGGATCCAGATCAACTCATCGAACGAATTCGAACCGCTGTGGAAGAAATGAAGCAAACCGGCTTTGATCAGGCTCATTTTGAACGGGCACGGAAGAAGAAGGTAGGCAATTACTTAAGAATGCTGAATTCACCGGAATCGATTGCCAATGAGTTCACCAATTATAAGTTCCGAGAGAGTGATTTATTCGCAGTTCTGCCAGTGTATGAATCCATCACACTCGACGAGGTGAACGCGAGACTTCGGGATCATTTCGATTGGGAACAGCTTGCGATATCGATTGTTGAGAGCCCAGTGCAGGCTTGAATCTTGTCGTGTTAAATTTGGGATGAGAGTGAGATTTAGAAATGAAATCATTTGGGGAAACGAACGTACTTATTACCGGCGGGAGCCGTGGTATTGGCGCGGCAATTGCGGAGCGATTCGCGTCAGTGGGGATGAATGTTGTCATTCATTACTTACAAGCGCATGAGCAGGCGAATGAAGTTGCACGGAGCTGCATGAAGTATGGCGGGAAAGTCTTGACCGTAACGGCAGATCTGCGTTCCAAAGAGCAGCTTCAGCGCATGATGGAGAAACTGGAGAGCCACGGACTGGTGCCAGATATTCTCGTGAACAATGCGGGCATTGCACATTACGGATTATTGTCTGATGTGACTGAAGATCAGTGGGATGAGATGATGTCGATTAATCTAAAAGGGATGTTCCTCTGCACGCAGCTCTGTATGCCGCATATGATCGCGCAGAAATATGGGCGAATCATTAATGTATCTTCAATCTGGGGATTGTCTGGTGCTTCTTGTGAAGTGGTCTATTCGACGACGAAAGGCGGCATGAATGCTTTTACCAAAGCACTTGCTAAAGAACTTGCGCCTTCAGGGGTCACCGTTAATGCGGTTGCGCCAGGTGCGGTCGATACGATGATGCTGAATAATCTGGACGATGAAGAGAAATTAATGCTGGAAGATGAGATTCCAGTTGGTCGGCTAGGGCAGCCGGAAGAGATCGCATCGCTTGTATATTTTCTTGCACTTCCAGAGTCAAGTTACATCACGGGGCAAGTGATCAGTCCGAATGGGGGCTGGCATACGTAAATCGAAGAATATTTATCGGCCGAAATGCGCACATTAACATCTGTAGTATGATGAATAAGGAGTGAAACAGATGTCAGTGCTCGGCAATTACGATAATTGGAAAAAATTCCTTGGAGATCGTGTTTCTCAAGCGAAAGCCGTCGGATTAGGTGAAGACACCATTGCAAAGCTTGCTTATGAAATCGGTGACTTCTTAGATGAGAAAGTGGATCCAAAGAATGGTCCGGAACGCGCTTTGAAAGAATTATGGGATGTTGGTTCTGAGGATGAGCGTAAAACCATTGCACGCCTAATGGTGAAACTTGTCGAAAAAGGTTAGTAGGAAATATAGGCCAAAAGTTGGAAGTCCCCACTCGTGGGGGCTTTCTTCTAATGTTTTGGTGTGTTGCGCTTGCCTTTCGATCTGATTTTATATATGATTAAATTTGATTGTGAAAATCGCGGTAATCATACAAATTTTGATAATTACTTACATTTTGACAATTCAATAATCTATGACATAACTTAGCATGGGGAGTGTGTCGGGCGTGGAATACCAACAATGGTACATGGAGTACAAAATACATAAAAATAGGCCTGGCCTCCTAGGAGATATCGCGTCATTACTCGGTATGCTCGAGGTCAATATATTAACGATTAATGGTGTAGAAGGAAAGACTCGTGGGATGCTCCTTCAGACCAATGATAATGAGAAGATTAATTTGATGGGCCAAATGCTCAAAAAAGTTGACAATATCACAGTTACTGCGCTTCGTACACCGAAGTTGGTAGATATTCTGGCCGTTCGTCACGGCAGATATATTGAAAGAGATTCAGACGATCACAAGACATTCCGTTTTACCCGGGACGAGCTTGGATTATTGGTAGATTTCTTAGGTGAAATCTTTAAACGTGAAGGACATCAGGTTATTGGACTGCGGGGGATGCCTCGCGTTGGTAAGACAGAGTCCATTATCGCAGGAAGTGTATGTGCGATGAAGCACTGGACATTCGTATCATCGACACTGCTTCGTCAGACCGTTCGCAGTCAATTGTCTGAGGAAGAAATGAATCCGAACAACGTATTCATTATCGATGGGATCGTGAGTACGATTCGTTCGAATGAGAAGCATTACCATTTACTTGAGAACATTATGAAGATGCCTAGCACCAAAGTCATCGAACATCCAGATATATTCATGCGTGAGACGACATACGGTCCGCAAGACTTTGACTATATTATTGAACTGCGGAACACACCGGAAGAAGAAATTACGTATGAGACTTTTACAGTGAATTATAACGATTTTTAACTTCTTATAACTAAAGCATTCATCCATACATGATGATATAACATTTCAATTGCGGAGGTGAGGATGTGTCGAATTTAGGAGACCTATTAAGAAACGCACGACTTGAGAAAGGGATGTCGCTAGATGACATTCAGGAATTGACCAAGATTCGAAAGCGTTACTTAGAGGCCATCGAAGACGGTGATTACAAAGTATTGCCAGGCAGCTTCTATGTACGTGCTTTTGTGAAAACATATGCCGAAACCCTTGGCCTTGATTCTGATGAGATTGTCCAATTGTACAAAAGTGATATCCCAGAGCCTGTGTCCGAGTCGGCATCTGTGGAGCCAATTATACAGAAACGTCGTCGTTCAGAGCGTCAGCGCCAAGATCGCGCAGGCAAATGGATTTCAGCGGTGCTTATGTGGTTGTTCTTAATTTTGATCGCCGTAGTGATTTACTTCTTCTATATTCATAAGGCGAGCCCAGATACGCCTAAAGTAGATAGCGGAACGCAGATTACGGATGAGCAGAAGCCACCGGTCAAAGAAGAGAATAATGGCACAGGAACGGAGACGACTCCAACAACACCGGAGACGACACCTGAAACAACGCCAGAGGTGCCAGACGTGGTTGCACCAACGATTGTGCCAAGTGGCAAAATCGGGAAAGCAAACCGCATTAAAGTGCAGACGGCATCGACAGAACCGATTACAGTGGAAGTGACGGCTTCCGGCGCTAACAGCTGGTTGAATGTGTACAAAAAAGTGTACAAAGGTGAAGAGTTGTTCAACGCGAACATGCTGGATGGATCTACTCAAACTTTCGAACTTGGTGAAGGATTGTATATTCGTCTTGGCAATGCGAACCATCTAGAGATCAAAGTCGGCGGCGTACCGATTGATGACGGGAATGTTGCTAGAGCAGAACGTTTTGTATTGCAGCCGGAATTAAAGTCACCGGATACAACGACAACAACGGATACATCTACGACAACCGGTGAATAGGTTGACCGATGACTTAAAGGGAGTGATTCGATGAGTTCGGAGAATTCATTAGATATCGTATCGAAGTTCGATATGCAGGAGATGAGCAATGCGCTGAATCAAGCCGAGAAGGAAATTGCGACTCGATTTGATTTTAAGGGGAGTAAGAGCAGTCTGAAGCTTGAGAAAGAAGAGCTGGTAATCATTTCGGATGATGACTTTAAGCTTGAGAATGTCATCGATATCCTGAAGTCGAAGATGACGAAGCGCGGACTTGCATTGAAGAACCTTGAATACGGCAAGATTGAGCCGGCTTCTGCGGGCACAGTCAAACAGAAAATTAAGCTCAAGTCAGGCATCGATCAAGATAATGCGAAGAAAATTAACATCTTAATTCGAGATTCCAAGCTGAAAGTGAAGAGCCAAATTCAAGGAGATCAAATCCGAGTCACAGGCAAGAGCAAGGACGATCTCCAAGCGGTAATGCAAATGCTACGTAAGGCTGATTTGCCGATCGATCTACAATTCACAAATTTCAAATAATGGTAAATGAACAACCTCGATCATGAGAAAAGTCTCGTGACGAGGTTGTTACAATTTTGACACCGAATTGGGGTTGTATTATACTAAGTTAGATATAAACAGACTTATTGGACATAGGTATGGGGGATGCATAACAAATGACTGAGAAGATTAAGATCGTAACCCTAGGCTGTGAGAAGAATCTCGTGGACTCCGAGATTATGTCAGGTCTTATTCATGAACGGGGCTATTCGTTGGTCGAAGATAAAGAGGACGCGACCGTTATTATTGTGAATACATGCGGGTTTATTGATGCTGCCAAGGAAGAATCGGTGAACACGATTCTTGATTTGGCCGAGCTCAAAGAGACGGCGAACCTAAAGGCGCTGATTGTATCGGGATGCTTAACACAGCGCTACAAAGAACAACTGATGGACGAAATGCCGGAAATTGATGGAATCGTTGGTACCGGAGATTTTGATAAAATTAATGATATTGTGGATGAGGCACTTCGTGGAAGTAAGCCGATTCTTGTCGGAAATCCGGTGTTCAACTATGAACAGAAGCTTCCGCGTAAAGTATCGACACCTCGATTTACAACATATGTGAAGATTGCGGAAGGATGCGACAATGCATGCACATTCTGCAGTATTCCAATTATGCGCGGTAAATTCCGCAGTCGTTCGATGGAATCCATTATTGCTGAAGTAGAAGATTTAGCTGCACAAGGTGTTAAGGAAGTCAGTTTGATTGCACAAGATTCGACGAATTATGGAACGGATTTGTACGATCAATTCATGCTGCCAGCCTTAATGAACCGAATTAGCGAAGTGCCGGGAATTGAGTGGGTTCGATTACACTATGCTTATCCGGGCTTCTTCACGGATGAGCTCATTGATGTGATTGCGGATAATGATAAAATTTGTAAATATATCGATATGCCGTTACAGCATAGTGAAGATTCCGTATTGAAACGGATGCGCAGACCGGGAAGACAGCGTGATACGAGAGAATTAGTCGCGAAGATCCGTGCTCGTATTCCAAATGTATCGCTTCGGACTTCGCTGATCGTTGGTTTCCCAGGGGAAACGAATCAGGATTTCGAGAATCTCTGCGAGTTCGTGAAAGAGATTAAATTCGATCGTTTGGGTGTATTCACGTATTCAAGTGAAGAAGGAACGCCGGCGACTCGTTTACCGGATCATGTCGATGAAGATGTGAAGGAGTTCCGTGCGAATACGCTGATGGAAATCCAACGTCAAATCTCGAACGAAGTTAGCGGCAAGCATATTGGTCAGGTGCTTGAAGTTCTTGTTGAACGTTATGAAGGACGTAATGACGTCTATGTAGGTCGTTCACAATTTGATGCACCAGAGATCGATGGTGAAGTGTTTATTACCGATTGTAAAGTTGGCATTGGCGAAATCGCCAAAGTTCGAATTACACATGCTTACGAGTTTGACCTGTCTGGGGAGGGTGTCTCTTGAATCTCGCCAATCGTATTACCTTAATTCGTATTTTTCTCGTACCGATTATGATGTTTTTCTTGCTGGTGAAGACGGATTATTTCCCGGCTATTCATGTCGAGAGTTTCGAGATAACTTATAACCAGATTATTGCGGCCATGATCTTCATCATTGCGGCGAGTACGGATGGTCTGGACGGCTATATTGCCCGCAGCAGAAAGATGGTTACCAACTTAGGCAAACTTCTTGATCCGCTCGCGGACAAGCTGCTCGTTGCTGCCGTACTTATCTCTCTCGTTGATATGGGGAAATGCGATGCATGGATTGCGATTGTCATCATTAGCCGTGAATTCGCTGTAACGGGCTTGCGTCAGATTGCACTTCTGGAAGGTGCAGTCGTAGCTGCAAGCAAATGGGGGAAAATTAAGACGGCAGCGCAGATTACTGCGATTATTCTGATGCTGCTTAACAATTTCCCATTTGAGTTCATCGGATTCCGATTTGATGAGGTGATGCTATGGGTTGCAGCACTCGTAACGGTGTATTCGGGCATTGATTATTTTGTGAAAAATAAAAATGTACTTCATTTTGCAGATAAAAAACAATAGGCATCGCCTATTGTTTTTTGCTCATTTTATCTACGGTACACATTAAGGGGGAACGTACATGAAAGCAGAAATTATCGCCGTCGGTACGGAATTGTTGTTGGGTCAAATCGTGAACACCAATGCGCAATATCTGTCACAGGAATTGGCAGCACTAGGGATTGATACATACTATCAGACGGTTGTTGGTGATAACTTCAATCGATTGCAGCGTGCGATCGAAATTGCACGTGAACGAGCGGACCTCGTCCTATTTACGGGCGGAATTGGTCCGACACAGGATGATCTGACGAAGGATGCCCTTGCGGGGTTGCTTGGCCTTACCCTATCCATCCATCAGCCTTCAATGGATGCGATTGAGCAGTTCTTCAGCAGTCGAGGTGCTCACATGGTTGAGAGCAATCGAAGACAGGCCCTTAGCATCGAGGGGAGTACGCCGCTAGCGAATGCAACCGGGCTAGCTGTAGGGAATGCATTGCATCATGAAGGTACGAACTATATCCTTCTCCCCGGGCCACCGAAGGAAATGAAGCCTATGTTCGAGCATGAAGCGAGACGCTGGCTGCTAGAGCATGCATTGACGAGTGAACAACCGCTGTATTCTCGCATGTTGAAATTCGCCGGTATTGGAGAATCCTCGTTAGAAGCAGAGTTGCTCGATTTGATCGAGAAGCAGCAGGACACAACCATTGCTCCTTATGCGAAGGAAGGCGAAGTAACAATTCGTGTATCCACCAAAGCTGCATCTGCTGAGGAGGCAAATGTGAAGCTGCAGGAAGTTGAGTCCGAGATTCGGAATCGATTGTCCGAGCATTTGTATGCTACGGAAGACGTGCCGATCGAGAAGGTGATCGTTGAGCGCATGCAAGCACTAGGGCTTACGCTTGGAGCGGCTGAGAGCTGCACAGGAGGGTTGCTGTCGGAGATGATTACAGCGATCCCAGGCTGCTCACAGATGTTCAACGGAGGAGTGGTCTGTTACTCCAATGCGATGAAGGAGCAGCTCTTAAATGTACCAGCATCAATGCTGGAAGGCCCGGATGCACCGGGAGCGGTCAGCAGCGAAGTCGCAGAGATTCTTGCCGATCAGGTTCGTCAATTGACGAATTCTGATTTTGGTATTGGAATTACAGGCGTAGCGGGACCGGGGATGTCGGAGCGGAAGCCTGCGGGGCTTGTCTATGTGGCTATTGCACAAAAGGGCAAACCAACAGAGGTTATGAAGCTGCAGCTACACGGCGGCCGGGAAATGATTCGACTGCGTTCGGTGAAGACTGTGTTGTACCATTTATGGCGCAGACTTCAGTAGAAGTATTATTATAAGAATGGGATATTTCAGTGTAAATTCTTGATATTTACATATGTACCCTGTATAATAAGGACAATGTTAACGGAAGAACCGTAGCGAAGTGTGACTTTGCTGCGGTTTTTCGCGCTATTTTCCGTTTCGTGCGCCTCTGTGTGACGAAAAAAACGAATGTATGTTCGAAAAAATACTTGGCAAAGGAACAAAAACAAGTTATCATGATACTATAAATGAAAAAGGAAGTGAGTTCATTGTCAGATCGTCGCGCTGCGTTAGAAATGGCTTTACGGAATATTGAGAAACAATTTGGTAAAGGTTCGATCATGAAACTTGGTGAATCCACACATATGCAAGTGGAGGTTGTGCCGAGCGGATCTTTAGCATTAGATATTGCATTAGGAATTGGCGGGTTCCCGCGCGGAAGAATCATTGAAGTATACGGACCGGAATCTTCAGGTAAGACAACTGTCGCATTGCATGCGATTGCTGAAGTTCAGAAGCAAGGTGGACAAGCTGCTTTCATCGATGCAGAGCATGCATTAGATCCGCTGTATGCAAGCAAGTTAGGTATTAACATTGATGAATTGCTCTTGTCTCAACCGGATACAGGGGAGCAAGCGCTTGAAATTGCCGAAGCGCTCGTACGAAGCGGTGCAGTTGATATTATCGTTATTGACTCCGTTGCTGCCCTTGTACCAAAGGCTGAGATTGAAGGCGACATGGGTGACTCTCACGTAGGTCTGCAAGCTCGTCTGATGTCCCAAGCGCTTCGTAAATTATCGGGTGCGATCAACAAATCGAAGACGATTGCGATCTTCATCAACCAATTGCGTGAGAAAGTTGGCGTCATGTTCGGAAACCCTGAGACAACGCCAGGTGGACGTGCCTTGAAGTTCTACTCCACGGTTCGTTTGGATGTAAGACGTGTTGAGACGATCAAGCAAGGCAATGACATGGTTGGTAACCGTACACGGATTAAAGTCGTGAAGAATAAAGTAGCACCTCCGTTCAAACAAGCGGATATCGATATCATGTACGGCGAAGGTATCTCACGCGAAGGCAGCATTATCGATATCGGTACGGAATTGGATATCGTAAATAAGAGCGGTGCTTGGTATTCCTACGAGAATGAGCGTTTAGGACAAGGTCGTGAGAACGCGAAGCAATATCTTAAAGAGAATGTTGAAATTTCGAAAGTGATTGAGAATAAAATCCGTGAAGCAAGTCAGCTCACGACCACAGTTCCGATTACATCGAACGATGATGAAGAGGAAGAAGATTTTGAACTCGAACTTGAATAGGAATTTGCCCCCTTCGTGAAGGGGGCATCTTTTATAATGGGCGGTAACTCAAAAGTGACGGTGCGGAAGGGAGGAGATGAAACGTGAGTAACGATAAAGATGAGTCTGAGCAGGTGAAGGAGCAGAAGTGGAAGCCAGCACCAGGTGCTGAACTGATGATAACCGCTGTAGAGCTTGTTCCTAGGAAGAAGCGTCGCTATCAAATTTATGTGAATGGGGAGCAGGCGTTTACGGTCCATGAAGATGTTATGGTGAAGTATCGGCTACTCAAGGGGGCAACGATCGATTATGAAGACCTATTTCCTATTATGGTGGCAGACGAGCTGCAGCAAGCCTATGTGCAGTCTATTCGCTATTTAGGACGCAAACCACGTACGAGCCATGAAGTGCAGCAGCAGTTAACGCAGAAGGGTTATGACGCAGAGTTAATTGAGCGTGTCATTCAGCGTCTTATCGATGAGCGTCTCATTGATGATAATCTCTATGCGAAGCAATGGACCGATCAACGTGTTCGCAATCATAAGAAAGGAAGACTTATGATTAAACACGAGCTGCTGCAGAAGGGAATCGATAAATCCGATATTGCGCAAGCTATGGAGGAATTAAACGCTGAGGACGAGCAAGAGAGCGCCTATCGTGTGGGACTCCGCAAATGGCAGAGTACAAAAGGGGAGCGTTATGAGCGCAAGAGAAAGGTCGCTGCTTTTCTGATGCGTCGTGGATTTCCATCACACGTGGTAAGAAATGCCGTTCAGCGGATTTCCGATCAGCAGCAAGATGAAGAGTATGATGGCGATGAAGAAACTTATGAGGAAGAATACTATGATTAATGCCGTTGAACGGGATGCTGAGGTATGAAATTGGATTGGAATTTCGTGCTAATTTTATGATTTTCTCGCATAAGTACGACGATTCATGTCAATTGCTTGACAACTTCTTTTTACAAATACTAAAATGAAATTGTATTATACGAATTCCGAATCAATTTTTCCTTCCAAAAAGTTGATTCAACTGATTAATTTCGCCAATCATTGACTCGCTTATCTTTATCCTCGGGAAGAAGATAAGGCTTGTGTAGCGCTTGAATAATCACGTGCTATACAAATGAAACCGATGAATATGTAAGTGAAACGGGTTGAAAACCGAATATGCCCAGGCATTGCCCCTGGAGAAACAACGAGGAGGTGAAATAGATCATGAATCCTATTCTCGCAATCGTTCTCGTTGTAGCCGCTTTGGTCATTGGTTTTGGGGTTGGATATTTTATTCGCAAATCTCTTGCTGAAGCTAAAATTTCAAGCGCTGAACACGCTGCTGAGCAGATTATTGAGAATGCGAAGAAAGACGCAGAAGCGCTTAAGAAAGAGACAGTGCTGGAAGCTAAAGACGAAGTCTTTAAAGTCCGTGCTGAAGCTGATAAAGACATTCGTGAACGCAGAAATGAAATTCAACGTCTAGAACGTCGAGTGCTGCAAAAAGAAGAGTCGCTGGATAAAAAATTAGAATCACTAGAACGCAAAGAAGAGCAAGTGGCGAGCAAAGAGAAACGAATTGATGAAACGCAAGAGCAGATTAATGTGATCTATAAAAATCAAATGGCTGAGCTTGAGCGTATTTCCAACCTTACGATGGAAGATGCACGTCAAATCATCCTAACGAATGTTGAACAAGAAGTTCGCCATGAGTCAGCACAAATGATTAAAGAGATTGAGCAACAAGCGAAAGAGGAAGCAGATAAGAAGGCCCGTGAGATTATTACTCTTGCGGTACAACGTTGTGCAGCAGACCATGTTGCAGAGACGACGGTATCTGTTGTTACATTGCCTAATGAAGAGATGAAGGGCCGTATTATCGGTCGTGAAGGCCGTAATATTCGTGCACTTGAGACGCTGACAGGTATCGACTTGATTATCGACGATACGCCAGAAGCAGTCATCCTGTCAGGATTCGATCCAATTCGCCGCGAGATCGCTCGCACATCGCTTGAGAAGCTGGTTGCCGATGGACGTATCCATCCAGCTCGCATCGAAGAGATGGTTGAGAAATCGCGTAAAGAAGTCGACGAGCGTATCCGTGAATACGGTGAGCAAGCGACATTCGAGGTTGGTGTACATGGATTGCATCCGGATCTGATCAAGATTCTGGGTCGCCTGAAATTCCGGACGAGCTATGGCCAGAATGTGCTCAAGCACTCGATGGAAGTGGCTTATCTCACAGGTCTAATGGCAGGAGAACTCGGCGAAGATATCACGTTGGCGAAACGTGCTGGATTGCTGCATGATATTGGTAAAGCGCTAGATCATGAAGTGGAAGGATCTCATGTTGAAATCGGCGTTGAGTTAGCGAAGAAATACAAAGAACATCCTGTGGTAATTAACAGTATCGCATCCCACCATGGCGATTGCGAAGCAACATCGGTTATCGCGATGTTAGTCGGTGCTGCTGATGCGTTGTCAGCTGCTCGTCCAGGCGCGCGCAGAGAGACGCTTGAGACTTACATCAAACGACTCGAGAAACTCGAAGAGATTTCTGAATCGTTCGAAGGTGTTGAGAAGTCCTATGCGATCCAGGCAGGTCGTGAAGTCCGTGTCATGG
>Ga0209675_1001333_pt1 | contig 14605 bp, 13 predicted proteins | sample AraplaCol_mLB_r2_2_FD_184280 | JGI IMG/M metagenome (GOLD analysis project Ga0209675, IMG submission 184280) | Arabidopsis root microbial communities from North Carolina, USA - plate scrape MF_Col_mLB_r2 (SPAdes) (version 3) | ecosystem: Host-associated > Plants > Roots > Endosphere | place... | reverse complement strand
TTGTCTCAGTTCGCGCGCCCGGTCCAGCGCGCCAGCCGGCGTTCGAGTGCACGGGCGGCGGCGTTCATCAGCCAGCCGACAGTGCCGATGACGACCATGCCGAAGATGACCAGGTCCATCTGGAAATGCTCGCTGCCTTCGATCAGCGTGTTGCCGATGCCCTTGCCGGCCACCAGCAGGTATTCGGCGCCGATGGTCGCGAGCCAGGAATAGATGAGGGCAAGGTAGACGCCCGTGAAGATCGACGGCAGCGCCGCCGGCAGCACCACCTGCGTGACCGTCTGCCAGCGGGTGAAGCCGTACACGCGCGCCACCTCCAGCAGGCCGGGCGGCACGGTACGGATGCCGTCGCAGGTGTTCACCACCACCGGCACCAGCGCGGCCAGCGACAGGAACACCACCTTGGCCACGTCGCCCAGTCCGAACCACACCGAGATCAGCGGAATCCATGCGAACAGCGAGATCTGCTTGAAGGTGTTGAAGCTCGGGCCGACGATGCGGTCGAACAGCGGCGACAGGCCGAGCAGTGCGCCCAGCAGCAGGCCCGACAACGTGCCGATCGCGAAGCCCGTGGCCTCGCGGGCCAGGCTGGCGCCCAGCGCGCGCCACAGCCGACCGCTCGCGACCTGGTCGACGGCGGTGTCGAACACCTTGGCCGGCGACACCAGCAGCGCGGAATTGGCGATGTCCAGCGATGACAGCAGCCACCACAGCGCAATGGCGAGCGCCGGCAGCACCAGGCCGCGCCAGCGGCTGCGCCCGGCCGGCCGCAGCGGCTGCACGGCGGCCAGTTCCGCGGCGTCCGTTGCCGTGCGGTTCATCGCTTGCCTCCGGGCCGGTGGCGGTTCGCCGCCGCTTCCAGGCGGTCGAGCAGCCGGTCGATGGCATAGCCGATGGCACCGACCACGATCACTGCGGCCATCACCATGTCGAGCTGGAACAGCTGGCGCCCGTACACGATGAGGTAGCCCAGCCCTTCGCTCGATGCCACGAGCTCCACCACGACGAGCGACAGCCATGCCTTGGTGAAGCCCAGGCGCACGCCCGTGAAGAGCGTGGGCACTGCATGCGGCAGCACGATCTCGAGCACCTGCTGGCGCCGGGTGTAGCCGTAGACCTCGCCCACCTCGCGCAGCGACACCGGCGTCTGGCGGAAACCTTGCAGCGTGTTCAGCGCCACCGGCACCAGCGCCGCCTTGGCGATGAGGATGTACTTCAGCGGCTCGCCGATGCCCACGATCAGCAGCACGAAAGGCAGCCAGGCGAGCACCGGGATCTGCACCAGCGCGTTGAAGCTGGGCAGCACATAGGCCTCGAGGCGCCGCGACAGCCCCATGGCCGAGCCCAGCACCAGCCCGATCAGCGTGCCGATGGCGAAGCCCACGCCCACGCGCGTGAAACTGGTGCTCACGTGCAGCCACAGGTCGCCATTGGACGCCAGGTCGCGCAGCGTGTCCCACACGAACTGCGGCGGCGGCAGCACCTGCGGGGAGATCCAGCCCTGCTCGGCGCCGGCGAACCACAGCGCGAGAAGAGCGACGGGAAGCAGCCAGGGCAGGGCGGCGTCGACCAGTCGCGCGGCGATGCGGCGCCAGGGCAACGTCGGACGTGCGGACGGGGCGCCGTGCCGTTCAAGCGCCGCAGAGAGTTCGGCTTCGGCGCTCATCGGTATTGCTCCCTTTCACGCAAGCGGGAGAGGGGACAATGCAGCGCGCTCATTTCGCCGCGACCGATGGACCGGCCGCCGGCTGGCCCTTCGCATCGAAGGCCGTCCAGAAATCCTCCAGCCCCTGCTTCTTCAGCGACGCCTTCAGGTAGCGCGTGTCGAACCAGTCGTCCACCGACACCTCGCGCCGTATCAGCCTGAGCTTGAGCGCGTCGGCCACCACGGCCTTGTAGCGCGCGACGATGAACGCGTCGGCCAGCGGCGAGTTGCGCACGGCCAGCGGCTGCCGGTCGAACTCGGCCGCCCACGACGCCACCGGCGTGCCGCTGCGCGCCCAGATCCGGAACAGCTCGTCGCGGTTCTTCTCGTCCGACGACCAGTGCGCCGCGCGCACGAACACGTCGACCACGCGCTGCACCTCGGCCGGATTCGCCTGCTCGAACTCGCTGCGCACCAGCAGCGAGGCCTGGCGTGTGAAGGCCGGGTCCTGTCCCTGCGTGGAGTACACGACCTTGGCCAGCCCCTGGTCCCGCACCTTGAACCACTCGTAGCCGCCGAAGGCCGCGTCCACACCGTTGGAGACCAGGGCCGCCTGTGCGCTGCCGGTGTCCAGGTTCACGCCCTTGATGTCGCGCTCCGCCAGGCCGTTGGCAGCCAGCACGTTGATGGCGACCAGATGCCCGTTGGTGCCCCGGAAGATCGAGACGGTGCGGCCCTTCAGGTCCTTGATCGACTGCACCTGCGACTTCACCGGCGCCACCAGGTAGAGGTTGTTGCGCGCGCCGCTCACCAGCAGCAGCTTGGTCTTCAGCCCGTTGGAGCGCCCGACGATCGACGGCAGGTCGCCCTGGTATGCAAAGTCGATCTGCCTGTTCGAGAGCGCCTCGTTCACCGCCGGGCCCGCGCCCTTGAAGAACAGCCACTCGACCTTGATGCCCGAGGCCTTGAACTCTTCCTCCAGCCAGTTGTTGGCGCGTGCCACGCCGCCGGGCGAGCCGCCCCAGGTGACGGGGTCGCCGCCGCCGGCCGTGGCCACGCCGATGCGGATGGTGTCGGGCGCCGCGTGCGCGGCGGTGGCGCAAGCCAGGGCGACGGCGAACGCCGCGGCCCAGCGCGACAGATGCTTCATGGCGCTCATCGCGTGCCTTTCAGCGCGAGCTTGCGGCCCACCTCGGTGCCTTCGAAGAAGCGCGGATTGGCCTCGGTGTAGAAGCGGTGCGGGTTGCCGAAGACGAAGGCTTTGAAGTCGTCGGAAGAGATCACGCCCTGCTGCACCAGGTCCCAGGTTTCGGCCAGCGGCTCAGTGAACTCCGGCACGTCCCAGTGGCCCACGTCGGACGACCAGATCGCGTTGATCTTCGTGCCCAGCGGGTTCACGCGGGTGTTGAAGGCGGCCGCCACGGTGCGGTCGTCGGCCTCGGAGCCGAAGTAGAAGTTGTTCACCCAGCGGTCGCGGATGTCTTCCACCTTCTCGATGCCGGCGAGCGCGAAGTCGTCGATCTCCGACTCGTTCGGCTCGCGGCTGTGCGGCAGCGCCGAGATGCCCAGGCTGTCGCGCAGCAGCGTGGCCTTGTCGAGCGTGCGGCCCTTGACGAAGTCGCCGCCGTAGCGCTCGAACAGCGAGGCCAGCAGCTCGATGTCGGCCTCGGCCGGATCGTAGTTGCGCACCGAGTGCCTGTTGCGCTTCTCCCAGCGGTCGACCAGGTGCGTGTACACATGCGCGCCCCAGTCGGCACCGCCCTCGAGCAGGCCCACGCGCAGCCCCGGAAAACGCCGCGTGACGCCGCCGAAGAACAGCGCCTTGGCGAAGGCCTGCGAACCGTCGGCGAAGTGGCCGATGTGGTTGTTCATGTAGTTGCTGATCGACTGCCGCCCGGTCCAGCCCTGGCTGCCGTAGTGCGTGGTCACCGGCACGCCCAGTTCCACCACCTTGGCCCAGAACGGGTCGTAGTCGTGCTCGCTGTCGATGCCGTAGAAGTCGATGTAGCCGACCTGCTTCGCGATGTCGGGGTGTTGTGCCGCCGGGTACTTCTCGGCGATGGCGCGGATCGGCCGGCGCACGCCGCCGGCGATGTTGATCACCTTCAGCCCCAGCGTCTTCACCGCGAATTCGAGCTCCTCGATGCCTTCCTGCGGCGTGTGCAGCGGGATGCCCGCTACCGGCGTCAGGCGGTCGGCGTAGGGCCGATACTGGTCGGCATGGAAGTGGTTGATCGCGCGGTGCAGCGGCTGGCGGTACTCGCTGCCGGCCGCGGCGGGCGAGAGCACGTCGTTGGGAAAGAGGATCGAGTAGTCGGAACCCTGCTCGCCCAGGCGCTCGTGCAGCAGCGCGGGCAGGGTGTAGGTGGCCAGGTCGTAGGTGTTGCGCGTCACGCGGGCCCACCACGGCGCGCGCAGCGTACGGTGGAACTGGCGCTCCTCGGCGCTTTGCTGGTACCAGTCCTTGCCGCCGCCGTTGCGAGTGACGAAGCGCCCGCCCAGCGCCTTGCGCAGCGCATCGACGAGCTTGTTGCCGCCGTATTGCGCCACGTAGTCCTCCAGCACCGGAGCGAAGTCGTTGACATGCACGTCCGTGTCGATCACGGGGTGGTCGAGGCCTGCCTTGACGGCGGCGGAGCGCGAGGCGTGCACGCGGTTCAAGCGATCGTTCATCTGCGGGTTCCTTGTTGGTCGACGCGTTGGAAGAAGAAAGGACCGCCGCAGGCTACGCGGGGCGCGCATGCTTGCCAAAGAAGGCTTTGGCGCTTGCTTAGGCAGAGCGCGCATTAGGCGTGCGGTGCGCGCTCCGGGAACTTCGGAATGGCCGCGGCCAGTGCAGCGGTGTAGGCATGGCGAGGGCTGTCGAGCAGTTCGCGCGCAGGGCCCTGGTCGACGATGCGGCCCTCGCGCATCACCAGCACACGCTCGCACAGCAGGCGCACCACCCCGAGGTCGTGCGAGACGAACAGGATGGCCAGGCCCAGTTCGCGGCGCAGCCGGTCGAGCAGCGCCAGCACGCCGGCCTGCACCGACACGTCGAGCGCGGCCGTGGGCTCGTCGAGGATCAGCAGCTCGGGCCCCGGCGCCAGCGCGCGTGCGATGCCCACGCGCGCGGCCTGGCCGCCCGAGAGCTCGTGCGGGCGCCGCTGCAGCAGGTCTGCGCCCAGCTGCACGCGCTGCGCCACCTCGAGCACGCGGCGGCGCAGCGCGTCGCCCTTCAGCGCCCGCTGGCCGTCGGCGGAGCGCAGCGGCTCGGCGATGGCGTCGAAGGCGGTCCGGCGCGGGTCGAGGCTGTCGTGCGGGTCCTGGAAGACCATCTGCACGCGGTGGCGCCATGGCGACCGCGCGGCGCGTGCCGCGGGTTGGCCGGACAGCTCGATGCCGTCGAACACGATGCGCCCCGAGACGGGATCGCTCAGGCGCGCCAGCAGCGACACCAGCGTCGACTTGCCGCAGCCCGACTCGCCCACCAGCCCGACCGCTTCTCCGCGAGCGAGCGTGAAGCTCACACCGTCGACGGCCTGCAGCCAGCGGCGCCGGTTGAGCAGCCCGCCCCATGCCGGCGCGCCGGGCAGGGCGTGGCGCGCCACCAGGTCGCGCACTTCGAGCAAGGGCGATGGCGTGCTCATGCGGCAATCGGCAGCGGCGGGTGAACGAACTGGACCGGGTGCCAGCAGGCCAGTGCATGCGGGCCCGTCAGCCGCGTGCGCGGCGCGGCTTGCGCGTGGCAACGGGCGTCGGCCCGGTCGCAGCGCTCGGCGAAGCGGCAGGCGGGAAGGTCGGTGCGCGTCAGGTCGGGCAGCACCCCGTGCACGCTGCGCAGGTCACCGAGCGTGGCTGCCGATTGCGGCGTGGCGCGCAGCAGCTGTCTGGTGTACGGATGCGCGGCACCATCGCGCAGGCCGCGCGACGGCAGCGTTTCCACCAACTGGCCGGCGTGCATGACCGCGATGCGCGCGCAGCGCTGCGCGGCCAACGCCAGGTCGTGGGTGATGAGCAGCGTGGCCAGCCGCCGTTCGCGCGCGAGCGCGGCGATGAGATCGAGCACGCGCGCCTGCGTACTCACGTCAAGGCCGGTGGTCGGCTCGTCCGCGATCAGCAGCTCGGGTTCGCCGGCCAGTGCCAGCGCAATCATCACGCGCTGGCACTGGCCGCCCGAGAGTTCATGCGCATGGGCCTTGAAGCGGCGTGCGGGCTCGCTCAGGCCCACGCGCTCGATCCACGCGAGCGCCTCCTGCCGCGCGGCGGAGGCCTTCAGGCCGCGATGCACCTGCAGCACCTGCTGCAGCTGGTCGCCGATGGTGCGCAGCGGGTGCAAAGCGCGCCGCGGGCTCTGAAACACGAAGCCGATGCGGCGCCCGCGCAGGCCCTGCCAGGCGGCGGTGTCGGGCTCGCCCCGGCTGTCCAGCAGCGAGCGGCCCTGGAAGCGCAGCGCACGCGCCTGCGTTTGCGCGCGCGCATCGAGCAGGCCGGCCAGTGCCAGCGCGGTCACCGACTTGCCCGAGCCGCTTTCGCCGACCAGGCCCAGCGTCTCGCCGGCCTGCAGCGTGAAGCCCACCCGGTCGAGCACGTTCACCAGGCCCGTGGGCGTGCGAAAGCGCAGCGTCAGCCCTTCGACCTCGAGCATCGGCGCGGTCATGGCCGGGCCGCCTCCGCGGCGCCGCGCGGATCGAGCAGGTCTCGCAATGCGTCGCCCAGCAAGGTGAAGCAGCCCACGGCCGCGAACAACGCCAACCCGGGAAAGAAGGCCAGCCACCACTGGCCGGTGATGATGTAGGGCGCGCCCTCGCTCACCAGCACGCCCCATTCCGCCGTCGGCGGACGCACGCCCAGGCCGATGAAGGACAGGCCCGCGCCGTTCAGCAGCGCCCAGCCCAGGTTGATGGAGCCCTGCACGGCGAGCATCGGCAGCACGTGCGGCAGCAGCACGCCGAACAGCAGCCGCGTCGCGGTGGCCCCGCCGAGCCGCGCCGCGTGCACGTAGCCCGCGTTGCGCCGCACGCCGACCTCGCTGCGCGCCAGCCGGATGTAGAAGGGCAGGTTGATGAGCGCCGTCGCATAGACGATGTTCGCCACGCTGTTGCCCCAGGCCGCGACCAGCGCCATGGCCACGACGAAGAGCGGGAAGGCCATGAGCACATCGACCAGCCGGCCGGTCCAGCGGTCGAGGCGGCCGCCGGCGAAGCCGCACCATGCGCCGATCGCACTGCCCGCGAGCAGCGACAGCACCACCGCGCCCGCGGCCATGCCCAGGTCGAGGCGCGTCGCCACCAGCACGCGGGAGAACAGGTCGCGCCCGAGCGCGTCGGTGCCGAACCAGTGGGTGGCGCCGGGTGGCTGCAGCCGCGCCAGCATGTCGGTGGCCAGCGGATCGAAGGGCGCCAGCGCGGGGCCGAAGAGCGCGGCCAGCAGGAACAGCGCGAGCAGCAGGAGGCCCGGCGCGGCGCGGAAATGCTGCGGCTTCATGCCTCGCCTCGCGCGCGCGGGTCGATCCGGCCGTGCAGCAGGTCCACGGCCAGGTTCACGCCCACGAACAGCAGCGCCACCAGCAGCACGAAGCCCTGCAGCGGCGCATGGTCTGCCGCCAGCAGCGCGTCGAGCGCATAGCTGCCGATGCCCGGCCAGGCAAACACCTTCTCGATCACCACGTTGGCGCTCAGCATGTACGAGAACACCATCCCGGCGCCGGTGACCACCGGCAGCAACGCCAGGTGCAGCGCGCTCGCCAGCACCGCGCGCCGCGGCAGCCCGAGTGCGCGCGCCGTGCGCACCGGGTCGCTGCGCAGCACGCCGAGCAGCGATGCGCGCATGAGCCGCGCCACCGGCGCGAGCGAGAACAGCGCCATGGCCACCGAGGGCAGCAGCAGCCGGGCGCCGGCCGATGCAAGCGCATCCCGCTCGCCCGCGAGCGCGGCGTCCACCAGCAGGAAGCCGGTGACGGTGGGCGGCGGCGCGAGCATGGCGTCGATGCGGCCCGTGGGTTCCGGCGCCCAGCCGAGCAGGAAGTAGAAGACGTACACCAGCAGCAGCGCGATGACGAAGGTCGGCATGCAGCTGCCGCCGACCGTGAGCAGCGTGCAGGCGCGGTCCCACAGCGAACGCGGCCGCAGCGCCGCGGCTGCGCCCAGCGGCAGCGCGACGGCCAGCGTCAGCACGAACGCGAAGAAGGTGAGCTCCAGCGTGGCCGGCAGGCGCTGGCGCAGGTCGTTCCACACCGGCTGGCCGGTGGTGTGCGACTGGCCCCAGTCGCCCTGCGCGAGCGCCACCAGGTAGTGCCAGAGCTGCGTGGGCAGCGGCTGGTCGAGGCCCATGCGGGCTCGGATCTGCGCGATCTCCTCCGGCCCTGCGCTCGGCCCCGATGCGAGGAACGCGGCCGGGTCGCCGGGCAGCACGTGCGTCAGCAGGAAGGTGAAGACCACCGCGCCCAGCAGCACCGGCACGGTGGCCAGCACGCGCGCGCCGACGCGCGCCGCGAAGTTCGCGCCCATGGACACTTCCCGGCTCATCCGCGCGTGAGCGGCCGGAAATCCACCTGCCCGTGGATGTAATAGGTGAAGCCCTGCAGGTCGGGCTGCAGCGCGGCCTCGAACGCGGGCAGCCACAGCGGCACCAGCGGCACCTGGTCGAATGCGATCTCGATCGCGCGCTGGATGGCGCGGTCGTACTTCGCGCGGTCGGTTTCCCAGCGCGCCTGCTCGACCAGCTTCGCGAGCTCGTCGTTCCTGAAGGAGCCGAAGTTCCAGCGCCAGTCGCCCTGGAAGAAGATGCGGAAGAAGTAGTCGGGGTCGTTGAACCAGGCCGACGAGCTGTCGATGAAGAAGGGCAGCTTCTTCTCGGTCTGCAGCGTGCCCCATTGCGCGCCGGGCACCTTCTCGATGCTCAGTTCGATGCCGATCTTCGCCAGCGCTTCCTGGATGAGCAGCGCCGCCGGCTCGGCCAGCGTGGCGTCGCCGACGTTGTAGCTGAAGCTGGTCTTGAAGCCCTTCGCCAGCCCGGCCTGCGCGAGCAGCTCGCGTGCGCGCAGCAGTTGCGTTTCGTACGGATAGGGCTGCGGAAAGCGACTGCCGGCGGGCTTGCCCGGCTTCGCGCCGTACAGCGGCTCGCCGCGCCCCAGGTTGGCGCCGCGCAGCAGCGAGGTGTAGGGCAGGGCGTAGGCGATGGCCTGGCGCACGCGCACGTCGTCGAAGGGCTTGGCCTGGGTGTTGAAGGCCACGAAGCGGAAGCTGGTGGTCACGGGCACGGACACGACCTTGGCGCGCGTGGTGTCGGTGAGCGCGTCGAGGTCCTTGGGCGGCAGCTGCAGCGCGACGTCCGCATCGCCCTTGAGAAGCGCGGCCACGCGGTTCGAGGCGGAGGGCACCACCTGGAACACAGCACGGCGCACCTGCGGCAGCGCGCCGCTCTTCCAGCCGTCGAAGCGCGCATAGATCACCTGCTGGCCCGGCGTGAAGTTCTCGACCTTGTAGGCGCCGCCGCCGGCGGCATTCGCCTTGACCCACTCGGCGGCCCATGGGTCGGCCGGGGTGGCGTGCGAACGCGCGAGTTCCGAATTGAGCACCGACGCGAAGAACAGCGCCAGGTTGGGCAGCGTATAGCGGTCCGCGCGCGGCAGCGTGATGCGGAAGGTGTGCGCGTCCACCACGCTGAACTGCGATGCGTTCTCCAGCGATCCGGTCGCCAGCTGCCGCTTGCTGGCGGGCAGCGACACGGCGCGGTCGAGCGACCATTTCACGTCGTTGGCGGTTACCGGTTTGCCATCGTGGAAGGTGGCGTCGCGCCGCAGCCTGAAGGTCAGCGTGCGGCCGTCGGCGGACTGCTCGAAGCTCTCGGCCAGCTCGCCGCGGAAGCGCCCGTAGTCGTACTTGAACACGCCCGGCGACACCTGAACCCGGTCGAAGTTGATGAGCCGGTCGTACACGTTGGTGAAGAGCCCGAGCGATTCGCGGCTCACGCCTTCGCCATGCGGGTCCTGCGAGTTGGGCGCACCTTCGGCCAGCACGCGCACGGTTTCCTTGCGCGACTGCGCGAAGGCCGCCAGCGGCATGCCGAGGCCGGCGGTGGCGATGGCTCCTGTGGCGCCTACGGAGACGAATGCGGTGCTCTGCTGGATGAAACTGCGACGGTCCATGTCGAACTCTCTCTGTGGAAAACTGGAAGTGGTGGTTGGGCTCGGGTGCTGCCGCGGTTCATGGCGCGTGCACGTTCCGCGGGCTCTCTAAGACGCGGGGCGGCGCCCTCACAAGGAGGCGTGGCGCTGGGGCGCCGCGCCGTTGAGCCAGTGATTGCCGATGGCGTGCGGCTTCCAGCGCACCGGGTCGTGCACCGTGTGCGTGCGCGCATTGCGCCAGTGGCGGTCGAGGTTGTGCTCGGCCAGCGTGGCCTGCGTGCCGCCGAGTTCGATCAGCGTGGTGGCCGCGAGCAATGCGAATTCGGTGGTGACGACCTTGGCCTCGGCAACGGCCATCGATGCTTCGGTGACGCGTCCCGGCGAGCCGTCGTCGCGGGCCTTGTCGAGGCAGCGTCCGCTGCGCTCCAGCAGCGCCTCGGCCGCGTGCTGCCGGATGACGAGATCGCCGAGCTTGGCCAGCGTGAGCGGGTCATCCGCTGCTCGTGCCACGCCGCTGTCGGGCCAAGGGCGCGCGCGGTCCCGCACCCACGTGCGCAGGTCGGCCATGGCGGCGCGGCCGATGCCCAGGTCGATGGCCGCATGGAGGAGCTGCGCGAACGGGCCGTGGATGGTCGGCGGGTCGAACAACCGGGCGCGGGGCAGCACCTGCAGCGGCTCGACCGCCACGTTCTCGGCCGTGACCGTGCCGCTCGCGGTGGTGCGCTGGCCGAAGCCGCTCCAGTCGTCGATCACTTGCAGGCCGGGGGCGTTGCGGCGCACGTACACCAGCACCTGGCGGTCCTCGTCGTCCCTGGCGGCCACCGGCACCCAGTGCGCGAACAGCGCGCCCGTGCAATAGAACTTGCGGCCGTTCAGCCGCAGGCCCTCCGGCGTCCGGCTCAAACGCGCAGTGACGACCTTGGCATTGGGCGTGCCGCTTTCCGACACCGCGTTGCCGAATCGCTTGCCCTCGAGCGCTTCGCGAAAGAAGAAGTCCTGCTGCGCGGGGCTGCCGATGAGCCGCACCGCGTCGACCAGGCAATGGTGGTTCTGCGGGATCTGGCCGAGCGCGGGGTCGGCCTCGGAGATCAGCGCGATCACTTCCGCCAGCGTCGCGTGCGACACAGCGGCGCCGCCAAAGGCGCGCGGCACCGCGAGGCCCCACAGTCCGCTGGCCGAGAAGCGCTCGACCTCGGCATGCGGCAGCCGGCGCTCGCGGTCGCGCGCGGAGGCGCCGGGTGCGAATTCGGCCGCGAGGGCGCGGGCGACCTCGAGGGCCTCGGCGTCGGTCGTGATGAGATGGGCAGTCATGAAGAAGCAGGCTGTCGTCTGGCCGCAAGGGCGGCGGGCGGGCGCACGCTGGTGCGCCCGAAGATCTTTTCGCGCCAGGTGCCCTCGGCATAGGCGCGCTTGTGCAGGCCGCGGTGCTGCAGTTCGGGCACCACCAGCTCGACGAAATGCTCGAGGCCCTCCGGGCTCACCGTGCGAACGAGGTTGAAGCCGTCCACGCCCGCTTCCTGCACCCAGGCCTCGATCTCGTCTGCCACCTGCGTGGGCGTTCCCACCACCGGTGCGTGCCGGCCGCCGAGCGGCATCTGCGCGAGCAGCTGGCGCACCGTGGGTGCTTCGCTGTGCCGCCGCAGCGAAGCGACCGAACTCTGGATCGCATCGGCACTGCCCCCGGTCACCGGGTCGTCCGGGCCGTGGCGCGACAGGTCGACACCGATGGCGCTGGCGAACTGCACCAGGCCCGCTTCGGGCCGCGCGTAGCGGCGATAGTCCTCGTAGCGCGCTTGCGCCTCGTCTTCGGTGCGGCCGGTGACCACTTGCAGGGTGGTCACGAAGCGGGCCTGCGACGGGTCGCGGCCGGCCTCGGCCATCGCGGCCCGGAGCTTGCGCACCACGGCTGCCGTCGCCTGCAGGCCCTGGTTGGGCACGAACACGATCTCGGCATGGCGTGCCGCGAAGGCGGTGCCGCGAGCGGAGGCTCCGGCCTGGAACAGCAGCGGCGTGCGCTGCGGCGACGGCTCGCAGGGATGCACCGCATCGAGCGTGTAAAACGGGCCCTCGTGATGGATGGGGCGCACCTTCGCCGGGTCGGCGTAGATGCCGCGTTCGCGATCGGCGACCACCGCGTCGTCGTCCCAGCTCGATTCCCACAGGCGGTAGACCAGGTCCATGAATTCGTCGGCGCGGTCGTAGCGCTGGTCATGGCCCGCGGTGGCCTTGTCGCCGCGCGCACGCGCGGCGCTGTCGAGGAACCCGGTGACGATGTTCCAGCCGATGCGCCCCTCGCTCAGGTGGTCGAGCGTGGACATGCGCCGTGCGAACGCGTGCGGCTGCTCGGCGGAAATGGTGGCGGTGATGCCGAAGCCGAGGTGCCGAGTGACGCCGGCCATGGCGCCGACAAGCACCGCAGGGTCGTTGATGGGCAGCTGGATGGCGTCGCGCAGCGCCGCGTCGGCATTGCCGCCCCACACGTCGTACACGCCCGTGACGTCGGCCAGGAACAGGCCGTCGAACAGGCCGCGCTCCAGCGTGCGAGCCAGATCGAGCCAGTAGGGCAGGCGCTTGTAGCCGGTGGAGCGGTCGCGCGGGTGGCGCCACAGGCCGTGCGAGATGTGGCCGACCGTGTTCATGTCGAACGCGTTCAGCAGGATGGGGCGGCGGGAGGGCATGAGCGGGTCCGCGCGCCGCCCCTTGCGGGGCGCGCGTGTCTTCGGTGGGGTCGGCGTCGCTCAGTAGGGGCGGCTGCCCGACAGGCTGATGCGCTTCAGCAGCCGGCGTTCGCCGTTGTCGAAGGCGCTGCGCGCATGCAGCGTCGCCTGGTTGTCCCAGTACACGATGTCGCCCACCGACCAGCGGTGCGTGTAGGCGAAGCGCGGTTGCAGCAGGTGCCTGCGCAGCCGGGCGACCAGCGCCGCGCCGTACTGCGGCTCCACGCCCACGATCTCCACTTCGGTCTTCTCGCCGAGGTGCAGGATGCGCCGTCCGCTGTCGGGGTGCGTGCGCACCAGCGGATGCACTTCGAAGGGCTCCAGCGGCTCGATGTCGGGCGTGCGGTACAGAGGGAAGCCGGTGGGCAGCGGCTTGAGCTTGCGCAGGAACGGGTTGTAGGTGATGAGCCTGAGATCGGCGATCTCGCGCTGCGTGCCCGTGTCGAGCGAGTCCCAGGCGGCCGCGAGGTTGAACCACGTGGTGTCGCCGCCTTCGGACGGCACCTCGATGCCGTAGAGCAGCGAACCCGACGAGGGCACCGGGGTCCAGTGGTGGTCGGCGTGCGCGGCCAGTTCGTCGTGCCCGAGCACGCCGCCGGCGAGGTTCGACACATGCACGATGTCGGGCGTGTTGCCGCCGTAGGGGTCGGAGCCGAGCACCGGCACGTTCGCGGGCGGCCGGAACACGCTGCCGAAGTAGCTGGCCAGCCGCTCGAACTGCGCGTCGTCCAGCTGCTGGCGCTTGAAGACCAGCACATGGCGCTCGAGCAGCGCGCGCTTCAGCGCCAGCACCTCGTCGGCGCGCAGGGGCCGCGTGGCGTCGAGGCCCGTGACCTCCGCGCCGAGTGCGGCGTCGATGGGCGCGATACGGAAGGTTTCGGCGGCGCTTGCGGTCCTGCCGGACTGCGCAGCGGATGGCGCGACGGGCGGCGCGGGTGGGGCGAGGGTATCGGTCAGGGACATGGTGTGGCGTCTTCGGCGCGATGCAATGGCTTGAATGCTAGGAAAGTTCGCGTTCGTCGCATGCGCCCATTGCGTATGTGCATATGCGCAAACCTCGTTTGGGCCGCGCGGCCGGTGCGAGGGCGCCCAGGTTCAGGCGTCGTTCGCCGCGGCCGCGGCCGCGGCGAGTTCGATCGCGGGGCGCGCCAGGTCGGGCGCGAAGCATTCGATGAAGGCATACACATAGCTGCGCATGTAACCGCCGCGGCGCACCGCGATCCGGGTCTGGTTCACGCCGAACAGGTGGCCTGCGTCGAGCGCGCCGAGCTGCACGTCGCGCACCGGGTCGCAGGCGAGGTCGGCCACGATGCCCACGCCAATGCCGAGCGCGACGTAGGTCTTGATGACGTCCGCGTCCATCGCGGCCAGCACGATCTCGGGCGCGAGGCCTTCCCGCGCGAAGGCCTCGTCGATGCGCGAGCGCCCGCTGAGGCCGGTGTCGTAGGTTATGAGTGGCCAGGCCGCGAGCCCCGCCAGCGTGAGGGGCCCGGTCGCGCGCAGCAGCGGATGCCCCAGGGGCGCGATGACCGCATGGCGCCAGCAGCGGCACGGCAGCGCGAGAAGCTGCGCATGGCCTGCCAGCGCTTCGGTCGCGATGCCCACGTCGGCCTCGCCGTCCTGCAGCATCTGCGCCACCTGCCTGGGAGAGCCCTGGTGCAGGTGCAGGCGCACGCCGGGAAAGCGCAGGCGGAACTCCTGCACCGCGGGCGGCAGTGCATAGCGCGCCTGCGAATGGGTGGCGGCCACCGACAGCACGCCCTGCTGCTGTGCAAGGTAGGCGTGCCCGGCCTGCTGCAGGTGCCGGCTCTCGGCGAGCACGCGCTCGATGATCGGCAGCAGGTGGTCGCCCGGCGGCGTGAGGCCGGTGAGCCGCTTGCCCGAGCGAACGAACAGCTCGATGCCGAGCTCCTGCTCCAGGTCGCGGATCTGCCGGCTCACGCCGGACTGCGAGGCGCGCAGCGTCTGCGCGGCCTCTGTCAAATTGAAGCCGCTGCGCACGGTTTCCCGCACGGAACGCAATTGCTGGAAGTTCATCGGCAGTTCGGCGTGTGGGTTGTCTCTGTGCAGATCACCGGGAAGCCCCGCTGGCCTGCAGAGTGTGGGCGGAGCGCGCCGACGCGGCCAAAGAACGAA
>Ga0209675_1001307_pt1 | contig 14774 bp, 12 predicted proteins | sample AraplaCol_mLB_r2_2_FD_184280 | JGI IMG/M metagenome (GOLD analysis project Ga0209675, IMG submission 184280) | Arabidopsis root microbial communities from North Carolina, USA - plate scrape MF_Col_mLB_r2 (SPAdes) (version 3) | ecosystem: Host-associated > Plants > Roots > Endosphere | place... | reverse complement strand
CGGCTGGCCCGATGCTGTGGGCGTGGTGCCGGCTATGCCGCTCTGGGGTTTGAGCGCGATTACGCTGGGCGGCTTGTGGCTCTGCCTGTGGCGGCAGGGCTGGCGGTGGCTTGGCATTCTGGGGCTTGTCCTTGGCACGCTGTCGCCCTGGGTAACGCCGCAGCCCGACCTGCTGGTCAGCGGGGATGGCCGGCTGCTGGCCGCGCGCTCGGCCGATGGACGCTATTACCTCTCCTCCGTGCCGCCGCGCGGCTTTGCAGCCGAAACCTGGTGGGAAAGGCTGGGGGCGCCGCCACTCTATCCCTGGCCAACGTTACGGCGCGGGCAAAGGGGCGATCTGGCCGAGGGGCGGGCCGGCGCGGATGGCAGCCTGCGCTGCGATCCGGACGGCTGTTCCTGGCGGTATTCCGGTTTTCTCGTGGCGCTGCCACGCCAGCCGAAGGCGATCACGGAAGACTGCCGCCATGCCGATGCGGTGATCGCGACGCAGATGCCGGTGCGCTATCGCTGCCCGGCGGCGAAAGTCGTGATCGACCGCAACGACCTGTGGCGGGCCGGCACGCATGCCCTCTATCTGCAGCCCGGCGAATTGCGGGTCGAGACGGTGGCGCAGAGGCGTGGCCGCCGGCCCTGGGTGGTGGGCAAGGGGCATGCGCCAGAGCGGGCGGACTGAGGCCCTGTGATATTTGCTCCGGCTGCGGAACGCAGCGGGGGCGATGCCGTTCGACTCCCGTCACCGCAGTTGTGCAGGCCGTCCAAGACAGGAAGCCAACAGGGCTGGGAGAGGCGTCCGATGTTCACCATCCTTGCGATCATGGCCCTTGTTCTGCTGCTGACCCTGCCGATCTGGCCCTACAGCCAGCGCTGGAGCGGCGTCCCGAGCGTGCTGGTGCTGTTCGTCATCGTCACCTTCGTCGCCTTCATGCTGGTAGGCCGCATCGTCGCCTGACTGCACGGAACATCGTCACTATTGATGAGTTGCACCGGTCCAACACTGGAGGATCGACCATGACGGATATCAAGAAAGCGCGGATTCTGATCATTGCCACCGATGGCTTCGAGCAATCCGAGCTCACCGTGCCGCGCGACCGGCTGAAACAGGCGGGCGCCCATGTCGATGTGGCTTCGCCGAGCGGCAGGGCGATCCGCGGCTGGGACAAGAAGGACTGGGGCCAGACGGTGGATGTCGATCTGAAGATCGGCGAGGTGAAGCCCGAGCAGTATGACGCGCTCGTAATCCCCGGCGGGCAGATCAATCCGGACAAGCTGCGCGTCGACGAGGCGGCGATGAACGTCGTGAAGAGCTTCCTCAAGGACGGCAAGGTGGTGGCGGCGATCTGCCACGGTCCCTGGCTGCTGGTCGAGGCCGATGCAATACGCGACCGCACCGTCACATCTTACAAATCCATCCGCACCGATATGAGCAATGCCGGCGGCAAATGGGTAGACAAGGAGGTGGTGGCCGATGGCGGCATCATCACCAGCCGGTCGCCCGAGGATCTCGGCGCGTTTGTTTCGAAGATCATCGAGGAAGTGCAGGAAGGGCAGCACAAACATGCAGCCTGATTGCCATCCCTGAAACGAAACGGGGCGCCCTTAAAGGCGCCCCGTCTGCATTTGATCCGCGAAAGTTTAGTAGCGGCGCAGCAGGCCGACCAGGCGGCCCTGCACCTTGACCCGGTCGGGGCCGAAGATGCGGGTTTCATAGGCCGGGTTGGCGGCTTCCAGCGCCACCGAGTTGCCCTTGCGGCGCAGGCGCTTCAGCGTCACTTCCTGATCATCCACCAGCGCCACCACCACGGTGCCGTTCTCGGCATTGTCGCTGCGCTGGATGATGACGGTGTCGCCGTCCATGATGCCGGCATCGATCATCGAATCGCCGGCGACTTCCAGGGCATAGTGATCGCCGTTGCCGAGCAGGCCGATCGGCACGTCGATCTGCGTGCTCATGTCGCGCAGCGCCTCGATCGGCGTGCCGGCGGCAATGCGGCCGTAGAGCGGCAGGGTGACGATGTCGCGGGCGTTATAGGGATTGACGTTGACCGGCGTGCCCGACATCGGGCCGCTGGCACCGCCTTCGATGGCGCGCGGCATCATGCGGTTGCGCGGCGCGGACGGGCGGGCCGCGGTGGCGCCGACACCGCCACGGATCGGCACGGCCGAGTCGGGCAGGCGCAGGACTTCCAGCGCGCGGGCGCGATGGGCCAGGCGCCGGATGAAGCCACGTTCCTCTAGGCCGGTCACCAGGCGGTGGATGCCGGACTTGGACTTCAGCTTCATCGCTTCCTTCATTTCCTCGAAGGACGGTGAAACGCCGGAATTCTCCAGCTTGTCGTGAATAAAGAGCAGCAGGTCGTGCTGTTTCCGGGTCAGCATAGATGCCTCCTCGATTAGGTCCGGCTGCCGGCAGCCCAGAAACGGGGACGGGCGGGGCGGCAAACCAGAACGAACATGAAACCCACGAAATGTTCTAATGAGGTTCTGTATTCGGGTCAAGTATTTTTCCACAGGCTAGGGGCTACATCTTGTAGGTAGAACGAATGATGTATCCCATAAGTTGAATAATCCGTAGGCGCATACTCACGGCTGTATCACCCTTTACGGCGATAGCCGCAGTGGGAAATATGTCTGTAAGAAGAAGGTCGCAGAGCGGCCCATCAAAGAGGCGGCCAGAACGGGCGTCGGGGGAGGGGTAAATGGGTATTCGTCAAAAGTTGAATCTCGCCATCGGCGTGCTGGCGGCGCTGACCTTGCTGTCGAACGTGATCGGCGGCCTGTTCTTCAGCCGCGTCGAAAGCAGCTACGCCGGCATCACCACGACCAACCTTCCAGCCGTAATCACCGCGCTCGAACTCTCGGGCACCAGCGCCGACCTGGCTGCAGGTGCGCCGGTGCTGGCGAATGCCACCAATGACAGCGAGCGTGAAGCCGCGCTGGCTTCTCTGCGCGCCAAGCAGGCCAAGCTGAAACAGTCGGTCGACACCGTGAAGGCCGCGGCGCCCGCCGACCAGGCCGAGCAGATCACGGAGATCGAGCGCGCCGTCGACTTCCTCAACACCATGGTGTCGCAGATCAACCGCTCGGTGAACGCCCGCCTCGGCTATGTGAAGCAGCGCGAAGACGTGCAGGCCAAGCTGAGCGCCGACAACATCACCTTCCAGGGGCTGATGCAGCCGGCGCTGGATCGCGCCATCTACGAACTGCGCCAGCCCAACGCCAAGTCGGAAGCCGCCGATGCCGCCAATGCGCTGATCGCCGCCGGCAATGCGGTGAACCAGCTGGTTGCCGTGATGGCGGTGGCCGCGCAGGCGCCCAACAATCTTGAACTCGACACGCTGTTCGGCGAGTTCGTCAAGCTGAACAGCCGCGCGCTGGAAGAGCTGGACTGGGCCAGCAAGAAATTCGACGTGGTCGAGCTGCAGACCGTCACCAACAAGCTGCTCGGCTATGGCCAGGGTTCGGAAAGCATCTTCCAGATCCGCCGCGGCGAAATCCGCACCATGAACACTGCCGGCCTGGCGTTGACGCAGTCGCGCGATGCCGCCACCGAACTTGGCACCAAGGTGGGCGGCCTGGTGGCTGCCGCCACCAAGGCGGCCGATACCGCGTCCAGCTCTGCCGCCGGCCAGGCGACCACCGCGCAGATCGTGCTGGTGGTGATCACGGCGATCGGCCTGGGCAGCGCGCTGCTGATCGGCCTACTGTTCACCGGGCCGCAGATCGCGGCACCGATCATGCGCATGACCGAGGCGACGCGGCGGCTGGCCGAGCGCGACTGGTCAGTCGAGCTTAAAGAGACGGATCGCTCCGACGAGATCGGCGAGATGGCGCGGGCCGTCGAAGTGCTGAAGACCAATGGACAAGAAAACGAGAAGCTGCAGCGCGAGGTCGAAAGCGGCCGCGAGGCCTTCGAGACGGAGCGTAAGCAGCAGGAACAGGTGCTGGAGCAGGCGATCGGCCAGATCGTCGCCTCGGCCACGGCCGGCGACCTGTCGCGCCGCATCGACGCCGATGCGCTGCAGGGCGTGATGCAGCGCCTGGGGCTGGGCATGAACGAACTGCTTGGCACCGTCGACAAGGCGCTGACCGATCTGGGCAGCATGCTGGGCGCGCTGGCGCAGGGCGACCTGACCCATCGTATCGCCGGCGGCCATCAGGGCGTGTTTGAAAGCCTGGCACAGGATGCCAACACGCTGGCCGGCAAGCTGTCCGAGATCGTCGGGCAGCTGTCGCTGACGGCGGGCAACGTGCGTGACGCCTCGGCCGAGATTTCGGTCGGCAGCCACGATCTGGCCCAGCGCACCGAGCAGCAGGCCGCCAGCCTGCAGCGCACGGCCGCCTCGATGGAAGAGATCACCGCCACTGTGCGGCACAATGCCGATAATGCGCGTCAGGCCAGCACGCTTGCCGCCACGGCGCGCGATACCGCCGATCGCGGCGGCAGCGTCGTCAACCGTGCCGTCGATGCGATGAAGCAGATCGAGGAGAGCGCCCGCAAGATCGGCGAGATTGTCGGTCTGATCGACGAGATCGCCTTCCAGACCAATCTTCTTGCCCTCAACGCAAGTGTTGAGGCAGCGAGGGCAGGTGAAGCCGGCAAGGGTTTCGCCGTCGTGGCGCAGGAAGTGCGTGCGCTGGCCGGCCGCTCGGCCGATGCCAGCAAGGAGATCAAGACACTGATCGCGGCGTCGAATTCCCAGGTCAAGTCGGGTGCGGCGCTGGTCAACGAAGCGGGTGGCAGCCTGACCGGCATCGTCGACTCCGTGAAGCGCGTCGCCGGCATCATCGAGGAGATCTCGATTGCCAGCCAGGAGCAGGCCTCGGGCCTCGACGAGATCAACGATTCCGTCACGCAGATGGACGAGATGACACAGCGCAACGGCGCCCTGGTGGAAGAGACCACGGCCTCGGCTCAGGCGCTGGCCAACCAGGCGAAGGATCTCGCCACCTCGATCACCTTCTTCCGGCTGCAGCAGCAGGTTGCCGCCAACGAAGCAGGCGAGGATCAGTCCGAGGTAGCCAAGGCGGCGGAATAGATCGCCGCCGCTTCGGCAGAAAAGCAGCAGAAGATCACGTGTCCGGGCAGGGCATGGTCCTGCAGCCAGTCGCGCGTCTCGCGTATCGCGATGTCAGTCGCCTCGTGCAGCGGATAGCCGTAGATGCCGGTGGAGATCGCCGGGAAGGCGATGCTCTGTAGCTGATAGGACTCCGCCAGCATCAGACTGTTGCGATAGCAGCGCGCCAGCAGCAGCGGTTCGTTGCGGTCGCCACCACGCCAGACCGGCCCGACGGTATGGATCACATGGCGGGCAGGGAGGTTATAGCCTGCAGTGATGCGCGCCTCGCCGGTGGGGCAGCGGCCGATGCCGCGACATTCCGCCAGCAGGCCGGGGCCGGCGGCGCGGTGAATCGCGCCGTCGACGCCGCCGCCGCCCAGCAGGCTTTCATTGGCGGCGTTGACGATGGCGTCCACGGTGATCTGCGTAATGTCGCCGGTGACGATTTCAATACGTTCGGACATGTCCGAACTTTAACCCCTTCGCGACTCGAAGGGCAGGGGCGTCTTTACGTTTCGCTAACCATAGCGAAACGACAATGCCGCCAACGCGTTGTACACCGCGCTTGCCGTGTCCGCCCTAATCCTTTAACCGGGTCAGATGAGCGATCCTACCGACGCCCTCAAACTGAAGCCGCGCCGCGCCGCCACGGCGCAGTCCGCCGCCGGTGCCTACGGTGCCATGCAGGCGCGCAGTGTTCCCGCTCCCCAGATTTCCCCCGCTGCTGCCGCAGCCCCGACTGGCGCTGAAAAGTCGCGCGGGTTTTTCGCCGTCAACTGGCCGCTGATGACCGCCGCTGCCGCGCTGCTGGTTGGCGGCGTCGCCGTCGGCATGGCCGTGGGCAATGCGCCGCGGCCGCAGCCTGCGGCCAAGATTGCGACTGTCGCGCCGCTGCCGGCTGCCCCCAAGGATGCGCCGGTCGCTCCGGCCACGCCGCCGCAGCTCAAGCCCGAACAGGGCTGGCGTCCGGTCTCCGATCTCGCGCAGCTGGCTGCGCAGCCAGCTGCGCCGACCCTGCCGCTGCCCAATCTGCCCGACGCACCTCCGGAACTGCCGGCTGCTGCTGCGCCGGTTGCCGTCGTCGAGCCGCCGAAGCCCGAGCCCCCCGTCATTGCCGCGGCCCCGCCCGCACCGGTCGCCACTCCGGCGCCCGCGCCGAAGGCTGCCATCGCCGAGAAGAGCAAGGACAAGCCGGTGCTGACCGCAGCGCCCGTCGCGCCGCCGTCGATGACGCCGCGCGTGACTGGCGAGTCGCAGGCCTGGCGCGCCCGCGCGGTGGCCCCGCCGGCAACGGCCAAGCCGCCCTTCGTGGCCTTCCTGATCGACGATGCCGGCCTCGACCGCAAGGGCACCCAGCGCGCCATCAAGCTGCCGGGCCCGGTGACGCTGTCGTTCATGAGCTATGCCAATGAGGTGTCCGAGCAGAGTGCCACCGCGCGCGCCGCCGGCCACGAGGTGATGCTGCATCTGCCGATGGAGCCGCTGGACGCCAAGCGTAACAATCCCGGCCCGAACGCGCTCTATGTCGGCCTCGACGAGGCCGAGCTGCAGCGCCGGCTCGCCTGGCATCTTGATCGCTTTTCCGACTATGTCGGCGTCAACAACCACATGGGCAGCCGCTTCACCGCCAACGCCGCCGGCATGGCGCTGGTGATGAACGAGATCGGCCGCCGCCAGGTCTTCTGGCTCGACAGTTTGTCTGGCCCCAATTCCACGGGTCCGGCGCTGGCGCGTCAACGCGGCCTCGATGCGACGGAGCGCGATCTTTTCCTGGATGACGAGCGTTCGCCCGGCATCGGCCATGAACTGGCCGCCATGGAGCGGATCGCCAGGGCGCGCGGCGACGTGATCGCCATCGGCCATCCGCATGCCTCCACGCTCGGCGCCATCGAAAACTGGATGGCCAGCGCGAAAGAGCGCGGCTTCAGCATCGTGCCGGTCAGCACGGTGCTGCTGCGCCGGCAGCAGCAGGAACGCTGAGCCTTCCTAGTTTACGGTCTTGACGAAGCGGTAGGCGCGACTGGGCGTCGCGAGGCCGGCTTCGACGCGCAGCACGCCATCGAGATGGTCGGCAAGCTGCAGCCATTCGCTGGCGCAGCGCTGCACATAAGCATCGGCATGGGTATACCGGCCGGTGCTCGCCAGCGCGAAGCTGGTGGTGCCGGTTTCCACGGTGAACAGGAAATTGCCGCCAGGCTTCAGAACCCTCGCAACTTCCTGGAAGATCGCCGCCATGTCGCCGATATAGATCAGCATGTCGGCGGCGAGGATAGTGTCGTAGCTTGCGGCGGGCATTGCGGTGAGGGCGGCATGGGCCTCGGCATGATGCAAGGTGTCATAGATGCCGCGATTGCGTGCCTGCTCCAGCATGCGCGGCGCAAGGTCGATGCCATCGAGTTGTTGTGCATAAGGCCGGAAGGGGATGCCGCTCAGGCCGGTGCCACAGCCAAGATCGAGGATATGCGCCGTGGGCTGCAGCGGCCATTCGGCCCGTTCGGCCAGCTGATGCAGCATATGCGGGCCCTGGTAGCCCAGCCGCGTCAGGTGGTTGTCGAAGCTGTCGGCATAGGTGTTGAACAGCCAGGTGACATAGGTATCTGGTGCGCGGAGTGTGGCCTCGCCGGTGAGCGAGGCGAGCAGGTGTCCTACCACGCCGGATTTCGGCGACAGCGCCTGCGCCTTGCGCAGGCTGTGCACGGCATCATCGGTGCGGTTCAGGTCGATCTGGCTGAGGGCCAGCCCAAGCCACGACAGCGGGCGTTCGCTGTGGCTGACGGCCTGTGTGAAACAAGCCTCCGCTTCTGCATGCTGGCCGGCATCGCGCGCACGGATGCCGCGCTGCTCCCAAGTCTGGGCGTCAATTGAAGGGTCATGTTCCATCGACACAGCTAATGCTTGAGCTACGTAAATAGCTATTCAATTAATGAGATTTATCTGCGGATTTGTTGACAGGCTGCTAACCATGGCCGGAAAGGGTGTGACTATTCGTCACCGCCCATGACCCGCCGCAACTGCTCGGCCGCGTAGTTTTCGCCAATAGACATGGCGCAAATCCGCGAAATATGCACCAGCGGCAGGCCGCTTTCCTTCGCCCAGATGTTGAACTGAGCCTGGATCTTCTTCAGGTCGCCCTTCGAGCTGGCCTTGTCGGTCAGTTCCACGCCGGCATCGCGGATGCAGGTGATCACGTCACGCGAGGCGATCCAGCTGTCGCGGCCCAAGAATCGGATCAGGTACTGGCCAGTATTGCCGCCCAGCCGGGCCCCGCGCTTGGCCAGCAGTTCCAGCAGGCCGATCTGGTCGTCCATCGGCCAAGTGGCAAGCAGCTTGCCGAAACTGCCGTATTCGGTGGCGATATCCAGCACGAACTGCGCATTGTCGCGCACGCTGCGGATTTTCTGCGGATTGCGCACGATGCGCTTGTCGCTGGCCAGCTTCTCCCAGAATTCGTCCGGCTTGTGCGTCAGCTTGCGCGGCTCGAATTTCTGGAAGGCGGCTTCAAAACCATCCCACTTGTTTTCGATCACGCTCCAGACGAAGCCGGCCGAGAAAACCCGCTTGGCCATCTCGGCCAGCGCGCGATCGTCCTTCAGCTTCGACAGCACCTTCGGATCGGGCGCCTTGGGCAGCAGCTTCTTCAGTGCCGCCGCACCGCCTTTGCGTTTTTCCGCGCGGGCGCGGATGGTCTTGAAGGATGTCGGCATGGCGCTCAGGTGGAGGATTTGACGAAGCGGTAGGCGCGGCCGGGCAGGGCCTGACCGGCCTCGACACGGATGGGAGCATCGAGGCTGTCTGCAAGGGTGAACAGGCCTTCGGCACAGCGCAGCAGATAGTCGTGGCCATGCTGGTAACGGCCAGATTTCACCAGCGTGAAGCCGCCGTTGGTCAGTTCGACGGTGAAGAGGAAGTCGCCACCGGGTTTCAGCACGGCATGCACCAGGCGGAAAAGTTCGGCCAGATCGCCGATATAGATCAGCGTGTCGGCCGCGACGGCCGCGTCGAAGCTCGCCGGCGGCAACTGCCGCAGCACGGCATGCACCTCGCCATGCCACAGATGGTCGTAGATGCCGCGGTTGATCGCCTGCTGCAGCATGGCGGCGGCCAGGTCGGCGCCTTCCAGCCGGGCGGCATAGGCGCGGAAGGGCATGCCGCTCAATCCGGTGCCGCAGCCCAGATCGATGATCCGGCGCGACCCGTCGGCGGCCCAGCCGCCGCGCAGGGCCAGCGTGGCCAGCATCTGCGGGCCCTGATACTGCAGGTTGGCCAGATGGCCGTCGAAGTTGTCGGCATAGCCATTGAACAGGAAGGCGACATAGTCGTTCGGCGCGCGCTGCGAATTGCTGCCGGTCATGGCATTCAGCAGGTGACCGACGATGCCGCAGGTGGGGCGGGCGGCATGCGCGCGGCGCAGGCTGGTCACGGCGTCATCCGTGCGTTTCTGGTTGATCAGGCTGAAGGCGAGGCCGACCCAGGAGATCGAGCGGCTGTCATCCAGGGCGACGGCGCGACTGAAATGCTGCTCGGCCTCGGCATGCTGGCCGGCGGCGTCGGCTGCTATGCCGCGTTTTTCCCACTCGCTTGCATCGACCGACGATTCTGCCTGCATGCGGCAACGATAGTGCTGCCGGTTTCGCCGGGCAACATTATTCCAGTGACGACAGTGTTTCCGTCACTGGCCCCGGCCGGAACGGCTGGCATAGCGTTCGGCTTCCTCTGCGGCGCGGATCAGGGCTTTCGCCTTGTTGACGCATTCGACATGCTCCGACATCGGATCGCTGTCGGCGACGATGCCGGCGCCGGCCTGCACATACATGGTGCCGTCCTTGACCAGCGCGGTACGCAGCGTGATGCAGGTATCCATCGTGCCGTTGGCCGAGAAATAGCCGACGCCGCCGGCATAGAAGCTGCGTCGCACCGGCTCAAGCTCGTCGATGATCTCCATCGCGCGCACCTTTGGCGCACCCGAGACCGTGCCGGCGGGGAAGCCGGCGAACATCGCATCCAGCGCATCGAATTCAGGGCGGATCTTGCCCTCGACATTCGACACGATGTGCATGACGTGGCTGTAGCGTTCGATCAGGTTGCGTTCGGTCACCTTGACGGTGCCGATCTGCGCCACGCGGCCGACATCGTTGCGACCCAGATCGAGCAGCATCAGGTGTTCGGCCAGTTCCTTCGGATCGCTCAGCAGATCATCGGCCAGCGCCTGGTCCTCGGCGGGCGTCGCGCCACGCTTGCGGGTACCCGCGATCGGCCGGATCGTCACGGTGTCGTCGCGCAGGCGCACGAGGATTTCCGGCGAGGAGCCGACCAGGCAGGGACCGCCGAGATTGAGATAGAACATGAAGGGCGAGGGGTTCGTGCGGCGTAATGCGCGATACAGCGCAAACGGCGGCAGGCGGAACGGCAAGCTGAAGCGCTGGCCCACCACGACCTGGAAGATGTCGCCGGCAGAGATGTAGTCCTTCGCCTTGTGCACCATCGCCATGTAGTCGTCGGGCGACATGTTCGACTGCGGCTCGGGCAGGGCGTCGAGATCGGCGATCTGGTCGCGCACCGCGCCGAGCGGCCGGTCGAGATCGGCGACGATATCGGCCAGGCGTTCGCTCGCCATCGCATAGGCTGCGCGCGCATCCATGCCGGTCTGCGGCCGCACTGGCGTCACCAGCGTGATCATGTCGAGCACGGAATCGAAGATCGCCATCACGGTCGGCCGCATCATCAGGCCGTCGGGCAATCCAAGCGTATCAGGATTAGAATCCGGCACCTTGGGCTCGACCAGGCGCACCATGTCGTAGCCCATGAAGCCGACGATGCCAGCCGCCATCGGCGGCAGGTTGACCGGCAGGTCGATATGGCTTTCCGCCAGCAGGGCGCGCAGGCTCTCCAGCGTCGGTTCCTTGCAGGGCTCGAAGCTTTCGGTGTCGAAACGCGCCTTGCGGTTGATCTCCGCCTTCTGGCCCTTGCAGCGCCACAGCAGGTCCGGCTTCAGCCCGATGATCGAATAGCGGCCGCGCACCGCGCCGCCCTCGATTGATTCCAGCAGGCAGGACCACGGCCGATCGGCCAGCTTGAGGAAAGCCGAAACCGGCGTTTCCAGGTCGGCGACCAGCTGGGTGGAGAGCACCTGGGCTTCGCCCGCCATGTAGCGCTGGGCGAAGCTGGCATAGTCGGGCGTGATCTTCATGGGCGCTGACCGCTTTTGGGGATCGGCTTACTGCTCGCCGCCGCCGCTGATCGCGCGGCTGCGGGCCGCGACATTGACGGTGACGCCGATGTCCTTCTGCAGCACCTGGCGATACTGCTGCAGCAGGTCCTGCGCCATGCCGCCGGCCAGCTGCTGGCTGGTCTGGTCCTGCCCGCGTGCGATGGCGGCGGGATCGGCGGCCTCGATGCGGGTGAGGCGGGCAACGATGGCGTTGGCGGCGCCGCTCGGGCCGGGCATTGCCGCCGGGCCGGTCACGACCTCGCCGGGCTTGGCATTGAACAGCGAACCGTTGATCACCGGCGAGAAGTTGCGCTCGGCCGGCTGGCCGCGCGTGAGGGGCGCGGACAGCTGCACGCCGGCATTCAGCGCGGCGGCTTCCTTGCCTAGGTCGCCGCCGGCGCGCACGCGCTCGGCGATCTCGTTGGCCTTGGCCGTGGCGGCCTCGCCGCGGGCGCGCAACTGCAGCGCGGCGACCACATCGGCCTTCACCTGGTCCAGCGGACGCAAGGTGGCGGGCTTGATGCCGGTCACCTTCAGCACGATCAGGCCGGTATCGCTGTCGATGATATGCGGTTCGGCTTCGGGGCCGAGCTGGAAGGTTTCGGCAAAGAAGGTCGGCTGCTTGGGCAGGTTGCCCGGCTTGCCGTCGGCGCCCAGACCCTGGCTGTCGATGTCGGCGGCCTGCTGGATGGTGAGGGCCTGCGCCTTGGCGACTTCGTCCAGCGTGGCGCCACCGGCGAGCTGGTCGTCGATCTGCTGGCGCAGCTTGACCATGCCGCTGATCGCCTTGCGCAGGCCGACCTGCTGGCGCAGTTCATCCTTGGCCTGCTCGAAGCTGCGGGTGCTGCCGGCTTCGATCGCGGTGACGCGCAGCAGATGGAAGCCGAAGGGCGAGATGGTCGGCTCGCTGGTCTTGTTCAGCTCCAGTGCGAAGACGGCGTTGGCGATGGAGGCGGGCAGCTCAGCGCGGGTAAGCAGGCCCAGCTTGACGTCGTCGGCCTTCAGCTTCTGGGTGCGTTCGGCCATGGCCAGGAAGCTCTCGCCCTTGGCCATCGCCTCGGCGGCGGCCTTGGCGTCGGCCTCGGTGGCGAAGACGACCTGCTCGACGGCGCGCTTTTCCGGCACGGTGTATGCGGCGCTGTTGGCGTCGTATTCGGCGCGCAGTTCGTCGTCGGTGACGGTCATCTGCTTGGCGCGCTGCTCGGCATCGATCTCGATCCAGGCGACGGAGCGGCGCTCCTGCGTGGTATAGGCGCCGGGATTGGCCTTGTAGTATTCCTCGATCTGCGCATCGGCGGGCGCGGCCGGCGCCGGCAGCTTGGTCGCATCGACGATCACGTATTCGGCCAGACGGCGTTCCAGGCGATAGGCGAGCAGGGCGTCGGTCATGCTCTTGGGCGCGGCGGTCACGCTGCCGAACAGGCTGCCGACCAGGTAGGTGCGCGCGATGTCCTCACGCAGCAGCGCCACCAGCATGGCTTCGGTATAGCCCTCGGTGCGCAGGTAGCTGTCAAAGGCGAGGCGGTCGAACTGACCGGTCATGCTCTTGAAGGTCGGCGCATTCATGATGGTGTCGCGGACCTGCTGGTCGCTGACACTGATGCCGAGGCCGCGGGCGGCCTGCACATAGAGCTTGTCCTCGACCAGTCGGTTCAGCACGCTTTCGTCCAGGCCGAGCTGGCGGGCCTGTTCACTGGAGAAGGCGCTGCCGAAGCGGCGGCGCAGGTTGTTCACCTCGCGACGGAAGGCGTCGGCAAACTCGCCCTGGCCGATGGCGACCGAACCGACCTTGGCGACATCGCCGCTGCCGCCGAAGCCGCGGACATAGTCAGCAATGCCCCAGACGCCGAAGCTGAGGATAAGGAGTACCATCAGACCCTTGGCAATCCAGGAGGCCGCGCCGGAACGCATCTGCTGCAGCATGAAACACCCAAAAAAGTGAAGCGAAACCCGAAAAACTTAGGCGAAACAACGACTCCCGCCGGACTCAGCGGAATGGCCGGGCATACTAAGGCGAGGGCTTGAGGCCAGCAAGGCGCCGGCTTTGCCTTTCCGGGCGGAACTTGCTACGAAACCGGCGATTTTACCGGTACATCCCATAACCCAAGAGGTCAGTATGGCGGCGCGGCGCCCCCTGGTGGTCGGCAACTGGAAAATGAACGGCCTGACGGCCAGCCTGGACGAGGTGTCGGCGCTGGCCGGCAAGGTCAAGGCACAGGCCCCGCAGGCCGAGCTGGGCCTGTGCCCGCCGGCGACGCTGGTGGCCGCCATGGCCGCCTGCGTCAAGAACAGCGGCCTGCTGCCCGATGTGCTGGGCGTCGGCGGGCAGGATTGCCATGCGAAAGTGAGCGGCGCGCATACCGGCGATATCAGCGCCGAGGCCCTGAAGGATGCCGGCGCGACCTATGCCATCGTCGGCCATAGCGAACGCCGCACCGACCATACCGAGACCGACGCCACCGTGCGCGCCAAGGCGCAGGCGGCCCATCGTGCCGGCCTGGTCGCCATCGTCTGCATCGGCGAGACGCTGGCGCAGCGCGATGCCAACGACACGCTGAAGGTGGTGTCGGCGCAGCTGCGCGGTTCGCTGCCCGACGATGCCACGGCGAAGAATACCGTCGTCGCTTATGAACCGGTCTGGGCCATCGGCACCGGCCGCACGCCGACCGAGACCCAGGTGGCCGAGGTGCATGCGGCGATCCGCCAGGACCTGAAGGCGCGGTTCGACGACGGCGACGGCTTCCGCATCCTCTATGGCGGCTCGGTGAAGCCTGACAACGCGAAAAGCCTGATGGCTGTTGGCGATGTTGACGGCGCGCTGGTCGGCGGCGCCAGCCTGAAGGCCAATGATTTCTGGCCGATCATCGAAGCCAAGGGATTCAAGTAGTTCCCCATGGGCAAGGCGGAGCGCGACAGCGACGGACAGATTGCGGCCCTGAAACAGGTGGCCGAACAGTTCGCCGTGGCCGTGACTCCGCATGTTCAGGCGCAGATCGATCCCTCCGACCCGAAAGATCCGATCGCGCGCCAGTTCCTGCCCGATGCGGCGGAGCTGGAGATTCACGATCACGAGCGTGAAGACCCGATCGGCGATGCGGCGCACAGCCCGGTCGCAGGCATCGTGCATCGCTATCCCGACCGCGTGCTGCTCAAGCTGGTGAATGTCTGTCCGGTCTATTGCCGCTTCTGCTTCCGTCGCGAGATGGTCGGGCCGGGCAGCAAAGGACTGAACACCGACCAGCTCGATGCGGCGATCGACTATATCGCGACGCATCCGGCAATCTGGGAGGTGATCCTCACCGGTGGCGATCCGCTGATCGTGTCGCCGCGACGGCTGAAAGAGGTGGTTGCGCGCCTGAATGCGATCCCGCATCTCGGCGTGATCCGCATTCACAGCCGCGTGCCGGTGGTCGATCCGGCCCGCATCAACGACGAGATGATCGACGCGCTGCAATCCAGCGAGAAGGCGGTCTGGCTGCTGCTGCATGCCAACCATGCGCGCGAATTCG
>Ga0209675_1001303_pt1 | contig 14810 bp, 12 predicted proteins | sample AraplaCol_mLB_r2_2_FD_184280 | JGI IMG/M metagenome (GOLD analysis project Ga0209675, IMG submission 184280) | Arabidopsis root microbial communities from North Carolina, USA - plate scrape MF_Col_mLB_r2 (SPAdes) (version 3) | ecosystem: Host-associated > Plants > Roots > Endosphere | place... | reverse complement strand
TCGCCGCAGTGCCCGCCAGTTTCGAGGTGGCGTGGCTGGAGCAGTATTTCCGTCCGGGCACGACCACGCCGCAGCACCTGCCCGTACTCTACCTGCAGGTCGCGCTGCTCAGCATCGCCGTCGCCGTCGGCTACCAGCTCACGGTTACCGGCCGGCTCGACGACCTGATCGCCGGCCGCAGCATCACCCCGCCGACCGCCAATGCGCCACGCGCGTCGGCTCCGGTGGCGCCCGCACCGGCCGCGACGCCGGTTTCGCCGGCAGCCGTGCTCAGCGCCGCCAGCGATCCGCGTCTGGAGACGCTGGAGCAGCGCATGGCGGCACTGACCGCCAGCATCGAACGCCTGCAGCAGCTGCCCGCCGCCAATGCCGGCGATCCGCAGAAGCTGCGCGAGCTGGAACAGCAGCAGCTGTCGCTCCGCCAGGCCATGGATACCGCCACCAGTCAGCGCGCGGCTCTGCAAAGCCAGGTTGCCGAATTGCAATCCCGCATCGCCGAACTGTCGGATGCCCGCAGCAACGCCCTGCGCGACCTGGTGCGCGAGCCGGTGCTGCAGCTCGCCGCCTGGGCCGAGCTGCGCGAGCATGCGCGCCGTGGCGACAAGTTCGTCAACGAGGCCACCCAGCTCGGCGCCTATGCCGAAGCCGAGGGCGGCAACCTGAAAACCGCCTTCGCCGCCCTGCAGCCCTTTGCTGAACAGACGGTGCCGTCATCCGTGGCGCTGGCCGCGCGCTATCCGGCGCTGGCCGAGCAGCAGCGCGCAACCCCGCAAGGCACGCCGGCCGATGCGCCGGAGAAAAGCTGGTGGCAGCGCAGCCTCGACAAGCTCTCGGGCCTGGTCAGCATCCGCCGCGTTGGCATGCTCGACACCGCCACCATCGACGGCCGGCTCGGTGTGGCGCAGGTCGCGCTCGGCAATGGCGATCTGGCCGCCGCTGTTGCAGCGCTGGACGGCGTGACGCTGGTGCCGGCGCTGGCCGACTGGCGCACGGCGGCGCAGGCGCGGCTGAAGCTGGATGCCGCGCTGGACTCATACGGCGCTGCGCTGCGCGGTCATCTCGCGGTTCGCTGACATGCTGCGCCTGATCCGCGGCGGTATTCTTCTTGGCCTGCTGATGGCCTTGGCCGGCTTCGCCGCCTGGCTGGCCGACCAGCCCGGCCGCGTGCGGCTCACCTGGTTCGGCCATGTCATCGAAGCACCGGCGCCTTTGCTGGCGCTCGCCTTCGGCCTGATCCTGCTGCTCGGCTTTCTCGTCACCTGGGCGATTGCCTGGGCCGCTGCGCTGCCGCAGCGCCGCCGGCTGAAGAAACAGGCCAGGGGCTATGCCAATTTCGCCGCCGGCATGGTGGCGGTCGCGGCCGGCGAAGCCGACCGCGCGATGGCGCTGGCGGCCAAGGCGGAAAAGCAGCTCGACGATCCGGCGCTGACGCGCCTGCTGATCGCGCATGCAGCGCAGCTGAAAGGCGACGATGCGCTGGCGCTGAAGGCGTATCAGCAGCTCAGCCGCGATCCCGGCACGGCATTTCTGGGCACGCGCGGCCTGCTGGCCGATGCGCGTCGCAAAGGCGATCGCGCCGAAGCGCTCGAACAGGCGCAGCGCGCGTCTCGTCTAAGGCCCTCCTCGCCCTTTGCCGCTGAATCCGAATTGCGGCTGCTGGTCGAAAACGGCGACTGGGATGCCGCACGCCAGCGGCTGGAGACCGCGCGCAAGAAGAAGGCCGTGACCAGGGACGTGCAGGCGGCGCTGAATGCGCGGCTCGACATGGCCGAGGGGCTGGCCGCCTTGAGCAACGGCGACAAGCGCATGGCGCGGCACTGGGCCGAACGTGCGGCGAAAGTGCTGCCCGAACATCCGGCGCCGCCGGTGCTGATGGCACGCGCCGCCGATCATCATACGGCGCGCGAGGCCGCCGGCTTCCATCTGCGCCGCGCCTTCGCGCGCCGGCCGGCGGAAGTTTTCGCCGAGGCCTGGTTGTCGCTGCAGCAGGAGGCCGCGCCGCAGGCGCGCATGACGGCCGCGGAAGAGTTTGTTTCCGAGCGCCGGCGCGAAACCGCGAGCCAGCTGCTGCTGGCCGCCACCGCGTTGCAGAACCGCGACTTCACGGCGGCGCGCGGTTTCCTGAAGGCGGCCGGACCGACGGCCGGCGCCTGGGGCGCACGGCTGCTGGCGAAGCTGGCGGAAGACGGCGATGGCGATCCGTCCACTGCTGATCACTGGCGTATGCAGGCTGGCGCGACGGCGTTGTGGCAATGCGGCCATTGCGGCGCCGGCAGCGTCGACTGGTCGCCGCTTTGCTCTGCATGCGGAAGCTTCGATGCACTCGATCCCACGCAGCTTGGCAATACGGCGCCATTGGCTGCGCCCGCGCGGCCGTTGCTTTCCGCGACGCCTTGAGCGCGGAGATAGTTCGTCTGCTTACATTTGCATGCAGTGCAGCGAGACGTAGCGCTTACCAGCGCCGCTCTTATACGCCGAGCCGACTGCACGCGCTTGTAATCGGTTATCAAAAAATAAGCGCCGCCTTGTTATAAGCCCTAGTGCGTTTATTCATACGCCGCGTCCATTATCGGTCTCACGCAGACACAAAAGGCGGAGACGGCCAAATGGGCATCTTCTCGGAACGCGGACTGACGGCGGCCATCGGCCGCTCGATGGCGGTGATCGAATTCGCGCTCGACGGCACAATCCTCGACGCCAACGAGAATTTCCTCAAGGCCATGGGCTATACGCTCGGCGAGATCAAGGGCAAGCATCACCGCCTGTTCGTGGATCCGATCGAAGCCGCAAGCCCGGCTTACCGCGATTTCTGGAGCAAGCTCGGACGCGGCGAATACGATGCCGGCCAGTACAAACGGCTCGCCAAGGGTGGCCGCGAGGTCTGGATCCAGGCCAGCTACAATCCGATCATGAACGCGCTGGGCAAGCCGGCCCGGGTGGTGAAATTCGCCACCGACATCACCCAGCAGAAGATGAAGGATGCCGATGTCGCCGGCCAGATCGCCGCGATCGACAAGGCGATGGCGGTGATCGAATTCGATCTCGACGGCACCATCCGCACCGCCAACGAGAATTTCCTGAACGCCATGGGCTATACGCTCGGCGACGTGCAGGGCAAGCATCACCGCCTCTTCGTCGATCTCGCCGAAGCCAACAGCCCGGCCTACAAGGCCTTCTGGGACAAGCTCGGGCGCGGCGAATACGACGCCGGCCAGTACAAGCGGATCGGCAAGGGTGGCCGCGAGATCTGGATCCAGGCCAGCTACAACCCGATCCGCGACATGAACGGCCGGCCGTTCAAGGTGGTGAAATTCGCCACCGACATCACGCAGCAGAAAATGCGCGATGCGGATTCATCGGGCCAGCTCGCCGCGATCGACAAGGCGATGGCGGTGATCGAATTCGATCTCGACGGCACCATCCGCACCGCCAATCCGAATTTCCTCGCCACGCTGGGCTACAGCCTCGCCGAGGTGCAGGGCAAGCATCACCGCATGTTCCTCGATACGGCCGAGGCCAACAGCGCGGCTTACCGCGACTTCTGGGCCAAGCTCGGGCGCGGCGAGTATGACGCCGGCCAGTACAAGCGGCTGGGCAAGGGCGGTCGCGAGATCTGGATCCAGGCCAGCTACAACCCGATCTTCGATCTCAATGGCAAGCCTTACAAAGTTGTGAAATTCGCGACCGACATCACCGCCCAGGCGCTGGCGATCCGCGCCATCATGGCGGTGTCGGACACGGTCACTTCTGCCTCTGGGGAGATCATCGAGGCGAGCGGGGAGCTGGCGCAGCGCACCGAACACCAGGCCGCCACTGTCGAGGAAACCGCCGCCACCATGCATGAGGTGACGGCGACGGTGAAGCAGAATGCCGAGAATGCCGGCACTGCCAGCACGCGGGCCCATGAGGCGACCGAGGCCGCCAACGATGGCGGCCGCATCATGGCGCAGGTGACCCAGGCGATGACGGCGATGCAGAGCTCGGCCGAACAGATCGGCACGATCATGTCGCTGATCGACGAGATCGCCTTCCAGACCAATCTGCTGGCGCTCAACGCCAGCGTCGAAGCCGCGCGCGCGGGTGAAGCGGGCAAGGGCTTTGCCGTCGTGGCACAGGAAGTGCGGGCACTGGCGCAGCGTTCGGCCAGCGCGTCGAAAGACATCAAGACCCTGATCCAGAAGTCCAACGGCGAGGTGCGTCACGGCGCCGAGCTGGTGGCGCAGGCTTCGGGCGCGCTGGAAAAGATCGTCGGCGGCATCTCGGGCGTCGGCGACATCATCGGCGAGATCGCCGCCGCCAGCCGGCAGCAATCCTCGGCGCTGGACCAGATCAACACCGCGGTCACCAACATCGATGACATGACCCAGCGTAACGCCGCGATGGTGGAAGAAAGCCGGGCCAGCGCACACCGGCTGCAGGAGCAGGCGGTGGAACTGCAGCGCGTGGTCGACAGTCTGCGTGGCGACGTGCAGAACAATGCCGCCGATCCGCAGCGCCTGATGGCCGCGGCGGAATAAGAGGCGGGATTACGCCCAGTCCTTGTCGGCCCTGGGCAGCAGCTCGTAGGGCGGCTTGAAACCGGGCAGCGCGATCACGCGGTCGGCCCAGGCCTTCACCTGCGGCCAGGCCGTGATGTCGAACTTGCCCTCGTCCATATAGGCGACCACGCAATAGACGCTGATATCGGCGATGGTCGGCTTGTCGCCGACCAGGAAGGGCTTGCCCTCCAGCAGGTCATTCAGCACCGTCAGGCCGGCATCGGCATGGTCGCGGGTGAACTGCATCACCGCCGGATCGGCCTTGGCGAACCGCTCGAAAAAGCGGGTGCGGTTGATGCCCGGCTCCAGCCGGTCGGTTTCCCAGACCAGCCATTCGCGAATCTGCTGGCGCTCCTCCGGGCTGGCGCCGCCGAACTTGCCGGTCTGCTCGGCGATATATTCGAGGATCGTGTTGGCCTGGCACATGGTGTGGCCGGCATGGCGGATCGCCGGCACCTGGCCGTAGCGGTTGATGGCGAGGAATTCCGGGCTCTTCTGCTGGCGTTTGGCCAGGTCGATATGGCGGTAGTCGAAGGGCAGGCCGCACAGGCCGAGCATCAGGCCGACCTTGTAGGTCGGCGAGGACAGGAAATTGCCGTAAAGCGTATAGGCCGCAGCCATGCTGGAATAACCCCCGATTGCCCGGTCTTATACTAGATCTGTCCGGTGCCAGATATTCCCGTAAATATCTGGTGCTTCTTTATCTTTTTGACCGGTTTTGCGGCTTGCCAAGTGGCCGGTCGGGCCGTATTTTCCGCGCGCTGTCCATCAGGGTCAACCCGCCAAGGGTTGTCTTGGGACCAGCCGCGTGCCGGCGTAGCTCAGGGGTAGAGCAAGACTTTCGTAAAGTCGAGGTCGGGGGTTCAATTCCCTCCGCCGGCACCATTTTCCCGGACTTTCGGCCCGCTGCCAGTTGGCGGCCCCGCCAGCGGAGATGTCGGCGTGCTGTTCAGTTCGGCGACTTTCATCTACCTCTTCTTGCCGCTCGCCCTGTTCGGTTTCCACCTGCTGCAGCGCCGGTTCGGTCTGACGGCGGCCGCACTCTGGCTGACCATCGCCTCCGTGGCCTTCTACGGCTACTGGAACATCGCCGACGTCCCGTTGCTGGTGGGATCGACCCTGGTCAATTTCGGGATCGGCCTGTTGCTGCAGCGGCGGCGCGGCGCGGCCCAGCTGCTGCTCGCTGCCGGCGTGGCCGGCAACCTGCTGCTGCTGGGCTATTACAAATATGCCGCTTTCTTCTGCGGTGCGGTCGCAGAGGCCGGCAGCTGCACCGGCCTGCCCGGCGACCTGCCGCTGGCGATCTCGTTCTTCACCTTCACCCAGATCGCTTTTCTGGTGGATGTGCATCGCGGCCAGGTGCAGGACCGCGATCCGCTGCGCTATGGCCTGTTCGTCACCTTCTTCCCGCATCTGATCGCCGGCCCGATCGTGCATTACCGCGATGTCGGCCCGCAGCTCGCCGATCGCGCGGCGTTCCGGATCACGAGCGAAAGCCTGGCCTTGGGCGGCAGCCTCTTCGTCGCCGGCCTGTTCAAGAAAGTCGTGCTGGCCGACCGGCTTGCCAGCATCGCTACGCCAATTTTCCAGGCAGCGGATGCCGGCACGATCATAAGCACCGCTACCGCCTGGACCGGCGCGCTGGCCTATACGCTGCAGCTCTATTTCGATTTCTCCGGCTACAGCGACATGGCGATCGGCCTGGCGCTGATGTTCGGCATCCGCTTTCCGGCGAATTTCCATTCACCCTACAAGGCAACCAGCCTGATCGATTTCTGGCGGCGCTGGCACATCACGCTGTCGCTGTTCCTGCGCGACTACCTCTACATTCCGCTGGGCGGCAACCGGCACGGTCCGGTCCGCCGCTATGTCAACTTGCTGGTTACCATGCTGCTCGGCGGCCTGTGGCATGGCGCCAACTGGACCTTTCTCTTATGGGGCCTGCTGCACGGCATCGGCCTGACGGTCAATCATCTGTGGCGCGGCCTCGCGCCGGCGGGCTGGCAGGGGATGCAGACGCGGCCGGCCGCGCGGGCAGTCGCTTGGCTGGCGACCATGACCTTTGCCGTTGTCTGCTGGGTCAGCTTCCGGGCCGGCAGCCTCGATGCCGCCGGCAGCCTTTATGCCGCGATGGCGGGACTGAGCGCGGGCGACCCCGATGCCGTCCCGATGGAGGCGCGCCACATCCTTCTGCTTGTAATCGCAATGCTGGTCTGCCTGCTGCTCCCCAACACCAATCAGGTTTTCGGCATTGCCGTGCGGGGTATCCGGCTGCAGGCGCCGTGGCCGCCGCTGGTTTTCGATTACCGCTTAGCCGACTTTCTGGTGATGGCTGGTATGATGCTGGCGTCTCTCTATTATCTGCTGATCAATGCGCCGTCCGAATTTCTCTATTTTGACTTCTAGGATACCGCCCCGGCGGTTCGTGCTGACGCTGGTGTTGCTGGCCGTTGCCGCCTTCTGCGTGGTCAACGCGCATATTCCGTTCAGCCTGGCGCTTGATCCCTTCGCCTTGTGGCATGGCGACGGGCCGCGGCTGGTGCTGGCCAATGAACGCATGAACAAATACCTGCTGGCCCACCGGTATGTGCCGCGCAATTTCGACGGCGTCCTGATCGGCCCGTCGCTGTCGGCGAATTTCGATACACGCAAGATCGCCGCCCGCAGGATCTACAATCTCTCGGTCAATGGCGGCAACGCCACCGAGCTGCGCCATATCTTCACGCCGGCGGCCGCCAGCGGCCGCCTGAAATACATGATCATCTCGCTCGATCCCTATATCCTGGCCAGCCAGGGCTTCAAGGACAGCACGCTGAACTGGGTGCGACCATGGGAGGCGGCGCTGCTGTCGATGCCCAGCCGCTGGGCCGTGGTGCGGGCCCTGCATCTGCGGCCGATGGAAGACATCTTCGAGGACAGCCCGGCCGGCTGGAACAATTTCGATCTGCGCAAGCCACGCGATCTGTCCCGGTTCAACGACGCCGCGCTGAACCGGCCCATATCGCCGGATGAGATCGGGCGCGTTCCCATCTCGGTGATGCCGGGTGCCATGCAGGACCTCAAGGCGATGGTTGCCCTGGCCCATGCCAAGGGCATCAAGGTCTTTGCGTATTACTTCCCCTACGACGCCATAAAATTCGAAATCGAATTGTCGCATGGCTGGCATGATTTCCGCGCGACGGTCGAAACTGCCTTCGGGCCGGGCGATGTTGTCTGGGATATGAATACATCCACCTACGATTACATTCGTCGGCGCGGTGAATCCTATACGGATGGGCATCTTAGCCAGAGCGGCACCGCGCTGGTGCTGGCCGATATCCAGCGTCGCCTGGACGCGCAGCTGCCCCAATAGTTCCGGCAACTCGTATCGACCCGCTATAAACCGGGCCGCTTCATGCAATTGCATGCCCGTGCTGCGTGCGTAGAATGCGGGGAACATTTTACGTCGCCTCCATAACAAAACGAACGACATCCCGATCATGCAGACATCCTCCGCCCGCCCTGCGCCGACCAAGACCGAACGCCATTTCGGCGACGAGGAGATCATCGTCTCCAAGACCGATCTCAAGGGGCGCATCCTGTATGCCAACGATGTCTTCTGCCGCGTCGGCATGTATGCCGAACATGACCTGATCGGCCAGCCGCACAGCATCCTGCGTCATCCCGACATGCCGCGCTGCGTGTTCCAGCTGCTGTGGCAGACCATTGCCGATGGCCGCGAGATTTTCGCCTATGTGAAGAACATGGCGAAGAACGGCGACTACTACTGGGTCTTCGCCCATATCACGCCCAGCTATGATGCGCGGGGCAAGATCGACGGCTACCATTCCAATCGCCGCCGGCCCGACCGTGCGGTGCTCGCCAAGATCGAGCCGCTTTATGCGCGGTTGCTGGCGGAAGAGGCGCGGCATGCCGACCGCAAGCAGGGCCAGGCGGCCGGCTTCGCGTTGCTGCAGACTCTGCTCGCCGAGCAGGGGATGCCTTACGAAGAGTTCATCTTCGGAATCGCGGCCTGAAGCAGGGCTTGCCATGCGCGTTTTGCCGCCGTCATGGCCGCTAACCATTTTTGCTAACCATAATCCGGCCTTGCGGGGCACTGCAGTTTCGGCCGCGTCATCCTGCCGCAGCTGTTTGCCTGTAGCGGCCCGCTGCCATCATTCATCAATTAAGCATTTGAGATGCATAATTTCCGGTGACGGAGAATATCCGGTGTCGGCAAAACCATAGCGAGCCGCTAATATAGAAAAACGGTAACCTCCAATTGCACGCCCACTGTGCGTACGTAGAATGCGCCCGCATCTCGCATCGCCCCCACAGGAAACGAACCCGCAATCATGCCGCCGCTTGCCTCCCATCCCACGCCGACCAAGACAGAACGTCAGTTCGGCGACGAAGAGATCATCGTCTCCAAGACCGATCTCAAAGGCCGTCTCACTTACGTGAATGACGTCTTTTGCCGCATCGGTCTTTATGAAGAGACAGAGTTGCTGGGCCGGCCACACAGCATCGTGCGCCATCCCGACATGCCGCGCTGCGTGTTCCAGCTGCTGTGGCAGACGATTTCCGAGGGCCGCGAGATTTTCGCCTATGTGAAGAACATGGCGAAGAATGGCGACTACTACTGGGTCTTCGCCCATGTTACGCCCAGCTATGATGCGCAAGGCAAGATCGACGGTTATCATTCCAACCGTCGCACGACGGATCGCACCGTCCTGGCGAAGGTGGAGCCGCTTTACGCCCGCCTGCTGAAGGAAGAGGCGCGACATGCCGACCGCAAGCAGGGCCAGGCGGCCGGCTTCGCGTTGCTGCAGACTCTGCTCGCCGAGCAGGGTATGCCTTACGAAGAATTCGTCTTCAAGATCGCGGCCTAGGAACGGAACCCGCCATGAGCATCTTTTCAGGCCGCCGTCAGCGCGCCGCTCTCGAAGCCATTGCCAAGGTCAGTGAACGCGCTGCGGCCGGCGACCTTGCCGCCCGTGTCACCGATACGGAAATCCACGGCGACCTTGCGCCGGTGATGCATGCGCTGAACCGCCTGCTCGACCGCACCGATGCCTTCATCCGCGAGGCCGGCGCATCGCTGACCCATGCCGCCGAAGGCAAGTTCTACCGGCCCTTCCTGCTGCGCGGCATGCCCGGCGATTTCCGCCGTGGCGCCGAGGTGATCAACGCGGCGCGCGGTTCGATGCAGCAGAAGTCCGAACAGGCGGCGCGGCTGGAACTGCAGATCAAGGCTGAACGCGAGGCGATGGAGCAGAAGGCGCGCGAGGAGCGCGGCCGCCTGGCCGACCAGTTCGAGCGCGAGGTGATGTCGGTGGTGCAGGGCCTGCAGGCCTCGGCCGCGACCTTGCACACCAATGCCGCCACGATGAGCGGCGAGATCCAGGACGTGCACGGCAAGGCCGCCTCGGTGGCGACGACCGCTGAACAGGCGACGTCCAATGCCCAGGCCGTGGCCTCGGCAGCCGAGGAGCTGGCAGCCTCGATCACCGGCATCGAACGCGAGGTACGCGATTCCCGCGCTGCCAGCAATGCGGTGGCCGAGGAAGTGACCCGCGCCGGCGCCGCCGTGCAGGAACTGGCGGTGGCGAACCGCAAGATCGACGAGGTGGTCGAGTTCATCAAGTCGGTCGCTTTCCAGACCAATCTGCTTGCCCTCAATGCCAGCGTCGAGGCGGCGCGGGCCGGCGAAGCCGGCAAGGGCTTTGCCGTCGTGGCGCAGGAAGTGCGCAACCTGGCGCAGAAGACCGACGAGGCGGCGCGCACGATTGCCGGCCAGATCGGCGCCATTCAGCGCGCCTCCGACAACACCGCCGCTGCCATCAATGTGATCCGCGGCCAAGCCGATACGCTGAATGCGCGTGTCGGCGTGATGGCGGATTCGGTGCAGGAACAGGCCGGCGCCACCGCGAATATCAGCGACAATATCCAGGATGCCGCCGGCGGCATCGAAAGCGTGTCGGCGCATGTGCACCAGATCAGCGATGCGGCCGGCACGGCCGGCACGGCAGCCACCGCCGTCGGCACCGCTGCGGGCGATCTGAATGGCCAGGCCGACCAGCTCAACCGCCAGGTCGCCGCCTTCCTGGCGCACATCCGAGCGCTGTAGCTCTAGTCCGCGGGCTTGAAGCTCAGCGCGGCCAGCAGCATGTCGGGCCGCGCGTCTTCATTGCGGCCGAAGGGCAGCAGCAGCCGGTCATAGGCGGTATGCTGGGCGCCATCGTAATAGTCGGCGCCGATGGCATCGCAGCAGGGCGGCCGAGCGTGAGGCAGCGGCGATAGGTGCTGGTGCTCTGGATCGCGCGGGCGCTCAGCATGATTTCCGACAGCCGCCGGCCGGTCATGTCAAAGCCGAGCCGCGCTGCGCTGACGGGCGAAAAGCGATGAAAGAAGAAATCGCCGTCAGGCAGCGGCTCCAGCACATGGATGTTGTCGGCCCAGGGCTGCAGGTCCGCGGGTGTCAGCGTCTGCCAGGCGGGAAAACGCCGGCCACCGGCCCGTTTGCGCCACAGCGCCAGCAGGGTCTTCAATTCGGGTGGCAGGTTCTCTTCCGTCAGGGGTCGCATTGGCTGGTCCGCGGCGGCGCTGGTGGTTTCGGCTGCCGGTCGCCCTTTCCCTTTTGAGACGAGTTGCTGCGCCGGTTTCCGGAGCGGCGCGGCAAATTCCTGATACAACTTATAAAAATCCCGGAAAATCAGCAAATTATATAGTGTGCATGTACGAAATATAACTTTCAGTAGAATTTGGAAGGTCTACTCTGGCCAGACCGCCGGGGGGCGGGCGTATGGCCGGGTCACGGAAACCCGTGCCCGGGGCAGAGCCATGGGTCGGCAGGCGTGATGACACTCGCGAAGAAAACCAAGCGGACGCGCAAGAACATCTCCCCGCTGCTGGAGAAGATCCTCTCCGACCGCTCCAATGTCGTGTTCAACGTGCCCAAGAAGGCGCGCCGCGCCAATGCCGGCTTCTTCGACAATCCGCGCCTGAACAAGGCGATCATCTTCAAATATCCGAATTTCGAAATGGACATCGCCGACTTCGTGTCGGGCGATGGCGCGCGGCAGGAACGCCCGGTCGAGACCTGCCTGTACTTTCCCTACGATTCCAACCTGCCGCAGGATGGTGGCCATGGCGTCTACCTGCGCGAATCCGATTTCGCCGCCAAGCTGCGCTATTTCATCGGCGTCGATCTGGAAAGCGTGACGCCGGAGAATGCGCGCGACCTCGAACTGCTCGGCCTGATCGACGACATTCCCTCACTCGATCCGTTCCTGATGCGGGTGAAGTTCGACGAGGCCGATGTCGAGGTGGATGGCGAGTTCCTTGGCCTGGACAAGGTGGAGGAGCTGAGCATCAAGGGCATCATCACCCGCGATGTCTTTCCGATCATCACCAAGGCCTTCCCGGAAACCGTGATCAAGCGCAAGTCGCGCTCGCTGGCCGATTTCATCAACGGGTTGTGGAACAGCCAGAGTTCGGAAGCGGCGATGTTCATCGAGGCTTTCGGCCTCGACAAGTCGCAGAGCAACCGCATCCTCACCGCCTGGAAGGGCGTTGCCTATTACGAATACAAATACGCCGAGAACATCAAGAAAAGCACCGACATGATCCGGTGGCTGCAGTCGAAGGATTCAGAACCCTACGATCTGGCGATGTTCGGGCATCTGAAAGACCTCTATCAGATGAACCGCAAGGCGACGATCGACCAGATGAAAACGCTGACCGCCAGCACGGTGAGCATCTTCAAGAACTATCGCGACTGCCACGCCAAGTTCCTGGAGAACAAGCCCGACTCATTCCGCAAGTTCCTGCAGAACGCCAACGAGAATTTCTGGGCGCTCGGCTTCTGCGTCAACGCGCTCGACCACTGCAACTATCTGTTTGAATCGGAAGTGGCCGACAAGCCGGGCATGAAACTGCGCTACGACCAGTTCGAGGCGTTTCTCGGCAAGATCAAGATCACCATCGAGCGCAACATCAATCCGGAAACCCACCTCAGCTGAGGTGCCTGTTCGATAAAGCGGTCAGGCGGAGTGCGTGTCGCCGGCGATCTTGTCGGCGGCGTAGCCCAGATTGATCAGCAGCTGGCGCTCCAGGTCGCCGCCCTGGCCGCGGATGCGCTGGGCCAGCAGCATGTAGATGGCGTCCACATGGATGGCGACGATCTCGAATTCGCTCGCGGTCGGCAGGTCGATCTGGCTTAAGAAATCCTGCAGCGATTTGCCCAGATCGGTCAGCAGGTGATAGCCAAACGTGCCGCCCATGCCTTTGACGTCGATCGCCAGCTCCTGCAGCTGCGGCATCAGGAAGATCATGGCGAAGTCATCGCCATTCAGGCCGGTCAGCAGCTTGCGGATGTCGGCCAGGCGGCCGAGCAGTTCCTTCTCGAATTCCGGGCTGGCGGCGGCGATCACGGTTTCCAGCCGCTGGCGCAGCTCGTCGCCCATCACCAGGTCCAGGCCGCGCTGGCGGTTCACCGCGCGGCGGCGCAGCTCCTGCGAGGCTTTGATCAGCTTGGCGCGGCCGTCCTCGCGCCGCTCCATGGTGGCGGCGCGAGCCAGCGCCTCGCCGCCATCGACGGGCGGCAGCGGTTGGCGGGCGTCAACGCCAGGCAGGGACGGTGCAGGAGGCATGATCCACATAATTTACAGTAGAATGATTATGACGGCAGAGGCTTTTCGCTTTCTACGGGTGTATATTTGGTAACCTCGGCAGGGGCAATTTCGATGCAATTCCGCTGTTGCGACGCGTGGCCCCGCGCCGTAAGCGTCGATGACCAGCCCGCATCCCAGCCCTGAAAGCCGCCCGCCGATGTATGTCCCCGCCCATTTCGCCCAGCGCGACACTGCTTCGCTGCATGACCTGATCGCGGCCAATGCCTTCGGCCTGCTGCTGTCTTCCAGCGGCGGCATGATCGGCAGCCATGTGCCCTTTCTGCTTGATCGCGAGCGGGGAGAAAACGGCACGCTGGTCTGCCATCTGGCGGCGGCCAATCCGCAGGTCGGGATGGTCGACGGGCAGGAGGTGCTCTGCATCTTCCAGGGCGTGCATGGTTATGTCTCGCCGAACTGGTATGCCAAGAAGCCGGCCGTGCCGACCTGGAACTACATCGCCGTGCATGCCTATGGCACGGCAAAGGTGACGCGCGATCCGGCCGACCTGCGCAGCATTGTCGACCGCCTGTCGAAAATCTACGAGGGCCCGGATGGCTGGCAGCTCGATGACGAGCCGCCCAGCTTCTTCGAAGGCATGGCGCGCGGCATCGTCGGCATTGAGATTCCGGTGGCGAAGCTGGAAGGCAAGTTCAAGCTGAGCCAGAACCGCCCGCTCGCCGATATCGACGGCGTGATCGGGAATCTGCGCCGGCTGGGTGGCGAGGGCAATCTCGCGCTGGCTGAAGCCATGGTCGAAGCGACCGCCAAGAAGCGCGGGGCCTGACATAAAAAAAGCCCGGCATCTCTGCCGGGCTTTTTCATTTGACTTAAGCCGCCGCGATCAGTCGGCGGCATCCTTCATCTCATAGGTCTCGTCCGCATCATTCGCAGCAGAGCTGCCGGCGCCGTCGACGCGGAAGTGACCGACCAGTTCGGCCAGCTGGCGCGCCTGGTTGGCCATGGCCTGGGCGGAAGCGTTGGTCTGCTCGACCAGCGCGCCGTTGCGCTGGGTCATCTCGTCCATGTTGACCACCGCACCGTTGACCTCTTCCAGCCCGCGCGACTGCTCGGTGCTGGCGGCGGCGATCTCGGCCACGATGTCCGACACTTTCTTTACGGCGTTGACGATCTCGGTCAGCGAGCCGCCGGCCTGGTTCACCAGCGACGCGCCCGACTTCACCTGCGCGTTCGATGCCGCGATCAGCGTCTTGATCTCCTTACTAGCATCGGCCGAGCGCTGCGCCAGCGCGCGCACTTCCTGCGCGACAACGGCAAAGCCCTTGCCAGCCTCGCCCGCACGCGCGGCCTCGACGCTGGCGTTCAGCGCGAGAAGATTGGTCTGGAAGGCGATCTCGTCAATGAGCCCGACGATGTCGCTGATCTTCTGCGCGCTGCCTTCGATCTCGCCCATCGCCGCCACCGCCCGGGTGACGATGCTGCCGCCGGCTTCGGCCGTGTTGCGCGCCGAGCTGGCCAGCTGGTTCGCCGCCTGCGCGTTGTCGGCATTCTGCTTCACCGTCGCCGTCACCTCGTGCATCGAGGCCGCCGTCTGCTCCAGCGCCGCCGCCTGGCTTTCCGTCCGGCTCGCCAGGTCCTGGCTGCCCGTCGAAATCTCCGC
>Ga0209675_1001302_pt1 | contig 14821 bp, 20 predicted proteins | sample AraplaCol_mLB_r2_2_FD_184280 | JGI IMG/M metagenome (GOLD analysis project Ga0209675, IMG submission 184280) | Arabidopsis root microbial communities from North Carolina, USA - plate scrape MF_Col_mLB_r2 (SPAdes) (version 3) | ecosystem: Host-associated > Plants > Roots > Endosphere | place... | reverse complement strand
CAGCTGATCGCAGGCACCAACCGCGACCTGCGCAGCGACGTGGCGCAGGGGCGCTTCCGCGAAGACCTGTTCGCGCGCATCAACCTCTGGACCTACGACCTGCCCGGCCTGGCGCAACGGCCCGAGGACATCGAGCCCAACGTCGACCATCTGCTGGCCATCCATGCCGCGGAGAACCATCGCGTGGTGCGCTTCAACGCCGAGGCGCGCGCGGCCTACCTCCGGTTCGCGCAGAGCGCGGAGGCGCCGTGGAGCGGCAACTTCCGCGACCTGTCGGCCAGCGTGACGCGGCTGGCCACGCTGGCCGATGGCGGGCGCATTCCGGTGGCGCTGGTGGAGGCGGAGATCGCACGGCTGCGGTGGCTGTGGAAGCACGCAGGCGCAATGCCTGCCGCGCCCGGCGACATCGACCTCGACGCGCTGCTCGGCGAGGAACGTGCCGCATCGCTCGACCTGTTCGACAGGCTGCAGCTCGAGGCGGTGGTACGCGTGTGCCGGCAGTCGCGCACCCTCTCCGACGCGGGCCGCCAGCTGTTCCAGGCTTCGCGCGCGCAGCGCAGCGTGGTGAACGATGCGGACAGGCTGCGCAAGTACCTGGGCAAGCACGGACTCGAATGGAACGACATCGTCCGCTGATAGATTCGACGGCCAGACAACCGAGATTGCCGAGGAGGAGCGAAGAGATGAAGAACAAGCGTGGAATGACGGGCGCCTTGTGCACCGCAGCCGTGGTGCTGCTGGTGGTCACAGGTGCGCAGGCTGGCGTGCTGCGGCCCGGCCTGTACGAAGGCCTGATGCTGGCGGTCGATCGCGGTGGTGCCGTCAGCGGCAGCTTCGCGCAGCAGGGCAGTTGCACCTTCAGGATCGCGGGCCGCGCCAGCTCGCAGAGCGCGGCCGTGGTCCGCACGATCGTCGAAGGCCCGGCACCGTCCATCGAGGGACGGCTGTCCGTCGGCGCCGACAGCCGTACCGTGAGCCTCGCCCTGCCGGGTGGACAGCAACTGCCGGGCTGCGGAAATGTGCTGCCGCCGCTGATCGACAACGGCCTGGACCTCGACCTCACGCACAAGGCCGGCTGGACCCGGCTGGTCAGCGTGTCCGCCGACAGGACGGCGCTGCAGAAGTCGCCCGGCGACGCGGGGCGCGCCTACGTCGTACGCGGCGACGTGCTGGGCGTCGTGTCCGAGAAGGCAGGCTTGCTCGAGGTCGACTTCGTGAACACGCAGGGCCGCTTGCTGCACGGCTGGATCGCGGCGAAGGACGCCAAGGCCATCGCCGCGCCATAGACCTGCGAGCTATCCTCCGCCCGATGGCCATCTCCGCGTTCGTCGTGAAAGTCCCGGCTGCCGAAGGAATCGCGCACGACCTGCGCCGGCGCTACGACGCCAGCGCGGCGCTCGGTGTCCCGGCGCACATCACCGTGCTGGTGCCGTTCATGGACCCGGCGCTGGTCACGCGCGAAGTGCTCGAACGCGCGCAGCGCGTGCTGCAACGCACGCCCTCCTTCGACTTCCTCCTGAGCTCGGTCGGACGCTTCCCCGAGACCGCGTACCTCGCGCCGGAACCGGCCTCGCCGTTCATCGGCATGACCCTGGCACTGGTGGAAGCCTTCCCCGGATTCCTGCCTTACGGCGGCGAGCACGAAGGCGTCGTTCCGCACCTCAGCGTCGCACACGGCGATGCACGTCATGCGGAGCAGGCGGCCGGCGAACTGCACGCGCGCCTCGCCAAGTCGGGCGCCGTGCACGCAACATGCACCGAAGTCGCCCTGATCGAAAACTCGTCCGGCCGCTGGCAGGACATGCATGTCTTCCCGCTGCCTGCTGCAACCACCTGACCCATGCGCAACGTTCTCTTCATCTGCAGCCGCAACCAATGGCGCAGCCCGACCGCAGAGCAGCTCTGGCGGCGGCATCCCCTGGTCTCGGCCCGCTCCGCGGGCACCAGCCCGAACGCGCGGCACAAGGTCTCCGTCGACGACATCGAATGGGCCGACGTGATCCTCGTGATGGAGGAAAAACACAAGTCGCGGCTGGTGGCGGAGTTCACGCGCATGCTGGCGCACAAACCGATCCACGTGCTCGACATTCCGGATGACTACAAGTACATGGACCCCGCGCTGATCGAGGAACTCGAACGGTCGGTGCCATCGATTCTTGGCATCGAGTGATCTGCAGAAAGGAACGAACCCGTCGTGACCGACATCCTGCCTCGCCTTCAAACGCTCAAGCGGCTCGACCTGGACTGCGCCTGCTTCGCAGCCAGATCACACGGGTACGACCTGAACCCTCCCGTTCCGGAGGAAGAGGTCGCGCGGATGGAAGAGAAGCACGGGTGCCGCTTTCCCGACGAATACCGCAGGTTCATCACCGAGCTCGGCAACGGAGGCGCCGGCCCGGCGTACGGCGTTTTTCCGCTCGGCATGCAAGACAACATGCGCGATGTCGGCCGCTGGGAAGACGGCTATTCGCTCGTCGGGGACCTGTCGAAACCATTTCCCTTGCACGACACGTGGAACCTTCCCGACGACTTCTGGGCCCAGCAACCGGATCCCACGGAAGCAACGACCGTCGAAGAAGAAGATCGAATGAACGAGGAGTGGGAGAAGAAGCTGGAGGTTCAGTACTACGCAACCGGCATTACCGACGGTGCCATCCCCATCTCTCACGAAGGCTGCGCACTGCGCAACTGGCTCGTGGTCACCGGGCCGCTGGCTGGCACCGTCTGGCGAGACCTGCGCGCCGACCACGGCGGCATCCAACCCTTGCTGAACAAGGACGGAAGCCGCATGGGCTTCAACGACTGGTACCTGCAATGGATCGCGCAGTACACGCAGCAGGTCGAAGCGTCGCACGCAGGCAGTCGGTTGGCCGAAATGTTCTCGTCGAGGTTGTCGAGGCTTTCCAACCCCAAGGCTGCGGCCTTCGCGATCTTCTGCGCGCAGGCGCTCTACCCCAACCTCGAGGCCTACGCGACGGCCATCGGCTTCGACGAGCAGTTCGTGCTGCAGGACCGGCTGGATGAAATGCTGTGGGCTCAGCTGCTGCAACAGCGGTTCGAGCTGCCGGGTGAATGCCACGACATGGTGGACAGCATGCTTGGCACCAAGCACGACCTGGCCATGCACCTGTCGTCGACCGGACAAAAGCCTGCGCCTGACGACGCAGGCATGAAGGCTGCGCTTTACACGTACATCGCCGCTCTGGCGTTCGGGTTCGACAAGGGCAGCCCGCAGCAGCTGCTGTCTGCCGTCCAGGGTGCGGTGGCAGCCGAGCCCCTGCCGAGTGCCGCGGAAGCCGGGCTGCAATGGGCACTCGACCAACTCGAAAGCGAGTCGTCCGAATGGGCGACCGCAGCCAACGTCGAACGCCTGAGAGATCGCGCGAAGGCCTGCGCGGCGTTCCTGCCCGGACGTCCGCCCGAGACCGATGCGCCGGCAGAGCAGCCATGGTGGAAGCGCTGGGCCGCTGCGGCATCCAACTGAAAAGACAGGCCGAACACGAACCAGGCGGCATGCAGAAAGCCGCAGCCAGCAAGGAAATGAATCAGCCCATGTCAGAGATCTACATCAGTACCGACGTCGAATCCGACGGCCCTATCCCCGGCCCGCATTCGATGCTCAGCTTCGGCTCGGCCGCCTACACGGCCGACAAGCAACTCCTGTCCACGTTCAGCGCCAACCTGCACACGCTGCCCGGCGCCGAGGCCGACCCCGATACCGCCGCGTGGTGGAAGACGCAGCCCGAGGCCTGGGCTGCCTGCCGCACCGACCTGCAGGACCCGGCGCATGCCATGAGGAACTACGTGGGCTGGCTCAAGGGCCTGCCTGCGCGGCCGGTGTTCGTGGCGTATCCGGCGGGCTTCGACTTCCTGTTCGTCTACTGGTACCTGATGCGCTTCGCGGGCGAAAGCCCGTTCAGCCATTCGGCGCTCGACGTGAAGACGTTCGCCATGGCGATGCTCGGGCTCGACTACCGCGACAGCACCAAGCGCGCGATGCCGCGCCGCTGGTTCGACAAGCTGCCGCACACGCACGTGGCGCTGGACGACGCCATCGAGCAGGGCGCACTCTTCTGCAACATGCTGGCGGAGAACCGCGCGGCCGCACGGCGCGAGAAGCCATGACGCTGGGCAACGTCGTCCGAAGGTGCGGCAGGCTCGTGCTGTGCACGCTGCCGCTGATGCTCGCGGGGTGCGTGCAGTCGATGTTCTATTACCCCGACAGCGTGCGCTACGAAACGCCTGACGTGCTGGGCCTGCGCTACGAGAACGTCCAGTTCAGGAGCGCGGACGGCACGCGCCTGAGCGGCTGGTTCCTGCCCGCGGAAAACCGCGCCGATCCGAAGGAAGCCAAGGGCACGGTGGTGCACTTCCACGGCAACGCGCAGAACATGAGCGCGCACTGGCGCTTCGTGGCCTGGCTGCCGAAGCAGGACTACAACGTGTTCGTGTTCGACTACCGCGGCTACGGCCAGTCGGAAGGCAAGCCCGAACCCAAGGGCGTGTTCGAGGATTCCAACGCGGCACTGAACCATGTGCGCTCGCGCAGCGACGTCGACCCCACGCGGCTCTTCGTCTTCGGCCAGAGCCTGGGCGGCACCAATGCGATCGCGGTGGTGGGCGCGGGCAACCGGGCGGGCGTGAAGGCCGCGGCCATCGAGTCGACCTTCTATTCGTACTCGGCCATCGCAAACGACAAGCTCCGGGGCGCAGGGCTGCTGGTGAGCGACGACTACGCGGCGTCGAAGTACGTGGCGGCCGTGTCGCCCATTCCGCTGCTGTTCATCCACGGCACGGCCGACCGGGTGATTCCGCTCGCGCATTCGAAGCGCCTGATGGCCGATGCGCGCGAGCCCCGGCGGCTGGTCGAGGTGCCGGGTGCCGGCCACCTCGAGCCGATGACGGCGCTGCGCTTCGGCCACGCCTACCGCAAGGCACTCACCGACTTCTTCGAGGCCGCGCAGCATCCGCTGCAGCAGTGACGACGGCCGCCATCCACACGATTCCACCATGAAGCACTTCGACGAAGCCGCCACACGCAAGCCCCTGACCTTCGAGCGGCTGGTGCCGGCATTGCGCGCCGCCTTCGCGGCGGGCGCCCAGGTGCCGCCGCGCCATGTGCACGCCATCGAGACCGCGCCAGGCAGCATGGCCGACAGCGCCGGCAGCAGCGGCAGCAGCAGCGACAAGGGCACCGTGCTGATCATGCCGGCGTGGAGCGACGCGGGCTTCCTGGGCATCAAGACCATCAACATCTTCCCGGGCAACAGCGCGCGCGGCCTGCCCGGCCTGCACGCGACCTACGTGCTGTACGACGCGCGCACCGGCGTGCCGCTGGCGATGATGGACGGCAACGAGATCACCGCGCGCCGAACGGCAGCGGCCTCGGCGCTGGGCGCCTCGTTCCTGGCTCGCGCCGATGCACGGCGGCTGCTGGTGCTGGGCACCGGACGCATCGCGCGCATGCTGCCGGCCGCGCATGCCAGCGTGCGGCCCATCGACGAGGTGCGGGTGTGGAACCACCGCCCCGAAGGCGCCGAGGCGCTGGCCGCGCAATGGCGCGCCGAAGGCTGGAACGCGCACGCCGTCACCGACCTGCAGGCCGCCGTGCGGCAGGCCGACATCGTGAGCTGCGCCACGCTGGCCACCGCGCCGCTGGTGCGCGGCGAGTGGCTGGCGCCGGGCTCCCACCTCGACCTGATCGGCAGCTTCACGCCGGCCATGCGCGAGGCCGACGTGCAGTGCTTCGCGGGCGCAGGCACTTTCGTCGACACCGACGAGGCACTCCAGAAATCGGGCGACCTGCTCGACGCGATGGCCGCCGGCACCTTGAAGGCGCACGAGGTGCGGGGCACGCTGGCGGCGCTGTGCCGTGGCGAGTGCGCAGGCCGCTCGGACGAGGCGCAGCGCACCGTCTTCAAGGCCGTGGGAAGCGCGATCGAAGACCTCACGGCCGCCACGCTGGTGTGGCAGGACGCGATCTAGGGCGTGTTCACACTATTGCTGATGCCTTGCAAGCGCGGGCAACGCCGCAGACGGCCCCTTTGCCGGCCAACCCGAAGGGAAGGCCTGTCACGGCGGGCCACTCGGCGTTGCGCTCCTTGCATGGGCATACGCCCATGCAGCGTCGCGCGCCTTGATTGGCCCGCCGTGACAGGCCTTCGCGACGCCAGAAATAGTGTGAACACGCCCTAGTACTTACGAACTAGTCCGACCCAGGGTTGCTGCAGCGCGAACGCCCGCATCGGCTTCCGCCTACAAGCCGGCACGCCATGCAGCGGATGGCGGGTCGGGCGGGCCATCGCTATCGTCCCCTTCGTCCAAACCGGAGGCACTCCGCATGCTCAGCACCGTCCACAAAGCCGACATCCTTCGCAAGGCCGGATACGACCTGCCCACGATCCCGGCGAGCCTGGATACGCACGACATGCTCCCGGTGATCGACGCCCTCTACGCCGACTACGTGACGGCCCGCGCGGCCCGAAGCCTCCGGGAGGCCGAAGAGGCACGGCGCGCTTCGGCGATGCGCGGCGCCCAGGCCTGAGCGCCCGACTGACCATTGGCTGTCATCGTTGCCGCATACCCTGATTGCCGCGGCTTCAGGGTAAGCCCCAATCGCCGGCCATGTCCCCCATGCCGATCTACAAGCGAGCCGCGGAGGTTCCGCGGCAGCCATCCGAAGAGGCGCATACGTCATCCGGCGCATGGCGCCGCGCGCCGGCAGCCTCGAACATGCCGGTGCGACGAACCGCAAGAGATTGAGAGAGAACAGCGATGCTCACCATCCTCCAGAAAGCCAACATCCTCAGCAAGGTGGGCTTCGACGTGCCGCCCCGTCCGGACGACGACCTGTCGACCCATGCGGTCACGGGCTTCCCGGTGAAGCCGGAAGGCATTTCGCAGAAGGCCCACGACTGGGCCAAGGCCATCGAGACGCTGTACGTCGCCTATGCCGCGGCCCGCGCCGCCAAGAGCCTTCGCGACGCCGAGGACGTGCGCCAGACCGCGATGCTGCAGCGCCTGTCCGCACGCGCCTGCGCCTGAAAAAGTGGCAGTTCCGACGCTATGGATGCAACGTTGAAAGCGTTTGGCCTACAAGGAGATACGTCTTGTGGCCAATAGCGTGACTTGAACACCACAGATATCGTGGAGTTGCACCACCGACGGAGGCCCGCCATGCTCAACACCGAACACAAAGCCAACATCCTGCGCAAGGCGGGGTACACCGTGCCGGCACAGCCAGGCACCGCCGACAGCATCTACCAGACGGCCCAGTGCTGGAGCAAGGCGATCGATACGCTCTACGTGTCGTACTCGGCCAGCCGCGCCGCCAAGAGCCTGCGCGATGCCGAAGAGGCCCGCATGCTGGCCATGCTTCAAAGCCGCTCCGCCAAGGCCTACGCCTGAGTCCTGAGCCTGACGAGCCCTGAGCGGCTCGCCCGGCCGTCTCGGGCGCCCGGCTACCGGCTGGCCGCCACCAGCAGCATCATCGGTCGCTCCCGCTCTTCGGCCAGCGCCGGCAATGCGGCGATCTGCTCGTCGCTCGGCCCCCACTCCTGCACGTGCTCGATGCGAAAGCCCGTCCTCAGGAGCGTGTTCAACAAGGTCCCCATGGTGCGGTGCTGCTTGACGACGCCTTCGGCCAGCCAGTTCGTGGTGCGCGGGCCCTCCATCTGGTAGCTGTCGAGCGGCCAGGACTTGCGCCCCTGCGCATCGACGTGCCAGCCCGGTTCGCGCGGCGCCATGAAGACCGGATGCTCGATGGAAAACACCAGGCGCCCGCCCGGCACCAGTGCGCCATGCACCGAGGCCAGCAGCCGCGAGAGGTCCTCGATGTAGTGGAAAGCGAGCGAGCTGTAGGCGAAGTCGAACGACTGCGGCGGCAGCACCAGCGTGTCGAGGTCGGCGCGCTCGTAGGAGATGCCGATGTCGGCGCCGAACGCCCCGGCCTTCGCGAGCATGCGCCGGGACACATCCAGTCCCAGCACGGATTGCGCACCCTGCAGGCGCGCCCATCGGCAGAACCATCCGAGGCCGCAGCCCAGGTCGACCACGCGCAGCCCCTGCAGCGGCGGCACCATCGCGCGGAGCGCGGGCCATTCGGGCGCGCCGTCGAGGCCGTGCAACGAGCGCGGCAACTGCTGGTACCCCTCGAAGAAGGCAGGCGTGTCGTAGATGTTCTGGGCCATGGCGGAGTCCTCTGCGGATCGGAGGACTCCATTATTTCGACAGCACCGGGCACCGGCCAGCAGGCCGGCACCGTGCGTCAGGCGCTTACTTGCCTTGTGCGGATTGCAGGACCGGGTTCTGCATCGTCGAGATGACCTTGCTGTTCACGCGCGAGCCGCTGGTCACGTTCTGGTCGGGGGCCGCGGCCGTGGCCATGGCTTCGCGGTAGACCTGCGCGGGGTCGCGCTGCGAGGTGAACGGATCGGCGCCGCGCGAGCCGCGGGTCACGTTCTGGTTCGGCGCATGTGCCGTGTCCACGGCCTGCTTGTACATGGCTTCCGGATCGGCGGTCGACGTGAACGGATCGGCACCGCGCGAGCCGCGCGTGACGTTCTGGTTCGGCGCGTGGGCGGCGGCGACGGCTTCGGCTTCGACGGCTTCGCGCGTGCGCTGCTGGGCGCTGGCGGATGCGACGGCCATCACGGCGAATGCGGCAACGAGGGCGAGTTGGGTGGTCTTCATGGTGTTTCTCTGCGAGTTGTTTTGAACGGGGCGGCCCCGGGGATACGGGAAAACCCTGCCCAAGGCTATTGCCCGCAAAAGGCAGATCCGTGACGGCCCCGGGCGGCGGCGGGGTTGTCATTCGGGGCGGCGACGCGTTGCGCGGTCTTCTGGTACGGATTTCCCGAAATGCGCCCCGGCAGCCATCGCGTCGCTCGCTGCCCGGCGCACGGTGCACGGTGCCGGACAATGCCGCGCACGACCAAACGACGGGCATCGCCCGATGGAGGAAATGCAATGGCCTATCTCAAGGAACTCAAGGTCACGTTCACGCGCAAGCGCGTGGACGACGACCTTCTCAACGGCCCGGTGGAAAGCCCCGAGCAGGTCTACGCACTCTTCAAGGACATGCAGAACGAAACGAAGGAAAAGGTCGTCGTCCTGCACCTGAACCCGCAGCTCGAGATCCTGTCGTATGAAGTGGCCTCCATCGGTTCCGCCAAGGCAACGCTGATGGAACCCGTGGAGCTCTACCGCAACGCGATACTCGCGCGGGCAAGCTCCCTGGTCGTGGTGCACAACCACCCTTCCGGCACGTGCGAGCCTTCGCAAGCAGACATCGGCATCGCCATGCGGCTGCATGAGCTTGGTGTCATCCATGGCATGCCGCTGCAGGACTTCATCATCATCGGCGACGACGCCTACAGCAGCTTTCAGGAAGACGGGAGGTTCAGGTAATCATGGGACTGTTCGACTTCCTGAAAAAGAAGCCCGCCATGCCGGCCACGCTCGAAGAAGGCATGGCCTCGCAGGCCAACGACTTCGTCCATGCGTTCTCCCAGCCCGGCGCGCCCATCGACGGCCACAAGCTGGACTACACCGAGGCCTCGCTGGCCCTGGTCGACCGCGTGCTCGACGACTTCTTCAAGCAGCAGGCCCCTCTGCCGGACGACCTGCACTTTCTCGCCTCCGCCTATGTGTTCGAGGTGGCGCGCCGCGAATTCGGCGGGCGCTACCTGCGTGGCGACGAAGACAACCCCTTCGTGCTCGTCATCGGCCAGGGCGACGCGCAGGTGGGCGTCTGCGTGATGGGCAAGGTGCGCGGACGCACGGTGAACGGCCCCGAGGACGACCTGGGCTTCTTCTACGCCGGCATCGGCCCCACAGTGGCGCGCGGCACGAGCGCCACGCTGGTCTGACCCCCGCGGGTAGCAGCCGGCTGCTACCCGCTGCGCCCCGCTCCTTCGAATAATCCGGCGACGGCCGCACGCACCGCCGTGCACCGGATTCCAACCTCGTTCGAAGGAGACAAGACAGATGGCTCGCAAGATCCTCATGCTCTGCGGCGACTACGCCGAAGACTACGAAACCATGGTGCCCTTCCAGACGCTGCTGGCCGTCGGCCACACGGTGCACGCGGTGGCGCCAGACAAGAAGGCCGGCGACTGGGTGCACACCGCCATCCACGACTTCGAGGGCGCGCAGACCTACAGCGAGAAGCCGGGCCACCGCTTCACGCTGAACGCCAACTTCGCCGACGTGAAGCCCGAGGCCTACGACGCGCTCGTCATTCCCGGCGGCCGCGCGCCCGAGTACCTGCGCATGCACGGCCGCGTGGTCGAGATCGCGAAGCACTTCCTGGCCACCGACAAGCCGGTGGCGTCCGTGTGCCACGGCGCGCAGCTGCTCGCCGCAACAGGCCTGCTCAAGGGCCGCAAGGTGTCGGCGTACCCGGCCTGCCAGGTCGAGGTGGAATTCGCAGGCGCCGAGTACATGGGCATTCCCGTGGACCAGGCCGTGACCGACCGCAACCTGGTCACCGCGCCCGCCTGGCCCGCGCACCCGGCGTGGCTCTCGCAGTTCCTGGCGGTGCTGGGCACGCGCATCGAACACTGATGCGATGGGCGACGCTACAGTGCATGCGTCGCCCGCCACCCAACCCGAAAGGAGACGGCCCATGTGCGAAGTCTTCATCAGCGCCGACCCGCAGAGCTACGACGCGCGCACGCGCTCGGTGCGGCTGCACGGCGTGGTCACCAGCATCCGGCTCGAGAACCTGTTCTGGCAGGTGCTCGAGGAAATCGCGCAGCGCGACAGCATGGTCGTGGTGCAGCTGATCGAGCGGCTCTACGACGAGCTGGTGGCCGCGCGCGGCGAGGTCGGCAACTTCGCGTCGTTCCTGCGCGTGAGCGCGCTGCGCTACGAGGCGATGCTGGCGCAGGGACGCATTCCGGCCGACACCTCGGTGGCGATCCGCTCGCTCGATGCCAAGGCCGTGCTGCACGCGTTGCCGCAGGGCTGGGGCGCATCCCCTGCGCAGCAGTCCGCCAAGGCGCAGGCCCAGGTTCGCACGCTGCACGTGGCGGCTCGCCGGCACGCCTGAGTGCGTCAGCGCGGCGGCCTGAAGCCGGGCACTTCCTTCCACGATGCGCCGGCGCCGTCGCGCTCCCATGCCGACCCGACGGCATGCCCGGTGATCTCGGCCAGCGTCGGGTCCATCTTCAGGAACGAGTTCATTGGGCAGATCTTCGGAGGGTTGTCGTCGAGATGCTGCTGGCTCTCCTTGCCGCTGGAGAAGATCCAGCCGGAGTCGTACGGGTTGTTCGGCTTCACCCGGTAGGCGAAGCACACGGGCAGGCGCTGCGGTCCCATGACCTGGTCGGACGCGAGCACCAGCGGAGCGAGCGCGGCGAACTTGTCCTCCCACGGTTCGCTCTTCTTTTCTTCGGTTTTCTTCCTGTTGAATGGCCACATGGCGCACGCGTGCCGACGAAAAAGGCACCCTCCCGGGTACCGAATCTGCCTTGTGTGCTCGCGCCTGGCAAGGCCGCGGTGCTAGACGTCTGCCGCCCGCGCACGCCGGATCTGCCGCGCGGCCTTTGCGTCCGGCGCCCTGTAGTCCGGCGCCAGGCGGCGCCTGACGGATTTGATGGCGGTGGTTCGCGCGGCATCGACATCGGCGCCGGTCACTTCGAGCGCCTGCAGCCATGCCAGCGCCTTGGCGGTCGGCGCACCGCGAGCCGTCCAGAGGCAAAGGCTGCTCAGAAAAGGCTGGGGCGCAGCGTCGAAGGCAGCGACGACGATGCGCAGCAAGTCGTCCATCACTGCCTGCTCGACCTTTACGCCGTCATCGAAGCTCAGCAGCAAGTTCAGCGCCGACAGGGCTCGCCAATCCGGATGCATCGCATCGGACGATTGCCAGGCAGCAGATGCGCAGTACCCGAGGAGTGCCTGAATGCTCTCGAGCGTCTTCTCTTCTTGCAGGACGGCGATGGCGAAGCCCGACAGCTCCGGGTCGACCAACAGTGGACGCAGCCCGCTGACGCCACGACGCCCGAAAGCCGCGCAGGCCCGTGCCCACGAAGCAAACGGCGCGACGCGCGTGCCGTCTGGCAACAGCCCATTGGCCAACCATCCATGCTGCGCGCAGAGACGATCGATCTCGTCGGCGCCCGCTGCGCCATGGACCCGGACGAAGCGGATCATGTCCTCGACGTTCATCGAGCCGCCGTAGGCTGGGGGCGCCGGGCCCTTCGACGCCTTGCGGGCCAGTGCGTTGAGGTTCATTCGAACAACGCGCCGTGCAGCGCGCCCTGCAACGCGCCGTCTCTCGATCGCGCCGCCATCAATCCAGCGATACGTTCGCCTTGCGGATCACATCGGTGAACCGCGCGGTCTCGCTCGCCACGAACTGATCGAACTGCGGGCGTGTGGTGGGGAACGGCTCGTAGCCGAAGCTCTAGAACTTCTCCAGCACGTCGGGCTCGGACAGACCCTTCTCGATGTCGCGCTTGATCTTGTCGGTGACCGATGCGGGCAGGCCCTTGGGCACGGCGATGGCGTTCCAGCCGATGACCTCGAAGCCCTTCGGGCCGCCCGATTCGGACACGGTGGGCACGTCGGGGAACGCCGCCACGCGCTGCGGTGCAGCCGCGGCCAGGAAGCGCAGCTTGTTCGCGCGCTGCAGCGGGCCGGCCGTGGCGCTGCTGCCCAGTGCAAAGGCGAGTTCGCCGGTGGCCACCGAGGTGTAGAGCTGCGTGGTTTCCTTGTAGATCACGTGCTCCATCTGCGTGCCGGTGGCCGACTCGAAGAGCTCGGAGCCCAGGTGCACCGGGTTGCCGACCGACCACGAACCGTAGTCGAGCTTGCCGGGGTTGGCCTTGGCGTCGGCGATCAGGTCGCCCACCGTCTTGTACTTGCTGTTGGTCGCGACGGTGAAGAAGAAGTAGGTCTTGAAGAGCGGCAGCAGCGCGTCGAAGTCCTTGGCCGTGTCGTAGGGCAGCTTCTTGAACAGCGCGGGATAGGCGGCCAGGTGCACGTTGTCGAGCACGATGATGTCGTGGCCGTCCCTGGCGCCGCGCTTGAAGGCGTCGATGGCAATGAAGCCGTTGCCGCCCGGGCGGTTCTCGACCACCACGGGCTGGCCCCAGGCGCGAGAGAGCTTGTCGGCCACGAGGCGCGCCACGCCGTCGGGGCCGCCGCCCACGGGGAACGGCGTGATGATGCGCACGGGCTTGGTCGGGAAGGCCTGCGCCTGTGCCGATGCGGTGGCGGGCACCAGCGCGGCGGTGGCCAGCGCGAGCGCGGCCAGGCCGACGCCGCGGCGCGTTGCTTTCGTCTTGTTCATCCTCTGATCCTCTTCTTTCGGTTCTTGGGTTCTCGAACTCTCCCGGTCCGCGCGACGTGCTCTCTGGCACCTCTTCGGCGGATGTCGCGGCTACTCCACCACCGCGCCGGAACTCTTCACGATCGCCGCCCACTTCGCGCTCTCCCGCGAAATGAGTGCGGCATATTCGGCCGGCCCGCCCAGCAGGGGCACGGCGCCCTCGACGTCCAGGCGCGACTGGAATTCCTTCTCACCCGCCACCTTCAGCATCTGCGCCGCGAGCTCGTTGACGAACGCAGCGGGCGTGCCGCGCGGCGCGAGGATGCCGTAGGTGAGCGTGCTCTCGAAATCGGCGAGCGCGGGCAGGCCCGACTCCATCACGGTCGGCACGTCGGGCAGTGAAGGCAGGCGCTTCGCGCTGGTGACGGCAATGGCGCGCAGCCGGCCGCCTTTCACCAGGGCGAGCGCGGGTGGAATGACGCTGAACATCATCTGCACCTGGCCTCCGGCAAGGTCGGTCAACGCGGGATTGGTGCCCTTGTAGGGAATGTGCGTGAGCCTGGTGCCGGTGCGCTCGGCGAAGAACTCGCCGCTCAGGTGGCCGCCGGTGCCGCTTCCGCTCGATGCGTAGTCGATGGCGCCGGGGCGTGACCGGGCCTCGTTCACCAGGTCGGCGATGGTTCGGACCTTCGAACCCGCGGGCACCACCAGCACCAGCGCCGACGACGCGAACATGGCCACGGGCGCGAGGTCCTTGCGGGGATCGAACTTCAGGCCCTTGTAGAGCGCAGGGTTGATCGACACGGTGCCGGTGTGGCCCAGCAGCAAGGTGCTGCCGTCGGCGGGGCTGCGCACCACTTCGCCGGTGCCCAGGTTGCCGCCGGCACCGGGCTTGTTGTCGACGACGACGGCCTGCTTGCGAAGCTCGCCGAGGCCCTTGGCCATCTGGCGCGCAAAGACGTCGTTGCCGCCGCCGGGAGCGAAGGGAACGACGATGCGGATGGGTCTGGAGGCATCCCCTTGCGGCACCTGCGCAAAGGCCGGCAGGGCCGCTGCGGACAGCAGGCCCAGCAGCATCTCGCGCCGGGTGGTTGAAGGAGCAACGACTCGGCGCGAGGTGGACGTCATGACCTGCGTGTCAGACGCGTTCCAGGATCACCGCGATGCCCTGGCCCACGCCGATGCACATGGTGCACAGCGCATAGCGGCCGCCGCCCTTGTGCAGTTGGTTGACGGCGGTGGTGGCCAGGCGCGCACCGCTGGCACCCAGCGGATGGCCCAGCGCAATGGCACCGCCGTTGATGTTCACGCGGGCGTCGTCGTCCTTCAGGCCCAGCAGGCGCAGCACAGCAAGGCCTTGGGCGGCGAAGGCTTCGTTCAGCTCGATGACGTCGATCTGGTCGAGCTTCAGGCCGGTGAGCGCGAGCACCTTCTGCGTGGCCGGTGCGGGGCCGATGCCCATCACGCGCGGCGCGACGCCGGCGGTGGCCATGCCGACCACGCGGGCGCGCGGTGTGAGGCCATGCTTCGCGGCGCTCGCTTCGT
>Ga0209675_1001296_pt1 | contig 14851 bp, 12 predicted proteins | sample AraplaCol_mLB_r2_2_FD_184280 | JGI IMG/M metagenome (GOLD analysis project Ga0209675, IMG submission 184280) | Arabidopsis root microbial communities from North Carolina, USA - plate scrape MF_Col_mLB_r2 (SPAdes) (version 3) | ecosystem: Host-associated > Plants > Roots > Endosphere | place... | reverse complement strand
GCCATGCCAGGAACCAGCTCCTGCATGCCCTGATGCTCCAGCGCGACGACAAGGTTGCGGTGGGCGACGCGTGAATGCTCACGCATCAGCGCCTCGGCGCGCGCGCCTTCGCGGCGCTCGATGGCCTCGACCACGCTGCGGTGCTGTTCCTGCGCCACCAGCAGGATGGCGCGCGATTCCGGCAGCACCGCCTGCACACCGACGAAGGCGCTGGGCGAGGCAAAGGGCAGCGCCGCAGCGCGCTCGATCTGGCGCGCCACGACGCGGCTGCCCGACAGGCCGATCAGCAGCTGGTGAAACTGTTCGTTCAGTTCGACATAGGCCGAAAAGGTTTCCGGCTCATGCGTGCCCTGCACCAGTCTGTCGAGCTGGCGCAGGCAATCCTTGATCTCGGCCATCCGCCCGGGGCTGGGACCGCGTTCGGCAGCCAGGCGCGCCGCCAGGCCTTCCAGCGTGCCGCGCACCTCGATGGCCTCGAAAATGTCGGCGGCAGAAAAGTGCCGCACGACATAGCCGCCCGACGGAATCGCCTCCAGCAACCCCTCCTCTTCCAGCCGCACCAGCGCGGTGCGCACCGGCGTGCGCGACACGCCGAGGCGGTCGACCACCGAGAGTTCCGACAGGCGCTCGCCCGGCTTCAGCTCGCCGCTGAGGATCAGCTCGCGCAAGCTCAGGATGGTTTTGAGAGACTGCGACATGCTTATTCCGCCGCCGAAGCCAGCGACGGCGCATTCTCGGCCACGATCATGCGGTCGATCTTGCGGCGCGACCACATCGAACCGGCATCGATATTGAGGTTGTAGAACAGACGCCCCGGATTGGCGTCGATGGCCTTCTGCTGTGCTTCGAGAATGATCTCGTCCTCGCGGAAGATGCCGGCCACGCCCTGGCGCAGTTCCGTGGTCAGGCTCTGCTCGTCCAGACGATAGTTGCGCGCGAAGGCCCAGAAATAATGGCAGGTGGTCGCCGTCTCCGGCGTGATCGTGTTCAGCACATAGCCGTTCACGCCCTGGCTGCGGTCGCCTTTCGGCGCGCCGCTGCCGGCCGGCGCCACGCCCACATCGATCACCACCGTGCAGGGCGCTTCGAAGCGGATGATCTGCCAGCGGTCGACCTTGCCGGGCTTTCCGAGCTGCCGCGCCCAGAACGGTGGCGGATCGATATCTTCCATCCAGCGCGTGACGGTGGCGAAGCGTTCGCCATGGGTGACGTCGAACGGCGCTTCGGCCACTTCGCGATTGCCGATGCTGGAGCCATGCACGAAGGTCTCGTGCGTCAGGTCCATCAGGTTGTCGACCACCAGGCGATAGTCGCAGGCGACCTTGATCAGTTCGCCGTCGCCGGCCCAGGCCGGATCCTGATTCCAGTGCAGGTCGGGGATCGTCGCCGGATCGGCCAATGCGGGATCGCCCATCCAGACCCAGACGAAGCGATGCTTCTCGACCACCGGATAGCTGCGCACGCAGGCGGAGGGATTGATCGTCTCCTGCGACGGCATATGCGTGCAGCGACCACGCGCATCGTAGACCAGGCCGTGATAGCCGCAGACCAGACTGCCGTCTTGCTGCAGGTGTCCTTTGGAGAGAGGCAGCAGCCGATGCCAGCAGGCATCTTCCAGCGCGACCAGGCGGTCGTCGGGCTGGCGATAGAGCACCAGCGCCTGACCGCAGATGGTGCGCGGGAACAGGCTGCGCTTGATCTCGTGATCCCAGGCCGCCGCATACCACGCATTGCGCGGCCAGGGCTGGCTGCCGGCATCCATCGTGAAGGGCTGATTGCTGGCCATTCCGACGTCTCCTCCTCAACTTCTTAGCGACTGTATACATCCAATGATTATAAATGCCAAATTTTCCTATTATGTTCCTGTTTATGAAGTTTTACGGGATACATAAATGAAGGGAATTGCCTGATCAGGGCCAAGTTCCGTATTCAGGAAGCATGAGCCTCGCCGATGCCCCCTGGCGCCTGAGCGCCGCCGAGCTGCGTGCCGCCTACAAAGCCGGCAGCCTGTCCCCTCTCGACGTCACCGCAGCCGTGCTGGATCGCATCGCGCAGGTGAATCCGCGGCTGAACGCCTTCGTGCAGGTCGATGCCGATGGCGCACAGCGCGCCGCCGCAGCAAGTGCTGCGCGATACAACGCCGGCAAACCGCTTGGTCCGCTCGATGGCGTGCCCGTCTCGATCAAGGACAGCCTGAAGGTCGGCGGGCTGCCCGCCACCTGGGGCAGCCGGCTGCTGCAGGATCATCGCCCCGCCGAGGACGAACTGCCGGTCGCGCGCCTGCGCAATGCTGGCGCAGTGATCCTCGGCAAGACCAACGTGCCGGAATTCACCGTGCAGGGTTACACCTGGAACCTGCTGTTCGGCGCCACCGGCAATCCCTGGAATCCCGATCTCACGCCGGGCGGCTCCAGCGGCGGCGCGGTCAGCGCAGTTTCCGCCGGTCTCGGTCCCATCGCCATCGGCACCGATGGCGGCGGCTCGACACGGCGGCCAGCCGGCCATACCGGCCTGATCGGCTTCAAGCCCAGCATCGGGCGGATCGCGCGCCACGGCGGTTTTCCGGAAATCTATAACGATGTCGAAGTGATCGGCCTGTTCGGCCGCTGCATCGCGGATATCGCCGCGATGCTGGAGATCGTCTCGGTGCCCGATGACCGCGACCGCCATTCACTCGCTTTCACTTCGGCCCTGAGTGCGGCTGAAACGCAGGCCCCACCGGCGCGGCCGCGCATCCTCTATGTGCCGCGCTTCGGTCAGCATCCGGTGGAGCCGGAGATTCTCGCTGCCGTCGATCAGGCCGCCGAAGCCCTGCGCGGCCTCGGCTGCGATATCGTCACGGGTGAATTGCCCATCGATATCGAGGCTGCCACCGCCAGCATGGCGGTGATGATGCCGACCGGCCTCGCGATGATCGTGGACCAGCTCGGCGGGCCAGCGCAAATCAGCCCGCCGCTACAGGCGATGTATGAAACCGGCAAGACCTTAAGCAGCAGCGCCTATCTTGCGGCGCTGAACCACGCCACCGTCGTGCGCCGTCAGCTGGCCGATTTCTTCCGCGGTTTCGATGCCATCCTGACGCCGGCCACCGCCGCGCAGCCCTGGCCGAAGGATAAGGCCTATCCCGAAACCATCGGCGGACAGCCGGCGGGACCGCGCGGCCATGCGATCTATACCGGCTGGGTCAATCTCGCGGGCCTGCCGGGCCTGTCGCTGCCGGCGAAGCCCGACAGCGCCGGCATGCCCGTCGGCTTCCAGCTGGTCGGCGGCTATGGCAGCGATGCGATGCTGCTGGCGCTCGGCCGCCGCTACGAGGCGGCGCAGCCTGAGACGATGCGCTGGCCGCCGCTTTTCCCGTAAAGACTCTAAAGACCGAGGATCAGCTTCGACATGATGTTGCGCTGAATCTCGTTCGAGCCGGCGTAGATCGTCACCTTGCGCATGTTGAGATAGCGCGCGGCAACGCCGTCGGTGTAATCCGGACCGATCACGGGCTCATTCGAGCCCTCGAACAGCGGCGTATAGGGCGCGGCGTAATAGCCGATCGCCTCGGCCGAAAGATCGCTGACCAGTTGTTGCAGTTCGGTGCCGCGGGTTTTCAGCATCGATGAAGCCGCGCCGAGATTCTGGCCGCTCTTGGTGCCGCCCAGCACGCGCAGCTCCAGCATCTCCATCGCCATGATCGCCATCTCGGCATCAGCCAGCTTGGCAGCGAAGGCCGGATCGGCGGCCAGCGGCTGACCATCATTGCGCTCGGCCTTGGCGATCTTCTTCAGATGCTGCAGATGGCGCTTCAGGTGGCCGGAATAGGCGTTGCCGCGCTCGAATTCCAGCAGGTATTTCGCGCAGGTCCAGCCCTGGTTCAGCTCGCCGACCAGATTCTCCTTCGGCACCTTAACGTCGTCGAAGAAGACTTGGTTGACCTCCTGCATGCCGGTGGTCGATTCATCGATGGTGATGATCGGCGTCACCGTCACGCCGGGCGACTTCATGTCGATCAGCAGGAAGGAGATGCCTTCCTGCGGCTTCTTGCCCTGCGCGGTGCGCACCAGGCAGAAGATCATGTCGGCATGCTGGGCTTCCGAGGTCCAGATCTTGCTGCCGTTGCACAGGAAGTGATCGCCCTTGTCCTCGGCCTTCATCTGCAGGCTGGCGAGATCGGAGCCCGAGCCCGGCTCGGAATAGCCCTGGCACCACCAGACATTGCTGGCGAGGATGTCGGGCAGATACTTCTGCTTCTGCGCATCGGTGCCGAATTTCATGATCACCGGCGCCAGCATGCGCGGACCGAAGGGCACCGTGATCGGTGCGCCGGCCGAGCTCATTTCCTGCTCGTAGATATAGCGCTGGGTCGGAGTCCAGCCCGGACCGCCGTATTCCACCGGCCAGTTCGGCGCCAGCCAGCCCTTCTCGTTGAGCGCCTTCTGCCAGCGGATATGCAGATGCTTGGCGATATAGCCGGTGCGCGTGCGCGCCATGGCCGCCTGCATCTCGGTATCGAACTTCGCCTTGATGAAGGCGCGGACCTCGTCGCGGAAAGCCAGTTCCTCGGCCGTGAAATTCAGGTCCATGTGATCCTCCCAAGATCGTCTTTAGCCGCAGAGTATAGGAGGAAATCGCGCTGGCAAGCGGCGGCGCGAACAGTCGCGACGCTGCCGTAGCGTCATTCAGGTGTTGCGTCCGGTGACGGGCCGCCGGCCTTGAACTGACGCGGCGGCATGCCGGCGCGCTGGGTGAAGAATCGCGAGAAATAGGCCGGATCGCGAAAGCCCAGCGCATAGCCGGCCTCAGCCACGGTCATCGAGGTGTAGAGCAGGCTGCGCTTGGCTTCGATCAGCAGCCGGGCATGGATCACATCCAGCGGCGCCTTGGCGGCGACGCGGCGGCAGGCCGCGGTGAGCCGCTTTTCGGTGACGGCCAGATCGGCGGCATAAGCGCTGACCGGACGGTGATCGCGATAATGCGCCTCGACCAGGGTGCGGAAGCGCGCGAACAGCGCCGCATCGGCATCCTGCGCCAGCGCCTGCTGGCGATCGGCCTGCCGCAGCCGCGCCATGGTGACGAAAACCAGACGCAGATGCGCGGCAATCGCCTCCATCTGCCCCAGCGCGTTCCAGCGGAATTCCTCGGCGATGGCGGCGAAATCGGCATGCAGCCGCTGCGTCTCCGGCGCATCGACGGCCAGCGGCAGCACGACGGGACCGTTCATGGACGGCGCCAGTTCGGCTGAATCCCGCGGCCCCAGGATGTCACCGGCGAAACTGTCAGACAGCGTCACCACCCAGCCTTCGGTGCCGGGATTGAAGCGATAGCCATGCACCACGCCCGGCGGCACCGTCACCAGCGTGGGCGCGGCGAAGGCCTGCGTCAGGCTGTCGGCGCGCAGCTCGCCGCCGCCACCGATGGCCAGCAGCAGCTGGAACAGGTTGGAATGGCGATGCGGCGCGATGTGCCAATCGTGCAAGAGACTGCGGGCAGCGATGGTTTCCACATGCAGGAAATGCAGCTCGGCCTGTTTGTCAGCTTCGCCATACAGGAAGAATCTTGGAATAATTTCAGACATTTAAAATTACCTCCGCCCAGACCTGCGCCGTCCTGCCGGCTTGCCCGCAAATCTTTGGACTTGAGGAAAAGTACAAGATAAGCGCGGCTGCGTCCATTTCCCTTCGCTGCCCTGCAGGCCATCTTCCTGCGCAACATGTCTGGGAGAGGATTCGTTATGCGTACCCAAGTCGGTATCGTCGGCGCCGGCCCTGCCGGCCTTCTGCTGTCGCATCTGCTGCATCTGGCCGGCATTGAATCCGTGATCCTGGAGGCGCGTGATCGCGCCTATGTCGAAGGCCGCATCCGCGCTGGCGTGCTGGAACAGGGCACCGTCGACGTGCTGAACCAGACCGGTCTGGGCGAGCGCATGAACCGCGAAGGCCTGCTGCATCACGGCACGACGCTGCGCTTCCGCGGCCGCAGCCACCATATCGATTTCGTCGACCTCACCGGCAAGGCCGTGATGGTTTATGGCCAGCATGAAGTGGTGAAGGACATCATCGCGCGTCGCCTGGCCGATGGCGGCCAGATCGTCTTCGAGGCCGCCGATGTCGCCGTGCATGACATCAGCGGCGACAAGCCCCGCATCACCTGGACCGACAAGGACGGCACGCAGAAGGTGCTGGATTGCGATTTCATTGCCGGCTGCGACGGTTTCCACGGCATCTGCCGCCCGGCCATTCCGGCCGACGTGCTGAAAGTCTACGAGCGCGTCTATCCCTTCGGCTGGCTCGGCATCCTGGCGCGGTCCAAGCCGGTACAGGAAGAACTGATCTACAACCAGCATGACCGCGGCTTCGCGCTGTTCAGCATGCGCTCGCCCGAGATCACCCGCCTCTACCTGCAATGCGCGCCGGATGAGGACATCGCCAACTGGTCGGATGACCGCATCTGGGATGAACTGCACAAGCGGCTGGAAGGCGAAGACAAGCTGCGGCTTGAGGAAGGCCCGATCATCCAGAAGGGCGTGACGCCGATGCGCAGCTTCGTCGCCGGGCCGATGCGCCACGGCAAGCTGTTCCTGGCCGGCGACAGCGCCCATATCGTGCCGCCGACCGGGGCGAAGGGCATGAACCTCGCCGTCGCCGACGTGCATTACCTGTCGCGCGCGCTGGAAGCTTTCTATACCAAGAAAGGCACCGCGCTGCTCGACGGCTATTCCGATCTCTGCCTGCGCCGGGTGTGGAAGGCGCAGCGCTTCTCCTGGTGGATGACCTCGCTGCTCCATAAGTTCGACGAGCGCAGCGATTTCGAGAACCAGGTGCAGCTCGCCGAACTCGACTACCTGGTCACCTCGCGCGCCGCGATGACCAGCCTGGCCGAAAACTACGTCGGCCTGCCGTTCGAGTGAGCCGTCACCAGGTTCCGGTATGAACCAGCTGCGGCGCATAGGCCGGCGCTGACCAGCGCAGCGGCAGCGCGCCATCCAGAATGACGCCGCCCTCGATACCGAAGCGCATCAGGCGCAGCGCACCCTCGAAGCCGTCAAGCTCCGGACCGTCCCAGATGACGCTGGCGCTGCCGGTCAGCATCAGCACGTTGCCGGCGGCGTAATCCATGAACAGCAGGCCGGCGCGCGGATTGGCCGCGATATTGCCCAGCGTGTTGAAGAAGTTGTTGCCGCTGAAATCCGGCACGGTCAGCACCGTCTGCCCGCCCTCCTCGGTGATCTTCACGAAGCCGGGCCGGCCGCCGCGATGCGACATGTCGACGCCATGCACCGGGTCGAAGCCGTCGGCGCCGGCCGCCGCCGTGGCGATGAAGAAGGTATCCGAGCGCTGCACCAGACCGGCGGCCCGCTCCGACAGCAGCGCGGTTTCGGCATGGGTTTCTGGCGCGATCTCCACCGTATCGACAAAGAACGGCTGCCGCGCCTGGATATATTGCGGGCAGTTGCCGAAGCTCTGCGTTACCTGGACAACGAAACCACCGGCATCCTTTGAAAGCACGCGGCCGTTGGCGCGGTTGCGCCGCCGGGTCTCCGGCTGCAGGCCGAGCAGGCCGAGCGGCGCGTTAGCCTTGAGATTCTGTGCCAGCGGATCGCCGGGCAGCGGTGCGGCATCAATGGTCAGCAACCGCGGATCGGGCGAACCGATGAAGCCCGGCCGTCCAACCACGATCGAGGCCCAGGGCCGCCGCTCGGCATCCAGGCTGCCGACGAACAGCGTCGGCAGCTGGGTGAAGAATTCGCGATGCTGCTCGGGCATAAAGTCGCGCAGCACGCGGCGACCAGCCATTTCCATACGCTCGCGCACGCCGACGCGCGCCTGCATCGCCTGTTCGCCGGCATGCCAGGGCGAGCCTTCGGGCCAGCCCGGCAGACCTTCATTCGGATTCATGGCCATGACAGCCTCCTGTGGTTACGCCGCCACCGGCAGCGCGCTGCGCGGCATGCCGGTGAAGCCGGGCAAGGCCTCGATGCGGGCGAGCCAGGCGCGGATATTCGGATAGGGCTCCAGCGACACGCCGCCTTCGGGCGCATGCGCCGTGTAGGAATAGAGCGCGATATCGGCGATGGTCGGCTTCATGCCGACCAGGAAGGCGCGGCTTTCCAAATGCGCCTCCAGCACGACATAGAGCTGGGCGGCAATCTGCTTGGCACGCGCGTGATCGAACGGGGCGCCGAACAGCGTCACCATGCGCGCCGCCGCCGGTCCCTGCATCAGCTGGCCCGACGCCACCGACAGCCAGCGCTGTACCTCGGCCGCCTGCACCGGGTCGCGCGGCAGCCATGTATTCTCCACGCTGTACTTGCTGGCGAGGTAGATCAGGATCGCGGTACTGTCGCTGATGACCACATCGCCATCTTCCAGCACCGGCACCTGGCCGAAGGGGTTCATGGCCAGAAAGCCCGGTGTCTTCTGCTCCCCGCCCTTCAGGTCGACATCGACCAGCTCGGCCGGCAGACCGAGCAGCGAAAGAAACAGCTCTACCCGATGCGCATGGCCCGACAGGGCGAAGCGGTGCAGGCGAAGCGGCGTGGTGGGGGCAGTCATGGCGGGCTCCTCAGGATCAGATGCCCTTGAATATGCTCTTACCGCAGAAATACTTAATACCCGCAATTGACAAGTCACTATTTCAATATATGGAATAATAGCCATGGACCGGCTGGCCAGCATGCGCGCCTTCATCGCCGTGGCGGAATCGCAGAATTTCGCCACGGCCGCGCGCCAGCTTGGCCTCTCCGCCCCGGCCGTCACCCGCGCCATCGCCGGCCTGGAAGAGCGGATCGGCACCCGCCTGCTGCACCGGACCACCCGGGTGGTCCGCCTGACCGAGGCCGGCGCGAGTTTCCTGGCCGACTGCAAGCGCATCCTGGCCGAACTGGACGAGGCCGAGGCCTCGGCTGCAGGCTCGCATGGCGCGCCGCGCGGCCTGCTGAGCCTGACCGCCTCGGTGATGTTCGGCCGCATCCATGTGGCGCCGGTGGTGCTGAAATTCCTCGATGCCTATCCCGAGGTCGGCGTCCGCACGCTGTATGTCGACCGCGTGGTCGATATCATCGACGAAGGCTTCGACGTCGCCGTACGCATCGCGCATCTGCCGGATTCATCGCTGAACGCCGTGCGCGTGGGCAGCGTGCGGCGCGTGGTCTGCGCCGCGCCGGACTATCTGGCCCGGGCCGGCACGCCACGCACGCCCGACGAACTCGGCGGCCACAGCGTCATGCAGTTCTCCAACACGCTGGCGCCGCAGCCCTGGGCCTTCCGCGACACGGCCATCACGCCGCGCAGCCGGATGATCGTCAATTCCGCCGATGTGGGCATTGCCGCAGCCCTTGCCGGCAAGGGCATCACGCGGGTGCTGTCCTACATGATCGCGCCGCATATCCTGAACGGAAAACTCAAGATCATCCTCGAGGACCACGAACAGCCGCCGATCCCGGTGCAGCTGGTGCATCGCGAGGGCCGCCGCCCTAATGCGCGGGTGCGCGGCTTCATCGATTTCGCCGCCTCGCATCTGCAGGCCGCGCTGAGCAGCCTGCCCGCCTGATCTCTTAAGCCGCGACGAGCTCCGCCGTGCGGATGCAGCGGGCGACATGCTGCGGCCCGACCGGAATGGCATCGGGCTGGGCCGTCAGGCAGGCAGCCGCCGCAAATTTGCAGCGCGGCGCAAAGGCGCAACCCGGCGGCAGGGCCGCCAGATCGGGGGGCGAGCCCGGAATAGCATCCAGCCGCGCGCCCGACATGGCGTCATGGGCACGCGAGGCGAGCAGGCCTTGCGTATAGGGATGGCGCGGATTGCGGATGATGTCGCGCACGCTGCCGGTTTCGACAATGCGGCCGGCATACATGACGGCGACGCGGTCGGCGACTTCGACGGCAACGCCGATGTCATGCGTCACCAGAATCACCGAGAGGCCGAGTTCGCGCTGCAGGTCGCGCAGCAGCAGTAGGATCTGGATCTGCACCGTGGCGTCCAGCGCCGTGGTCGGCTCGTCGGCCAGCAGAATCTGCGGGTTGCAGGCCAGTGCGAGCGCGATCATGGCGCGCTGGCGCATGCCGCCCGACATCTCATGCGGAAATGCCTGCAGGCGGCGTTCGGGCGAAGGGATGCGCACCTTCTGCAGCAACGCCAGCGCCCGCGCATAGGCCTCGGACGAGGAGACCTTCTCATGGCGGCGAATGCCTTCGACGATCTGCGCGCCGACGGTATAGACCGGATCGAGCGCCAGCAGCGGCTCCTGGAAGATCATGGAAGCAGTCTTGCCGCGATAGTCGGCGAGCGCCCGGCCCGACAGGCCGAGGATATCGAGACCGGCAGCCTTGACGCTGCCGCTCAGCTTGGTGCGCCCCTTGGGATGCATGTTCAGCAGCGAACGCAGGGTCACGCTTTTTCCTGAACCGGACTCGCCCAGCAGCGCCAGAACCTCGCCGCGCGCCACGCTGAGCGACACGCCGTTGACAGCATGCACCGGCTTGCGGCCGCCGGTGAAGGTGACGGTCAGGTCGCGGATATCGATCATCGGCTCGCTCATTCCGCAGCCTCCAGGGCCGGCGGTGCGGCCGAATGACCCGAACCGGGTTGGTATTTCAGACAGGAGACCTGCTGATTGGTGCTGGTCGCCGCGAGCTGCGGTTCCAGCTTGCTGCAGACGGCCTCGACGGCGGTGCAGCGCGTGTGGAAACGGCAACCCGGCGGCGGATTGATCGGATTGGGCGGATCGCCATAGAGCGGTGCCTCCAGCGTGCGCGCATCCGGATCCATCGCCGGCATGGAGGACAGCAGCGCGCCGCTATAGGGATGCGCCGGGCGGTCGAAGATGTCGCCGGCCGTGCCGATCTCGGCCACCTTGCCCAGATACATCACCATGACGCGGTCGGAGATGAAGCGGACCACGTTCAGGTCATGCGAGATGAAGATATAGGTGAGGCCGAAAGCATCTTTCAGGTCGAGCAGCAGGTTCAGCACCTGCGCCTCCACCGACTTGTCCAACGCCGAGACGGCTTCATCCAGGATGATCAGACGCGGTTCCAGCGCGAGCGCGCGGGCGATATTGATGCGCTGGCGCTGGCCGCCGGAAAGTTCGTGCGGGTAGCGGCCGGCAAAACGATTGGGTTCCAGGCCGACGCGAGACAGCAGGTCATGCGCGCGATTCAGCGACTCACGCCGCGACACGCCATGCACCTGCGGTGCAAAAGCAATCGAATCCTCGATGGTCAGGCGCGGATTGAGCGAGGCATAGCTGTCCTGGAACACCATCTGCACCTGGCGGCGGTATTCACGCAGCGACAGTTCCTGGCCCACCACTTCGCCGTCGAAGATGATGTTGCCGCGATCCGGCTCGATCAGATGCATCAGCAGCCGGGCCGTGGTCGACTTGCCGCAGCCGGACTCGCCCACGATGCCGAGCGTCTCGCCCTTCAGCAGGTCGAAATCCACATCGTCGACGGCGCGCACCACATTGGTGCTGCGGCCCAGAATGTTCTTGCCGACCGGGAAATGCTTGACCAGGCCGCGCACGGTGAGCAGCGGCTGGCGCGGGCCGCCGCGATCGCGCGGATCGGCCAAGGGATCGACGGGCTCGCCGCTCATGACCGCACATCCATGGCCGACCGCAGACCATCAGAGAAGAGGTTGAAGGAGATCGAGGTGATGAAGATCATCACACCCGGCAGCGCCGCCACCAGCGGATTGACGTAGATCGCGGTGCGCAGCGTGTTCAGCATCAGACCCCATTCCGGCTCAGGCGGCTTGACGCCGAGGCCGAGGAAGCTGAGGCCAGAGGCCAGGATCATCGCCACCGAGATCAGGCTGGTGGCATAGACGAAGATGGGGCTGAGCACGTTGCCCAGCACATGCACCCGCACGATGGTCACGCCGCCGGCGCCACTGGCGCGGGCCGCCTCGACATAGTCGCGGTTGCGTACCTGGGTGGTGACGCTTTCCGCCACGCGGGTGATCGGCGGGATGAAGACGATGGTCAGCGAGACCAGCGCATTGGTGATGCCGGCGCCCAGCGCGCCCGACAGCGCCACCGCCAGCAGCACCGAGGGGAAGGCGTAGAAGATGTCGATGGTGCGCATGATCGCGGTATTGAGCTTGCCGCCGACATAGCCGGCGAAGATGCCCAGCCCCGAGCCGATCACAAAAGCCATCAGAACCGGCGTCACGCCCATGAACAGCGACAGCCGCGCCCCGAAAATCAGACGCGAGAGCATGTCACGGCCGAGTTCGTCGGCGCCAAGCGGATAACCCGGCGTGCCGACCGGCCGCAGGCGGCGCAGCATCGAGCCTTTCACCGGGTCGGCCGGCGCCAGATAGGGCGCCAGCACGGCCATCAGGATCAGCAGGACGATAATGCCCAGCGCGATCATGGCGACAGGGTTGCGGCTGAGCCGACGCATTACGCCGCGCCAGTAGCCTTCCGAAACCTGGATCGGCGCCACGACGGCCTTACCTTCCAATGCGACGACCATGTCTCAGCTCCGCTGGATGCGCGGATCGAGCGCCGTCTGCAGCACATCGACCAGAAGGTTGAGCATGACGAAGAACATCGCCAGCACGAGAATGGTGCCCTGCAGCAGCGGCAGATCACGCTGGAAGATCGCAGCATTCAGCAGGAAGCCAGTACCGGGCCAGGAGAAGACCGTCTCGATCAGGATCGAACCGCCCAGCAGGTAGCCCAGCTGCAGGCCCATCACGGCGAGCGCGGTCGGCGCGGTGTTCTTCACCACATGGCGGAAGATGCCACGATCCATCAGGCCCTTTGCGCCCAGCGCCTGGACGAATTCCTGCGACAGGATTTCCGCAACCAGCGCGCGGATGGTGCGGGCGATCACACCCATCGGAATGACCGACATGGTGACAGCCGGCAGGATCAGATGGCGCACATGGGCCCAGTCCCAGGTCCAGTCGGCCGAGCCGCCCGGACCCGCGCCGGTGGCCGGCAGCCAGTTGAGCTGTACCGAGAAGAAGATGACCAGAACCATGCCGAGCCAGTAATGCGGCACGCTGACGCCCAGCACGGAAAGGAAAGAAGCGATGCGGTCGATGACGCTGTCGCGGAAATAGCCGGCGACGAAGCCGAACAGCGCCCCGAAGAAGAAACCGATCATGGTGGCGACGGCAGCCAGCATGAGCGTGTTGCCCACGGCGCGCGAGACTTCCGTCAGGACGGCGCGGCCAGTGGCGATGGAAGTGCCGAGATCGCCAACCAGAACCTTGCCGAGCCAGATGGCGTATTGCACCGGCAGCGGCTTGTCGAAGCCGTAGATAACGCGCATCTCGGCCTGCAGTTCGGCGGTGGCATCCACCGGCAGCACGGCGGTGAGCGGATCGCCTGGCGTGATGTGCACCAGCATGAAACAGACGAGGCTGACCCCGAAGGCAACGGGCAGGACGTAGATCAGCCGTTTGATGGCATAAAGCAGCATGGGGCGCCGGTTCTGGAGGAAAGCGGAAAGGCCGGCCCCGCTGGTCGGGGCCGGCCGTCAGCCATTACTGCATCGAGATGGGCGAGAAGTCCTGGAACCAGTTCTGCGCCTGCACGAAGCCCTTGACCTTCGAGGTCATGGCACGCGGATTCACGTCATGGGTGATCATCAGGAAGATGGCGTCATCCACATACTTCTCGTGAATCTTCTGCAGCACCTTGGTCTGGGCCGAAGCATCGAAGGTGTTGCGCACTTCGGCGAACAGCTTGTCCATCTCCGGGTCGCAATAGTGACCCCAGTTGGTGCCGGCCGGCGGCACCAGATCGCACTGCAGGTGGCGGATGAAGCCGGTGAAGGGGTCCTGGATGAAGTAGCTGTAGTTCATCGCCGTGCCGCCGCGCGAGCTCTCATGCTTGGAGCCGGCACGCCAGATGTTGATCAGCGTGTTCCACTCGACCACCTCGAATGACACCTTGATGCCGACTTCGGCCAGGCTCTGCTGGACGAATTCGTTCATCGGCAGCGGCAGCATCTGGCCCGAACCCGAGGGCGAGATCAGCACCTTGGTCTCCACCGGCTTCTCCGGGGTGAAGCCGGCTTCCTTCATCAGTTTCTTGGCCTCGGTCGGGTCGTACTTCACCTTGAAGGTCGGGTTGCCGAACCACTGGTGGCCCGGCGGGAAGAAGCCGGTGGCCGGGATCATCAGGCCGCTCAGCAGTTCCTTCATGCCGTCGCGGTCGACCGCCAGGTTGGCGGCCTTGCGCACGCGGATGTCGTTCCAGGGCGAACCCTCGGCGCGCGAGAGATGCCAGGTCCAGTTATGCGGATAGGCATTGGTGATGATGGTAAAGCCGCTCTGCTTCAGCGAGGCGACGGTATCCGGGGCCGGAGCCTCGATCCAGTCGACCTGGCCCGAGCGCAGCGCTGCGACGCGGGCATTCGGCTCGGGCAGCGGCACCAGGACCATCTTGTCCAGCTTCGGCACCCGCGCCTTGTCCCAGTAATCCTTGTTCGGCACCAGTTCGGCGCGTTCACGCGGCACGAAAGCGGTCAGCTTCCACGGGCCGGTGCCCGACGGCGACTTGGCGACTTCGTCCCAAGTCTTCAGCTTCTCGAACTGCGCCTTGGACGAGAACATGATCCAGGCGAGCTGGTAGGGCAGCGTCGCATCCGGGCTCTTGGTGATGATTTCCAGCGTCAGCTTGTCGACCGCCTTGTAGCTGGCAATCGCCGGGATACGCGAGCGGCCCTGCGCCGACTGGCGCGGATCGAACTGCGGCGCATCCTTGTTCAGCAGCTTCTCGAAGTTCCAGACCGCCACTTCGGCGGTCCAGTCGCTGCCGTCATGGAATTTCACGCCGTCGCGCAGCTTGAAGGTCCACTTGGTCTTGTCGGTGGCATCGGTGCCCCAGCTGGTCGCCAGGCCGGGT
>Ga0209675_1001279_pt1 | contig 15033 bp, 14 predicted proteins | sample AraplaCol_mLB_r2_2_FD_184280 | JGI IMG/M metagenome (GOLD analysis project Ga0209675, IMG submission 184280) | Arabidopsis root microbial communities from North Carolina, USA - plate scrape MF_Col_mLB_r2 (SPAdes) (version 3) | ecosystem: Host-associated > Plants > Roots > Endosphere | place... | reverse complement strand
CAGCGTCGACTTGCCCGAGCCCGACTGGCCGAGGATCACCGTCACGCTGCCCCGCGCCACCGTCAGCGTCACGTCGTCGAGCACCTTGAGCGCGCCGAAGCTCTTCGACACGCCGTGGATCCTGACCACGCCGCCCTGCGTGAGCGGGTCGGTCCAGCGCGGCACCTGCGCGGGCACGACAGCGGCGGGCTCTGCCACGGGCGCGGACTTCGTGCGCCACAGCCTGCCGGCCACCCGGCCGAGCCGCGAACTCGGCGGGTTGCGCAGCGCACCGCGCGAGAAATGCCGCTCAACGTAGTGCTGCACCACCGACAGCACCGTGAGGATGATGAGGTACCACACGGTCGCAACCATCAGCAGCGGAATCACTTCCAGGTTGCGCCGGTAGATGATCTGGATCGTGTAGAACAGCTCGGGCAGCGCCAGGATGTAGAGGTTCGAGGTGCCCTTGGCCAGCCCGATGATGTCGTTGAAGGCCGTGGGCAATATGGTGCGCATCGCCTGCGGCAGCACGATGCGGAACGACTGCCGCCCGCGCGAGAGCCCCAGCGCCGCGGCCGCCTCCAGCTGACCCTGCTCCACCGAAAGAATGCCGCCTCGCACGATCTCCGAGGCGAAGGCAGCCTGGTTCAGCGTCAGGCCCAGCAGCGCCGCCACGAAGGGGCTGATGAGCTGCGTGGTCGGGTACGAGAAGAAGGTGACGTCGGTGCCCGGGATGCCCAGCGTCACCGTCTCGTAGAGGTAGCCCAGGTTGTTGATGATCAGCAGCAGCACGATCACCGGCACCGAGCGGAAGAGCCAGGTGAACACCCATGCGAGCCTTGCCAGCAGCGGCGAGCGCGACACCCGCGCCAGCGCCAGCGCGGTGCCGAAGAAGAAGCCCAGCAGCGCGCCCAGCGCCGTCAGCAGCAGCGTGCGGCCAAGGCCCTGCAGCACCGGCTCGGCGAAGAACCATTGCGCGAACACGCCCCAGCCCCAGCGCGGGTTGGTGAGCGTCGAATGCAGCACGATGCCGATGACAAGTACCGCGAAGATGGTGCCCGCCGTGCGCGCCGGATATCGCGCCGGCACGATTCGGAAGTGCGAGTAGTCGCCGTTGGCCGGCGCCGCGGCGGGAACCGGCGGACGCTGCGGCTGCGGTGCGCGCGCCGGTGCGGGGTTGATCGGCTCGGCGCCTGCGTCGAGAACGGTGGTGTTCATCGCTGCGCCGCTCCGACCAATTGTCCGGACGCAGCGCGGGCGCGGTGCCTCCCGGTGTCCAGGTATTTCTCGAAAGGCAGCTTGCGCGGCGTCTCCGGGTCGATGGGCGGATCGAACAGCGCCGTGTAGCCATGGCCCAGGTACAGGCCCACGGCCTCGGGCTGGCGGAAGCCGGTCGTCAGGTAGATGCGCTCGTAGCCCTGCCGAAGCACCTCCGCCTCCAGTTCGGCGAGCACCTTGCTGGCCAGCCCTTGGCGGCGCAGATCGGCATGCGTCCACACGCGCTTGAGTTCCGCGGTGCGCTCGTCATGGCGCATGAAGGCGCCGCCGCCGATGGCCACGCCGTCGCGCAGCAACAGCACGAAGTTGCCGCCCTGCGCGGGCGTGAACACCTCGGCGGGATAGCGCTCCATCTCGCGCGGCTGGCCCGGCTCGCGCATCACGTCGCCGTAGCGGCTGTCGTACTCGAAGGTCAGCCCTTCGATCAGCGGCGTCGCGCGTGGATCGAGCGGCGTGGTGTAGACAAACTGTTCGCTCATCACGCAGCCTTCCGCACTGCGGGCGCGGCTTCCTGCGCCGTATAGCGGCTTGCCTTGCGCGGCAGGCCCAGGTGGTCGCGCAGCGTCTGCCCGGGCAGCTCGCGCTGGTAACGCCCGCGCGCCTCCAGCGCCGGGATCACGAACTCGATGAAGTCGTCCAGCCCCTGCCCCAGCACCGGGAAGCCGAGGATGAAGCCGTCGGCCGCGCCCTCGTCCACCCAGCGGATGATCTCGTCGGCGATGCGCTCGCCGGTGCCCACGAACTGCGTGCGGGGCGTGGCCACTTCCAGCGCCACTTCGCGCAGCGTTTGACCCTTGGCCCTGGCGTTGGCCTTGATGCGGTCGGTGGTCGAGCGGAAGCTGTTGCGACCCAGTTCGCCCAGTTCGGGGAACGGTGCGTCCAGCGGGTACTGGCTGAAGTCGTGGTGGTCGAAGAAGCGTCCCAGGTAGGCCAGCGCCTCCTCCACCGTCAGCAGTTCGCGGATGGCGCGGTACTTGGCTTCGGCTTCTTCCTCGGTGGCGGCGACCACGGGGCCGATGCCCGGGAAGATCTTCACGTCGCCCGCCTGCCTGCCCTGCGCGACGGCGCTGGCCTTCACCTGCCGCAGGAAGCTGCGCGTGTCCTCCAGCGAAGGCGAATGCGTGAACACCGCATCGGCGTACTTGCCGGCCAGCCCGATGCCCGCGTCGGACGAGCCGGCCTGGAAGATCACCGGCTGGCCCTGCGGCGAGCGCTGGATGTTCAGCGGACCCGACACCTCGAAGAAGCGCCCCTTGTGGTTCAGCGTGTGCAGCTTGCCGGGTTCGAAGAAGCGGCCGCTCTCGCGGTCGCGCACGAAGGCGTCGTCGTCCCAGCTGTCCCACAGGCCCTGCGTCACGGCCAGGTACTCGTCGGCGATCTCGTAGCGCAGCGCGTGCTCGGGGTGGGCGCGGCTGTAGTTCTTGGCACTGCCTTCCAGCGGCGTGGTCACCACGTTCCAGCCCGCGCGCCCGCCGCTGATGAGGTCGAGCGAGGCGAACTGGCGCGCCACCGTGAACGGGTCGCTGTACGAGCTGGAGACGGTGCCGGCAAGGCCGATCTTCGAGGTCACCGTGGCGAGCGCCGACAGGATCGAGATCGGCTCGAAGCGGTTGAGGAAGTGCGGGATCGACTTCTCGTTGATGTAGAGCCCATCGGCCACGAATGCGAAGGCGATGCCCGCCGCCTCGGCCTTCTGCGCGGTACGCACGTAGAAGCCGAGGTTGACGCTGGCGTCTGCCGGCCCGCCCGGATGCTTCCAGGAGTTCATGTGGCTGCCGGCGCCCTGCAGCATGACGCCGAACCGGATGCTCTTGTTGCTGTTGTCGTTGCTCATGACGATGGCTCGCTTCGAGGGGTTCGCAAAGGAAGAAGGAAGGAAGGGCTCAGGCCTCGAGGGGCACGGCCTCTCGCGCCGCGGCGAGCAGCTCGACCGACGCACGGCGTTCGGCGAAGCCGGCCACCGGGATGTCGATGACGAACTCCTCGATGCCGTACTGCTCGCTCAAGGCGTCGAGCGCATCGCGCACTTCCTCGCCTGTGCCGGCGATCACGTGCGGGCGGCGTTCCTCGGTCCGGTAGTCGCTCGCGCCGGCCTGCCGTGCGAACTCGGCCGCGGCTTCGAGGCTCGGCAGGTTCACGCTCTGGCCGGTGGGCAGGTGCACGCGGAAGCTGCGCAGCGCGCCCACGAGTTCGGCGGCCTTCTCGCCCGTCTCCGCGGCGAAGGCGAAGAGCGCGAGCAGCGGCGCGCGTCCGGTTTCTGCACGGTAGGCCTCGACCGATCGCGCAAGGTTCACAGGGTCGCCGTTGAAATGCCCCGCATAGGTGAACTGCCAGCCGAGGCGCGCGGCGAGCACCGCGCTCTCGGGGCTGCCGCCCAGCAGCACGCGCTGCGGCAGTTGCGGTGGGTTGGGTGTGGCCACTGCGCCGGCGAGCGCATGGCCGGAGGCGACGCCCTCCTGCAGGAAGGCATCGAGCTCGGACAGACGCACGCCGAAGTCCTCGCTCCTGCTCCTGGCGGGATCGTGCAGCCACTGCAGTGCCTTGCTCGTCAGCGGCAGGCCGCCGGGTGCCTTGCCGATGCCGATGTCCACGCGGCCCGGCGCCAGCGAGGCCAGCACGCGGAACACCTCGGCCACCTTGAACGGGCTGTAGTGCTGGAGCATGACGCCGCCGGTGCCCACGCGGATGCGCGAAGTCTTCGCGAGCAGGTGCGCTGCCAGCACCTCGGGCGCGGAGCCAGCGTAGTTCCTGTTGCCGTGGTGTTCGGCGAGCCAGTAGCGCCGGTAGCCCAGCCGCTCGGCCGCCTGCGCGAGCGCGATGGTGTGCTGGAACGCCTGCGCGGCGTCGGCGCCTTCCGGGATCAGGCTCTTGTCGAGCAGGGACAGCGAATAGGACACGGTGTGCAGTGGCTGACGCCCCTAGATGAAGAATTGCTGCGAATTCTCTGGGGCATTGCGCGCACCGCTTGCGCTGAATTCCTATATCGATATCTGCTGGATGCTCAGTGGCCCGTGCGGGAAAGAATGGCTTGTGCAGCCTCTCGCGCGCTCATTGCCGCGGCGTCGATGACGAGGCGCGGCGTGCGCCATGGCTCGTAGTCGTGCCGCTGCACGGACTCCCACGTGGGCGGCACCAAGCCGGGTATGTCGATGCGCCGCTGCTCGACACGGCGCCTGTGCTCGGCAGCATCGGAACACACGATCTCGACTTCGACGATGCGTGAAGAGGCCTGCGCCGCGACGGCCCGCCAGGCCTCGCGAGTGACGGGCAAGGGGTTCACGCAGTCGGCCAGCACCGACTGGCCCAGGGAAAGATTGGATTCGGCCAGCGCGTAGGCCACGATGTAGCCGGCCGGGCCGATGTCACCGGTGGATGTACCGCCGGTTGCACCGGCCGAGCGCAGCGCCTGCTCGATGGCGTCGATGCGCAGGTACGCGCAAGGCAGCAGCGCGGCGATCTCGCGTGCGATGGTGGTCTTGCCGCTGCCGGGCAGTCCACCCAGAACGATCAGCATGCTCGGTCATCTCCAGGTTCGACGTCCTGGCGCCGAGTTCACCACGAATGGGGCAGCAGGCTCAACATGGCGGCCGCATGCAGGCGCCGAAGCGCGCGAACAGGCACGTAGCCATGCGGTGCGCGGCGTGCCAGCGCGTGCGGCGAAGCCGGCGGAACATGCCAGGCTTTGGCAGTGAGGGCCAGGACATGGCGCGCCTGGGCGGCCGGGGAGACGTAATGGGTGCGCAGTTGCATGGCAGTCAATGAATCGAACGAATGCTTGCGCCGATTCTGCAAAGCGCACCCGCCTTTGCCAAAGACGGATTCCGAGTTACCTGATGCGATCCCTGAGAAGACAAAGAAGAGAAGCGCCTCAGGCGAAGTCCGTCGAGGGCTTCTCCCAGAGGTTCACACCGCCCTCCACCGCGTACTTGTCGATCTCGGCCAGTTCCTCCGCGCTCAGCGGCGCATGTGCGAGCGCCGCCACGTTGTCGACGATCTGCTCCGGCCGGCTCGCGCCGATCAGCGCCGAGCTCACGCGCGGGTCGCGCAGCGTCCACGTGAGCGCGAGCTGGGCCAGCGACTGGCCGCGGCGCCTCGCGATCTCGTTGAGGGCTCGGGCACGCTCGACGTTGGCCTCGGACAGGTGCTCCTGCTTGAGCGAACCGCCGCCGGGCCGGTTGATGCGTGCATCGGCCGGGATGCCGTTGAGGTACTTGTCGGTCAGCAGCCCCTGCGCCAGCGGCGTGAAGGCGATGACGCCCGCGCCGAGCTCGTCTGTTGCATTCAGCAGATCCTTCTCGATCCAGCGGTTGAACAGGTTGTAGGCCGGCTGGTGGATCAGCAGCGGCACTTTCCACTCGCGCAGCAGCGCGGCGATCTCGCGCGTCTTGCCGGCGGAGTAAGACGAAATGCCGATGTACAGCGCCTTGCCCTGCTGCACGGCCTGGGCCAGCGCGGAGGCCGTTTCTTCCAGCGGCGTCTCGGGGTCGAAGCGGTGCGAGTAGAAGATGTCGACGTAGTCCAGGCCCAGGCGCTGCAGGCTCTGGTCGAGGCTGGCGAGCACATATTTGCGCGAGCCGCCGCCCTTGCCGTAGGGGCCGGGCCACATGTCCCAGCCTGCCTTGCTGGAGATGATGAGCTCGTCGCGGTAGGGCTTGAAGTCTTCTCGCAGCAGGCGGCCGAAATTGGTCTCGGCGCTGCCGTAGGGCGGGCCGTAGTTGTTGGCCAGGTCGAAGTGGCTGATGCCCAGGTCGAAGGCGGTGCGCAGCAGCTGGCGCTGCGTGGCGATGGAGGTGGTATCCCCGAAGTTGTGCCACAGCCCGAGAGAGATGGCGGGCAGCACCAGCCCGCTGCGGCCGACGCGGCGGTAGGGAATGGCGTCGTAGCGCTTGGGATCGGCGCGGTAGGTCATGGGTGTCTGGTCCTGGCGGTGGAAATGAAAAGGCGATCGAAGGAATGCAGATCGCGGGAAACTTTCGAGGATGCCGCCGCGTGCCGCGCGGGGCAAGCATTTCCACGCGGCTGTCGCACTTATCCGTCGCCGCATATGCATGCGCGGATTTCTTCGTTGGACGTGCGCGCGCCACTTCCTAGCATCGGCGCCTAGCCAACTTCCCAGACCGGCCCCGGCCCCGGGGCGCGCCGCCATGTCCAACCCGTCCACACCCGCCCTCCCCTCGCGCCGCCGCGCGCTCAAGACCTTCGCCTCGCTCGGCGCCGCCGGCAGCCTGGGCGGATTGCTGCTCGCGGGCTGCTCGCGCGACGACGGCAAGACCGCATCCGCCGGCAGCGCCCCGGCCGTGGTCAAGAAGACCGGCGACAAGGTCGCATTCAAGTACCCGAACAATCCCTCCTTCGACCTGATCTACCTGGCCGACGAGCTCGGCTACTTCGAGGGCACCAACACCCGCCCCGACTACGTCGGCAAGATCGCCGCACCGCAGATCATTCCGCTGGTGGGCACGGGCGAGATCGACTTCGGCAGCCGCATGGTGCCGCTGGTGATCTCGGCCATCGCCTCGGGCGCCGACCTCAAGGTGGTGGCCGCGGGCGGCAAGACGCTGCAGGAAGCGCCGCACATGAAGTACTTCGTCCGCAAGGACTCGGGCATCCGCGCGCCGAAGGACCTCGAAGGCAAGACCATCGGCTTCAACAGCTTCGGCGCCTGCGCCGAGTTCGTCACCAAGAAGTACCTGCGCCAGCACGGCGTGGACGTCAACAAGATCAACTTCGTCGTCATCCCCGACGAGCAGGCCGAGCAGACGCTGGTGACGGGCAACACCGACCTGGCGATCATCCACGCGCCCTTCTCGGGCCGCGCCGACAACGCCGACTCGCTGGTGCGGCTGTGGAGCGACTTCGACCTCGACGGCGGCTTGGGCGGCATGGCGCCCTACAGCGCCCACGGCCAGTTCATTCGCCAGCACCCCGAGGCGGTGCGCGACGTGGTGACCGCGCTGGCCAAGGCCGGCAACTGGGTCAACGCCAACACCGAGGAAGCCCGCAAGCTGGTGGCCAAGCGCATCAACATGGAGCTGAAGAACGTCGACCGCTACGCCTATGTCGACGACCTGGTGGTGACCGAGCCGCCGATCCAGTACTACATCGACATCCTGCAGTCCGAGGGCAAGCTCGCCGCCGGCAAGGTGTCGGTGAAGGACGTGTACACGAACGATTTCAACCCCTTCGCCACGAAGACCTGAGCGGGCACGCAAGCGATGAGCATCAAGATCTCCGCCCGCGACGTGCAGATGGACTACGCCGCACGTGGCGCCAGCGACCGGGTGCGCGTGCTCGAAGGCTTCGACCTCGACGTGCGCGAGGGCGAGTTCCTCTCGGTGCTCGGCCCCTCGGGCTGCGGCAAGTCGACCTTCCTCGGCATCCTGGCCGGGCTCACCGAGCGCACCGGCGGGCGCATCGCCATCGATGGCCAGCCGCTTGCGGGCATCAACCGCAACCAGGGTGTGGTGTTCCAGGGCTATGCGCTCTTTCCGTGGCTCACGGTGCTCGACAACATCGCGGTGGGCCTGGACATCCGCGGCGTGGCGAAGGCAGCGCGCCGGCGCACGGCGCAGGAGTACCTGGAGCTCGTCGGCCTGCACGGCTTCGGCGAGCGCTATCCGCACGAGATCTCCGGCGGCATGAAGCAGCGCGTGGCCATCGCGCGCTCGCTGGCCTACGAGCCCGACGTACTGCTGATGGACGAGCCCTTCGCCGCGCTCGATGCGCAGACGCGCGAGGTGCTGCAGGGCGAGTTGCTGCGCATCTGGGAGCAGCATCGCAAGACCATCGTGTTCATCACGCACAGCCTGGAGGAGGCTGTGTACCTCTCCGACCGCGTGGCGGTGATGACGCAGCGGCCCGGCCGCATCAAGGACATCATCGACATCCCGCTCGCGCGCCCGCGCTCGGCGGAGCTGCGCCACTCGGGCGAGTTCGCCGCGCTGCGCCAGCGCGCCTGGGAGGTGCTGAAGGACGAGGTGCAGCTGGGCCTGCGACCACGGTCGCTCGAAGGAGTGGTGTCGTGAGCGCGGTGCTCGACGCGCCGGTGGTGCGGTCGCCCAGCCGGCTCTTCAGGCTCGCACGCAGCCTCGGCCGGGTGGCCGAGCGCGGCATCGGCATCGTGCTGTTCCTCGCGCTGTGGGAGGCGCTGCCACGCCTGGGCATCGTGAGCGACGCCTACCTGAGCCCACCTTCGGCCGTGCTCGCGAGCATCGTGCAACTGCTGGAGAACGGCCAGCTCTGGAAGCACGTCGCGGCCAGCCTGCAGCGCTCGCTCTGGGGACTGGTGCTCGCCAGCGTCGCGGGCGTGGTGCTGGGCCTGCTCGTGGGCGGCTTCAGGAGGCTCGCGGCCATCGTCGATCCGGTGCTGCAGCTGTTCCGCCAGACATCGGCCTTCGCGCTCTTTCCGGTGTTCATCCTGTTCCTGGGCATCGGGGAGCTGTCGAAGGTGGCGATCATCTTCTGGGCTTCGTTCTGGCCGGTGCTGCTGAGCACGGTGGGCGGCGTGAAGCAGGTCGACCGGCTGCTGGTGAACTCGGCGCTGTCGATGGGGGCCTCGCGCCGCTTCGTCTTCTTCAAGGTCGTGCTGCCGGCCTCGCTGCCTTCGATCTTCACCGGCGTGCGGCTGGCAGGTGCCTACAGCATCACGGCGCTGGTGGCGGCCGAGATGATCGGTGCGCACTCCGGGCTGGGCTTTCTCACGCTGAACTCGCAGGAGACCTTCCAGATACCGACCATGTACGCGGGCATACTGCTGCTGGCGACGCTGGGGCTGCTGCTCAACTACCTTCTTGCGCTGTTGGAGCGGCGTCTGCTGCGCTGGCGGCGGGGGCTGAGCCTCGATGAGTGAATCCGCTTCTTCGCGCCCTCGCAGGTTCGCATTGGCCGGCGCCTCGCTCGCCGCGGCTGCCGCGCTGGCGGGCCTGGGCGCTTCATGGGCCTCGGGCAGTCGGCTGAACGAACTGCCCAAGGGACCGGTGCTCGCCAAGGCCATCGAGCGCGGCACGCTCGTCGTGGGCGTGCGGCGCTATCCCCGCCCGGCCCCTCCCGAAGCACCCACGCCGCCCGAGCCCGACGGATTCGACGCGACGCTGGCGCGCGAGCTCGCACGCTCGCTCGACGTGAAACTCGAACTGGTCGGGCTGGACACCGCCACCCAGGAGGCGGCCTTGCGCGAAGGCCGCGTCGACCTGCTGGTCGCCGGCGTGCCGGCCACGGCTGCACCCAAGGGCATCGACGCGGCACCCGGCAGCTACGACACCGGCAGCGGCCTCGTGGTAGCGCTGCGCAAGGGCCGTATGCAGGACGCCGAGGCGCTGCGCGGCGCTTCGGTCTGCGTGGGCGAAGGCTCGGGCTATGCCGGCGCGGTATCGCTGCGCTACGGCGCGCAGCCGCGCAGCTACCCCTCCTCCGTGCATGCGGTGTCGGCCTTCATGGCGGGCGAATGCACGGCGCTGGCCGAAGACGAGGAAGTGCTGCAGCGGCTGCTGAAGAACGAGGAATGGCGCTTCTACAAACCGCTGGCGAGCGGCCTGCGCCCGCCTTCCGACGCCGCCATCCGCCTGCCGCAGGGCGACGAGGCGTCTCGCGACTACCTGGCCGCCGCGCTGCGCCAATGGCGTGCGGACGGCACACTGGCAAAGGCGCGCGGCGCACGCGCGGGCAACCTGCAGTTCGAGATCACGCTCCTCAAGGACGGCCTCGTCTGCCATTCCTGAGCAGCGCTGCGGCGCGTTTCAGGCCTGCTGCGGAGCGCGCCATTCGGACAGCGCGAAATCACGGTTCACGAGGTTCTCGGCCAGCAGGAACTTCTTGACCTCGTCGAGCAGCGCCAGCCCTTCGGGCGGATACGCAGCCTCAGGAAAGTGCGACAGCGGGTGCGAGACCTTCACGATCTCCAGCGGAAAGCCGCTCACTTCCGAATGGAAGGCGTAGTAGTCGGCGCTGTTGCGATGGATCTCCTGCAGCGCGGTGCGCCGTGCGCGCGTCCACGCGGCGGGCAGCCCCGGCGCAGCGGCCAGCAGCTTGCCCGAGGCGACGATCACCGAGGTGCCGCGCAGCGTCGGGTGCTTCTCCGCCTCGTCGATCACCGGATAGCCGCGCGAGGCCAGCAGCGGCCCCACGTCGATCTGCGCCGCGAAGGCCGCGATGGAGCCCTGGTCGAGCGCCGCCTCGCCGTCGCGCGGGAACATGTGGATCACCTTGACGGACTTCTGCAGCCCGTTCTCCTTCAGCAGCCCCAGCACGTAGCGATGCATGTAGGAGCCGCGCGCCACGCCGATGGACTGACCCTCGAGCTCCTTCACGCTGCGCACGCCGTTGCGCGGCGTGAGCAGCCAAACGTTCATGCCGACCGCGTCGAAGCCGATGAGCTGGCCGTCGAGGCCGCGCGAGCGCGCCACCACCGCGGGCGTGTCGCCGTAGATGCCGACGTCGAGCGCGCCGGAGAGAAACGCCTCGTTGAGGTCGGGCCCGTTCGGGAAGTTGCGCGTCGTGATTTCCTTGAAGCCCAGCGGCGCCAGCTCGCGCAGCAGGTGGCCCTGCCGCAGTGCCCAGCCGGTGGCGTTGGCGGGCTTCTTGCCGGGGCCGATGTAGCCCAGGCGCAGCACCTGGCTGCTGCCTTGCGCAAATGAGAAGACTGGCAAGCTGCTTGCGGCAGCGGCTGCAACGGCTCCGCGCAACAGGCGGCGGCGGCTTTGGAGATCGGACATCGGGAAACTCAGGAGAAGAGAAAAATTTCAGTGCGCACGCCGCAGCAGCTCGAAGCTCGCATCGGCCGACGCGGTCGATTGCCGGCCGCGGCCCCAGCCGATGGCGCTGCGGTAGCTGCCCATCAACGCTTCGGCGGCGGCATCGCGCTCCTCGGCGGTGGCGCTGCGGTCCGCGATCGGCGCGACGTAGAGCGCGTCTTCCGGGCAGTACAGCTCGCACATGAAGCAGGTCTGGCAGTCGTCCTGCCGGGCGATGCGCGGCGGTGCGTCCGGCACGGCCTCGAAGACGTTCGTGGGGCAGGCGTTCACGCAGATGTTGCAGCCGGTGCAGCGTTCGGCGCTGATGACTTCGATCATGCGGCCACCCCTTCATTCACTGCGTGCTTCTGCACCCAGACTTCGTCGAGCCCGCCGCTGAGCAGCCGATGGCGCTGCGACGGATCGAGCGTGCCGTGCTCGCGCCGGCGGTGCATGCCGCGCGTTTCGGTGCGCTGCAGGGCGCTGCGGTACATCCAGCGCGAAGTGGCGAGCATGGCCGCCGCTTCGCGTGCGCGCACCGCTTCGGTGGCCGTGGCGGCCGGCGCGCTGGTGCGCAGGCGCTCCCACAGGGCATCGAGCCGCAAGAGCGAATCGCGCAGCGCATCGCCTTCGCGGAACCAGTTGCGCTCGTACGGAAAGACTTCGGCCTGCACCGCACGAACGACCTCCTGGCTGTCGAAGGCCGTGGTGCCGCGCGTCGAAAGCGCTACGCCGCCCGCGCGCAGTGCGGTGCGCTGCGACCTGGCGCGCGCATCGCGCCCGAAGGCCGCCGCGCCCGCGCCGGCCCAGAAGCCGGAAGACAGCGCCCAGGCCGCGTTGTGGCTGCCGCCGCCGGTGAAGCCGCCGCAGATCAGCTCGCGCGTCGCAGCGTCGCCCGCGGCGTACAGGCCCGGCACCGAGGTGGCGCAGCTGTCGTCCACCAGATGCAGGCCGCCCGTGCCGCGTACCGTGCCTTCGAGCCGCAGCGTCACCGGGAAGTGCTGCGTGAAGGGGTCGATGCCCTGCCGGTCGAAGGAAACGAAGAAGTTGGGCTGCGCGGTGCGCATCCATGCGCGGATTTGCGCATCGGCGCGGTCGAGGCACGCGAAGACGGGCTGCGACTGCAGCGTCTGCGCGATCACGCCGCGCCCCTTCGAGGAGCCCGCGCCCTCGATGGCCACGCCGTCGGCCGTGTAGAAGGTCGCCCAGTTGTAGAACAGCGACTTGGTCACCGACGAGAACGCCGGCCCGAGCCCGTAGGCGTTCGAGAACTCCATGCCCGAGAGCGCCGCACCCACTTCCGCCGCCATCAGCTGGCCGTCGCCCGTGAGCACGTTGCAGCCGAGCGCGCGGCTCAGGAAGGCGCAGCCGCCGGTGGCGATGACCACCGCGCCGGTGCGCGCCACCCAGCTCTCGCCCGTCTGGCGGTTGACGCCGGTGGCGCCGCAGACGGTGCCGTGCTCGTCCACCAGCAGTTCGAGCGCAGGACTGTGGTCGAGGATGCGTGCACCGGATTCCTTCACCCGCTTGCGCATCAGGCGCATGTATTCGGGGCCCTGCAGCGAGGTGCAGCGCAGCGCACCCTGGTCGTCGGCGGGAAAGGGGTAGCCCCAGTCCTTCAGCCGCTCGACGTTCTCCCAGGTCTGCTCCAGCACGCGGTCCATCCATGCGTGCTCGGCCAGATGGCCGCCCATCGCCAGCCGGCTGGCCTTGGCTTCCTCACGCGCCTTACCTTCGGGAGACACGTGCCAGAGTCCCGTGCCCGAAGGCGCAGTCGCGCCCGAGGTGCCGCAGAAGCCCTTGTCGGCCAGGAGCACGCGCGCGCCCTGCGCGGCCGCGCTCACCGCAGCCCATGCGCCAGCGGGGCCGCCGCCGATCACCAGGACATCGGCCTCGTGCCGCACGGAGCCGTCCACTCCCGAAAGAAGATGCCGCTCGAAATCCCTCGCGCCCATGGTCGATCGCCTTGCAATGCAAAGAACGAGACCGTATCAACGGCTGCGCAAGTGCACAAAGAAGGAAAGCGCGGATCGATATGCGGTCCGCGCGTGCGGGCAGAATGCCGCCTCCCCAGGATCGAGGCAGCACCAGCATGAACATCACGCTGTCGACCCCTACCGAGGAACAGCTTCGCTCCGGCGAACTGGGCCTGAAGCTGCGCCGCTACAACTACGGCTTCGTCGGCGAATACCCGAAGCAGGAATACGTCCGTATCGACGCACGCGACGACAGCGGCCGCCTGCTCGGCGGGCTGCGCGGCTTCGTGTTCCTGTACTGGCTCGATGTCGAAGTGCTCTTCGTGGAAGAAGACGCCCGGGGCGCAGGCCTCGGCAGTCGCCTGCTGGCCGAAGCCGAGCGGCAGGCCATCACGCTCGGTGCCAGGAACGCGAAGCTGTCCACCTTCGAGTGGCAGGCGCGCGGCTTCTACCTGAAGCAGGGCTACGAGGAATACGCCCGCATCGACGACTACGCGCCCGGCTTCTATCTCGCGTACATGAAGAAAGCGCTGCAGGCGCTCTGAGGCGGGTTACTTAGGCGCGGCTTCCCCAGCTGCCACCGCCCTGCTCTCCACCAGCCCTTCCCTGGGCAGCAGCAAGGCCAGCGCAATCACTCCGAGGCTCACGACCAGCATCGCCACGAAGGTGAGGTGCAGCGATCCGCCCAGCGCGAGGCGGATGGCCGAATCGCCCGCGACGGAGCCGTGCATGCCCTGCAGCAGCATGCGCAGCTGCTCGTCGGAGAACATCGGCCGGCCATCGCTGTGCGTGAGCCCGAAGTTGAAGACCGCCCCGAAGAAGGCCGCGCCCAGCGCACTTCCGAGGTTGCGCGAGAACACGTTCGATGCGGTGGCGACACCGCGCTGCGCGAGATCGACGCCTTCCTGGATGAGGATGAGCGAGCTCAGGCTCATCACGCCCATGCCCAGGCCGATGATGAAGGAGCCCACGGCGGCAAGCACAGGCGAACTGCCGGCACCCAGCAGCACGAATGTCGAGGCACCTACGGGAATCAGCGCCGCTCCCGTCACCACCATGCGCCACAGGCCGATGCGGTGGAAGGTGCGCGAGGTCAGCGTCGCGCCGATGGGCCAGCCCAGCATGACCATCGTGAGCGTGAGGCCGGCCGTGACCGAGGAGCGTTCCAGCACCACCTGCACGTACATCGGCAGGAAGGTGGTGATGCCGATCAGCACCATGCCGGCCAGCATGGCCGCGCCGTTGACGATGGCGATCATCCGCGCGCCCCACAGGCGCAGCGACACCATCGGATCGGCCGCACGGCGCTCCTGCGCGATGAAGAGCACCAGCGTGACCGCGAAGAGCGCGGCCCACGCGAGCGCCACGCCCGAGTTGCCCACGCCGAATTCGGTGAGCGCGATCATCAGCGCCGCGATGCCGATGGTGAAGAGCACCGCGCCCACGATGTCGATGGAAGAGCGCCGCACCGAGGGCGCCTCGTGCAGGAAGAGCCAGAAGCCGACAGCAGCCGCCAGCCCGATCGGCACGTTGACCCAGAAGATCCACGCCCACGAGAGCTTCTGCACGATGAGCGCGCCGATCATCGGCCCCACCACCGCCGACACCGCCCACACGCTCGCGAGCCAGCCCTGCACCTTGCCGCGCTCGCGCACCGGGTAGAGATCACCCACGATGGTGAGCGCCACCGGCTGGATCGCGCCGGCGCCGATGCCCTGTATGAGCCGGAAGCAGATCATGGCGGGCATCGACCACGAGAAGCCCGCCAGCACCGAGCCGATGACGAAGACGGCGATGCCGACGAACATGATGGGCTTGCGGCCATAGAGGTCGGAGAGCTTGCCGAACACGACCGTCATCGCGGTCTGCGCCAGCAGGAAGGAGGCGAACACCCAGCTGTAGAGATGCAGCCCGCCCAGCTCGGAGGCGATCTGCGGCATCACCGTGGAGACGATGGTGGCTTCTATGGCCACCATCGCCATGGAGGCCATGATCGAGGCGATGACCAGTGGGCGGCTTGTTGTTCTGGGGGTCGTGGAGGTCATGAGCCGTGCATGCTATAGACGGCA
>Ga0209675_1001277_pt1 | contig 15038 bp, 11 predicted proteins | sample AraplaCol_mLB_r2_2_FD_184280 | JGI IMG/M metagenome (GOLD analysis project Ga0209675, IMG submission 184280) | Arabidopsis root microbial communities from North Carolina, USA - plate scrape MF_Col_mLB_r2 (SPAdes) (version 3) | ecosystem: Host-associated > Plants > Roots > Endosphere | place... | reverse complement strand
TGGATCACCGGATAGTCGTGGCGCTGCACCGAGTCGATCACCAGCCGGCCCACGCCCGGTATGGCGAACACCGTCTCGGTCACCACCACGCCGCCGATCAGCAGCGCGATGCCCGCGCCCACGGTGGTGGCGATGGGGATGGCCGCGTTGCGCAGCGCGTGCGCGAGCACCGGCAGCACGCCCAGGCCCTTGGCGCGTGCCGTGCGGATGTAGTCCTCGTGCAGCACCTCGAGAACGGTGGCGCGCGTCATGCGCGTGATCAGCGCGATGTACACCAGCGCCAGGTTCACGCAGGGCAGCACCAGCGAACGCAGCCATGCGCCCGCGCCCTCGGCGAAGTGCACGTAGCCCTGCACCGGAAACCACGGCAACTGGATCGCGAAGCTGTAGACCAGCAGGTAGCCCACGAGGAACACCGGCACCGAGAACGCAAGCACCGCGAACAGCATCACCAGCCGGTCGATCCAGCTGCCCGCGCGGTAGGCGGCGAGCGTGCCCAGCGGCACCGACACCACGAGGGTGATGAGCATGGTGAGCACCGCGATCGACACCGTCGGCTCCAGCCGCTGCCCCAGCAGTTGCGCCACCGGCACCTGCGTGAAGATCGAGGTGCCGAGGTCGCCGGTGAACAGCTTGCCGACCCACAGCGCGAACTGCTGCCACAGCGGCAGGTTCAGCCCGAGTGCGGCGCGAAGCTTCTCGATGTCTTCCGTCGTCGCAAGGTCGCCCGCGATGAGCGCGGCCGGGTCGCCCGGCGAGAGATGGATCAGCAGGAACACCACCACGGCCACCACGGCCATGACCGGCAGCGTGGAGAGGAAGCGTCGAACGATGTAGCCCATGGGCATGCCCTCGAGGGTTTGGCTGGCTGTTGCTGGCTATGGCTGGTTGAGTGGCTGACTGAGCTGGCTCGTGGCGCCGGCTACCGGTCGAGCATCCAGACCGTCGGCATGCCGGCCCACAGCTTGTCCAGGCCCTTCAGGTTGGCGCGTGCGGCGAACGCGGCCGAGTACTGGCCCGCATTGATGTACGGCACCGCCTCGTAGGCGCGGCGCTGGAAGGCGTCGAGCAGTTCGCGGCGCTTGGCCGGCACGGTTTCCTTCAGCCAGGCGGTGCGCAACTCGTCGAGCGGCTTGTCGCACGGCCAGCCGGGCAGGGTGTTGCCGCAGGCCGCGCCCAGGTAGGCATTGGCGATGGGCGAGTTGACGTCGAACTCGCCGGCCACCGTGACGTACATGTTCCATCCGCCGGCGTCGCCCGCGTCCCGCTTCGCACGGCGCGCGCCGATGGAGGCCCAGTCCATGCTCTGCGCATCGACGTTCATGCCGATGCTCTTCATGGTCTGCGCGGCCATCAGGGCCTCGGCGTTGAGATAGGGCACGTCGCTCGGCACCATCAGCACCACCTTCTCTCCCTTGTAGCCGGAGGCCGCGAGCATCTGCTTGGCCTTGGCCACGTCGGGCTTGCGATAGGGGTCGGCGCCCGCCGCGGTGTCGTTGGGGCTGCCGCAGATGAAGTAGGTGGCGCAATAGGCCATGCGCATGTCCAGCGGGAAGCCCATGGCCGCCACGAAGCGCTCCTGGCTCACGGCCTGCAGCAGCGCCTGGCGCACCTTCGGGTTGTCGAAGGGCGGATGCAGCTGGTTCATGACCAGAAAGCCCTGGTAGGCGCCGCCCGATCCGATCTTCACGCCGGTGTCGGCGCGCAGCGGCGCGATGTAGTCGGGCGGCAGCTGCTCGATGATGTCCACCTCGCCGCGCTTGAGCGCCGACACCGCGCTGTTGGCGTCCGGCAGGTAGAGCCATTCGACGCGGTCGAAGTTGCTCTTCTTGCTGCCCGACAGACCGTTCGGCGGCTCGCTGCGCGCCACGTAGTTCGGGTTGCGCACGAACACCGCCTTGTTGCCGGGCACCCATTCGTCGCGCTTGAAGATGAACGGGCCGGAGCCGAGCACCTCGGGCAGCGGCGCGGTGGCCGGCATCTTGGCGAGCCGCTCGGGCAGGATCACCGGCGGGAAGCCCGAGGGCTTGGCCAGCGCGTCGAGCACCATGCCGAAGGGCTCGTTGAGCGTGAGCGCGATGGTGCGCGGGTCGGTCGCCTTCCATTCGGCGCCGCTGGCGGTCATGGCGCGACCCAGGCTGTCGCGCGCGGCCCAGCGCTGCAGCGAGGCCACGGCGTCGGCCGAGGTAACGGGGCTGCCGTCGGAGAACTTCAGGCCGGGGCGCAGCGTGAAGCTCCATTGCTTGCCGTCCTTCGAGGTGGTGTACTTCTCGACCATCTGCGGCTGCGGCTTGCCACTCGCATCCTGCGCGAACAGCGTGTCGTAGACCATGTAGCCGAAGTTGCGCGAGATGTAGGCGGTGGTGAAGGTCGGGTCGAGGATCTTCAGGTCGGCATGCGCCACCACCTTCAGCGTCTTGGGCGAGGGCGTCTGCGCCAGCGCGGGGCCGCTCGCGGTGGAAAGCGCGAAGGTGGCCATGGCAGCGAGGGCGGCGAGCGTGCGTCGTTTCATCGTCGGTTCTCCGGTCGAGGTGGGCGAGGTAGGCGAAGGAAGGAAAAGCAAAGGAAGCGCTCAGGCCGCGGCGCCGATCGGCCACTTGGGCAGGCGCGCCTTCCTGTAGGGCAGGGTGTTGAGGTCGAGCGTCACCGCCCCCGGGGCACCGGCGTAGATCACGTGCTTCGCGACCTTGGAATACGACGCGTAGAAGTGCTGCGACGACTTCACCACGACGATCTTCTTCGCCGCGAGATCGCAGCCCAGCTGCGTGAAAAGGTCGGTGCCCATCGCCTGGTTGCGCAGCGTGATGAGCACGATCTCGATGCCGTCGGCCTCGACCAGCGCGCTGTCGCCCATCAGTGTCGGCGTGCCTGCCAGGCCGGTCATGACCAGGTCGTGCTTGAGCGCCTTCACCGTGCATTCGAGGTCGATCGGGTCGCCCGACAGCGGGCTGATCTTGCCGCCGATGCGCATCGGCAGCCGCGCACCCACGCCGGCGTCGAAGGCGATGCGCACCGCGATCGGGTCCCACATCGGGCCGACGGCGGCGTTGGAGATTCCGCGCTCGACCATGCGGCGCAGGATGAACGTCGAGTCGCTCGCCGCGCCGCCGCCGGGGTTGTCGGCGCCGTCGGACAGCACCACCGGGCCGCCGTCGAAGGCCAGGGCCTCGTCGAGCGACGCATCGATGTCCGGGTAGTTCACCGTGAGGCCGTCGCGCATGGCGATGACTTCGTCGGCGAGCTGGCGCGCGAGCGCATCGGCCTTGGCCTGATCGCCGTCGGTGTAGACCAGCACCTTGGTGCCCATCTCGGGCACGTCGCCCCACGAGAAGCCGTGCGTGAGCGACACCGACAGCACGCCGTTCTTTCCCTCGAGCGACTGCATGCGCTCGACGAAGCGGCGCGCAGGTTCGCGCGAGGTGTGCACCGTGACGATCATGTCGCAATCGACCACCGCGGCCACCGGCCTGATCTTGCCCTCGACCGTGGCGGCGCAGATGTCGACCAGCTCCAGCCCGCGTTCGAGCACGTCGGTGTGCGGATATTCCTTGAACGAGATCATCACGTCAGCGTTGTCGATCATCTCGGGCGTGAGGTGGTTGTGCGGATCGAGCTCCGCGCCGATCACCACCTCGGGCCCGACGATCTGCCGCACGCGTGCCAGCAGGTCGCCCTCGCAGTCGTCGTAGCCGTCGGCCACCATCGCGCCATGCAGGCCGAGCAGCACCATGTCGACCGGCAGCACCGCGCGCAGGTCGGCCAGCAGTTCGTCGCGCAGCGTCTCGTAGGCATGCCGCGTGGTGGTGCCGCTGGGTTGCGCGCCCGCCACCATGCCTTCGAACAGTGTCCATCCCTTGTCCGCGCCGCGCATGCGCGCCGCCCACAGCGGACCGGAGAACAGCGTCATGGCCTCCGGGTGCTTGCCGGCGGCGAAGTAGCCGCGGTCCTTGAACGAAGAGAGGCCGGTGGGCATCGGACCGAAGGTGTTGGTTTCGGTGGCGAGGGAGGCACTGAAGACGCGCATGGTTGTTCTCGTGGAGGTGGGTTTGTTCGTGGGAGGACTCGGGCTCAGGCTGCGGTGGCCGATGTGCGCAGCCGCTGCGGACCCAGCATCTCGGCCGTGAGCCCGAAGGAAGCGATGCGCTCCGGCAGCGGCAGTCCGCGTGCCAGCGCCGCGCAGGCCTCGCCCATGGCGGCCGAGGTCTGGATGCCGTAGCCGCCTTGCGCGGCCACCCAGAAGAAGCCGGGCACGCCGGGCTCGAAACCGCCCACGAGGTCGCCGTCGGCCACGAACGAGCGCAGGCCGGCCCAGGTGCGCGTGGGACGGCGGATGGTGAGCGTGGTCGCCTCCTCGATGCGGTGCATGGCGACGGCGATGTCGTATTCCTCGGGCTGGATGTCCTGCGGCTCGACCAGGTCGGCGTTGGCCGGCGAGCCGAGGAGCATCCCGGCGTCGGGCTTGATGTACCAGCCTTCGTCGGCGCCGAACACCATGGGCCAGCGCGCGACGCTCTCGTCGACCTTGCCGCTCTCGTTTTCCGGCGGCGCGAAGATGAAGGCCGAGCGGCGGCGCGGCTCGATGCCCAGCGGCGGCACACCGGCCATGCGCGCCACGGTGTCGACCCATGCGCCCGCGGCGTTGAGCACCACCGGCGCTTCGTACACCGCACCGCCGGCCTCCACGCGCCAGCGGTTGCCGACGCGGGCGATGGCGGTCACGCCCGCATCGCACACCAGCCGGCCGCCGGCGCGCCGCATGCCGCGCAGGTAGCCCTGGTGGATGGCATGCACGTCCATGTCGGCCGCATCCGGTTCGTACACCGCACCCAGCACCTGGTCGGGCCGCAGCGCCGGCACCAGTTCGCGCGCCTGCGCGCCGGTGAGGCGCGAGGCGCCGGTGCCCATGGCGCGCAGCACGTCCCAGTGCGCCTCGAGCTCGGCCATGTGATCCGCGCCCGCAACCATCATCGCGCCGCGCGGCGTCAGCAGCGGGTGTTCGCAGAAGCCCTCGGGCGGATGTTCGAGGAACGCCCGGCTCGCCATGGTGAGGGCGCGCACCTGCGCCGTGCCGTAGCTTTCCATGAAGAGCGCGGCCGAGCGGCCGGTGGAGTGGTAGCCGGGCTGCGACTCGCGCTCGAGCAGGATCACGCGCGCGTGCGGTGCCAGCCAGTGGGCCGCCGAAGCCCCTGCGATACCGGCGCCGATGACCAGGAAGTCGGTCTCGACGGGAATGTTTGTGGAAGAAGTCATCGGCGAAAAGTGTAGGAACAAATTTGCGGATACGCAAATTAAAAGCGAGCTACCAAGGGGAAACCATGGTGCACCGCAACGGTGAAATTTGCGTTCCCGCAATTTGCGTATACGCAACTTCCGGGCCCGCGTCACGCGGGTTGGTATCGATGGCGCGTGTCCCGGGCTGGCAGAATCCGTGTGCATCACAAGAGAAAGGCGCGCGTGAATCCACACACAGGGACCAAGCCGGCCATGAAGGCCAAGGACGAAGCGCCCACGCTGGACCGCACCACTTTCGGTCACCGCCTGCGCACCGCGCGCAAGCGTTTCGGCTGGACGCTGGCCGAGCTTGCCGAGCGCTCGGGCGTGTCGATCACCACCATCTCGCGAGCGGAGCGCGGGCAGCTCGCCCTGGGCTACGAGAACTTCACCGCGCTCGGCCGTGCGCTCGACATGGACATGAACGCGATGTTCGCGGGCGCCGGCGTAAAGCCCGCGCAGTTCGACGGGCCGGTGGTCACGCGCGCCGGCAAGGGCGTGGTCTACCGCGGCCTGTCATTCGCCTACGAGTTCCTCGGCACCACCGCCGCCGGCAAGCAGATGAGCCCGGTCCTCGGCACGGTGCATGCGCGTCGCATCAACGGTCCGGAAGACTTCGCGCGGCATCCGGGCGAAGAGTTCGCCTATGTGCTGTCGGGCGAGATCGACGTGCACTTCGACACCGGCGAAGTCGTGCGCCTCGCGCGCGGCGATTCGCTGTACTACGACAGCGGCATCGGCCATGCTTACGTGAGCGTGAGCCGCCAGCTCGCGCGCATCGTGGGCGTGACCATCGGCGAAAGCGGGCACATGAAGTCCGCGCGCGAGGCGCCGCCGCTGGTGCCCGCCACGGCGACTGCACGAAAGCCCAAGGCTGCCAAGGGCGCGCCGCCGCCCGCCAGGAAGAGCGCGGCGCGCGCGAAGCGCTGAAGTTTCGCCGCGGCGTGCGGAGCCGGGTGGCGGCCGTGTCGCCGATTTGCTCGAAATCTCCGGAGCGGTCACTATGCTGGCCGCCGTCATTCACTTCGAGCCAGGGCACACCATGACCATGCACGCTTCGTTCTTCACTCTCCGTTCCATCGCGATGGCATGCGGCCTCGCACTCGGCGCCGCTGCCGCCGCGCACGCCGCGCCCGATGCCAGGCTGCTCGCCGCGGCCGAGAAGGCGCAGCCGGCCGTCATCGAGAACCTCAAGGAGATGGTGCTGATCGAATCGGGCAGCCTGAACGTCGATGGCCTGATGAAGATGGCCGACATCGTGGAAGGCGGCCTGAAGTCGGTGGGCTTCAAGACCGAGCGCCGCAAGGCCACCGCCGGCGCGGGCGCCGACATCGTGGTCGGCACGCTCAAGGGCACGGGCAAGCGCCGGATCATGCTGCAAGGCCACATGGACACGGTGTACCCGGGCGGCATCCTCGCGAGCCAGCCGTACAAGGTCGACGGCAACCGCATCTACGGCCCCGGCATCGCCGACGACAAGGGCGGCCTCGCGGTGATCCTCGCGTCGTTGAAGATCCTCGCCGACGCCGGCTGGCGCGACTACGACACGCTCACCGTGGTCATGAACCCCGACGAGGAAGTGGGCTCGGTCGGCTCGGGCGAACTGATCGCCACGCTGGCCGACCAGCACGACACCGTGCTGTCGTTCGAGCCCACGGCGGCCAAGGCGGTGGTCAAGGGCGAATCGCTGCTGCTGGGCGCGGCCGGCATTGCGACCGCCACACTCGAGGTGAAGGGCCGCGCATCGCACGCAGGTGCGGCGCCCGAGCTGGGTCGCAACGCGCTGTACGAGCTGTCGTACCAGATGCTGCAGACCAGGGACCTGCCGAAGGACATCCCGGGCGTGACGCTCAACTGGACCGTGGCGCGTGCGGCCGGACCGCTGAACCAGATCACCGAGAAGGCGCAGGCGATGGGCGACGTGCGCATCACGCAGCCCGGCGCCGAGATGAAGCTCGAGGCCGCGCTGAAGGCGAAGATCGCTGCAGGCAAGCTCATTCCCGATACCGAGACCAGCGTGAAGGTGGAAGTCGGCCGTCCTGCCTTCGTGGCGGGCGAGAAGGGCCGCGCGCTGGCCGAGAAGGCGCAGGCGATCTACAAGGAGATCGACCGCGACCTCGCGCTCGCGCCCATGACGGGCGGGGGCACCGACGCGGGTTTCGCAGGCCGCTCGGGCAAGGCCACCGTGGTCGAGAGCTTCGGCCTCGCGGGCTTCGGCTATCACGCGCGCGACGAGTACATCGAGGTCGACTCGATCGTGCCGCGCCTGTACCTCGTCACACGGCTGCTGACCGAGATCGGCAAGAACTGAGCCGACTGACCTGAGCGCCCGGTGCGGCGCTCACGGCTGCGTCGCTAGGGCTGCTGTCCCGGCTCGCCGGGTCGGCCCGGCGGGCGCTGACGTTGCTGCTGCGCGGCTGCTGCGGCGCGTTGCTGCGCCTGCTGTTGTTGTGCCTGCTGGTGCTGCTGCTGTTGTTGCTGCATCTGCTGCTGGCGCTGCATCTGTTGTTGCTGCTGTTGGGCCTGCTGCTGCGCGCGGGCCTGTTGCATCTGCTGCTGTTGCTGCATCTGCTGTTGGCGCTGCTGCATAGCCTGTTGCTGTTGCTGTTGCTGTTGCTGGGCGCGCGCCGCCTGCTGCGCGGCTGCAGCCTGCTGCGCCTGTTGAGCCTGTTGAGCCTGTTGAGCCTGTTGCTGCTGAGCCTGCTGCTGGCGGCGCATCTGCTCCTGCTGCGCCTGTTGCTGCTGCCGCGCCTGGTTCTGTGCCTGCTGTTGCTGCGCTTGCTGCTGCTGCGCCTGCTGCTGCTGTTGCCGCTGGACCTGCTGTTGCTGCTGCATCGCCTGCTGCTGCGCGCGCTGTTGGGCCTGCTGCTGTTGCGCCTCGTTCTGCGCAACCTGTTGTTGCTGTTGCTGTCGCCGTGACTGCTCCGCCTGAGCCTGGGCCCGCCGCTGTTCCTGCTCCTGCTGCTGGCGTTGCTGCTGTTGCTGAAGGGCCTGCTGTGGCTGTTGTTGCGCTCCTTGCGGATTGCCTCCGCGCGCCTGCTGCTGCGCCAGCTGGGCCTGCTGCATCTGCTGGCGGCGGTGCTGCTCCTGCTGCTGGAGTTGTTGTTGCTGGATGCCTTGCGGGTTGCGGTCGCGTGGCTGCTGCTGTGCCAACTGGGCCTGCTGCATCTGCTGGCGGCGTTGCTGTTCCTGTTGTTGCCGCGCTTGCTGCTGCTGGTCCCGCGCCTGTTGCTGCTGCTGGTCCCGCGCCTGTTGCTGCTGCGCCTGCAGTTGACGGGCCTGCTGTTGCTGTGCCTGTTGTTGCTGGGCCTGCTGCTGGGCTCGTTGCTGTTGCGCCTGCGCCTGCGCCTGCGCCTGCGCCTGCGCCTGTTGCTGCGCTACGGCCGCCTGCTGCTGTTGACGTTGTTGCTGCTGCTGCTGCTGCGCGAGCATGGCCTGCTGAGCCTGCTGAGCCTGCTGAGCCTGCTGAGCCTGCTGAGCCTGCTGAGCCTGCTGAGCCTGCTGAGCCTGCTGTTGCTGCGCGAAGCCCGGTCCGCCTGCGAAATTCGGCGGCACACCGCCACGCCCACCGCCGTTGTTGGCGTAGCCGTTTCGCACGTTCACGTTGTTGACCACGGTGGTCGACCGCGAGACGTAGGTGTTGTTGTTGTAGACGACCGCAGGCCGCGCGAATGCCGGTGGAGGTGGGGCGCCTCGGTCGCGGTCGCGACCACGCGCGCGCGGTGCGCCCCAGTTCACGTTCCAGGAATTCCAGCCCCAGCCGTGCCGCTCGAGCGCGCTTCCCACCACCACGCCGGCGCCGAATGCGAGCACGCCTGCCGCCGCGAGCTGGCCGCCGCTGTAGCCCGGCGCTACGGCCACGGGCGGCGCATAGGCATAGCCGGGGTACACCGGCTCGGACGCACCGTAGATCACCTGCGGGTCATAGGCCGGCACGTACACCACGTCGGGCTGCACCGGCTCGATGGTGATGAGCTCGGACGGCGCCTCGATGATGGCAGGCCCGCCGTACACCGGCTGCATGTCCGGCGCCGGCACGTAATTGCGCGGCGTGGCGGCGCTCGCCACGCGCAGCTTGTCGTTGTTCTTCAGCCGGCCCGCCTTGGCGGCGCGCTGGCGCATGACCTGGATCGCGTTCATCACGTCGGCCGGGTCGTTGTAGTAGGCCTGGCCGAGTGCCGTGGTCCACGGGATGTTGCCCGCGAGCTGGTCCACGACGGGCCGGAACGCGGTGAGCGACTTCACGCTCGGGTCCCACGGCTGCTGGTTCGCGGCATCGGCCAGCGGGCCCGCCTTGAGGTTCCTGTTCTGACCCAGCCATTCGTGCGCGGCGGTGATCTGGTCGGGGTAGGTGGCGCTCGCGAGAACCTGCGCCACCAGCTTGTCGGGATACAGCGCGATGGGCGCGACCATCTGGTAGAGCTGCTCGGCCGAGGGCGGCGCGTAGGCCGCCGGCACAGCCGCGGCCGGCGCAGCCGCAGCGGGCGTTTGCGGAACCGACGGCGCAGGCATGGTCGTCGCGGGATCGGTGGCGGCCTGCTGCGGCGGGGTGGCCGTGGAGGACGTCTTGTCGCAGCCTGCGAGCACGAGCGCGCCGATGCACAGCGAGATCGTCAGCAGCCGCGGAGCGAAGTTGTTGTTGGTCATCTGGAGTTCCATGAGGACGCCGGCGTCGCGCCCGGAACTCTTTCAACGGTGCGCGGCAGGAGGCGATGACAGAGCCTGCGCCGCGGATGCAACGGTCTGTGTCGGTTCTGCGCCGTCAACCCTGTCGGCGCAGAACCACAGGCCGGAGTGCCTGCTTACTTGGAACCGCCCGTGTACTTGGTGACGTTGGCCGCACTCACGTGGTAGCCGCTCACGCCCATCATCGAGTCGTTGCGCAGCGTCTGGAGCTTGCCGGTGACCCAGACGGTGTCCATGGCGCGGAACTTGGCGCCCTTCTGCGGCACCACGTGCAGGATCTGGTTGGCCGGCGGCGGCGGCGTGTGGATGCAGGCGCCGAAGTAGGGCACCAGCAGGAACTCGGTGACCTCGCCCTTGGCTTCCTCGAGCGGCACGATGAAGCCGGGGATCTTCACCTCCACGCCGTTCATGGCGGGGTTGGTGGGGGCGTTGTTGGACACCTCCTGCATCTTCATGAGCAGCTCGTTGGCCTTCGGGTCGCCGTCGTCGAGCGCGCTCAGGTCCATGCCCTTGAACTCCTTGGCAGGGTCCCAGTCCTTGGGCACCAGTTCTTCCCAGGTGATCTGGCGCGCCTGCCCCGGCGTGGCCTTGGACGCGGCAGGCGCCGCCGTCTTGCCCCCGAGCGGGTTGGCTGCAGTGGTGTCCTTCGGTGCGGGCTCGGCGGCCCAGGCGGCAGCGGCGAGGCCGGCTCCGGCGATCAGCATGGAAACGCGCGAGATGACCATGGTGGCCATGGCCCTGAAGGGCTTCGTGGTGGTCGTTGCGTGGGCGATGGGCATGTTCAGATTCTCGGTGAGAGGCCGTCGGCCAGGGAGAGCCGGTAGGCGCGGATGCCGGGCAGCAGGCTCGCGAGCCAGCCCGCGACCAGCAGGCTCGCCATCAGCAGCCATTCGTTCAGTGTAGGTTCGGAAAGGCTCAATGTCAGCCCGAACTGCGCCTGCAGAGATGGCGAGAGCAGGGCGATGCCCAGCACCGCCATCACCACGCCGAGCGCCACGCCGAGCACGGTGACCATCGCGCCTTCGAGCGCGAGCAGCGCCAGCACATGGCGAAGCCCGGCGCCCACGGCGCGCAGCACGGCGAGCTCGCGCCGGCGCTCGTTGAGGCCTGCCATCACCACCGACACCAGGCCCGCGAGGCTCACGAGTGCGACCAGCGCCGACATCAGCAGCAGCGCGTTCTCGCCGATGCCGATCACGCTCCACAGTTCGTCGAGCGCCACGCCGGGCAGGATGGCCATGAGCGGTTCGCCGGTGTAGGTGGAGATCCAGCGCTGCACGCCGAATACCGCGGCGCGGTTCTTCAGGCCGACCAGCGCGGCCGTCACGTTCTTGGGCGTGAGGTCGAACTTGCGCACCTGCTCGGCCGGGATGTGCACGCCGGGCATCGGTGCGCCGCCCACCCATTCGAGGTGGATCGCTTCCATGGCCGCGAGGCCGATGTGCACAGTGCGGTCGACCGGCGTGCCGGTGCGCGCGAGCACGCCGACCACGGTAAAGGGCTTGTCGGCGTGCTCGGCCACGTTGAGCTCGCCGCTGCCGTGCGCCAGGGTGATCTTCTGGCCCACGTGGTAGCCGAGCTTGTCGGCCACCTCGGCGCCGACCACCGCGTCGAACAGCTCGCTGAAGGGCTTGCCCTCGCGCAGTTTCAGCGTCTGCCTGTCGCCGTAGCGAAAGCGCGTGAAGTAGTCGGTCGAGGTGGCCAGCACCGCGAAGCCGCGGTGCGAGTCGCCCAGCGACAGCGGCACCACCCAGTCCACGCCCGGGTGCGCCTGCAGCGCCTGCACGCTCTTCCACGAGATGTTGTTGGTGGCGGCCCCGATGCGGAACACCGAATACAGCAGCAGCTGCGTGGAGCCGGTGCGCGCGCCGACGATCAGGTCGGTGCCCGAGACGGACGAGGCGAAGTTCTCGCGCAGCTCGGTGCGAATGCGCTCCACGCCGAGCAGAAGGAAGGTCGACAGCGCGATGGAGAACACCGTGAGCGCAAGCGTGAAGCGCCGGTTCCAGGCGCTGCGCCATGCGATCGAGAAAAGCGCCCGCATCAGCAGACCTCCGCGCCGCGCGCTGCGGCATTCGTCCTGGGAGCGGCCCGGCGGCTCATGCGTCCACCGCCATCGCGCTGCTCGCGGCGCGGTTGATCTCGGACAACAGCACGTGCCGCGCGAAGCGCTGTGCAATGCGCTGGTCGTGGCTCACGAACACCAGGGCGCTGCGGTTCTCGACGCAAGCTGTCAGCAGCACGTCGAGGAAGGCTTCGCGCCGGTCCTCGTCGAGCGCCGACGTCGGCTCGTCGGCGATCACCACCTCGGGCTGGCCGATGAGCGCACGCGCCGCGGCCACGCGCTGCTGCTGGCCCACGGAAAGCTGCAGCGCCTGGCGCGTCCACAGGTTGCGGTCCAGGCCCATCTGCGAGAGCAGGTGTTCGGCTTCCTCGCGCGCGCTGCCGTTGCGCGAGGCCTGCGTTTCACGCCGGGCCGAGAAACGGCAGGGCAGCAGCACGTTGTCGAGCACGCTCAGGTACGGCAGAAGGTTGAACTGCTGGAAGATGTAGCCCACGTGCGCCACGCGGCAGCGGTCGCGCGCGGCGCCCGAGAGCTGTGACCAGTCGTGGCCCAGCAGCATGACGCGGCCTTCGTCGGCCACCAGCACGCCGGCAAGCAGCGACAGCAGCGTGCTCTTGCCGCAGCCGCTCGGGCCGTGGAGGAACACCGATTCGCCAGCGGCAATGCGGAAGGCCTCGATGTCGATGCAGGGCGCCTTGCCGCCGGGCCAGGTGAAGCGCAGTGCCTCGGCGGCGAGCACGACGCGCAGCAGCGAGGCGTCGGCGGAACCCGCCGACCCTGCGTGAGCGGTGGTGCTCACGTCCTACTTGCCCCAGCTCAGGCGCGCGGGCTGCGCGGCCTGCGCACCGGCGGGCCGCTTCAGCTGGCGCTTGAACTGGCCCTGCGCGGAGGCGATCTGCGAATCGATCTGCCGCAGGCCCTTGAAGGCGCCGAACAAATTCACATCGATGAACTTCGCGGCGGCCGCATTGGTGCAGTTGAAGGAGAAGGTGGCGTCGAGGTCGGCGTGGCCGGCGGGCTCGGCCGGGTCCGGGTTGCCGAGGCCGAGCGCGCCGGAGCGCAGGTCGACGGGGCCGAGCTTGCAGTTGGCCGCGGGGTCGACGACGAACAGCTTGTCGGCCGAGCGCAACTGGGCCACCGCGTCCTCCACGGCCTTCTTCTCGGCATCGGTCTTGGGCGCGCGTTCGAAGCCGACGATGTTGTCCAGCGGCGACTCCATGTCGATCACCACCGTGGGGCCGTCGATGGCCACGTCGAGCTTGAGCTGGCCGTGAACGTGCGCGTGCTGCTGTTGCGCCTGGGCCGGCAGGAACGGGGCGGCCGCGAAAAGTGCGGCGGCCATTGCGAGACCGGCGGTGCGTTGCAGTGTCCGGAATCGTCGATTCGTCAATGTCATGGTTCAGCGCCTTGCCGGGTCGGCAGCCCCGGCGTGTTGCTCCATTCGCTCCAGCTGCCGGCATAGAGCGCGGTCGTCCCCAGACCCGCGATCTGCATCGCGAGCAGGTTGGGCACGGCGCTCACGCCACTGCCGCATTGATGGACAACGCTCGCCGGGTCGCGGCCCGCGAGCAGCGATTCGAACTCGGCACGCAATTGCGAGGCCGGCTTGAACTTGCCGTCTGGGCCGATGTTCTCGGCGAAGGGGCGGTTGAGTGCCCCCGGGATGTGACCGGCAATCGGGTCCAGAGGTTCCACCTCGCCGCGGTAACGTGCACCGGCGCGTGCGTCGATCAGGTTCTGGTCAGGCTGGCCGAGCCGGCGCACCACCGTGTCGGTGGTGACGAGCTTCGCGATCGGTTCGCCGGTGACGAAGTTCGACTGGAAGCGAGCGGGCTCCTCGCGGCCCGTGACTTCGCCGCCCGCGGCCTGCCAGGCCTGCAGGCCTCCGTCGAGCACGGCCACGGCGTCGTGGCCCATCCACTTGAGCATCCACCAGAGGCGCCCGCAGTAGTTGGCGCCGTTGCGGTCGTACACCACGGCCTGCATGCCGTTGGCAAAACCGATGCTCGACAGCCATTGCGCGAACTTCTCGCGGCTGGGCAGCGGATGGCGCCCGCCCGAGGCCGGAATCCCGTCGTCCTGCGCCACCACCACGTCGCCGTGCGCGCCGGGTGCGCCATGCCTGGCGCTGAGGTCGGTGTCGAGGTTGGCGTAGTGAGCGCCCGGAATGTGCGCGGCGGCGTACTGCTGCGCGCCTGTCTCGGGCTGTATGAGATCGAAGCTGCAGTCGAACACCATGTGCGGGGTGTCGCCCGCCTGCAGCTGCTGGAACTGTTCGACGGAGATGAGGGTGGTGTACATGGTGCTTGCTCCTTCGAAAAGTGACGTCGTCGTTGCGTCTGTCAGTGTTCTTCCGCCGGCGCCTTGGGCACCGCCCGTTGTCGCAACACAGTTGCAGCAATGCCGCTGGCGATGATAAGGGCCATGCCGCCCCAGCCGGCGGCGTCGATGCGCTCGTGGAACACCAGCACGCCGTAGAACGCAGCGAAGACGATGCCCGAATACTGCAGGTTCGCGACCACCAGCGTACCGGCCTGGGTCTTGGCCGTGGCGTAGGCGCGCGTCATGCAAAGCTGTCCGAGGGCGGCGAGCAGGCCGATCGGCAGAAGCCACAGCGCATGCTGCCATGTCCATGCGCTGCCGCCCGAAAACCCAGTGGCGGCCGTGGCGAAAGCGCCGGCCACGGCCGAGCCGACCGCGAAGTAGAAGACGGTGCGCAACTCGGGCTCGCCGATGCGCGACAGCGCCACCACCTGCATGTAGGCGAAGGCGGCGGTCAGGCCCGACAGCAGGCCCAGCATGCCGGCGAAACCCTCGTTGCCGCTGACGCTGGGCTTGAGCATGAGCACCACGCCCACGAAGCCCGCGAGCACCGTCATGGCCAGCGCGCCCTGCAAGGGCGGTCGCTGGACCCGGCCGTCGCGCCCGGGCACCGGCACCCAGGCCAGCAGTGCGCCGCCCACGAGGAAGGCCGCGACCCACACGCTGCTCATGTAGTTGAGCGTGACCGCGGTGG
>Ga0209675_1001265_pt1 | contig 15138 bp, 20 predicted proteins | sample AraplaCol_mLB_r2_2_FD_184280 | JGI IMG/M metagenome (GOLD analysis project Ga0209675, IMG submission 184280) | Arabidopsis root microbial communities from North Carolina, USA - plate scrape MF_Col_mLB_r2 (SPAdes) (version 3) | ecosystem: Host-associated > Plants > Roots > Endosphere | place... | reverse complement strand
GCAGTTCTTCCCGAACCTCACCACCTTCAGCTACTCGCCGGAAGTGAAAACGCGCCTGGTGCTGAAGGCCTACGACGTGATCCACAACGGGCGCCTGGAGTTCGACGCCGGCTGGACCGACGTGGCGCAGTCGCTCATGGCGATCCGAAAGACGATGACGGCCAGCGGCCGGCAGATGACGTACACCGCCGGCCGCACCGATGACACCGGCCACGCGGATCTCGCGTGGGCCCTTTTCCACGCCCTGCAAAACGAACCGCTGGAAGGCCAAACCGGCCGGAACACCGGCTTCATGGAGTTCTTCTGATGCTGCCTGACGCACCTAACGAACACGCCGCCGCGCCGCTCGCGCGCGTCGAGGCCTTCAGCTTCGGCGAGCCCACGCCGGTGCTCGATTCGCGCGGACTGCTCGATTACGTCGAGTGCTGGCAGAACGGGCGCTGGTACGAACCGCCGATTTCGCTCGATGGCCTCGCGCGCACCACGCGCTCGAACGTGTTCCTGCAATCCGGGTTGACGTTCAAGCGCAACATGCTGGCGCGCACCTTCGTGCCGCACCGCCTGATGTCGCTGGAAGCGTTCGAACAGCTCGCGCTGGACTGGATCACGTTCGGCATGGCGTACGTCGAGAATCGCAAGTCCGTGCTCGGCTCGCCGGTGACGCTGCAGCCGTGCCTGGCAAAGTACATGCGCCGCGGCGTGGATTTGGATTCGTTCTTCATGGTGCGCGGCTGGCGCCAGGAGCACACCTTCGCGCCGGGCACGGTGTACCAGCTGCGCGAGGCCGACGTGGATCAGGAGATCTACGGCATGCCGGAATGGCTGTCGGCGTTGCAGTCCGCGCTGCTCAACGAATCGGCGACGCTGTTCCGCCGGAAGTACTACAACAACGGCTCGCACGCCGGCTTCATCCTCTACATGACGGACGCGGCCAAAACGGAAGACGACGTCGAGAAGCTGCAGCAGGCGCTGCGCCAGGCGAAGGGCCCGGGCAATTTCCGCAACCTGTTCGTGTACGCACCCGGCGGGAAGAAGGACGGGCTGCAGCTGCTGCCGGTGAGCGAGGTGGCCGCGAAGGATGAGTTCGGCGGCATCAAGAACATTACGCGCGACGACATGCTGGCGTCGCTGCGTATCCCGCCGCAGTTGATGGGCATTGTGCCCCAGAACGCCGGCGGTTTTGGTTCGATTCGGGAGGCGGCCTTGGTATGGGCGGCCAACGAGCTGGAACCGCTGCAGACGCGTATGCGGCGCCTTAATGAGTGGATCGGCGACGACGTGATGCGCTTTCGCCCGTACGAGGCGCCGGCGGTGTAACGATCTGCTCGACGTTGGATGCAGTCGGCCAGCGCGAACGTGGCGTCACCTGACACGATCCCAGTTCGTCGACTTAGCACCCAGGTCCCGCTACGTGAAACAGGATGCCTGTCGTCATCGTGCGACGGCACGAGCTAACGGTTCAAGGGCATTCAGCGTCACTCGACAGATGCCTCGGATAGCTCCGAGGACGACGGTAGCATCGCCGACGCTGATAGCCTCGTCGACCCAAAGCACGAAGCGCTCGTCTGCATTCTTTTGCGATCCGAAGTGAACTCCTCCCATGAGATTCGCGCAAGCCAACACAACGTCCGAGATACAGGCAGTGTTTGCTTCACCAATAAGGCATGGCATGCGCAAGAAACCGCTGAGATTCCGCGTAGCCTTCGGGGAAGTTGGCCAACTGCTTGGGTCAATCCCTTGCATGATCAGATTGGCCTGAGGTCCGGGAGGCGGCCCCGGGTCGGTTAGCGTGGTGAACGTGAGTGGCACGCGATGTGCCCTGTTAACTCGATGAATCAACGGTTCCGCGTCGCAGAGTAGTTGCCTGAGTAATCCCGCCGCGCGAATGAGGTCATAACGGTGGCTGCTTTGGGCTTTATCTTGAACATCCTCCAAAGTTCGGAGGAAGAACTCCTCATCGTGGTTCTTAGAGTGCAGGTGCTTGAGATCTTGAATTGCAGGTTGCGGTAATGGAGCGGCAGCGATCTGGGTTCCGGACATGTCCGCGACATTTCCAACAGCATCCGCTAAGGAAAGAATCTCAACTCCATTCACACGCAGGCGGACATCCTCACCGTCCCAAGTGACAACAAAAATCCCGACGAACAAGCCGTCGAGCCAAATCTGCTGCGACTTCCAGCGGAATACTCCCGCGCGATCGCTCAACTGAATCACGACCCTGCCAAATGGTGTAGCGAAAACCTCAACCAGACCGTCGTTGGATGTGTATCGCCATAAGACCGAAGTCGACGAGACGGGCCAAGGAAGGCTAAGGACAAAAAAGCCGGTTCCTTGCATAGAGCATCACTCCTTTCGGACTCAAGATAAGTCCTGCGTTCGCTTGCGAAGGGGGTGCGCGGCTTTCAAGCCCTACGGCGTGCGTAGCCTCCTGACGCCCTGTTGGTGTGCATATTGCATATCGACGATATGCGCTTGATGAACGCGCTCGCGTCAAGAAAGTAGTTCGGATAGGTTTTGCGGAGCTGTGCAACGCTGCCGCCAGCCACGAGCACCGCGTCGATCGGCTCGCCGTTGGCAGTGCGCTTCTCGGCGTCACCGTAGGCGGCCGTCGCTGCATCTAGTTCATCTGTTGAGAACGATCGGATGTTGAGGGCTCTGCGCCCTGTATCTAGAACAACCAAGTGATATGCCGACTTCTTCTGGTCGCCTTTATGGATCTGGTCGGCTGCGACGCTGAAGCCGCGCAGTCTCACAAGGACATTCAGCGTTCGTTCCGATTCGACTAAGCGTTCGCGCACATCGTCGATTGAGAAGCCATGAAACCTGCTAGGCGGCAGTGCCCGTTCAATGTAGGCGAATGCGGTGCTTGCCAAAAGGAAGAAATCCGCCCATTGAGGGGTGGCACGTCCGGCCTTGATAGCCTGGTTCGCGAAGGCATCGACGGTCTCGACCGCAGTCGCCCAAGCATGTTGGAGGTGCGTCCGGAGTTGTAGTTCTACGTGTAAGCCGTCGTACTGGGGAGCGCGCGCGTTCTTGTATCGGTAGACGAGGTGGACGCTTCGATAGCCGTCGTCTTTCGGTTGGATGACGTAATCGTCGATGCCCCGAAGTTCATGCGCGAAACGAGAGTGGTCGATGTATGCAGCTCGAAGTTTCCGAAGCATCGGCATTGAAGGAACAACCGCCCGTAACCCAGCGATGTCCTGCATTCGATCGAGTTGCATCTTTGGAAACCGGGACAACTTCGTCGTGATCGACGGTAGACGCTTCAGTCGTTGACCGACCGGAGCGTTGCCATGCGCCAAGCCTAGCGCTGCCAGCCTGGTGCGCAGTGTGGCCTGGAACGTATTGAGGGGGTAAGCGTGAGCCGCACGCCAGTTCGTAATGATCGGGAGCGCATCTACGACGCGCTGTCCGACAATCGGGACTTCGCGCAGTACGTCTCCCGCGCGGCGAACTTGCCCGCGACTGTATTCCGGCTTGGCAAAGGCCATGCGGCTTCCTAGTGAACGTGAGAGTTAATCGTAGCTTGGCTCCGGCGCGCGCAGTGGTCCCCCCGCCACGCCTGCGAGCCATATCCCCTCCATTTTCCGCACCCCCGCGGCGCTGCTCCGCCCCAGCCGAAACGGCCGCGCCCGGCGATCGCTAGGCGTGCGCCGCCCTGCGGAATCCTGCAAAGGCGGGGGCGGCCAGGCGGCGTCCTGTGCGCCCTCCCGGTGCTCACCGATCCGCAAATTTTTCGGATGCCCATCGGGACGGGGTTATCGGTTACCTCGATCGCCGAGTTATTGCTATGTCATTGATTGTAAAAGGTCTAAGGGGTAACCCGAAGGGGTAACACTGGGGTTACCTCCGAGGTAACTTGCTCGCAAGTCATTGATTTGAAAGGGAGCGTTTGATTAGGGATGTAACCCTCCCGAAAGGTTACATGGTTACCTTCTCGTTACCCTTTTATTACCTTGAGGAGTGTTCGTTAACTATTTGAAACAAAAAGAAAAAATGTGATGAAATGATCCTGATTACCTTTGTAACCTCTTTCCCTAGGCTGTCCAAAAAATCCGCATTGAACTCATGAGGGAACGCCTCACTCGTCTGCGGAAAGATCCACGCGATCGCCGGCGACGCCACTTGCGCTGGTGTCGATCGAACGAGGAGCAGGTGCAGCGCTGGTCAGCTGGACCAGGCGCCGCGTCGTCAGTAGTACCCAGTGCTGCGGCGCTGCTCGATCTCGACCAGGAGCTGGTCAGCGTACTTCTATGCCCAGGCGGCGAGGTAACGAAGGGCGGTCTCGCGCGTCGCGAAGGTGCGCTGACGGCGGCCGCTTCGCAGACGCCCGTGGACGCCGTTCAACGTCGTAGCCTGGCTGACAGTGGGCGACATAGATGCGAGCGTTTGCCCCTCCCCATCAACCTCAATCTGTCGACTCTCCGGGTACTGACCGTCGCGGCGGGCTGCGTGTCAACGTCTGGCGGCACGCGGTCGGCGGCATGAGAGTTGAGCGGGGTGGCGATGACGCGACTTACGCGTTCGCCCGATCGCAGGCGACCGCTTTCGCGGCGGCGGTGCTAGTGGTCAGATGATCGGAGCGTCCATGCGGTCGATGTTGTGCCGCGTCTCTTCAAGGACCAGCGCGTATGCGCCGATTGCGCCCATTACGGAACTCGGTAGTCCCACGAAGAACATTCGCGCGGTAATCCTCAGCTCATGCCGATTGGATATCGTCACTGCCGCGGTCCAGGAGGCGCCCAAGGTCTCCCTGCGGAGCTCGACACGGATCTCGCGGCCACGGTATACGCAGGGGCCGTTGTTCCAGACTACTCCCTCGCTAGACAGCCCCCCTGCATCAAAATCCCCGCTGTGATAGCGCCGCCGTAATTCCTTGTTCTCGAATGCGCGACGGCTAGCATCCAATAGCTGATTCTGCCACCAGTAGCCAAGGTCGCTCGGAACCTCATCCATCGACGGCACCCCGGATACGGCGGAATCCCAGGCTTTCCAATGCTGTGGGGTGTCGGAAGACTCATTTGCTGCACGTAGCATCGCTGCGTCGATCATTTCGATCACGCCGAGCAGATCTGTGCGCGTCTTCAAGAGATCTCCTTGCAGTTCTCTGCCGGCGGCGATCTCGCCGATAGTGCAAACCCCGGTGCGGCTCGCAGCTCCGGGACGGCGGATCGGAATTTGACATTGCCTCGAGCCAGAGTGCGCGCTCGTGTGTGAGGCAGGGATGACCTCTTGCAGTCGTGGGAGGTTCTGCTGGAGAAGCGGAGCTCAGCCACTCGGTGCGATCGTTCAGTCGGCTTCCGACGTAAGCCAGACTTGGTCGCGGCTACAGCGCCCGGATTAGACTCGGCAGTCGTCCAGGACCAACGCTGCTAACTCTCTTCACCAGGTGTCGCGGATTGCGCAGTCAATCCTAGCTTCTCCGCCACAAGCTCTATGGCATTGTCGGTCATCGAGATGAGAGTTCGCGACGTATCAGCGTCCGATGCCAGCTCAAACGGGAACCTTCCGGCCAAAGCTTGCAGGCGAACCTCGAAGGGGCTCGCAGGGTGTCGGACAAACCAAAGTTCGCGCTCGTCATAGCTCAGGTGACGAACACGCAGTTGCGAGATGGTGAGCCCCGGGTACTGGGCACGAAGGGCATCAGTGAGGAGGTCAATTTCGCGCATAAGCATTTCCGCAGGGCGTGAGGTCACTCGAGAGGACTAATCAGCTTGCCCACGTCTAGAGTTGCCTCCGTTTCGGTGCGGTCGCTTCGCCCCGAGATGAAGCGGACCAGACACGCGAATGGGCAATACGCCCAATAGTCCGGTGGGCACTAGGGTTTGCCCCCCAGCGACTTGACTATGAGCCCCTGCTCGTAGACCGCCTGCGCAAGTTCGGTCATTCGGACAGCGAACTCGCGTCCATTAACGAAGAAGATAGTGAACTTGCCGCCCCCATCCGCCGTTGGCTCTACGACAGACATGTGGACGATGTGGCGGGGGTTTATCCAGTTGTCGCCGAGCTTGATCAATGGGTCGTTCCTTGGGGATTTCTGCACTAGCTCGCGCTGTTTACTGGTGCCTTGAGCGATGTGGTATCTGCGCAGGCGTGAAGCCTTCGTAGCTTCGATCGGCATCCAACGCTTGCATTCGTGCCGATACCTCCTCGAACTCCTCCCGGGTGAGATCGCGAACGATCACCTGAAGCTCGGGCGGACTCATCCTGCCTTCCGCCCTGGACGACCTGAACCGTGGCAGCAGCCTATCCTTGGAGAGTAGAGCGAATCGCTTCTCGTCAGTGACGTAGACGCGTCCGCACTCCCGCAGCATCTCCGCAGTCACATCTCCTATCGTCGCGCGGATAGACATCTGACTCTCAACTCTCCATTGCGAGCGCCACTACAGCGGCGATGCCTGCCACGGCCGTGCACCAATACGCCAACAGCAAGCTCGAGCGATAGCGAGAGCAGTAGCGGGTACCTGCCTCATCTATGTTGCCCATGTACTCTCGCGTCAGCACATAGAGCATCGTGCTGCGCGCGCTCAGAACGGTTCGATCGAGCCAGCAAGTAGGCTGGGCTGCATGCATCCACTGCTCAGGATGCCGCGACTTCAAGCCCCTCAGGAACGTCATATATACGATGGTTTCGATTGCGATAGCGCTAGCAAACAGAATGCAGGCGCTGACAGTTACCGGCTTCATGGAAATTCTCGTGGCAGCTCCATCACGCCCACTGGAGGCGAAACAACATCGGCAAAGCGATTCAGCTTTGCCGATGGCTCCGTTCGACTCGAACCGTGAGGCTTGGCCGTTCTTATGGCCCAGTGCGCTTCATGCGCGTGCTCTGATTTAGTTCGGTCAGGAGAGTGCGACCCTGTGCCAAGTCTGCTCTGACTCTCGTGACCATGCCGTTATGGCCCCGGGGCGAAGCGAATGAGGTCACCGCGGGGTTCCAGACGGTGCCAACCGGACACCGTACGGCGCCGATCCGGTCAGCGCCGATGAGCTCGTTCATGTGGTGACAGTGGCCATTGTTGTCATGCCCGTTAAGTTATTGAGAGCCGCCGCGCGCATCTCTGCTTCATAGGTCGCCCGCGCCCTTGGGGTTGCTATAAGCCGATCAGGCCGCTCACAAGTGGCGCGTTCGGCTTCATGGTGTTGCTGATCTTCACATCCAACGGCGTAGTGTTCTGGCTGCACAACGCCGCGAGAGCTCGCGGCTCATTCTGGAGAGCCTCGTGCAACTCCCCGCGCGAGGACGCCATGAACATCCGTATTTATTCAGCGCCTACGGGCTATGTGCTCGTAGACGGCTATACGTCTGCACCCCAATGCATGCCTGCTGCGCAACTGGTATTTAGCATCTCAAGCGACCGCTTGCCCGTCGCTGTCGAGCAAATGTTGGAGTGCGCAGTCGCGCAGACCGGCCAGCTCGAGCTGCGCGAGACTTGGGCGAATCATCTCTTCGGCGAGCTTCCCGGTTGGGATCGGCACCAACGTCGCCTCCACGAGTTGGTGGGATGAGATCATGAACATGACCCTCATTGAGAAGTTGTGCCTGCGCATCGTCCGAGTTGTGGCACCCGCATTCGCGTCTGTTTCCCGCAGTATGCAATCAGCCAGGTGACCCGCATGGCGCCGAGGAACATCAAGACGTCCAACCCATCGATTGCCATGTTCCGCTTCACTTTGGGTACTGATCAGAGCATTGGCCCCAAGGATTTGCAATCGATCTGGGTCCGGGCATCGCAACTGCCGGACGTCAGTGTTGGGTGCGTCGCCGGCCAAAGACCGGAAGACAAGGCGACCTACTCGCTGTACGCGACTCAGTCGCTCGAGGGGCTCGCCGAAGTGGAGACGCGCCTTCGTCGTTTGTTGGACGAGCGTAATCTCCGCGTCGCACTGTTGTGTGTGCACGCAGGCGTCCGATAGCTAGATCGCCATCGGTTGCCTTTGGGAAACTCCCAGTACATGGTGAGGAGATGTTCACGGAGAGACGGCCTTGGTCAGCATGCGCTTCCTTGCGCGGGCGAGCAGGCGCCGGAGTTTTACGACCTCCTGCGGAACCGTGTATTGAGCTCGCAACGGACTGGCCGCCTTTGATCTGAGCGACGACGAGAATCACGTATTTGCTGCCAGCAAGGTGTGGCTGCACTGGGAGCTAACCTCTCTGCGCAGTCTTTAGCTCAATGGACTACGGGAGGGTGTATGCACCCGATCGTTTATGTGGTCGACGACGACCCTGACGTGCTGAAGGCACTGGCTCGGGCGCTCTGGGCTGCCTGCTATCAAGTGGTGCCGAGCGGTTCGTGTGAGGAGTTCCTGGAGACGTTTCGCGCCGAGTGGCCCGGTTGCCTAGTATTGGACTTGTCACTCCGAGCGCGAAGTGGAGGCGATGTTCCGGGCGAACTTGCCAAGCGCGGCTTTATACCGCCTATCGTCTACATCTCAGGAGCGGCAGACATTGCCAGCGCAGTCGCAGCCATGAAGCGCGGCGCGGTGGATATGCTTACCAAGCCAGTTGATCTCGATGAACTACTGGCGGCTGTCGCGAAGGCGCTCGACCGGGATGCGCGCGCCCGGGAGAAGACGAGGAAACATGACCTCGCGGCAGGGCGACTACACTCGCTGAGCCCCCGGGAGTCGGAAGTTCTAGGCCACGTTCTGGAGGGCCGGTCGAGCCGGTGGATCGCTGAGGCATTCGATGTAACGCTAAGAACCGTAAAAGCGCACCGTGAGCAGTTGCGGGTCAAGCTTGGAGTCAAATCGGTCGCAGAGATGGCGCGCCTCGCGACGGAAGGCGAGTTCTCGGCAATGGCAACTGCGGCCCGCGACGCCCGTTGTGGCCGCCGCCTTGCAGGGAAGCTAGCGCCACGTCCGCTTGTGGCTGGCGGCGGATGTTCCGACGAGTCGCCTCAGGAGGCGTCACGCGTGGCACAATAGCTAAGTTATTGATGCAGATAGAGTTAATGCGGACTGCAAATCCGCGTACGCCGGTTCAATTCCGACCCAGGCCTCCAGAAAGACGAGCCCGACCGAAAGGTCGGGCTTTTTCTTTGGCGTCCCCGCAGGGCATGTCCTGCCAGCGCACCGTCGTCGCGTAAGCTACGCACGCGCTCCGGCCCGGATGGCGGAACAGGTAGACGCAGCGGACTTAAAATCCGCCGGCCTCGCGGCCGTCCCGGTTCGATCCCGGGTCCGGGCACCATCCTGAGCGCATCAGGCTTTTCCGGTGCCGAATCGGACTATTCCCATGGCTCATGGGATCTCCGATTCCTACCATCCTCTTATCGCGAACGGGTCGACCGCTTGCGTACCCGTGCCGCCGGCAACTGTCCGAGCGGTTTCCTGAAGATCGATACGGCGCTCCTGACACGGTGTGCCGAGCATGCGTGGCCGATGCTCACACTCCTTCGTACCCGGCGCCGCCGCGCAGAACTTGAATCGGCTGCGCGTTATCTCGGCCCCATCCGCCGGCAGATCCGCACCACGCCGCTGACATCGCCGCCTGCGCCGTGGCGCGTGTCGGGCGTTTTCGCGGTTCCGCAGCTGGAAGCGGTCGGATTCGATCGCGACAGCGAACTGCTGCTGGTGATCTCACGCGACAGCCTCGGCGTGATCGATTGCGCGAGCGGCGAGACGATCGCGCGCAAGAGCGGCGTGCAGCACGAAACCATACCGCAGCATCTGTTGCAGGCGCGCGGCATCGGACCGCTCGAAGACGTCGAAATAGGCATCGCGGGCCCCAAGGGCGGCGGGTTGCCGCGAGCGACGGCGGATGGCTGGTCGCTGGAACTGGTCACGCTCGAATGGCCGACGCAGGACGTGCTGCTGGTTCCGCCGGCGAGCGCGGTGTTCGTGTGCCACGAGGACGACGACGCGCGATTCACGCGAATCGAGAGTCACCCGGAAATCCATGCATGCGGATTTTCGTTCTCGGGAAACAGCCTGGTCATCGCGACCGGCGACGAGTTGACGATCTACTGCCGCAACTGATGCGAGAGCGCGTCAACCGGGGTTGATACTTTCTCGCTCGTTGCGAATTGCACGTTGGTTACATCGCTAGACTCCAGCCGACTTCGAGGGCCTGCGCGATGTACGACCTGCACTGCCATCTACTTCCCGCCATCGACGACGGTCCGGTCGATATCAAGACCGCGCTCGAAATGGCGCGGATGGCGGTGGCCGATGGGATTACAACGGTTGCCTGCACGCCGCACATCTATCCCGGTGTGTATGAGAACACGGCCCTCGACATTCGCAACGCGATCGACAGTTTTCGTCGCGAGCTCGAAGAACGCGGGATTCCGCTCACGCTGGTGGAAGGGGCCGATGTCCATCTCGCGCCACATCTCGACGCGGGAATTCGCGACGGGCGCATCGCGACACTCGCGGGCTCGCGCTATCTTCTTCTGGAACCGCCGCATCACGTTGCGCCGCCGCGTTTCGAGGAGACGGTGTTCGAACTGATGGCGCAGGGCATCGTCCCCGTGATTACCCATCCGGAACGCTTGAGCTGGGTCGACTCGCATTTCGATGTGTTCGCGCGCATCGCTGCGCGCGGCGCGTGGATGCAGATTACCGCAGGCTCATTGACGGGTCGCTTCGGGTCGCGCCCACGCGCTGCGGCCGAGCGATTCGTGGGCGAAGGCCTATGCATGATCCTCGCCACGGACGCGCATCATCCGCAACGACGTCCCCCGCTGCTGATGGAGGCGCGTGAAGCGGCGGAGAAGCTGGTCGGGCGTGAAGAAGCAACGCACATGGTGCTGACGCGTCCGGCGGGCATCGTCAACGATCTGCCGCCGGAAGCGCTTCCCGCCGCGCCGGCATCGGGCAGTGCGTGTTCATCGCAACATTCCGATGACGTGCCGGCTGGTGGACTCATTTCCAGGATGTTCGGCTGGGCGCGAGTCTAGGAAAGAGTCTTGCGGCTTGCAGCGTCGATGCGCTCGATGCGCAATCGATAATACGCGGCTGCAATGTCAGTTCGGGTGTCGGGTGTCGACTTCGCTTTTGAGTGTGCTGTTTCGAGCAGTCTTGCTGTCCTGCCTTCTCCTGTTGTCCGCATGCGCCGCGCATGGTGCGGCGGAAGATGCGGCCTCGTTTCCTGAAGCCGATCCGGTGACCGAAACGCTGGCACGCAGCGAATATCGCATCGGTCCCAGCGATCTGCTCGCGGTAACGGTGTTCCAGGTCGCGGACCTCAATCGCGAAGTTCGCGTCAACAATGCCGGGCAGGTGTCGCTGCCGCTGATCGGTGGGGTCGACGTCGCCGGCCGCACCGTCGGCGATGCGGAGCAGGAAATCGCGGCGCGCTACCAGGGGCGCTACCTGCAGAACCCGCAGGTGAGCGTCTTCGTGAAGGAGTTCTCCAGCCAGCGCGTGACCGTCAGCGGGGCGGTCAAGAAGCCCGGCATCTATCCGATGAGTTCACGGCTCACGTTGCTCCAGTCGATCGCGCTTGCCGAGGGGTTCAGCGACATTGGAAGCCTGCGCAACGTGCTCGTATTCCGCACCATCGATGGTGAGCGCAAGTACGCGCGGTTCGACGTGGCGGCCATCAATGACGGCGAGGACCCGGACCCGGAGATCTACGGAGACGACCTCATCGTGGTGGATACCTCCGCCGGCAAGGTGACGTTGAAAACGCTCGTCATGCTGGCGCCGTTCGTCGCGGTGTGGAGGTCGTACCAGTGAACGCGATGATTGAACGCCTTGGCTCCGAAGACCGCGACGACGACCAGATCAATCTGCTCGAGTACTGGAACATCCTGCGACGCCGCTGGCGGCTGTTGGCCGCGACCGCGCTCGCGACCGTGTTCCTGGCGCTGGTATTCACGCTGCTCGCCACACCCTCGTATCGAGCCGGCACGACCCTTCAGATCGAACGCGACACCATCAAGGTGGTTGCCTACGAAGGACTGGAGCCGAGCGAGTCGCCGTTGGACAAGGACTTCTACCAGACGCAGTACGAACTTCTGAAAAGCCGATCGCTGGCGCGGCGCGTCATCGAGGATCTCAAACTCGTTGCCGATCCGACGTATGAAAAGTACATCGAAGCAGCGGACAAGGAGTCGGAGATCCGCGCCAACGGCAAGGCCGTATCCGAAAGCCTGCGCCGGCAACTGCGTGAGGAAGCGCTCGTGGAGCCGGTGCTCGAATGTCTGGGCATCGAGCCGATCCGCAACTCGCGCCTGGTACGCGTCAATTTCGAATCGCCCGATCCGATGGTGGCGGCGAAAGTCGCCAACGCCTACGCGACAGGCTTCATCGCAAGCAACCTGGAGCGCCGCTTCCAGGCTTCGTCGTACGCGAAGAAGTACCTGGAGGAACGCCTCGCGCAGTTGAAGGACCGCCTGGAGGATTCCGAACGGAAGGTCGTGGCGTTCTCCGAGCAGGAACAGATCGTATCCGTCAGCGAGGACAAGCCGTCCCTCGACGCACAGAGCCTGGGGGACCTGAACTCCGCGCTCGCCACCGCCGAAGGCACGCGGATGAAGGCGGAGGCACTGTGGCGCGGGGCCAGCGCAAGCGACGGCATGGCGTTGCCGCAGGTGGTCTCCAATCCGCTGATCCAGAAGCTGCGCGAGCAGAAGGCGGGCATGGAGGCGACGTACCAGAACTCGCTGGCGACGTTCAAACCCGACTATCCGAACATGGTGCAGCTGCAGCAGCAGATCGCCGAAGCGAACCGGCAGATTCGCGCGGAAGTGTCGAACATCCGTCAGGCGGTCCGCATCGACTATGAAGCCGCGCTCGCGCAGGAGAATCTGCTCAGATCGCGCATCGGCGCGTTGAAAGGCGATGTGCTGAACCTGCAGGGGCGTTCGATCCAATACAACATCCTCAAGCGCGAAGCGGAGAAGAATCGCCAGCTCTATGACGGCCTGTTGCAGCGTTACAAGGAGATCGGCGTCTCGGGTGGCATCGGCGCGAACAACATTTCCGTGATCGACGTGGCGACGCCGCCGACGAAGGCGAGCTCGCCGCGCAAGCTGCTGAACATCGCGATCGGGCTGGTGCTTGGCGTGCTCCTGGGCGTGCTGGTGGTGTTCGCGGTGCACTACCTCGACAACACCGTCCGCGATCCGAAGGCGCTGGAGGCCGCGGCTGGCCTTGCCGTGCTCGGCGCGATTCCGCGACTGGCCGAAGGCGACACGCCGATGCAGGCGGCCTCGGATCTGCGTTCTGCCTTCTCCGAGTCGTATCGCTCGGTACGAACGGCACTGCAGTTCGCGACCGCGCACGGTTTGCCGGGCACGTTGCTCATCACGTCGGCAGGCCCGTCGGAAGGCAAGAGCACCAGCGCGCTTGAGCTTGCGCAGAACATCGCGCAACTCGGAAAGCGGGTCTTGCTGATCGATGCAGACCTGCGTGGTGCATCGGTGCACAAGGCTACCGGTCTGGCCTTGGCGAAGGGCCTGTCCAGCCTGCTGTCCGGCGCCTGCGATCTGAAAGAAGCGGTGCAGTCGTACCGCAACGGTGCGTTCAGCGTGATCACCTCCGGTCCGCTGCCGCCGAATCCGCCCGAGCTGCTCGGCGGCGACGCGCTGCCGAAGCTGCTGGGCGAGCTGCGGGAGCGCTTCGACGTGGTGGTTCTGGACGGCCCGCCGGTCCTGGGGCTGGCCGATGCGCCGTTGCTCGCCAACCATGCCGAAGCGACGATAGTCGTCGTGGCAGCGCAGGCCACTCGCATCGATGCATTGCAGGCTGCGATCCGGAGACTGCAGTTCGCGCGCGCGCGCGTGATCGGCGCGGTCCTGACGCGCTTCGATATAGGTGGCAGCGACGAGCATTACGGCTACGGCTACGGCCACCATGCACAGACCAGGACGAGATAGAACGAGCGTGCTGACGGCGTCGCCGGGCCGGATCGTTGCCGGCTCGATTGCGGCCGCGTTGTTCGCCCTCTGTGGGTGGTCGCTGCTCCGGGTGGATACGGAGTTCGGGCCGCCGCTCGGACCTGATCGGATTCTCGCGGACGAGGGCGTGAACGGCGATCCGGCGGTGATGGAGGCGCACGCGCGGCAGGCGCTTCAAAGTCGTCCTATCGATGGAGCGGCTTTCCGGGTGCTCGGCATGAGCGCCGCCCAGCGAGGCGAAAGCGTTCCCCGATAGTCATCGGCTCAGCGATCTCCGTCGTCGTCCCGACGCTGCACTCGCTGGTCGATTATCCAATGCGCACCTATGCCGTCATGGCGGTCTGTGCGCTCGTATCGTCTGTCGTGTTGTCGGCGGCGGGGCGCAGTTCGGATCGAGGAGGATAAGTCGTGCTGCCCGTCCCGATCCGCAGGCCGTATGAAGTTGAGCGGCTGCCCCAGACCCGTGTGACAGCATTGCTGTCATTGCTCCTGCGCGCGGCTGACCTGATGGTGCTGGTCGCTGCGGCGTTCCTGGCACACAAGCTACGGTTCGCCACGTTCGACGTGTCGATCGACTTCGAACGGGCGATTGCGCGTGGTCTGCTGTTCGCGCTTCTGATCCTCGGTCCATCGTCGGCTTCTCGAGCGGGACGAGGACCTTCGGCGCCGGATGGGGCGATGTTCACGCGACAGGTACGAGTCGTCCTTTACGCGGCGGAACTATCGCGCGCTTGGAAGCTTGTATGGTGGTCCGAGTTGGAGCTATGTCGGACCGCCCGATAGGGCGTCCTCGAAACGTAGCGACTAGTGGATTTGTTACGGCGCTCCGAATTGTGAAAAGCCAGCTCACGGTCCGCATAAGCCATCCTGGACGATTATCATGAGCACTGGCCGCTAGGCCTGTCTCGTCGTCCCGGTGCAAAAGGGGAGCAGGATGGATTTCAAGGACTGCCGCGTTGTCGTCGTCGGCATGGGGTATGTCGGGCTCCCGCTAGCGGTCGAGTTCGGCCGGCGGTACGACACGCTTGGCTTCGACGTTGACGAGAATCGCGTCCTAAGCCTCGGCAAGGGCGAGGACCTGAACGACGAACTGGCGCGTGCGGACATCCTGGCCGCAAACTTCCTGCGATTCACGTCCTCCCCGTCGCTTCTACATAACGCTAACGTCTTCATCGTCACCGTCCCAACCCCCGTGGACGAACACAAGCGTCCCGACTTCCGCCCCCTGATCGAAGCCAGCCGCACCATCGGCGGGGCGCTGAAGAAGGGCGACACGGTGATCTAC
>Ga0209675_1001244_pt1 | contig 15316 bp, 14 predicted proteins | sample AraplaCol_mLB_r2_2_FD_184280 | JGI IMG/M metagenome (GOLD analysis project Ga0209675, IMG submission 184280) | Arabidopsis root microbial communities from North Carolina, USA - plate scrape MF_Col_mLB_r2 (SPAdes) (version 3) | ecosystem: Host-associated > Plants > Roots > Endosphere | place... | reverse complement strand
AAAGGGCAGCATGCGCGGGGCCAGTGCGGCCACGCCCAACCCGGCCATCACGGCTGCGGCGACAGCCGCAACGCCGCCGCCGACAAAGATTTCCGCCCAGGGCACGCCGGCCTCGTCGAGCAGCCGGCTCGACAGGATGCGCACGCCGCAGGGCTCGGCCATGGTGGCGACGGGCAGGGGCTCGCCGGCGCGATGCTGCCAGCCCGGCGCGGCGAACCAGCCGAACTGTTCCTCGGTGAGAATCTCGCCATCGGTTCGCTCGGCATGCAGACGCACGATCACGGTATCGAGTTCGCGCCGGTCGAAACTCTGCAGCAGATCGCCGGAAGATCCGATCCGGATCTCGATCAGCAGCTGCGGATCCTGCGCGTTCATGCGGGCGATCAGCGCGGGCAGTTCCGGCCCGGCGACATGATCGCTGATACCGATGGTCAGGCGCTGCCGCACATCGGCAAAGCCGGCCAGCGCGCGGTCATGCACTTCCAGAAGTTCGCGGGCATGGTCGAGGAAGGCGGCGCCGCGCGCCGACAGTTCCAGGTGGCGCGGGGTGCGTTCGACCAGCCGGCAGCCAAGTCGGTCTTCCAGGCGCTTCAGCTTCAGGCTGACCGCGCCCTGGGTCGTGCGCATGGCTTCCGCCGCGCGGGTGAAGCTGCCCAGTTCGGCGATGCGGACGAAAGCCTGGACGGCATCGAGATCGAGAGGACGCTCTATCATTTACATTGATAATAGCTGATATCGACATTCATTCCATATGAAAATGATTGGATGCCGCCTAGGGTTCGGATGGATACAGGAAAGGGACCCTCATGCCGCTCGTTCACATCTCCATGCGCGCCGGAAAACCGGCCGCCTATCGCCAGGCGATCTTCGACAGCATCTATGCGGCGATGCGCGAGGCGCTCAACGTGCCCGAGGACGACCAGTTCATGACCATCGCCGAGCATGATGCGGCGAGCTTCCGCTATGGCGCATCCTATCTGGGCATCGCTCGCAGCGACGAGCTCGTCTACATCCAGATCACCGTCTTCAACACCCGCACGACGGAGCAGAAGGCGGCGCTGTTCCGCCAGCTGGCGCAGCGGCTAGGCGAAAATCCCGGCCTGCGGCCGGAGGATGTCTTCGTGAATGTGCTTGAGGCAGCGAAAGAGAACTGGTCGCTCGGCAACGGCGTGGCGCAATTCGCCTGAAAAGCGCTGAGCGGCCGGCCGCCAGGGTCACCTGGCGACGAAGCTCTCCACCAGCGCTGCGCAGACCAGGTTCCAGCCGTCCACCAGCACGAAGAAGATCAGCTTGAACGGCAGCGAGATCATCACGGGCGGCAGCATCATCATGCCCATCGACATGAGAACGGATGCCACCACCATGTCGACCACGATGAAGGGGATGAACAGCAGGAAGCCGATCTCGAAGGCGCGCTTCAGCTCGCTGATCATGAAGGCGGGGATCAGCACGCGCAGCGGGATTGCATCCGGCGTGGCCGGTGGCTGCAGGCGAGCGAAGCCGGAGAACAGGGCGAGGTCCTTCTCGCGCACCTGGCCACGCATGAATTCATGGAACGGCGCCATCGAGCGGTCGAAGGCAGTGCGCTCGTCGATGGTTTCTTCCATCAGCGGCTGGATGCCGTCGTTGTAGGCGCGCTCCATATAGGGCTGCATGATGAAGAAGGTGAGGAACAGCGCCAGGCTGATCATCACCGTATTGGGTGGCGTGCCCTGGGCACCGATGGCGCTGCGCAGGATGGACAGCACCACCACGATGCGGATGAAGCTGGTGATCACCACCAGGATCGACGGTGCCAGTGCCAGCACCGTGGTCATGACCAGCAGCTGGACGACGCGGCCGGTCAGCGAACCACCCTGGCCAAGATCGATCGAGACGGATTGCGACCAGGCCGCCGGCACCATCAGCAGCACGGCGACGAGCCCCATGCCCAGCGACCAGGGCAGGGCGCGTCGGCAATCGGCCAGCAGTGAGGAAAAAGCCTTGCGCATCAGCGGTCGCGGTCCTGATCGCGTCCAGGATCTTTTCCGGGCATCCGCAGGGTCGGCCAGCCGCCGGACTGTTCGCCCGGGGTCTGTTGTCCGGTCCGCGGGTCTGGCCGCTGCGGCGGTTCGGGCTGGCGCGCGGCCGGCTGGTCGCTGCCGAACAGGCGGCCGCCGCGCGGAGGCGCAGGCTGGGCCGGCGCGGCATCGGCTGGAATGTTGCTCTCGATGACAAGGTCGCCATGGTTGCCCAGCAGCAACAGGTGTTCGGTATCGTCGCGGCGCACCAGCACCAGGCGGCGGGTGCCGTCGACGATCGCGCTTTCGATCACGCCGATGCGCTGGTTGGGACGCATCTTGCCAATGCGGCTGCCGCCGCCCGAGAAGAGGCGGGCGCCGTACCAGAACACGCCCAGCAGCACCAGCAGGGTGCCGAAGGCGATCGCGACTTGGGTGATGTTGATGCTGTCCATCTGCGATCCGTGAATTGCGGGCTACTCTGGGTTCGGCCCCCGAGTCGGGTCAAGCCGGAGTCCAGCGCGCTTAGCCGCCCGGCGCCTTGCCTTGCGTGCGGTAGATATAGCTGAGGATTTCCGCCACGGCGGCGAAAGCTTCCAGCGGGATCAGGGCATCGAGATCGAGCTTGGCCAGGATTTCCACCAGGTCGGCGTCCTGGCGCACGGTGATGCCGTGGTCCAGCGCGATTCTGACGATCTGGTCGGCGATATGGCCCTGGCCGGTCGCCACCACGCGCGGGGCTTCTTCCTTCTTGGCGTCATAACGCAGCGCCACCGCCTTAGTTTTTTGCGGTTTCACGGGATTTTTGTCAGGAGGTAAGGCCAAGCTACGATCCGGAAATTAAGTATCTGCGGCATCCTATCACGGCCCCCGGTTAATCGAATCTTTACGGACTCGGAATCACCCTGCAGCGACTGGCAAAGGCTCTTTTTCCCGCCCGCGGAACACCCCCGCCGGCCAAGGTTTTTACGGACATGGATCTCGACAAGGTCGGCCTGCTGAAAGCGATCACCCGCCGTATGGACTGGCTGGGCGAGCGGCAGCGTGTGCTGGCCGAGAATGTCGCCAATGCCGATACCCCGAATTTCCGGCCGCGCGATCTCAAGGCGGTCAGCTTCAATGAACTACTGCGCGGCAGCCAGCTGAGCGGCGGTGCCGCTGCGTCGGGTGGTAGCAGCATCAGCGCCAGCGGCATGACCGCAGGCGGCTCGTCCCAGACGGCGGCGACGCAGCCGGGCCATTTCCGCAGCCTCGCCGGCCGCGGCAGCGACCACTGGAAGATCAACCAGGCGAGCGGCAACTACGAGACCGCGCCGAACGGCAATGCCGTGAACCTGGAACAGCAGATGATGAGCATTACCGAGACGCAGGCCGATCACAGCCTGATGTCCAACCTGTACCGCAAGCAGGTGGGCATGCTGCGCAAGGCGCTTGGCCGTGGCGGCCAGAGTTAAGGAGTAGGCGGCGATGGAACTCAAGAATTCGATGAAGATTTCCGCCTCGGGCATGAAGGCCCAGGGTGAGCGTCTGAAGACCATCGCGGAAAACCTCGCCAACGCGGATTCGCTGGGCAAGGCGCCGGGCGCCGACCCCTATCGCCGCAAGGTGGTGAATTTCAAGTCCGAGCTCGACCGCGCGCTGGGCGCCAACCTGGTAACGCCGCAGAAGCCGAAGCAGGACCGCTCGGATTTCGAACTGAAATACGATCCTGGCCATCCGGCCGCCAATGCCGACGGCTATGTGAAGATGCCGAACGTGAAGGCGGTGATCGAAATGGCCGACATGCGCGAAGCGCAGCGCACTTACGAAGCCAACCTGAATGCGGTCGACTCGGCGAAGCAGATGCTGAACCGGACCATCGACCTGCTGCGGAACTGAGTGGAGGGCTGACGCATGGTTGATCTCAAGATCGGCGCCAACATCGGTTCGATCGGCTCGATGCTGGGCGGCGGCGATGCCAGCAAGGCCAAGGCGGCCGGCGGCTTCGGCGACATGCTGGGCGAGGCCCTGCAGGGTGCGCTGGATGCCCAGAAGACGTCTGAAACCACCTCGGCCAAGGCCGTGGCGGGCAAGGCCGACGTCACCGACGTGGTGACGGCGGTGACCAATGCCGAAGTCGCCCTCGATACCGTGGTGGCGGTGCGCGACCGCGTGATCAGCGCTTACCAGGAAATCATGCGCATGCCGATCTGACCGACGCCGGTCAGAGGGGTTGCATACGGCTGGGCGTTTCGGGCCAATCCGGTATTATCGGCGGCGGAGACCGAATCGATGACCCCCGTCGAAGTTACAGATGTTATGCGCGATGCGATCTGGGTCCTGCTCAAGGTGGCGGGCCCCTCGCTGATCGTCAGCCTGGTGATCGGCCTGGCGATCTCGCTGTTCCAGGCCCTGACCCAGCTGCAGGAGCCGACGCTCACCTTCGTGCCGAAAATCCTGGCGATCTTTGGCACCCTGATCATCACCATGCCTTTCATGATCGGCACCATGATCGCCTTCATGGAGCAGCTGGCGCAGCGCATCGCCGGCCTCGAATAGCGGGGCCCCGGCATGCTGCAGGATATCGTCGCCGGAAATGTCTACATTTTCCTGCTGATCTTCGCCCGGCTGGGCGCGGCGATGATGTCTCTGCCGGGTATCGGCGAGGCTTCCGTGCCGGCGCGCGCGCGCTTGAGCGTTGCCGTGCTCACGGCGGCGCTGGCCGCGCCGGTGCTGGGTCCGTCGCTGCCGCCGCTGCCACCGCATCCGCTGCAGCTGGCTTTCCTGGTCATCACCGAACTGGGCTTCGGCCTGGCGCTCGGCCTGCTGGCACGGCTGGTCATGTTCACCATGCAGGTTGCCGGCACGGTCATTGCCATGCAGGCCGGCCTGTCGGCCGCCACCTTCTTCGATCCGACGCAGGGCTCGCAGAACGTGCTGGTCTCCAGCTGGCTGGTCTTCTTCGGCATCGCCCTGGTCTTTACCACCGACCTGCATCTGGTCGGGCTGCAGGCCGCCTATGACAGCTATACGATGTTCCCGCCGATGCGGGCGCCGGCCTTTGGCGATTTCGCCAATGCCGCCACCCGCATGGTCGACGGCGGTTTCGCGCTCGGGCTCAAGCTCTCGGCGCCCTTCATCGTCTACGGCATCATCTTCAACGTGGCGCTCGGCCTGTTGAACCGCCTGATGCCCAGCCTGCAGATATTCTTCATCATGCAGGCGCCGCAGATCGCTTTTTCCCTGGTCGTGCTCGGCCTGTCGATGGCGGCGATCGGCACATCGTTCACCACACGCTTCGAGGAACAGATGTCGCAGTTCCTCGTGCCGCGTTAAGGAGGGAAGGGCATGTCGGAAGACGCTGACCCAGACTCCAAAACAGAAGACCCAACTGGCAAACGGCTCGACGAAGCTGCCGAGAAAGGCAACGTCGCCAAGTCGCAGGAAATCGGCTACTGGTTCACCTTCCTTGCTGCCGGCATCGTGCTGTGGATGATGACAGACGGCCTGGCGCGCCGTGTCTCCAGCGCCACGCTGGTCTTCTTCGAGCAGCCGCACCTGATCCAGATGGATCCCAGCCATCTCGCCCGGATGGCCTTTGACCTGATGATGGATATCGGCTTCGCACTGTCGCCGGTGCTGGGTATCTTCGTGGTCTTCAGCCTGGTTTCCAGTGTAATCCAGAATCCGCCGCGCTTCACGCCCGAGAAGCTGGCGCCAGATTTCTCCAAGCTGAATCCGATGGCCGGCCTTAAAAGGCTGTTCTCGGTCACCACGGTGGTCGAATTCGGCAAAAACCTGCTCAAGATCACCATCATCGGCGTCATCCTCTTCACCATCCTGATGCCGGAGATGGACGAGCTGGAGACCCTGATCGACCTCGATCTCACGGTGATCATGCCGCTCTGCGGCCGCATCGTGCTCAAGCTGGTCGGTGCGCTGCTCGGCATCATGTTTGTCATCTCGGTCGCCGACTATCTGTATCAGCGCTTCAATTTCCTGAAGCAGCTGCGCATGACTAAGCAGGAAGTGAAGGACGAGTACAAGCAGACGGAAGGCGATCCCCATATCAAGGCCAAGCTGCGCCAGCTGCGCATGCAGCGCGTGCGCGGACGCATGATGGCCGCCGTGCCCGAGGCCAGCGTGGTGGTGACCAACCCGACCCACTATGCCGTCGCGCTAAAATACGACGTGGGGCAGACCGAGGCACCGATGGTGGTGGCCAAGGGCGCCGACCTGATCGCCAAGCGCATCCGCGAGATCGCCACCGAGAACAAGGTGCCGATCGTCGAGAACCCGCCGCTGGCGCGCGCGCTGTTCAAGACCGAGATCGACCAGCCGATCCCGGTCGAGCATTTCCGCGCGGTCGCGGAAGTGATCTCCTTCGTCATGCGGCTGAAGGACGGGCTCGATGCCAAATACGAACCCAAGGTCGAGACCATAGAATGATGGCTGGCGAATAATGGCGCTCTCGTTCTTCTCGCTGATCGACACGCCGCGCCGCCGCGCCGCCTGGCTGCTGGCCGAGGCGAGCCCGTTTGCGCGCGCCATCACCCGCGGGCACGACATCCTGGCGGCCAACACCGCTTACCGCGTGCTGGCGGCCAGACTGGAGCGTGACGGCTCGACCAGCCCGGATGCGCTGCTGGGCGCGGAGATCGGCAATGCCGAGACAGTGTCGCGGCTGCGCACGCTGCTGCCGCTGGGCCGCGCCGTGCAGGAGGATTTTCAGGTCCGCGCCGGCGATGGCGTCCTGTCGCTGCGCATCACGGCCATGCAGGCGCCGGGCCGCCGCAACTGGGTGATCTGGGACATCCAGGAAGTGGCCGACAGCGCCGCGGCGCTGGTCGCCGTGCGGCAGCAGCGCGACGAACTCGCCGCCTTCATCGACAATGCGCCGGTCGGGCTTTATTCCGCCGCGCCGGACGGCCGTTTCCTGTTCGCCAACCGGACGTTCGCGGCCTGGCTCGGCGTCGTGCCCGAACAGCTGGTCGGCAGCGACCTGATCCTCTCCGACGTGCTTTATCACGGCGAAGGCCGCGAGAACGAGACGATGACGCCCGACTGGCTGGGCGGCGAGGCCAAGCTGAAGTCGTTGACCGATGGCAACGATGAAACCGCGCGGCCCGGCGGTTTCCGCCTGGTCAGCGTCAGCCAGACCGGCGTTGCAGATACAGATGGCAATCCGCTGCGCTACAGCGCCGTGGTGCACGACCTGGGACTGGAGCTGCGCCAGCGTGGCACGCTGCGCCCGGTGGAAGCCGAGTTCCGCCGCTTCTTCGACCAGGCGCCGATCGGCATCCTGGTGCTGGATGCCGCCGGCACGATCCGCGAGGGCAACACCGCCTTCGCCATGCTCAGCGGCCGCGAGGACTGGCTCGGCCAGCGGCTGGCCGCGCTGGTGAAGGAAGAGGATGCGCTGGCGCTGACCCGCCATCTGGTGGCGCTGCGGCGCGGCGAGATTTTCGGCAAGCCGCTGGAAGTGCGGCTGGCCGGGCCGCGCGAACGCGTCGTCGAGGTCTTCGCGGCATCCTCTGCCGAGCGCGATGACGGCCAGTCGGCGCAGCTGGTCTATCTGGTCGACACGACCGACCAGCGCAGCTTGCAGACCCAGTTCAACCAGAGTCAGAAGATGCAGGCGGTCGGCCAGCTGGCCGGCGGCATCGCGCATGACTTCAACAACCTGCTCACTGCGATGATCGGCTTCTGCGACCTGCTGCTGCAAAGGCATCAGCCGGGCGACCAGTCGTTTGCCGATGTCATGCAGATCAAGCAGAATGCCAGCCGCGCCGCCAACCTGGTGCGCCAGCTGCTGGCCTTCTCGCGCCAGCAGACTCTCGTGCCCAAGATTCTGGATGTCACGGATGTGCTGGCCGACCTGCGCAACCTGATCGGCCGCCTGATCGGCGAGAACATCACGCTCAACCTGGTGCATGGCCGCGATCTCGGCCTGGTCAAGGTCGACCAGGGCCAGCTTGAACAGGTGATCATCAATCTCGCGGTGAATGCGCGCGACGCCATGGCCGAGGGCGGCGAGCTGCGTGTGCGCACCATGAACCACACGGTGGAGACCGCCACCCAGCTTGGCCCCGAGACCATTCCGCCGGGCGACTATGTGCTGATCGAGGTGAAGGACAGCGGCCACGGCATCGCATCCGAACACATGGCCAAGATTTTCGATCCCTTCTTCACCACCAAGGCAGTGGGCGCGGGCACCGGTCTCGGTCTCTCGACGGTCTATGGCATCATCAAGCAGACCGGCGGCTTCATCCATGTCGAGAGTGCGCCAGGCGAGGGCGCCTGCTTCCGCCTCTACCTGCCGCGTCATCGGGCGAGTGCGGACGAGATCAGCGCCAGCCGCGATGGCGAAGCCAAGGCCGAGGCCCGCGACCTCACCGGGCAGGGGCTGGTGCTGCTGGTGGAGGACGAGGATGCCGTGCGTGCCTTCGCCGCGCGCGCGCTGCGCAACAAGGGCTACACCGTCATTGAGGCCGCCTCGGGCGACCAGGCGTTGGCGCTGCCAGCCGACCAGCTCGAACGCGTCGAGCTGCTGATTTCGGATGTGGTGATGCCCGGGCTGGACGGTCCGACTCTGGCCGCCGAGCTGCGCAGCCGTCGGCCGCAGCTGAAAATCCTGTTTATCTCTGGTTATGCTGAAGACAGTTTGCGCTCGAATATGGCGAAATCGCCCCATGTGAACTTCCTTCCCAAGCCATTTTCGCTCGCCCAGCTGGCCGGAAAGGTGAAGGAAGTGATGGATGCGGGGGCGGGGCCGGGGAATCGCGCCGCCGGCTGAACGCCTGCGAACATCCGGGCGTTCCTCCCAGAACATCAGTAGAATATACCAGCAAAATCAGGCACCTACAGGGTGCCCTATTTTTTGCTGGACAAGGGCAACGATATGAGAACATATGGGGTCAGAAGGGCGTATAATTGCAATTGACCCAACCCCATGAAAGGATGCGGCCCAATGTCGTCCCCCTCACTTCGCGTCGTGGAAAAAGAAAACATGGATAAGGGTAAGGCCCTGGAAGCAGCGCTCTCGCAGATCGAGCGCAATTTCGGCAAGGGCTCGGTGATGAAGCTCGGCCAGCGCCAGAGCATGGAGATCGAGGCGATCTCCACCGGCTCGCTCGGCCTGGATATCGCGCTCGGCATCGGCGGCCTGCCGAAGGGCCGCATCGTCGAGGTCTATGGTCCGGAAAGCTCGGGCAAGACCACCATCGCGCTCCATGTCGTGGCCGAGGCCCAGAAGAAGGGCGGCACCTGCGCCTTCGTCGACGCGGAACATGCGCTCGACCCGTCCTATGCCCGCAAGCTCGGCGTGAATATCGAGGAGCTGCTGATCTCGCAGCCCGATACCGGTGAGCAGGCGCTGGAAATCGCCGACACCCTGGTCCGCTCGGGCGCCATCGACGTGCTGGTCATCGACTCGGTTGCAGCCCTGGTGCCGCAGGCCGAACTCGAAGGCGAGATGGGCGACACCCATGTCGGCCTGCAGGCCCGCCTGATGAGCCAGGCGCTGCGCAAGCTGACTGCATCGATCTCCAAGTCGAATTGCATGGTCATCTTCATCAACCAGATCCGCATGAAGATCGGCGTGATGTTCGGCAGCCCGGAAACCACCACCGGCGGCAATGCGCTGAAGTTCTATGCCTCCGTCCGCCTCGACATCCGCCGCATCGGCGCGATCAAGGTGCGCGACGAGGTGGTCGGCAACCAGACCCGCGTGAAGGTGGTGAAGAACAAGGTTTCGCCGCCGTTCAAGGTGGTCGACTTCGACATCATGTATGGCGAGGGCGTGTCCAAGACCGGCGAGCTGATCGACCTGGGCGTGAAGGCCAATGTGGTCGAGAAGTCGGGCTCCTGGCTCTCCTTCGACAGCCAGCGCATCGGTCAGGGCCGCGAGGCCGCGAAAACCTTCCTCAAGGAAAACCCTGAGGTGGCGCAACGCATTGAAGCTGCGATCAAGGCCAATACCGGCCTGGTGGCGGCCGCCATCGACGCCGGCCCGGAAGCCGGCGAAGGCGGCGACGAGTAAAGTTTTCCCCCAACTCAAACGCCGGCAAACCACGGCGCCAGAGTTATTCTCCTCCAGGGAAAAGCCCCGGCAGCGGACCTCGCTGCCGGGGTTTCTTTTTGCCCGCCGCACCCTATCTGTTCTTAAGCCGCCGCCCGGGAACCCCGGGCGCCCGGGTCGCTGCCTGCAAAGGCGGCACATCCGGACCGGAATGGCCGTCCGGGCAAGGACTTAAGCCCGGAGCCCGTTGGCTAGACAGGGGCGGGAGGGGACGGTAAGACAGTCCCCTTGCCGGGTTCCGCCCGGCTCATGACAATCTGACCAGCAAACGACAAGGCGACCGGACAGCCGGGCGCCGCCGACCAGGGGTATGAAGTCCATGTCCTCCGCCAGCGATGTCCGCCAGGCCTTCCTCGACTACTTCGGCCGCAATGGCCACAGCGTGGTCGATTCCTCGCCGCTGGTGCCGCGCAACGACCCCACGCTGATGTTCACCAACGCCGGCATGGTGCAGTTCAAGAATGTCTTCACCGGCCAGGAAAAGCGCCCCTATACCCGCGCCGCCACCTCGCAGAAATGCGTGCGCGCCGGCGGCAAGCACAACGACCTGGATAACGTCGGCTACACCGCCCGCCATCACACCTTCTTCGAGATGCTGGGCAACTTCTCGTTTGGCGATTACTTCAAGGAAGAGGCGATCCCGCTCGCCTGGAACCTGATCACCGGCGAATACGGCCTGCCGAAGGACAAGCTCTGGGTCACCGTCTATCACGATGACGACCAGGCCTTCGACATCTGGAAGAAGATCGGCGTGCCCGAGAGCCGCATCGTGCGCATCGCCACGTCCGACAATTTCTGGGCCATGGGCGATACCGGCCCCTGTGGTCCCTGCTCGGAAATTTTCTACGACCACGGCGACAAGATCTTCGGCGGCCCGCCGGGCAGCCCGGATGCCGATGGCGACCGCTATATCGAGATCTGGAATCTCGTCTTCATGCAGTTCGAGCAGGTGACGAAGGAGCAGCGCATCTCGCTGCCCAAGCCGTCCATCGATACCGGCATGGGCCTGGAGCGCATCACCGCCGTGCTGCAGGGCAAGCACGACAATTACGACATCGACCTGATGCGCGCGCTGATCGAAGCCTCGGCCGATGCCTCGAACACCGATCCGGATGGCGACCACAAGGTCAGCCATCGCGTGGTGGCCGACCATCTGCGCTCGTCCTGCTTCCTGATCGCCGATGGCGTGCTGCCGTCGAACGAGGGCCGCGGTTATGTGCTGCGTCGCATCATGCGTCGCGCCATGCGTCATGCGCAGCTGATGGGCTGCAAGGACCCGCTGATGTATCGCCTGGTGCCGGCGCTGGTCGGCGAGATGGGCCGCGCCTATCCTGAACTCGGCCGCGCCGAGGCGCTGATCGCCGAGACGCTCAAGCTGGAAGAGACCCGCTTCAAGCAGACGCTGGATCGCGGCCTCAAGCTGCTCGACGAAGCCACGGCGAACATGTCGAAGGGCGACATGCTGCCGGGCGAGACCGCTTTCAAGCTCTACGACACCTATGGCTTCCCGCTCGACCTGACGCAGGATGCGCTGCGTCCGCGCGGCATCAACGTCAATCTCGACGGCTTCCAGACCGCCATGGCCGCGCAGAAGGCCGAGGCTCGCAAGGCCTGGGCCGGTTCGGGCGAGGCCGCGACCGAGAAGGTCTGGTTCGAGATCAAGGAAGACAAGGGCGCCACCGAATTCCTCGGCTATGACACGCAGGTCGCCGAAGGCCGCATCGACGCCATCGTCGTCGGCGGCCAGCCGGTGACCGAGGCCAAGACCGGCACCGAGGTTGCCGTCGTGCTGAACCAGACACCGTTCTATGGTGAGTCCGGCGGCCAGATGGGCGACAGCGGCGTGATCACCACGGCCGGCGGCGCCAAGGTCGAGATTGCCGATACCCAGAAGAAGCTCGGCGCGCTGCATGCCCATCTCGGCAAGGTGGTCGAAGGCACGCTTACTGTCGGCGACATGGCGATCCTCACCGTGGATGCGACGCGCCGTTCGGCGATTGCCTCCAACCATTCCGCCACACATCTGCTGCATGCGGCCCTGCGCCGCAAGCTGGGTGATCACGTGACGCAGAAGGGCTCTCTGGTCTCGCCGGATCGCTTCCGTTTCGACATCAGCCACCCCAAGCCGATCAGCGCCGATGAGGCCTCCGCCGTCGAGGCCGAGGTCAACGCGATGATCCGCCAGAACGACGCCGTCACCACGCGTCTGATGACGCCGGACGAAGCAATCGCCGCCGGCGCCATGGCGCTGTTCGGCGAGAAATATGGCGATGAAGTGCGCGTGCTCTCGATGGGCAAGCTGGAGGACGGCAAGGATTACTCCACCGAACTCTGCGGCGGCACCCATGTGAAGCGCACCGGCGACATCGCCCTGTTCAAGATCATCAATGAAGGCGCGGTTGCCGCCGGCGTGCGCCGCATCGAGGCGCTGACCGGCGAGGCCGCTCGGCATTACTTCGCCGAGCAGGAAGACACGCTCCGCGCCGCCGCCGATGCGCTGAAGGCGCAGCCCAAGGAAGTGCCGCAGCGTATCGCCGCGCTGATCGAGGAACGCCGCAAACTGGAACGTGAGTTGTCGGAGCTGCGCAAGCAGCTGGCGACGGGCGGCGGTTCGGGCGGGCCGCAGGTGAAGGATGTGAACGGCGTGAAATTCGCCGCGCGCAGCCTCGACGGCGTGCCGGCGAAGGACCTGCGCGGCATGGTCGATGCCATCAAGAAGGAAATCGGCTCCGGCGTCGTCGCGCTGACCTCGGTCGCCGATGGCAAGGTCTCGGTGGTGGTCGGCGTGTCGAACGACCTGACCGCCAAGATCAATGCCGCTGAACTGGTGAAGATCGCCACGCCGCTGATCGGCGGTCAGGGCGGCGGTGGCCGGCCCGACTTCGCCCAGGGCGGCGGCGCCGATCCGGCCGGCGCCGAGAAGGCGCTGGACGCCATTGCTGCCGAGATCGGCAAGGCTGCTTGAGTAGACCGGCAACGGCGATGTCGGGAACCGACTGGCGTCGTCGCTGCTTCAACCTGCTGGCCGATGACCTGCGTGATCGCGGCATCGGCCACCGGCTGATCTCGACGCTCATCCTGACCAGCATCGCCGCCTGCGCGGTGGCGATCATCCTGGCAACCGTGCCCGGCCTCGACCATACGCTGACCTGGTGGCTCGACCGGCTGCGCGAAGCCACCGATATCTTCTTCACGATCGAGTATGTGCTGCGCATCTGGATCGCGCCCGACTATGCCCATAGCGGCCGCGTCAGCGCCGGGCGGATGCGTCGACGCTATGTCACGTCCTTCCCCGGCATCGTCGACCTGATCGTCATCCTGCCGTTCTGGGCCGGTTTCGTCGTGCCGTTCCCGCATGACCTGTTCCTGGCGCTGGAAATGCTCACCCTGTTCAAGCTGGCGCGCTATCTGCCCGGCCTGAAGCTGGTGGCTGCGGTGCTGCGCCGTGAACTCTCGGCGCTGGGTGCCGCCTTGCTCACCATCGGCGTGCTGCTGGTGGTCGCCTCCTGCTTCATGTACGTGCTTGAACGCGAGGCACAGCCCGAGGTCTTCGGCTCGATCCCGCAGGCGCTGTGGTGGGGCATCGTCACCGTCGGCTCGGTCGGCTATGGCGACATGATCCCGGTCACGCCGCTGGGCAAGCTGTTCAATGGCTTCGTCATCATTCTTGGCGTCGCCACCTTCGCCATTCCCGCTGGTCTGCTGGCATCAGGTTTCGCCGAGGAATTCCGCCGCCGCGAATTCATGGCCACCTGGCGTGCGGTGGCGTCGCTGCCGCTGTTCGCCGCGCTGGATGCCAGCGCGATTGCCGAGATCGCCAGCCTGCTGCAGCCGCGTATCGTGCCGGCCGGCGCGGTGGTCGTGCGCAGCGGCGATCGCGCCGAAAGCATGTTCTTCATCATGGCGGGCGAGGTTGAGGTCGAGATCGCGCCCGAGCCGGTGGTGCTCGTAGGCGGGCAGTATTTCGGTGAGATCGCGCTGCTCAATCGCACCAATCGCACCGCCACGGTCAGCGCCGTCACCAACTGCCGCCTGCTGGCGCTTGAGGTTTCGGATTTCCAGCGCCTGTTGCAGGTTCATCCGACGATCCGCGAGCATATCTCCACGGTCGCCAGCGAACGCATGGAGCAAAGAAAAACGGCGGAGGGGACTGACCCCTCCGCCGTCTGATCGGTCGGCAGATACTGGCGGCTTAGGCCGCCAGCGCCTTCTTCAGGTTCTCGTCGATCTTGTCGAGGAACTTCTGGGTGGTCAGCCAGGGCTGGTCCTTCGAGACCAGCATGGCCAGATCCTTGGTCATCGCGCCGGACTCGACGGTAGCCACGCAAACCTTCTCCAGCGTATGCGCGAACTTGTCCAGGTCGGCATTGCCATCCAGCTTGGCGCGATGCATCAGGCCGCGCGTCCAGGCGAAGATCGAGGCGATCGGGTTGGTCGAGGTTTCGCGACCGGCCTGATGCTCACGATAGTGACGCGTCACGGTGCCGTGGGCGGCTTCGGCTTCGACAACCTTGCCATCCGGGGTCATCAGCACCGAGGTCATCAGACCCAGCGAGCCGTAACCCTGCGCCACCGTATCCGACTGCACGTCGCCGTCGTAGTTCTTGCAGGCCCAGACGAACTTGCCCGACCACTTGAGCGCCGAGGCGACCATGTCGTCGATCAGGCGATGTTCGTAGGTGATGCCGGCCTTCTTGAACTCGCCGGCGAACTCCTTGTCGAAGGTCTCCTGGAAGATGTCCTTGAAGCGGCCGTCATAGGCCTTGAGGATCGTGTTCTTGGTCGACAGATACAGCGGCCAGCCGCGGACCAGCGAGTAGTTCATGCTGGCGCGGGCGAAGTCGCGGATCGAGTCATCCAGGTTGTACATGGCCATGGCCACGCCGGCGCCGGGCGACGAGAAGACGTCGCGTTCGATCACGGTGCCGTCCTCGCCGACGAACTTGATCGTCAGCTTGCCCTTGCCCGGGAATTTGAAGTCGGTGGCGCGATACTGGTCGCCGAAGGCATGGCGGCCGACCACAATCGGATCGTTCCAGTGCGGCACCAGGCGCGGCACGTTCTTGCAGATGATCGGCTCGCGGAAGATCGTGCCGCCGAGGATGTTGCGGATGGTGCCATTGGGCGACTTCCACATTTCCTTCAGCTTGAACTCGGTCACCCGCTGTTCGTCCGGCGTGATGGTGGCGCACTTCACGCCAACGCCGTGCTTCAGGATCGCATGGGCGGAATCGACGGTGACCTGGTCATTGGTCTG
>Ga0209675_1001235_pt1 | contig 15384 bp, 20 predicted proteins | sample AraplaCol_mLB_r2_2_FD_184280 | JGI IMG/M metagenome (GOLD analysis project Ga0209675, IMG submission 184280) | Arabidopsis root microbial communities from North Carolina, USA - plate scrape MF_Col_mLB_r2 (SPAdes) (version 3) | ecosystem: Host-associated > Plants > Roots > Endosphere | place... | reverse complement strand
AAGTGGACCGTGTCGGATAGTGAGGACACCGGACACCGCGATACCAAGCCGATTGGCGGTCTGTTTGTGAAAATAGACCGTAGTGCGGACAATTCCGAAGCCGGACACCGGACAGGTGCTCTGTGGAGTTTCCGCGTATGCCCGACACCCTTACAGCCAGCGTGGCTGGGTGCGGATCACGAAGCCCGACACAGTGCGGCGGGGATGATCTGACTTTGGGGTGGGGAGCTGCTTTGCGTGCCGAGAGACGGTGATCGCAGGCTTTTGACATATTTCGACCCGGGCGGCGCTACCGGGACCAGAACGGCGCAACAGGTAATTACCCATCACGGCATCGGCCGCGGGCGTGTGGACGCAATCTTCACGGACGCAGGCTGGCATCAGCAGATGCACCTGATAGGGTGGCCGCGCAGCGGCGCGCACGGCGAGAGGCCTGCGTTTCCCGTAAGCGGACAGTCACGACGCATTGCTTCCATGCTCAGGGCTGATCGGTTTGGCATCGCTAAAGGACCGGGAGAGTAGTGGCACGACCGGCTGGGTGGGCCGGAAAGCTGGGGGTGGTACCCCAGCACACCGAATGGGACAGGTCCGAATCGGGGTCGGTGCTGTCCTGAAATGGGCTGTGCGCGAGATGCACGGCTCCGCGGCTGCGTGCGCGCAGCAATATGGCGACACAGACATGAGCAAGACGATCAACCTGCGCCCGATCCTGGAGCAGTACAACCTCCCCGAGCGGTTCAAGGCGGAATTTGCGGTCCTGGCGGCCGAGCACCTTCATCTCCCGCACAGCGGCACCCGCGTGAGCGGTCGATCGCTATCGCAGATGTCTCAGCGGCAGCGGGCGCAGGCATTGCTGGCGATGATGGTGGCGTTGAGGCGGGTGGGCGGCATGGCTGTGACGTCGCCCTATGCCATTCGGCAGAAGCACATCCGTTGGCTAGTCTGCCACTGGGTGGAGGAGCGAAGGCTAAATGTGGGGACGGTGGAACTGCGGCTCACGCACCTACGTGCCTTCATGTCATGGATGGGCAAGGCAAACATGGTTGGGCGAATCGAGGACTATGTAGAGCGGCCGGCGGGCTACGTCCGCAGCTACGTTGCCAAGGAAGACCGCTCTTGGGACGGCAATGGCATCGACGCCGCCGAACTGATTGCGGAGATCGCCAAGACGGATCCATACGTTGCGCTCCAACTGAAGCTCGAAGCCGGATTCGGACTGCGCGCCAAGGAAAGTTGGCGCCTGCGAGCGGCGATGGATGTTCTGCCGTCCGGCATGCTTCACGTGCATGATGGGACAAAAGGGGGCCGGCCGCGGCGAGTGCCTATCGAGTTTGACTGGCAATACGAATTACTTGGCCAAGCTGCTCGCCTTGCAGAGTCGGCGAATCCAGGTCGCGGCACACTGATTCCGGCGACGTACACCCAAAATCAATGGCGCCGCCGGTTCTATACCGTACTGGAGAAGCACGGTGTCACGAAAGACGGTGTTGGTGTGACGGCTCACGGCTTGCGGCACCAATTTCTCCAGCAGATGTACCATCGCCACTGTGGAGAACCGGCAGCTGTCAAAGGTGGAGGGAAGGTGAAAGATGCAGCCGCGCACCGCGAGGCGATGCGAAAAGTTGTCGAGGCGGCCGGGCATAGTCGCGCTACCAAGGCCAATGCATACTTGTCCACCTATTCAACCCAGTGCGCCCAGGGCAGCCCTGAGCCCACAGTGGCTGACATCGAGGCCGCGATTGCGCAGAAGGGTGGTAACAAAGCTGCGGCCGCGAAGGCGCTAGGCATTTCGCGCGCGAAGCTGTACCGAGTGTTGGAAAAGCGCACGACATAGTGACCGATCTTGTGGGGAGGGCGACATTGCGAGCATGCTCCACCTATTTCCCCGGTAACACGACAAATTGATGGCGTGTTTCTCAGTTCGCGGACACCTGAGTTTCCTAATGTATGTAGACAAGATATACACCGACGTAGCGATGCACGCTGTTCTTGCCAACGGCGTCGCATCTAATGCGACGGCCGAATGGCCCTGGCTGCCCATGTCCCGGCCAGGGGGGCCAGCAGCTCGCCGGCGTGGACTTCGTACCATGTGGGGCAGCATCCTCCTCTACCCTTTCGATGAAAGGGATGTCTCCGAAGTGAGCATCGAGGGCCGTATTTCGGACAACCCCTTCTTCGACCTTGGTCAGATTTGGGCGAATGGTGTCGCGGTAGGCACCCATCTGAGCGACCTGGTCTCCATGCACTTCGGCCGGATGGCCAGGCGAACGCTCACCCGCGGGGGATGGGATCTCGAGGATGTCGATACGGAAGATGGCACCATCTTCCGTGTTTCGGCTGCGCTGCCGCCGGCCCGGGGCGAACGGTTGGGAGAGGCCTTGGGTGTTGCGTTGCTGCAGGCCAACGTCGCCCATCTGAGTCTGGCATGTCAGGCGACAGCGTACCTCGAAGGGCTGAAAGAATTTTCGGAGCTGCCCATCCGGCCAATACCCGATCAGGCTGGTTCGAACTGAGAAACGTCGCCGCTTTGCTCGGCGTAGTACTCCGTGCGTCCCTAAATATCTGGGCACCTCCAATCCCGCGGAGAAATCCCCTTATGACGGCATCTGACTCGCCTTCCGAGCCCGAGGCCATCGTTGCTGCACGCATACATCAGCGCGCTGGGCATTCCGGACGTGCGAAATCACGCGCCGAAAGATGCACCGGGCGAATCTGGACGGCGCAACGCGATCTGCGCCGCTTCGACCTTGCTCGAATTGAGTGCAATTTTGCGTTTAGCTATTCCGGCGGAACGTGAAGCCACACGCGGGGCGGCTTTTGATAGCGGGTGCGTTTCTTAGACTTTCCGGTGCTCACGTGCAGGCCCGGATACTCGGCCTTCGCATGGGCCGTGGCCGAAGCCATATCATCGAAAGCGTGGGGCTCACCCGTAGACGCGTCGTCATACAACGGCGTGAGAAACCACCGCCCATTGAGATTTGAGATGACTAGCCGTGCAACCTTTGCCATGGCTCAAGTGATTTTCTGAAAGTGGACACGAGACAGCATACCGCCCATTCTAGGTATGCCCGCCGGTTATTCAGGCTTTCACAAGTCTCTATGCTGTAACTTATACCGCTAGTCAGCGGTGAGGCTTGCTGGCGTTCATGGTTGAGCAGATAGTGTGTTTGGACACTTTTTCGGCTTGTCGGTCACGACCCAAAAGTCAACCTTCAGGGCTGCCACTGATCCGGTACCCCGTCGATAGCCTTGCCGATGAACTCGTGAAGGTCCAGGAGAGGCCAATCCTTGTCGGCGAGGGCTTCTTCGGCGATCTCGGCGCAGAGCGCTGGAACGGGTTCGAATTGAACCATGGGTGCGCCGTCGATGTGGATGATCTTGGCGCGCTCGAGGAGCTTCTGATACCGCGCTGCCTGGGAGAGAACCCCCTCCGGCGGATCCACGTTCTCCTCGCCAGGCTGCGCAAGCGCCGCCGCCATGGCCGCGAACTTGGGGCCCATGGTCTCCCAATCCGAGGTGGTGGCGGCGAGCAGGTTCAGAAAATATGGGATATCGGAACTCGTCAGCACACGCCGTGCCGTCATGGAAATCGCTTCTTGATCGGCGCGCCGGTATTCAACGCGGCTGTTCCAGAGGGCGGTAAGGGTTGCAAATGCCGTGTCGCCACCCGTGGAAGCCTTGCGGACCGGCGGTGTCGACATGCCGCATTCTCCACAAACAATGACCGCCTGAATTCGACCCGCAATATATAACGGGGCGCCGTCGCAGTGGGCGCATGGGAGAAGGCCGCTGGGCATGGGAATCAGTCCGGGTCAGGAAGTGCCGGCATTATGCCTGCCCGAAAACTGCGCCCGGCGGGACGGGACCACGGCGCGTGCGAATAGCGGCCCCGCTTCAGTGTCGCGGTGTCCAAGTAGCTGCGGAAGCGGTGAGCAAGCCTGTCGGACGGCAAGTTCGAGGGCTGCAGGATCTCGGCGAAGTCTCGATACGCGGATGGCGTCAGGAAGTGGCGACCGAGTCGGATTCGGAGAAGTGAGCGGGGAAGTTTGGCCGGGAAATTTAAAGAACGGACCGCTATCAAACGCCGGTCAAGATGACCTCTTACTGCGCATTCGAAGCGTGTCGTCAATGGTCGCCTTGGGACGATAGTCAGAGTGCCCTCGACAACTCCCAGCTTCGATGAGAAAACGTGGGTGGACTCCTGCCGATCAGGTATTCGCCGCTGCTTTAGACAGATTTGTCCTCCAGGCCGTCTGTGCCACGCGATGCGGGCTGTTGTTGGATAGCCTGCCGCTTTCGGTTGATGTGGTAAGGCGTCAGCACTGCATGAGCCACCATGTCAATCGCTGGGCGTGTATCGCCGTTCTTGTCGGTCCATACCTTCGGCGTAAGCGTGCCAGACAGGGCAACTGAATCGCCGTCATCCAGCGCGAGCAGTGCGAATCGCGCTTCGTCGCTAAATGCAATGACGTTGACGAAAATCGATTCGCCGTCGCCACCGGGGGCCAACACCTTGGTTGTGACATAGGCCTTGCCGCCTTGGCCTTCGCGCTCTACGGACTTTCCATAAACCTTGCCACCAATCAGGCCATCAATCATTTTTTCACCTCGTTATCCCGGGCGACTACCGCCCAGGCTTCCATTGAACCTAGTCCGCCACTACCGGTGTGGGGGATAGTTGTCGATCATCACGCCCGCACCGGGAGGCGTGTGCATTCCGCGGCAGCCTACCATTCTCAAACGGCAAGGTCATCTATCCCAGGTGAAAATCAGGCGTAGGCCATCGCACGTGCTGTGTTGGCTAATGCGTACGTCTAACCGAGACGCGCGCGCTCTACGAAGCGTGAATCCATGCAGATCATCCGAGCCTCACGTCCAGTTGGCGGCTGGCTAACGTAGCGCCAGGATGCCCTTAACCATCCGCTGGTCGAGGAAATGGGCGCCGGCACAGCCAAAGAAGAACATGACCTTCGTGAAGAACGGCGGTCCCGTTCCAACCAGCGTCAAGTGTCGAATCAGATCCTGTAACGCACGGCAGGCTTCTCCGCGAGTCGTCTTTGCCAGGTTGGCCGTGACGTCTTCCACGGCCGGCAGGCAAGCCCAAAAGACGCGAGCGGTCCTGCGGTTCCGGGTGTTGCCCCCGGATGCCATCACTGCTGCGAGGCGCCACCAGAGCGGCACGTCTGCGCGCGCACAAGTCCAGTAGTTCAAAGCGGTTCAGGGCGTGGAAGAGTTCGACAAAGCCAGACTGCTTGGCAGCCTTCAAGACCGAACCGTCCGACATGGATCCGCACCGGTGTCTCGTCGGCATGCGATACGCGCTACGAAAAACCCACAATCCAGCACCATTACCCAGTTTCCCTGATTTTTCAGCGCAAGCGTGCCCGCAGCTGTAACCCTCAAAACTCCACCATCGAAAAATCCTCCTTCCCCACATCGCACTCCGGGCACCGCCAATCAGCAGGAATATCTTCCCAGCGCGTGCCCGGTGCGATGCCATCTTCAGGCCAGCCAGCTGCTTCGTCATAGACCCAGCCACAGATGATGCAGATCCATTGCTTGAACTCGCTGCTGGCGGTTTCCGCTGGGATGGGTGTAGCGCCGGCAGCAGTGACAGTCTTGGTCGCTGTGGCTGCCGGCTCTTCCAGAGTGAAAACCACTGGAAATGAAGGCGTCTGGCTGCTGTCCAGGCAGGCCTGCAGTTGCGTGAGCAGGACTCCTGCTTCTTCGGTTGTCAGGTCGACCCAATACGGATCGCCAGCGTTGTCGTTCAATCGCTGCGGGGAAAACTGGATTTCTACTGCGGTGCCTTTTTTATACATGCGACAGAAACGATGGAATGGGGTGTCTGCCGGCCGCTGCCGTAGGCAGCGCCAACACAGGAGGCGAAAACGAGGATGCGCGTGCTAGCTTAGGCGTGCATCTTCAGTACGATAGCGGCGAGCAAGCCAAGCACGGCGACCAGGCTCAGAGTTTGAATTAGGGTCGGCGGCTTGCGGCTGCGGGGAGCGTAGGAAGACAACTTGGAAGGCATGCGGATGTCAAAAATTCGGTGGTGAAGGCCAATGCGCGCCACATTTCTGCGCTGGCGTGCGTGGAAATGGATCAGACGGGATCAGACGCCTGTGGATGCCGCGCGGCGCCAAGCGGTCGCTGCAGCGCCAGGCGCGCGTTGATTTCCTTCCGATAGCGGTTGAGTTCTTGCGCGCTGGCGAAGGTGCGGCCGAGCAGCAGTGACAGGTTGTGCAGGATGCGCTCTACCACCTTCATCTCCCACGGGTCATCGAAGCAGATCTGTTCGTCGAGCCAGCGGTCGAGCCAGTCCGGGTCGGGCAGGCGGGCCTGGATCGTGTCGTTGGGGAACACCGACTTGGCGACGTGCAGCGTGGTTGGATGCAGCGGCCGCTCGCTGCCGCGGCGCGAAGCCATCAGCACGCCGATCTTGGCGAAGGCCGTGCGTGCGAGGTCCCCACTTTGGACAAGGGCTCGCTTCATGTACCTCAGATAGGCGCCGCCGTGGCGGGCCTCGTCGCGCGAGATGGTGTCGTAGATGTGCTTGATGACCGGTTCGCTATGCCATTCAGCAGCGCGGCGATACCAGTGGTTCAGGCGGATCTCTCCGCAGAAATGCAGCATTAGCGTTTCCAGGGGCGGCGCTGGGTCGAAAGTGAAGCGCACCGCGTCCAGTTCGCGTTCGGTCGGTACCAATTCTGGCTTGAAGCGGCGAAGGTATTCCATCAGCACCAGCGCGTGCTTCTGCTCTTCGAAGAACCACACGCTCATGAAGGCGGAGAAGTCGCTGTCGTGCTGGTTGTCGCGTAGGAACATCTCAGTTGCGGGCAGCGCCGACCATTCGGTGATGGCGTTCATCTTGATGGTGACGGCCTGCTCATCGCTCAGTTGCGTGGCATCGAAGGCATCCCAGGGGATGTCCTTCTCCATGTCCCAGCGGACGGATTCCAATGACTTGTAAAGCTCGGGATAAAGCATGCGGGGCGAGATGATCGTCTTAAGTGGTTTGTGTCAATCAGGCGAGCCTGAGCGGGCCGGCGAGCCACAGCGCGAAGTCGCTGACGACCTGCTGGTTCAGCGTGTGGCCGATGGGATAGCGGTGACTCTGGTTTGGCACGCCCAGCGCAGTCAGCCACTGCGTGGCGCGCTGGGCCCACGTCACCGGCAGCTTGTCGTCGAACTCGCCGTGGGCGATCAGCGCCGACAATTTAGACAGCGCCTCGCGGGGCGCGAGATGCGGTTCAATCTCGGGTAGGATGCGGCCGCTCAGCACGGCGAAGCCCGCCACTTCTTGCGGCGCGGTTAGCGCCACACTGGCGCTGAGGATGCCGCCCTGGCTGAAGCCAGCGATCACTGTGGGCACGCGATGCGCTGCAGCCTTGGCATCCTGCGCATCGAAGCTGCGCACCAGCGTAATAAGTTGCTGGCGGCTGCGCTCGGCCTGCGTCTCATTGATGGTCGGTGCACCGCCTTGGAAGCTGACTTCGAAGAAGCCATGCTGCCGCGGGCCGAAGGCCAGCGGGCCTTGCACCAGTACTACCTCAACGCGCGGGTCGATGTAGTTCGCCACAGGAGCGAGGTCGGCCTCGTTGCTACCGACGCCATGCAGCAGGAGAAGACGCCCGGCAGGGAAGCTATCCGTCTCGCGCACGCAATAGCACAGACCCGAGGCAGCATCCTGCTGCAGAGAAGCGATGTCTTGTGGGTTAGTGTTCATCTCAAATCCTGTATTCGAGGCTGGGGCGAAGCCGTTGTTCGCCCGATCCCTTGCAGTGGCGCGCCCGCGGCGGCCTAATCCGGGGGCCGCGAGCAGCGGCAGGGAGCGCTCAGGGGTGGGCCGCACGGCATGCGGCGCGAAGCCTTCGGTCACCGCCTGCAAGCTGAGAACCGGCGTTGCGTCCTACACGACCCGCTCACCTGCGGGTGAACTCGGGCACATACCTAGCCGCCGCAGCGACGCGAGCGCGCGGCCCCCAGCACAAGGGTGGCGGGCATCGCGGCACCTGACTCATCGCCGCTGCGGGACGGCGCGAGGCAGGCGAAGACGCAGTCTATTGGGTTTGCATTCGCTGATAAACTTCCCCGTCTGTGATTTATCATCCCGATAAGTGAGACAATCAGCGCGAAAGTATGGATAGAGCTTTGGAAATGTCGGTCTTCACCGCAGTGGTCGATGCCGGGAGCTTCGTGGGCGCGGTTGAGGGCCTGCGCATGTCCAAAGCGGCGGTGTCGCGCCATGTGGATGCGCTCGAGCGGCGCCTGGGCGTGCGGCTACTCCAGCGCACCACGCGCCGGCTGTCCCTAACCGAGGAGGGGCGCATCTTCTATCAGCGTGCCAGGGAAGTGCTGGCAGCGCTGGATGACGCCGAGTCGGAGGTCAGCTCGCGCACACAGGAGCCCAGTGGGTTGGTGCGCGTCAACGCTCCGCTGACATTCGGCATCCTGTACCTCGCGCCGCTGTGGGCTGCGTTCATGGAGGCGCATCCTCAAGTGGAGCTCGACATCACGTTGAACGACCGCGTGGTCGATCTTGTCGACGAAGGCTATGACCTCGCTGTGCGTATCGGCGACATCCCCAGTTCTGCTCTGATCAGCCGCAAGCTGGTCAGCACGCGCATGTTGCTTTGCGCCACGCCGCGATATCTGGAGCGGCATGGTACGCCGCTGCATCCCCACGACCTCGCTCAGCACCGAGTGTTAGCGTACACAAACTGGTCCGATCGCGACGAGTGGCATTTCGAGGGCCCGGATAGCAAGGTAAGCGTGCGCACTCATGCACGTAGCCAAACTAATAACGGCGACACCTGCCGCGCTATCGCGCTCGGTCATGGCGGCATCATTCTGCAGCCCAGCTTCATGCTGCACGAGGACCTGCGCAGCGGCGCGTTGGTGGAGCTTATGCCCGAGTATCGCGCCGCCGAGATTGGCGTGTACGCGGTCTATCCCACGCGGAAACAGTTGCCGCTGAAGGTAAGGCGTCTGGTCGATTATCTGGTGGAATGCTTTAAAGACGTGTCGTGGGAGCGAGAGCGGCCGGCGCGCACGCGCTAAGCCTCGCGGCTCACCCCGATGACCTTGCGGAAAGCGCATCAGTGACACCGCGTACGACACCACGGTGATCCCCGACGGTGCCGGCGTGCAACAGCTCCATCCAACGAGCTGGATAGCATCGACGTGCAACTCAAAGTGCCGAACTTGCTGTGAGCAGGCTTCACGTCAAGTACGTTCGATGGCTAAAGACGCAGTCGCCGGTCGATGCGCAGTGGGCGTGCGAGGTAGAAGGACAAGCAAACGCACTGCGGTGCGTGTTTCCTGCCGCTGCTCCCGCAGCTGGCGAATCAGGGCGAGGTGCCGCCGGATATGGGCCCGGCACATTGTTATGTGGTCCGCGCGCATTGCGCAGACCGCATCAAGCTTTGAGATATCCATAGCGTCCCAAAGCAGGGAGAACTTTCAGAAGATGGAGGTTCCGGCCATACGATCTATTGGCGGTGGCCGAGTGCTGGCTATCCGGTGCACCGCCGCCCGGGTGCGCGAAGCATCCGGGATATGGTTCTTGCTGGCTTCTCAAGCGACCGGCGTTAGTACTTGATGTCTCGCTTTTCCTGGCGACCTTGCTGCTTTGTATCGCGCTTGTCTTGTCGGCACTGGGCGTTGCTCTTTTGGTTTGCAGCTCGGCAGTCGACCTTTTCCGATCGCGCTTCCTGTTTGGCAGCTTGATTTGCGTTCCTACCTTGTTGGCGTTGTTGCGACTGCGTTGTGGCCAGGGCAACGCCCGATAGCGCCAGGAGTCCAGCTACCCCTAGCCACGCGCTCGTCTGCCTCCAAAGTCCGCCTTTTAATTCGACCATTTTTACACTCCCTGTGCCAGCTCAAACGGTTGTCAGGGCAGCCCAGCCGAGAATGGCCCCGATGGGTCCGTGCCGCTATCACGCAATAAATTCAGGTCGTCGTCCGCATAATACCTAGTCCCCTTGGCTGTGAGTTTAGCCGCGAGACCTTTGACGGTGAGTTGATAAAGCCAGACGCTGGGTGCCACCGCTGTGGTGCCTTGATACGAACCACCCGTGTCGCCGGCCTTCGCCGCGGCTGTCGCTTGACTGCCGAACGCGCGCCCAGAAGTGATGAATTTTTTCAGGGCGGTCTTGTTCTCAAACACTCAAACCTGCTGGATTTCTTGACACCCATTCCGAGGCCGGCTTGGAGCTTGGAAGGTTGCAATAACGATGCATTAGATGGTGTCACGCGCGGATGGGGTGTCAATTGGACCTTGGTCCTACAGCAGGGTGAAGGCGGGTCAAACCTCCAACTCCGGAAAGATCCAGAAGAACGCTGGCTGGCGTGCAGGCAGTCGGGCCAGTAATAAGCACGCTCTTGCACCTTGATCTGCTCGCTGGTGCGCCGGGCGGCGACTGGTGCCAATATAGGTGCAGCCAACGGCTGCCATTGACAGAAGTCAAGCGCGGCATAATGTACGACGCAATCCTGACCGCAATTGACGGTAGCCCGTGCGGGCAGTGGGCGCTGGGCGAGGCCATGGCGCTGGCATCGGCCGTGCGAGAGTGGTTATGAGTCCGGGCTCCGCGATGAACTGGTTCGGCAGGGACAAAAACTCCTTGCGTTGGTCAAGGCGAAGGCGGACGAACGCGATCTCCAATGTACGACCATACTCGATGACGCGGACAATCAACTTGGCGATGTCTCGAGCGCAATCACCCGGACTTCAAAACGCGTCGGTGCAAATCTCCTCGTGCTCGGTACGCACGGGCGCAACGCAGTGGCGCGTTAGTGGAGCTTATGCCCGAGCATGGCGCTGCGGAGATTGGCGTGTACGCGGTCTATCTCACAAGCAAGCAGTTGCCACTGAAGGTACGGCGGCTGGTGGACTATCTGGTGGAGTGCATTTTAGACGTGTCGTGGGGAGCAAGAGCGGCCCGCACGCAGGCGCTGAGCTTCGCGGCGCATCCGATGATCTTGCGGAAAGCGCATCAGTGACACCGCGTACGACACCACGGTGATCCCCGACTGTGCCGGCGTGCAACAGCTCTCTCCAGCCGGCTGGATAGAACCGACGCGCAAATCTAGTTGCCGAATTCGCTGCGAGCAGGCTTCACGTCAAGTACGTTCGATCGGTAATCACGTAACCGCCGGTAGACGCGCGGGCCACGCTATCTTGCGCATCGCACGCGCTAGGCGCCCTTGTTGCAAGCGAGCGGTCGCTCTCCCTATCGAAGTCAGGAGACAAGTCCCGTTTAGAACGACTTGCCGATGGCTAGCGCATTGGCCCGATCCCTTGCACCGCCAAATGAAACGAAGGCGTTTTGGGCCTTCCTGGCGGGAGGTATGTGATCCCTAACGTATCGGCGGAGCGCACTAGTTCTGCCAGCGAACTGACCTCCATCTTGTCCATGATGTGGGCACGATGGACCTTCACGGTTTTCTCGACAATTCCGAGGATGTTGGCAACCTCCTTGTTGCGCAGACCCGTCGTAATCATTGCCATGACTTCTCGCTCACGAATCGTCAGCCGTTGCATCCTCGCGTCCAGTGCCGCCTTGACGTCGCGTTCGATACCCCTTTGGACAGCCAATTCCAGAGCGCGACTCACCGCCATGACGAGTAAGTCCTCGGCCACTGGCTTTTCGAGAAGATCGACGGCACCAGCCATCATCGTCTCAACGGTCTGTTTGACGTCTGCGTATCCTGTGAGCATGATGAAGGGCACATGCGATGGGAGTCGTTTCAATAGTTCGTGACCACTAATACCAGGCAAGACCAAGTCGGCTACCACACATGTAGGGCCGCAAAGGGTTTCCAGGACGGGCCCACACTCTTCGGCCGAACAGACGGTCTTTGTTGCGAAGCCTTTGGCTTGTAGTAGCCTGCCTAAGGCCTTTCGGATACTCTCATCGTCGTCAACAACAATCACAGTTCCCGTCATGGCGCTCGCCTCATAATAATTGGGGTTGACTCTTCTCGACATTACCCAGCGCTGACGACGTCCACAACGGGTATTCTGGGCGGACGAAAAGTTTCATTACGAAGAATGAAACATTTTTAGACTTGGCTCGCGATCGGCGCCAGGAATGGAGGGCGGCTACCGGCGCAGTCACAAGAAGGCGAAATGCTAGACGGTGGTCTAGGACGTTGAGGTGATTGGCTTCAATGCGCAACGGTGCGCCCCGACGACGCCGTGGAGCGGCGGCACTGTGCCGTTTAACTGCCATTCGAAACTTTGCCCCGAGAGGCTTTATGGGTCGAGGAGAGCCGATTACTCTGGGGGGGCCCAACCTGGACACAGGCGGCGGATCGACGCCTCTCAGCCGGGCACTGCGCGTGCTACCGGGGGCCGTAGGTGGTCGTAAAGCGGCCGTTGAATTGTGTTCCGCATTGCGTCGGCTTTCACCATAGTGCTGCTGGTTCACGGTGCCCAATGCCGCCCACGGCACGATCTTCCTCCCTGCCTACACCATTTGCGTCATGTTCATCTCCTGGCGCTCGTGTTTCGCTGCCACCCGTGTACGGAAATGGTCATGATCATGCCGGCCTTGAAGCTGCAGGACCAATGGTGCACATGCAGCGAGTCGGGGAGCGGACCGACGTCAAGACTCACGGCGACGGTGACGCGTGAGCGTGCTGAGGGTTTTGCGCACTGATGTGGGTGCTCACCCAGCCGCTGACGGTGACCGTCGGGGGACCCTACTGTGATGCAGCGCCAATGATCCTGTACATCGTGGTCGACAAAGGGTTGTCGAACTACGTTCCTGCCCGAGAGGCCCGAGATTGTGGCGCTGCCGTCGGCCCAGTCAGATGGCCCAGTATGTGACTGCCGCCAGCCGGACGGGATACTTAGAAGGAACAAAAAAAGCCCGACGTTAGTCGGGCAAACATCATGAACACGGTTGGAAAAGTTGCGTAGGATCGGATATCTAGAAGGGGCGACTGGCTAGCTCAGGTAGAAGATGGACGAAAAATCTAGTCGACGACAGGAAGCACCGAGCGATGTCAGGGTCATACGCACGGCCCATCCCTGCTTCGATTTCTTCGCATGCGAGACTATGGCTGAGTCCTGCCTTGTATGCACGGCTGGAACGAACCGCATCATAGGTATCAAGGATGGCCATGACTCTGGCAGGAAAGGGGATAGCCTCACCGATTAGGCGGTTTGGGTAGCCAGTGCCGTCCCACCGTTCATGGTGACAGGCAGCCATGGCATGGAGGCACGTAAGGCCCTGATGGGGCCGAGGAAGCAAAGAGACTGCCACCTCAGCTATTTCGCGGCCATAGTTGGTGTGCGCTTTCACGATCTCGTATTCCTGAGTGGAGAGTCGACGAGGCGCGAGCAGGAGTTTTACCGGGACGCAACACTTGCCAATGTCGTGATAGAAGGCCCCGAATGCCATCGCGTCAGGTTCGAACTCGTCTTCTGGAGCCACGCGCTGCAGCTTTGTCGCAAGAATGAGCATTAGTCGCGAGCATCGATTGCCGTGGGAGAGCATGTCGAGGGTCGCCTGGACATGCTCGGCGCTTTGCTGATCAAGCCTAGAAGCGTAGCTCTTGGCGACTTGGACGATCGCCTTGTTGAGCGCAGTTTGCGCGGTGAGTACTGTTTGACTGGGATACATGGTTTTCGGAAGCCTCGGTTGGCCGGTAGTACCTTGTACATCTATACTCGCCGGCCGCCATGGCATTCCCTCCAATCGTTCATCGCGGTCCCATTTACCACTGGTAGGCAATGCCGCCGCCGACTGTGGTTCCCCCTGCTGCGACGCCTGCGCCCGCGCGGAGCTTGATACTTTGGTTGATACGGGCGGAGATACCGACTGCGCCCGCACCGTAGCCTTGGTACGACGCACCGGCGACGCCGATAGAGAGTGTTTTGCCGGGGTCGACATCCGGCAGCATCGATAGAGCCGACGCGCCCGCAATCCCACTGTAGGCCTTCGACGCAACATCACCAATCAGACCCGTCACCTGATCGACGCGGCCGCTGAGTTGGCCGTAGGAGTAGTCGAGTTGCCGGCGGTTGACGGCATCCGTAGGCTGTACGCCGTCAGCGATATTGGCGATGATTCTTTCGTTGCCTGCCGAGCCTACCGACACGGTGTTGGCCCGGTCTGCAACGGAGTTTGCGCCGATCGCAATGCTATTGTTCGCGCTTGCTGCCGCACCCGCACCAATTGCTACGCTTGCCGCGCCGATTGCGCTGGCGTTTGCGCCTGCAGCAACCGCCTTGGTCCCGGTGGCGAGCGCCCGATCAGAGGTATCGCCGGCGCCGTCGGCCTTGAAATAAGCGCTGCCTGCAGCAAGCTCGCCAATTTGCTGACCCATGGATTGCTCGATGCCGCTGACCCTGGTATTGGTTTCATAGAGTTGGTTGCCCGTAACGGCGTCCGTGCTGCCTGATGTGATACGGCCATCCGCTACGCCAGTAATGGTGCGCGTGCCATCGCTCCCGGTGACATCGACAGTCTTGCCACCCTTGTCACTAGCCACCGTGACGGTGCCGTCCGAACTCTGGCGGACGAGGCCGATTTCGCCGTTGTTGATTTGTTGGGTCACATTGGCCACTTGGCCTTCAACGCCAGTGACCCGTGTATCGAGAGCGTCGACTGCACCTTGGACCCCTTGCACCTGTTGGCCGCCTACCGAGTAGACAGGGACCGATACCGTGCCATCAAATAACACCTGAGAGCCACCGCCGAGGGCAGAGGAAATCGACGACCCGATGGCATGAATTTGGCCACCGTTGACGGCGAAAGTGCTGTCAGAGGTGATGGCGCCTGGCGCCACCCCTTGAATCTGGCGGGCTTCGCCTTGTGCATTTGTCAGGTTGACTAGGGATCCACCCGTCTGCGAACCGATTGTGATCACACCGGTAGCCGAGTCCTGCTGGACCAGCCCAATCGTTCCGTTAATGATCTTGTCATTCAGGTCGGTGATGTCGTTACGGTTTGTATTCGCCCGGAGGTCGAGGTTCGACAAGGCATCACCCACGTTATGGAAGGTGCCCTCCGTTAGATGGTAGGTCGGTACGATGAGCCGGCCGGTCGCTTGATCAAATCGTGCTTCACCGCCCAGTGCTTCTGCCATCGACTCGGCGGCCCGACTGACCTGGCCAAACGTTGCCGCGTCACTTAACGACACGCCATCACGGACGTTCGCAATGATGCGTTCGCTGCCTGCTGTCCCGACGGATACCGTGCCGTCGCGATCTGCGACGGAACCGGATCCGAGCGCAACAGAATTGGCCGCGCTCGCCTGTGCGCCACGGCCAATGGCGGTGGATGCCCGGCCACTGGCCATTGCAGCATTACCCACAGCGGTCGCGTCGCGAGTCGCACTGGCTTGCCCACCTAACGCGGTAGACTT
>Ga0209675_1001233_pt1 | contig 15391 bp, 15 predicted proteins | sample AraplaCol_mLB_r2_2_FD_184280 | JGI IMG/M metagenome (GOLD analysis project Ga0209675, IMG submission 184280) | Arabidopsis root microbial communities from North Carolina, USA - plate scrape MF_Col_mLB_r2 (SPAdes) (version 3) | ecosystem: Host-associated > Plants > Roots > Endosphere | place... | reverse complement strand
CATCATGCGTCAGGCCTTGCTTGTAGGGCCGGTCGGCGCGCAGGGCGTCGTAAACATCGGCGACCGAGATGACACGGGCATGCAGGGGAATGGCCGCGCCGGCGGTGCCTTGCGGATAGCCGCTGCCGTCGAACCGCTCGTGATGCGACAGCGCCACCGCCGCCGCCTCGTCCAGCCAGGGATGACCCAGATCGCGCAGCATGTCGTGACCGCTGGTCGTATGCTCGGTCATCCGCCGGTATTCCTCGGCGTCCAGACGGCCCGGCTTGAACAGGATTTCATCAGGCAAGGTGCTCTTGCCGACATCGTGCAGCAGCGCGGCGATGGCCAGCTTTTCGGTTTCCTCGCCGCCGAGGTTGAGCCAATCGCCGAACAGGCGACAGGCCTCCTTCATGCGGTTGCCATGCTCGAAGGTTTCGAGGTCCTTGATATGCGCCGTTCGGGCCAGCGCATGGGCATAGGGATGGATTTCGACAGAGGGAATGCGGATCAAAACGAAACGGAACCTGACAGGCCGGCGCGCTGCTGCTGCCGGCGGATGCAATCGACCCGCTTGTTTTAGGGAGATGCCGCCGGAAACGAATTGATCCGGATCAAGACGGAAGGTTGATTACGGCCGGAAAATTACACGTCCAGCAGCAGGTCTTTCGCGCGATTGATCTGGGCGGCGAGATAGGTCGAGCCGCCCTGGTCGGGATGGAATTTCTTCATCAGGCGACGATGCGCGGCGCGGATTTCTTCCGGGCTCGCGCCCGGCTTCACACCCAGGACGTCCCAGGCCTGGTCGCGCGTCATGGCGCTGCCATTGGCCGCGCCCGACAAGGGATCCGCCGCTTCTCCCGGATCGCCGCTGGCAGCGCGTTCGCGCCAATCCTCGCCGACGGTGCGGTCGAGATAGGATTCCAGCAAAGCCGCGCCCTGGTTGTCGGCGGCGCGACAGTCGCGCAACAGCAGGATCAGGTCTTCAAAGCCGAGCGACGACAGCCGCCGGCCGGCATAGCGGCCCTGCAGGATATCCCCGTCCATGCGGCCGGTGCCGTGATCGAGCGACATGCGCAGCCAGGCGGTCTCGACGCTCGACTGCTGGCCGCTGCCGCCGCTCATGCCGTCGGGCGGCGCTTCCTGGCCGGTACGTGCACGTTGCCAGCCGGCGCCCAGGCCACGACCATGAAACAGCCCGCTGAAAGGGATCAGGCCGCGCGGCAGATAGCCCAGCGAGGCCGCCGCTCCGGCGCCCAGCATCATTGCCACGTCGATGCGGCCGCGCAGCAGGAAGAAGATGCCCAGGCCGCCACAGATCACCGCGCCGGCGATCTTCAGGGCGCGGGCCAACAGCTTCGGGTCGGCGTTGACGAAGCCGCGCGCGCCCAGCATCAGCAGGACGACGACGATCACGCCGATGGCGAACCAGGCGGCCATGTCAGCGCATCTGCCCGATCAGTGCACGCACCTCGCCGCCGGCATTGCGACCGAAATCCTCCAGCGCGCGGAACCCGCCGGCGGCATAGACCGCCACGGCTGACAGCAGCGCGCGCAGCGTGGCGGCGCTGGAACTGTCGAAGGCGCTGTAGGCGCCGCGCGTCAGCCGCGCCATGTCCTTGAAGCAGGCTTTCGCCAGCGGCTCCTCGCCTTCCTGGAAGGCAAAGACCGGCACGCCCAGCAGGGCCAGCTCGCCAGCGCGCTGCGCCACGTCGTCATGCGCCTCTTCCAGGCAGTCACCGACATAGACCAGCGCATTGACCTTGTGCTCGCGCGCCTCGCCCATCGTGTGCTTCAGCACGCGCTCGATCTGGGTATGGCCGCCGACGCATTCGACCTGGCGCATCAGCCGCAGCATCTCGCGCGCCTCCGACACCCAGGGCGACGCCTTGCATTCGCCATGGCCGCGGAAGAAGACCAGCTGGATGTCCAGCCCGCCGACGGCGGCGGCGGCCTTGAACATCTCGGCCTGGATGCTCTGGGCCTCCTGCCAGGTCCCGCGCCGGCTGGCGGTGGCATCCATGGCGAAGACCAGCCGGCCACGCCCGCCCGCCGTCACAGCCGGCTTGGGGCTGAGGGCAACCTGGCGCAGGAAGGCCTCGACCTGCTGCTCGGAGGCCGTTTTCGCCGGGGTCCGGTTATCCGTGCTCATGCCCACAGGATATAGGGAGCCGCACGGCAAAGCAAAATGGGCGGAAAAGCAAAAACGCCGCCGGTGGAAGCCGGCGGCGTCTTGATCGGCTTCCGAAAGGGCCGAGATCAGCCCTCTTCGGTGAAGGCCTCTTCGCGCTTCTTGCGGATCGTCGGCAGCAGCACGACGATCAGACCGATAACGGCCATCGCCAGCATGGTGGCGCTGATCGGGCGTTCGACGAAGACCATCGGGTCGCCGCGCGACAGCACCATGGCGCGACGCAGGTACTCTTCCATCATCGGGCCAAGGATAAAGCCGAGCAGCAGCGGGGCTGGTTCGCAGTCCAGCTTCGACAGGCCGTAACCGATCACGCCGAACAGGGCCATCAGGTAGACGTCGAAATCAGAGTTGTTCAGCGAGAACACGCCGATCGCGCAGAAGACCAGAATCGCCGGATACAGCAGATGATAGGGCGCCGTGAGCATGCGCACCCACAGGCCAATCATCGGCAGGTTCAGCACCACGAGGAAGAAGTTGCCAACCCACATCGACACGATGATGCCCCAGAACAACGTCGGCTGTTCGGTCATCACCTGCGGACCGGGCTGGATGCCCTGGATGATCATGGCACCGATCATCAGCGCCATCACCGGATTGGACGGAATGCCCAGCGTCAGCATCGGGATGAACGAGGTCTGCGCGCCGGCATTGTTGGCCGATTCCGGAGCGGCAACGCCCTGGATCGCACCCTTACCGAAGTTCTTCGAATTCTTCGAGACCTTCTTTTCCAGCGAGTAGGCTGCAAAGGAGGCCAGCATGGCGCCGCCGCCCGGCAGGATGCCGAGCGCCGAACCCAATGCAGTGCCACGCAGGACCGATGGCGTCATATCCTTGAAGTCCTGCCACCGCGGCAGCAGGCCGCTGATCTTGCGGCTGAAGATGTCGCGGGTCTCTTCATTCTCAAGATTGCGGATGATCTCGCCCAGACCGAACATGCCCATGGCGACGATGACGAAGTTGATGCCATCGGCCAGTTCCGGCGTGTCGAAGGTGAAGCGCGGCGTGCCCGAGGTCACGTCGGTGCCGACCAGGCCGAGCAGCAGGCCAAGCAGGATCATGGCCAGCGCCTTGAGCAGCGAGCCATGCGCCAGCACGACCGACGCGACAAGGCCCATGACCATCAGCGAGAAGTATTCGGCGGGGCCGAATTTCAGCGCGATTTCGGCCAGCGGCGGCGCGAACAGAGCCAACAGGAAGGTGGCGACCGTGCCGGCAAAGAACGAACCGAGCGCCGCGGTAGAGAGCGCGAGTCCGGCCTTGCCCTGACGGGCCATCTGATACCCATCAAGTGCCGTCACCACCGAGGATGATTCACCGGGCAGGTTGATCAGGATCGCCGTGGTGGAGCCGCCGTACTGCGCGCCGTAGTAAATGCCGGCGAGCATGATCAGCGCCGAGACCGGCGGCAGACCGAAGGTGACCGGCAGCAGCATTGCGATAGTGGCTGTCGGGCCGAGCCCTGGCAACACGCCGATCAGCGTGCCGACGAAGACGCCGCCCAGGCAATACAGCAGGTTCAGTGGCGTCAGCGCCACTTCGAGACCGGTGTATAGGTTGGTTAACAATTCCATGGCTTGATCTCCTCAACCGCCAAGCCACGGCCCGCGGACCGGCATAGGCAGGCCCAGGGCATAGACAAAGACAACAACGCAGAACACGGCAAGGCCAATGGCCAGCACCAGTGTGGGTTTCCAGTTGAAGCGCTGGCTTGCCACCGCGCTGATGCAAACCAGCGCCGCGGTGGCGACCGGCACACCGGCCGTACGGACCAGCACTCCGAATAGGAGAGTGCCGAAGGTCACGAGTGCCAGGCCCTTGAAGGTGAAGCCCTGCGGCGGCGCATCGGTAACGGCGACGCCGCGCACACCGATCACCAGACCGATGCAGATCAGGATGGACGAAAGGACGATCGGGAAATACCCCGGCCCCATGCGGCGGGCCGTACCGAAGCCGTAATCCCGGGCCAGCCAGATGAAGGCAATGCCGACCAAGATGAATACCAATCCGGCATAAAAATCTTTTGGACTGCGGATAAAGGACATGTCTCCCCCTGCGCCGTAACCTCGGCTACCCCGGTCAATTGATCGGGGCAGACTTTGTACAAGGGGCGTCCGACCTGCAAAAGGCCGGACGCCCCATCTTTTACGTTAAAGATATACTGCTTTTAGTCAGCGTATTCACCCGCCGCCTTGATCACCGGGGCCCACTTCTCGATCTCGGCCTTGAGGAACGGGCCCAGCGCAGCAGGCGTCGCACGGTCCTGCGACACCGGCTCGGTACCCAGTTCTTGGAAGCGCTGCACGACATTGGCGTCCTTCAGCGCGGCCTGCAGGGCCGGCACCAACTTGTCGATCGCGGCCTTCGGCGTGCCCTTCGGCGCGTACAGGCCGTGCCAGATTGCAACCTCGAAGCCCTTCAGGCCGGCTTCGTCCATGGTCGGAAGATTCGGCAGCGAGGGAACGCGCGTCTTGGTGGTGACGGCATAGGCCTTGATCTTCTCGCCCTTGATCTGACCGGTGGTGTTGGTGGTCTGGTCGCACATCAGGTCGATCTGGCCGCCGAGCAAGTCGTTCATGGCCGGGCCGGTGCCCTTGTAGGCCACGGTGGTCATCTGCGCCTTGACCGCGCTCATGAACATCAGGCCGCAGAGATGCGAGGCCGCGCCGACGCCGGCATTGCCGTAGGACACCTTGTCCTTGTTCTGCTGCACGTAGGCGATCAGTTCCTTGAAGTCCTTCGGCGGCAGGTCCTTCTTCGCCACCATGGTCATCGGCACGTCGGTGATCAGGCCGATCGGCTCGAAGTCATTGATGGTGTCGTAGGGCAGCTTGCGATACAGCGTGGCGCTGGTGGCATGGCCGATATGATGCAGCAGCAGCGTGTAGCCGTCCGGCGCGGAGCGCGCGACGCGACCGGCGCCCAGCGTACCGCCGGCGCCGCCGACGTTCTCGATGATCACCTGCTGCTTCAGCGTGGTGCCCATCGACTGGGCCACCAGACGCGCAACCGTGTCGGTCGGGCCGCCGGCCGCGAACGGCACGACGATAGTGATCGGTTTGTTCGGAAAATCCTGGGCCTGGGCGGCGGCAGTGCCCAGCAGCAGCAGGCTGCCTGCGAGCAGTGAAAGAGTCTTTTTCATGTCGTCTCCCTGTTAAGCAAGTCGCACGGAAACCTTAGGGAATCCGCTCGGAATTAGCCGCTGTATAAAGCACGATTCTCTTGGGTCATCCAAGCAAAACGGGCGTCTTTTCGCTTGTGCAGTGCAGCAATGCCGCAGATTCAGGCAGTCAATCTTCAGTGATCAGATTGAGGCCGAGCAGCAGTGCCCGCACCTCCTGCCGCGCCGCCGCCTGCGCCATGCTGAGCCCGGCCGCACCGCCCGAAAGGCTGGTGCGATCAAGGTCCATCAGCGTCAGGCCGGTGAGGAAAAGTTCGCGGAAAATCACGCGTTCAGAGAGGCCGGGCAGGAAGCGGAAACCGATGCGCTTTTCCAGCGCCTCCAGCACCTGGCCGACATTGCGCTTATTGCGCGCATCGAGATGCGATAGCCGGTTGCGGATCACCACCCAGTCGACGCTCTGGCGGTCGCGCGCGAGCCGTTGTTTGCGTTGCTCCCAGACCATCACCGCATAGCGGCTCGGCTTGATCACTTTCAACGTATCCGGATCGATCGTCGCCAGCAGGTCGACATCGATGAAACTGTCGTTGACCGGCGTGATCAGCAGGTCGGCATGGGAATGGGCGATACGCGCCAGGTTGGTGTCGCTGCCGGGGCAATCGACCAGGATGAAATCATGGCGGGGCGACAGTTCGGCTACGGCTGCCGCAAATCGCGCCGCCTCATCCGCTTCCGCCTCCGGCCTGTGCGGCAGGTCACTTTCGGTGATCACGCGATGCTCGGGCATCGGCAGCCGCAAATTGTGCTTGGCGATGAAGGCCTGACGGTTCTCCAGGTAGCGCGTCAGCGTGCGCTGTTTGCCGTCCATGTCGATGGCCGCGACGCGGCCGCCCTCGGTCAGCAGCGCGATCAGGATATGCATCGAGGTGGTGGACTTGCCTGAGCCACCCTTCTCGTTGCCGACAACAATGATGCGTGGCCGCTGCTGGGCGGTCATCTCGAACTCCGAATCAAACCTGATGGATTGGTATTATAGCAGACCGAGCGCGCGCAACTCGGCCAGCAGTTCGGGCGGCATTTCCGCCGCACCCTTGCCGGCAGCCGCCACATCAGGCGGCGCATCCTCGTCTTCCAGATACCGCCAGCCCTGATGCGGGCGGCGCGGCTGCGGCAGCACCGGGATCAGCTCGCTCTTCATCACGATGCCGCAATGTGGCCCCTTGTTCTCCAGCACCGCCTCTTCCAGGCCGACGATGGGGCAGCGCACCGCGATATAGCCCTTCACGATCCAGTAGAGCGAGCCGCCGGCCAGCACCTCCTCGGCGCGCTTGGGCATATGGCGCGTGTAATGCGTGAAGGTCTTGCCCTGCTTGCGGCGGATTTTCATCCGCTCCTTGAAATGCTCGATGCTGTCGATGCCGACGGCGATCTTCAGGAGATGGACAGGCACGACAGACGGTTGCTTTACAGGCATTTTGATTTCAAGGCACGAGCGACGCTGGAGGCCGGCGGGCGGCCGAGCCGGTCAGAAATCCACCAGGCGGTCTGCACCAGCTTCTTGAGATCGACGCCGGTCTCCACGCCCATGCCGTCCAACATGTAGACGACATCCTCGGTGGCGACATTCCCGGTGGCACCGGGCGCATAGGGACAGCCGCCCAGGCCGGCGACCGAGGCATCATGCCGGGTGATGCCGCATTCCAGCGCGGCCAGCGTATTGGCCAGCGCCTGGCCGTAAGTGTCATGGAAATGCACGCCGAGATTTTCCGCCGGCATCGCCTGGGCGCAGGCCTCGATCATCGCGCGGACCTTGCCGGGCGTGCCGACGCCGATGGTGTCGCCCAGCGCCACGTCGTCGCAACCGATCTCGTGCAACTGCTTCGCGACTTTCGCGGTCTGCTCCGGCGCGATGGCACCCTCGAAGGGGCAGCCGACCACGACCGAGACGAAACCGCGCACCTTCACGCCGTCGCGCTTGGCGGCTTCCACCACCGGGCGGAAACGCTCAATGCTCTCGTCGATGCTGCAGTTGATGTTCTTCTTCGAAAAGCTTTCGCTGGCGGCGGCGAACACGCCAATCGCCTCGGCGCCCGCGGCGCGCGCGCCCTCATAGCCCTTCATGTTGGGTGTCAGCACCTGGTAGACGATGCCGGGGCGGCGCTTGATCTGCGCCATCACCGCCTCATGGTCGCCCATCTGCGGCACCCATTTCGGCGAGACGAAGCTGGTCGCCTCGATGTGGCGCAGGCCGCAGTCGGCCAGCCGGTCGATCAGTTCGACCTTCACATCGGTCGGCACCACGCCGGGTTCGTTCTGCAGCCCGTCGCGCGGACCGGCTTCCCACAGGGTAATCTTGCTGGGCAGCGCCATGCTCACTCCTCGGCCTCCAGCGTCAGCAGCACGGCGCCATCGGTCACCTGGTCGCCGGCGCGGAAATGCACCTTGGCCACCGTGCCGCGCGCCGGCGCGCTGATCGTGTGTTCCATCTTCATGGCTTCGAGGATCATCAGCGCCTGCCCCTTCTCCACCTTGGCGCCATCTTCCACCAGCGCCTGCACCACCTTGCCCGGCATCGGCGCGGTCAGCTGGCCGCTGCCGCCTTCGTCCAGATCGGCAGCGGCACGCGGATCGACGATATGCAGGCGATGCGTCTCGCCCGGCAGCAGCAGGGTGAGTTCGTCTTCCTGCCGCACCAAGCCCGCACGCAGGCGGCGGCCATCGATCACGGCATCCAGATTGCCGTCGGCATCGAGATCGCCGCGCACGGTGACATGCCCTTCGGAGCCAGACACGTTCAATGCGCCATCGGAGAGATATTCGATCCGGCAAGCAGTCTCGACATCGCGTTCCCGCACCACCAGCTCGTCCCAGCCCTGATCATTCAGCCGCCAGCCATTGACGGCAGCCCAGGGCGACCAGCGGTCACTACCCGCTGCCGCCTGCCGTTCGGCAGTGGCGCGGCGCTCCAGCGTGACGGCCAGCGCGGCAAGGCCGAGCACGGCGGTCGAGGCCGGCAGCGGCGCCGGCAGCAGGTCGGCGCGGAAGCGCTCGATGAAGCCGGTGTCGAGATCGCCGGCGATGAAAGCCTTGTGGCCGGTCAGCGCGATCAGGAAGGCGGTGTTGGTCGCCACGCCGGCAATCTGGTACTCGCCCAGCGCCTGCCGCATCCGGCGCAAGGCCGACTTGCGATCGGTATCCCAGACGATCAGCTTGGCGATCATCGGATCGTAATAGGGCGTGACGGAATCGCCTTCGCGCACACCGGTATCGATACGCACATGGCCGTCCACGTCCGGCGTGCGCAGGCGGTGCAGCTTGCCGACAGACGGCAGGAAATTCTTCTGCGGATCCTCGGCGTAAATGCGGGCTTCCACCGCATGACCAGCCATGGGGATTCTGTCCTGCGCCAGCGGCAGCTTGGCTCCGGCCGCCACATCGAGCTGCCAGCGCACAAGGTCCTGACCGGTGATCATTTCGGTCACCGGATGCTCGACCTGCAGGCGGGTGTTCATCTCCATGAAGTAGAAGCGGTCGGGCCGAAGTCCATCCGAGACATCGGCGATGAATTCCACTGTGCCGGCGCCGACATAGCCGATGGCTTTCGCAGCGGCCACCGCCGCCGCGCCCATCGCCTGGCGCATGGCCGGCGGCATGTCCGGGGCCGGCGCCTCTTCCAGCACCTTCTGATGGCGGCGCTGCACCGAACAGTCGCGTTCGAACAGATGCACGGCATCGCCATGGCTGTCGGCGAAAACCTGGATTTCGATATGGCGCGGCTTAACCAGATACTTTTCCAGCAACACCTTGTCGTCACCGAAGGCATTGGCAGCCTCGCGCTGCGCGCCGGCCAGCGCGGCAGCGAAATCCTTGGCCGCATCGACGCGGCGCATGCCCTTGCCGCCGCCGCCGGCCACCGCCTTGATCAGCACCGGATAGCCGATCCGCTCGGCTTCCTTGGCCAGCAGGTCGGGCGACTGGTCGTCGCCGTGATAGCCCGGCACCACCGGAACCTTGGCCTTTTCCATCAGCGCTTTTGCCGCGCCCTTCAGGCCCATCGCCTCGATGGCCGAAGCCGGCGGGCCGATGAAGACCACACCGGCCGCCTTGCAGGCTTTCGCGAAAGCAGCGTTCTCCGACAGGAAGCCGTAGCCCGGATGGATGGCCTCCGCACCGGTGATCTTCGCGGCGTTGAGGATTCGCTCGGGCAGCAGGTAGCTGTCGCGCACCGCCGCGCCGCCGATATGCACGGCCTCGTCAGCCATAGCGACATGCAGCGCCTGCGCATCGGCATCGGAATACACCGCCACCGTGGCGACGCCCATGCGTTTGGCGGTGCGGATGACCCGGCAGGCGATCTCGCCGCGATTGGCGATCAGGATCTTGCGGAACACGGCCCTACTCCACCCAATTCGGCTTGCGCTTGTCGAAGAAGGCGGCAAGGCCTTCCTGGCCTTCCGGACTGGCGCGCCGGTCGGCAATATTTTGTGCAGTGAATTCCATCAGCGCCTCATCCACGCGGGCGTGGGCCACGCGGGATACCAGCAGCTTGGAATCGCGGATCGCACCCGGCGCACCGAGCAGCAGGTTTGCCACATACTCCTCGCCGCGCGCGGCCAACACCGCCTCATCAGCCACCACTTCGTGCACCAGGCCGATGCGGCAGGCGTCGTCAGCATTGAAGCGCTCGGCGGTAAGGAAATAGCGCCGCGCCTGGCGCGGGCCGATGGCGGCCACCACATAGGGCGAAATCGTCGCCGGCGTCAGGCCGAGCCGCACCTCGGTGAGCGCGAACTGCGCCGCCTTGGTCGACAGTACCATATCGGCGCAGGAAGCCAGGCCGGTGCCGCCGGCCATGCAGTTGCCGTGTACGAGCGCGAGCGTAGCCTGCGGCAGGTCGTTCAGCTTTTTGAGCATGCGTGCCATGTTCATGGTGCTGGCGCGGTTCTGCTCCGGCGTCGCCTGTCCCGACTTGCGCATCCAGTCGAGGTCACCGCCGGCCGAGAAACTCTTGCCGTTGCCCTTCAGCACGACGACGCGGACCTTTGCATCGCCTGCAATCTGGTCCCAGATCCGCGTCAGGCGCAGCACGACATCGTCGTTGAAGGCGTTGTGGATCTGCGGCCGGTTCAGCGTGACGCTGGCCACGCCACGGGCGTCGATATCGAGCAGGACAAGATCGTCGCTCATGCCTGCCTCACATCCGGAAGACGCCGAACTTCGTCGGCTCGAGGGCTGCGTTATGAGCGGCGCTCAGACCCAGCGCCAGCACGGTGCGCGTATCGGCCGGATCGATGATGCCATCGTCCCACAGACGCGCCGAGGCATAATACGGATGGCCCTGGCGGTCATACTGGGCGCGGATAGGGTCCTTAAAAGCCTCTTCCTCGTCCTTCGACCACGAACCGCCGCCGGCCTCGATGCCGTCGCGCTTCACGGTGGCCAGCACGCTCGCCGCCTGTTCCCCACCCATCACCGAGATGCGCGAATTCGGCCACATGAACAGCAGGCGCGGGCTGTAGGCGCGTCCGCACATGCCGTAATTGCCGGCGCCGTAGGAACCGCCGATGATCACGGTGAATTTCGGCACATTGGCGCAGGAGACCGCCGTCACCAGCTTGGCGCCGTCCTTGGCGATGCCACCGGACTCATACTTCTTGCCAACCATGAAGCCGGTGATGTTCTGCAGGAAGACCAGCGGGATGCCGCGCTGGCAGCACAGTTCGATGAAATGCGCGCCTTTCAGCGCGCTTTCCGAAAACAGGATGCCGTTGTTGGCGATAATGCCGACCGGGTAGCCGTGAATGCGGGCGAAGCCGCAGACCAGCGTGGCGCCATACAGCTTCTTGAATTCGTCGAATTCTGAATCATCCACCACGCGCGCAATGATCTCACGCACGTCGAAGGGGATACGGCTGTCCTTCGGGATGATGCCGTAGAGCTCGGAGGCATCAAAGCGCGGCGGCAGCGGCGCCCGCACGTCACCCGAAAGCTGTTTCACACTGTTGAGGTTGCCGACGATGCGCCGGGCCAGGCCGAGCGCATGGCTGTCGTTCATCGCGTAATGGTCGCTAACGCCCGAGGTGCGGGCATGCACGTCGGCGCCGCCGAGGTCCTCGGCCGAGACGATCTCGCCGGTCGCCGCCTTCACCAGCGGCGGACCGCCGAGGAAGATGGTGCCCTGGTTCTTCACGATGATGGTCTCGTCCGACATCGCCGGCACATAGGCGCCGCCCGCGGTGCAGCTGCCCATCACCACGGCGACCTGCGGAATGCCGGCGGCCGACATGTTGGCTTGGTTGTAGAAGATGCGGCCGAAATGGTCGCGGTCGGGGAAGACCTCGTCCCAGGTCGGCAGGTTGGCGCCGCCGCTATCGACCAGGTAGATGCAGGGCAGCCGGTTCTGCATGGCGATTTCCTGCGCCCGCAGATGCTTCTTCACCGTCATCGGGAAATACGTGCCGCCCTTCACGGTGGCGTCGTTGCAGACGATGACACATTCGCGGCCATTCACCCGGCCGATGCCGGTGATCACGCCTGCGGCATGGATGTCGCCGCCATACATGTCCCAGGCAGCGAACTGGGACAGTTCAAGGAACGGCGTGCCGGGATCGAGCAAGGTGCGCACGCGATCACGCGGCAGCAGCTTGCCGCGCGCGAGATGCTTTTCGCGCGCCTTCTCGCCGCCGCCCTGCTTGATCTGGCGGACCTTGCCTTTCAGGTCGTCGACCAGGCCCTGCATCTGCGCGGCATTGTCGCGGAAGGCCGCCGAACGGGTATCGAGTTGGCTGGTAAGAGCGCTCATGGCAGGACGTCTGCTCTCGTTCTCGGGCTGTTGTTTGGATCGACCATGCCAGCGCCTCCGGGAGGCTGCAAGGGGTGCGGCGGGAAAAGGATGCAGCGCAAACAACAACCTGTTAATTTCACCTATCTATCGGCAACATCGATAAAAACTATGGAGGAAACATGGCCGGCAAAGGCTTCGATCTCAGTGGCAAGGTGGCGCTGGTCACGGGCGGCAACGGCGGCATCGGTCTGGGTATGGCGGAAGGCTTGGCGCAGGCCGGCTGCGATCTGGTGATCTGGGGTGGCAACCCGACGAAAAACGCCGCCGCCGAGGCCAAGCTCAAGTCTTATGGTCGCCGCGTTCTGGTGCAGAAGGTCGATGTTTCCGACGAGGCGCAGGTGGAGGCCAGCTTCGCCGAGGCGCTGAAAGCCATGGGCCGCATCGACGGCTGTTTCGCCAATGCCGGCGTCAGCCAGGCACGCGCCGCCTTCCACGAACTCACCACCGCCGAATGGCGCCGCGTGCTGTCGGTCAACCTCGACGGCGCCTTCTTCACGCTGCGCGCCGCAGCCCGCCACATGGTCGAGCGCAGTAAGACTGGCGACAAGGCTGGCGGACGTCTGGTGGGCATGGCCAGCACGGCCGGCATCCATGGTGCGGCGCGGGCAACCTCCTATGCGGCCAGCAAGGGCGCGATGCTGTCGGTGATCCGCGCGCTGGCCGTCGAGATGGCGCGGTATAACGTGACTGCCAATTCCATCCTGCCCGGCTGGATCGAGACCGAGATGACGGCGGCCGGTGTGGCCGATCCGAAATTCGCCGGCAACGTGCTGCCGCGCATCCCGCATCGGCGCTGGGGCCAGGGCAACGATTTCTCCGGTATCGCCACCTACCTGATGAGCGACACCAGCAGCTATCACACCGGCGACAGCTTCGTGATCGACGGCGCCTATACGATCTTCTGACGCGCCGCTTTCATCCCGAGCCACTGCATGCGCACGACGCCGGCGAGGATCAGCACCCCGCCGGCGACCTGCTGCAAGGTAATGCTGGCGCCGAAGAACAGCGCCGAGACGATCACGGCAAAGACCGGCGCGAGGTTGCTGTACAGCGTCGCCACCGGCACGCCGACATGACGCACGCCATGATTCCACAGCACGACGGCGATGGCCGCCCCGCCGACGCCGACCCAGAGCAGCATGCCGAAGGCCGATGCGGGGATCATTTCCCGCGGAAGCCGCGCCGGCTCGATGGTCGCCAGCACGATGATGAGCAGGAAGATCAGCGACGCGCCGCAGAGCGAGGTCAGTGACGTGATGCGCATGGCGCTCCAGCCCAGCGGCCCGAGCCAGCTCTGCACGCGGATCGAATACCAACTCCAGCAGGCCATGGCGAGAACCAGCAAAGGCTCGCCCCAGTAGATCACATCGGCCGGCACGTCGCGCGGCCGCACGGCGTCCAGCGCCACCATCGCCGCGCCGACCATGGCGCAGATCGCCGCCGGCCAGAAACCGCGCGCCAGCGGCAGCTTCAGCATCGTCTTGCTCATGAGTGCCGCCACCAGCGGGCTGCAGCTCATCACGATGGCGGCGCGCACTGGCTCGGAATGCGTCACGCCGATCGTGTAGCAGACCGAGAAGCTGGCCATGCCGAGGCCGAGCCGGGCCAGCACCGGCCAAGGCACCGGCGCGCGGAACGGCGAGACGCGGTCCATCGCCCAGGCCATGCCGAACAGCAGCGGCAGCGGAATGAGGTAACGCACCCCCGAGGTGACGAAGGGATCGAGATACTGCGTCGCCAGCACATAGGTCATGGGCACCATGGCGCCCCAGATCAGCGCCGTGACCAGCAGGCCTGCTGCGGCCAGTGCCGTCCCGCCGGCGGGCTTATGACTCATCGCTTCCTGCCGAGCCAGCGGTCGATATGATCAATGCGGTCGCTGCCCCAGAACATCTCGTCATCGACAATGAAGGTCGGCGTGCCAAAAGCCTGAAGCTCGATCGCTTCGGCGGTGGCGTCCAGCACATGCTGCCGCGCCACGCCATCTTCGGCCGCCTTGGCGATCTCCGCTTCCGGAACACCGGCGACATGCACCACGGTCTTCAGATGCTCGGGCTTGGCGATATCCTTGCCCTCGCCCCAATACTGCTTGAAGGCGGCCTTGGCGAAGACCACAGCCTTGGCCGGATTGTTCTCCTTGAGACGATAGAACAGCAGGCGCGGCAGCTTCACATCGGTGGGAAACGGATCGGGCGTGGTGACGATGGGCAGGCCGAACAGCTTCGCCGACCGCGTCCAGTCGTGCATCATGTGCTGCATCTTCACCTTGGAATACTCTGTGCGATCCGGGATCGCCTTCCACAGATGGCCGAGCGACACCGGCCGCCAGTCCACGCTGCGGTTATGCTTCTTCGCCACGGCGTCGATAAGGTTGGCGCCGATATAGGCGTAAGGTGACGTGAAGTCCCAATAGAAGACGATCGGGTTGGCCATGGGTTTTCCTCTCGGTTTTTTTATGATTACCAGCCGCCGCGCTGCAGCCAGCGGTCGAGCTGGTCGAGGCGGTCGGCGCCCCAGAAGGGTTCGCCATCGACGATGGTGAAAGGCGAGCCGAAGACGCCGCGATGCTGGATCGCGTCTTCCGTCACCGCGCGCAATTTGTCCTTGATCGGCTGGCTTTCGATGCCGGCCATGAAGGCCTTGCGGTCGATGCCCAACCCGGCTGCGATGTCGCCGACGGTGTCTGGTGACGAGATATCGATGCCGTCGACGAAATAGCGGCTGTAGACCGTCTTGATGAAGGGCACCACCTTGTCGGACTGTTCCTGCTGCAGCCAGTAGACGCCGCGGCCGGCGGCCTGGGTCGGCACCGGGAATTTCGCCGGCATGTTGAAGGCAATGCCATGCTCGCGCGCGCTACGCTTGAAATCATGCGTGGAATATTTGCCCTTCATCGGATACTGCGTCAGCGGCTGGGTGCCTTCCGACTTGAATACCGCGCCCAGCAGCATCGGATGCCAGTTCACGCTGCGGCCGTGCTTGCGCGCGATCTCCTCGATCCGCTGCGCACCGATATAGCCATAGGGCGATCCGAAATCGAAATAGAAGTCCAGCGGCGCCGGCATCCGTCTCTCCTTCCCGGTATTTTTTCAGAGTTTAGTCGAAACCAAAGGCGCGACGGAAGCCGCGCAGTACCGGATGCTCCTCCGGTTCCAGCTCGATGCCGACCGAAGTGATGCGGTCGTTGCGGATTTCCCTTACGACAAGCTCGACCGGGCCGAGGCGGACACGGTCGCCGACCACGGCGCGGTGGCGC
>Ga0209675_1001229_pt1 | contig 15427 bp, 17 predicted proteins | sample AraplaCol_mLB_r2_2_FD_184280 | JGI IMG/M metagenome (GOLD analysis project Ga0209675, IMG submission 184280) | Arabidopsis root microbial communities from North Carolina, USA - plate scrape MF_Col_mLB_r2 (SPAdes) (version 3) | ecosystem: Host-associated > Plants > Roots > Endosphere | place... | reverse complement strand
CGTCGAGCGTCCCGATGGTGATGGCTCCGTTCAGCGCGAACTTCATGTTGCCGGTGCCGGACGCCTCCATGCCGGCCGTCGAGATCTGCTCCGACAGGTCGGCCGCCGGGATGATGGCCTCGGCGAGGCTGACATTGTAATTCGGCAGGAACACCACCTTGAGCCGGTCGCGCGTGCTGATGTCGTTGTTCACCACGGCGGCGACGTCGTTGATCAGGTTGATGATGGACTTGGCGGTCGCGTAGTTCGAGGCGGCCTTGCCCGCGAAGATCTTCACGCGCGGCGCCCAATCGCGATACGGCTCGGACCGGATGGCGTCGTAGAGCGCGATCGTCTCGAGGATGTTGAGCAGCTGGCGCTTGTATTCATGGATGCGCTTGATCTGGACATCGAAGAGAGCGGCGGGATCGACGGTGATGCCGCAATCCTGGCGGATGATCCTAGCGAGCCGGAGCTTGTTCTCGCGGCGGATCGCGGCGAGCTTGTCATGGATGGCCGGATCATCGGCATGCTGTGTGAACCGGCGGATCAGCCCGATATCGTCCGCAACCTTCTCCCCGCAGGTTTCCTTGAGGAGGCTTGTCAGTCCCGGATTGGCGTTGAGTAGCCAGCGGCGTGGCGTGATGCCGTTGGTGACGTTGGTGATCCGGTCGGGAAAGACCCGGTGCAGCGGTGCGAATACCGTTTCCTTCATGAGGTTGGAATGGAGCGCGGAAACGCCATTGACCTTGTGCGAGCCGACGAAGGCGAGGTGCGCCATCCGGACCCGCCGCCCGTGATATTCGTCGATCAGTGAAAGCGCGGAGAGGTCGGCATCGGGTGCGTCTCGGCGGACGCCGTCGAGGAAGCGGGCATTGATGCCGAAGATGATCTGCATATGGCGCGGCAGGAGCCGCTCCATCAGCGCGACGGGCCAGGTTTCCAGCGCTTCGGGCAGGAGCGTGTGATTGGTATAGGAGATCGTCGCCGTCGTGATCTCCCAGGCGCGCTCCCATTCGAAAGTGTGCTCGTCGATCAGCAGGCGCATCAGCTCCGCCACCGCGAGCGAAGGATGGGTGTCGTTGAGCTGGATCGATGCCTTGTCGGCCAGGTTTTCGAGCGTGCCGAACTGGCGATAATGACGGCGGGTCAAGTCCTGCAAGGAGGCGGAGGTGAAGAAGAACTCCTGCCGCAGGCGCAGTTCCTGCCCGACCGGGGTCGAGTCGTTGGGATAGAGCACCTTCGAGATCGCCTCGGCACGATTGCGTTCGGCAACAGCTCCGATCAAATCGCCCTGGTTGAAGGCGTCGAGGGAGAGCGGATGCATCGCCCGCGCGCGCCACAGCCTCAAGGTATTGGCACCGCGCCCGCGCCAGCCGACGACGGGCGTATCGTAAGCGACCGCGAAGACCGTTTCGTCCGGAGCCCAGAATACTTGGCCGGGCTTCTCGGTCGCGGCCAGTGATCCGCCGAAGCCGATCTTGTAAGCGCTCTCGCGCCGCTCGAACTCCCAGGGGTTGCGGAAGGACAGCCAGTCTTCTGGAACCTCGATCTGCCGGCCGCCATCGATGCGCTGCTTGAACAGTCCGTGATCGTAGCGGATGCCATAGCCGAGCGCCGGGACGCCGGTCGAGGCCATGGCCTCCATGTAGCAGGCCGCCAGCCGGCCCAGGCCGCCATTGCCGAGCGCGGCGTCGGGTTCGATGTTCTCGATCTCGGCGAGATCGACGCCGAGTTCGCGCAGCGCCTGGGCCATGGAACCGGTCAGGCCGAGATTGTTCAGGGTGTCGGCCAGAGAACGCCCGATGAGGAATTCGAGGGAAAGATAATAGACGCGCTTCCTGCCGGTGGAATAGCTCTCGCGGGTCGATTTCTGCCAGACGTCGATTGTGTGATCGCGCGCGGCGAGAATCGCCGCCGTCAGCCAGTCATGCGCCTGCGCGACGGCCGGGTCCTTTCCGAGCGAATAGGAGAGCTTGCGTGTCACCTCCGCCTTTATGCGCTCGACCTGCTCGTCGGGCTCGTAGTGCACGGATGGTTCGCGAGGCAGAAGTGACAAGGCAGAGTCCTAGATTGAATTTGTTATGCCACGATCTCGCAACGAGAGGTCTACATCAAGCCTCACTCCGCTTTAAGAGAGGAGCGCAATGAATGTCTTGGCTGCAGCATCGCCAGCCACACGTTTGCTCAATTGTCGCTTGATGTCCGCAAATCTCTCGTTTGCGCGAACGGCAGTGGGACACGCCTTTTTTCGCCGAGTAAGGCAAGAGAGCGAGTTTAAATCTGCGACCTGGCGAGATTGGATACCCAGTCTGTAACCTTTTGACTCGTCGAGCGGCTCTGCCAGTCCGAGAACGTGTAAGACTTCGAGACTGCAAGATCTTTGTCGAACAGGGCCGTTTGAGCGCGGGCAAACTCCCGATCAAATAGACTGATGTTGGCTTCATCGTTGAGCCGCAAAGCGCGGTCATCGATATTGGTCGACCCGACCGAGGTCCAGACGTCGTCCACTATGATCAGCTTACAGTGAAAAAAGGTTGGCTGATACTCGCTGATCTTGACACCGGCCTGCAGTAGATTCCCCCAGAGGTGGCGCGACGCTTTTCTGACGATGCGGGCGTCGGTTTGCGAACCAGGGACCACGATCTGAATCTCCACGCCGCGCTTGCGGGCTTCGAGAAGCTGCTGCCGTGTCAGCTCGTCCGGCACAAAATATGGCGTCGCGATCCGAATGTTCTTCTGAGCAGCGGCAAGCGCACTCATGAGCATCAGATGCATGACATTGCGCTGATGGGTCGAGCTGACGACAACCTGTGCGCCGCGCTCGCCGACCGGGCTTATCTTGGGGAAGAAGCGATCACCCAACAGCAATTCACCGGTCGCCTCGATCCAGTGCTCTGCGAATGCGGCTTGGAATTCCGCCGCGGCGGGCCCCTCAACGCGGTAATGATTGTCGCGCCATTCGTTGGGTGAGCGAGCATCGCCATTCCACTCGTCGGCGATGCCGACCCCGCCCGTGAAGCCGATGCGGCCATCGACGATCAGCAGCTTCCGATGCGTACGATTGTTTACCCGGTCGATCGTGTACCAGGTGACTGGTCGGAATCGCACCACCTCGACACCGGCATCCTGCATTCGTTTGATCAACCGCTCATCCATGGGCAGGCTGCCGACCCAGTCGAGCAGAACCTTTACGTTCAGCCCTTCCCGAGCTTTAGCCGAGAGCGCGTCGGCGAACTCCTCCGCAACGGCTCCGCGCCAATAGATGTAGGTCTCGAAGGTGATGGTCTGCCTCGCCTCGCGGATAGCGCGCAACATAGCGGGGAAGATCTCGATACCGTTGACCAGCGTATCGACCTTGTTCCCAGGCAGGTAGTTCGAGCCGAAAAGCGCCCCCATCGATGTTTTGAGCTGATCATCGGACGAAGCCAGATGGTGCGAAAGCGGTTGCTTCAGCTCCTGCGGCTCGGGCAGCAGATTGAAGACACCGAGGCATCCCGCGGCTCCAAGCGCGGCCGAAATCAGCGCGACCCCAAGAGGGTGTTTTCGCAACTTCACGAGCACCTCGTAGCAGCATGTGCGTGGAGCGGTTCGGTCGAGGCGAACATTGTCGCCCGGCGATTATCTCGCATCATCTTTTGCGGCCAAGGGCAGGCAGGCTCGGCAGATTCCTCGCAAGGATGTTTCCACCGCGTCGGCCGTGTTGTTAGGATCCGCCGTATGGCCCGAAGCTTGCGAGAGTTGCCCCAGCACGAGGGCCGCGGTCGGGACCCGGCGCCGCAGGCGCCTGACCGCATACTTCATGTGGGCAGACCCCTGCGGGCCGATGAAGCAAAGGCAGATCAAGGCGGGGCTTCGTTCGGCGAGACGATCCAGACCCGTGGTCAACAGAGTGGTTGGCGGTAGTACATCGGCCGCTAACCCGTGCTTGCCTAGTATCTGGCTTAACATCAGCGCAGCTGCCTCATCAAGCTGCGACCTCGCGCCGATGCAGACCACACGATCGCTACCCTGAAATGCTTCCTTCAGGTCAGTCGCGCTGAGCACTGGCAAGTCCGAGGCTCCTTCGCTTTCGTCGGTTTGTTCGACAGCTGCCTCGGTCTCGGGATCGGCCGTCGCATCTGCCAGGTCGGGGCGGCGATCGTCATGATCGGACAGATCCTCGACCACCTCCCGAATGCTCGCGAGGATCTGGTTTCGCCGAGATGTGTCTAGAACGTCACGGGCCTCGTCAGCCGCGGCCAGGCGCAGACCTTCGAGCGCAACCTCGTCGTAATAAGCGGATAGCGAGCGCTCCTTGAGAACTTCCTCAGCCTTGTCCGCCGCTTCCGATGGATCGCCGGCCAAGATGCGCTGATAGAAGATTTCGGGAGCCGAAAGAGGTGGACGATCGCCCAGCATGACATCGAGAAATTCGAGCCTCTCGACATGGCGACCGAGAACGACGAGGCACACAGTCAAAGGCATGGCGAGAACCAGGCCGATGGGCCCCCATAGCCAGGTCCAGAATGTCGCTGCGACCACGATAGCCACGGGAGAATGCCCGGTGGAGCGGCCATAGGCCAACGGCTCTATGACGTGGCCTACCAGCGCCTCGGCGACCACGAACAATCCAGCCGTTAGCGCCAGCATCCACCAGCCAGGATCGACCGATGCGGCGATCACCATCGGGAATACGGCCGAAAGCACAGCCCCGAGATAGGGGATGAATCGGAGAATTGCGGCCAGAATTCCCCAAAGCAGCGAACTCGGCACTCCGATGGCCCAAAGACCGCAGCCTACGACGACCCCAAAGCCCGCGTTGACGATGAGCTGGGTGAGGAACAGGCGACTGAGCCGCCTGGCCGCATCGTCGAACGCGGCCGTGGTTTTCTGGAGGTCATGCGTGCCAGTTAATCGAATGAACCGGTTTCGCAGATCTTCGCGTTTCAGAAGGATGAATATGACGAAGATCAGCACGATCCCCGTAGTCGTCAGCGGGTGGATCAGCGGGGACAAGAAAGCCTGCAGCGTTTCGAGTGCACCCGGCTCCGGCTGATGGACTTCGACCGGAATCGGACGCGCCTCGCGCGCTGCGCGAGATGTGTCACTCGGCGCAAGCGGGTCGGGCTTTGGGCGGTCGAGCTCCTTGCTGAGGTCTTGCAGGACATCCGCAGCTCGGCTCAACACGCCGCCGCCCGCGCTCGAATCCTTCAACGCGGCAATCTTGGTACGCATGGTGTTTTGGTAGGTCGGCAACTGGCTCGCGAGCTGCGTTGCCTGACTGACCATAGCCATCGTCAGGAACGCCAGTGCCGCGAATGCGATCAGAACAACCGTGGAGACCGCCAGCGCGCGAGGGATACGAAGTTTCTGAAGCTCCCTCACCAGTGGCGCCAGGACGAAGCTGAACAGGATTGCGAGCGCGACGGGGACGAGAACCTCCCGCCCGAAATACAACGCTGCGACTACAAAAATTCCGATAACTGCATTCGACACCCCGCCAGGCTGCGAACGCGCCGCTGTCCTTCCGAGGTCAGATGCAGGCTCGACAACGGGCATCGGATGAACTTCCCTAGACGATGCCACCACGGCTGCCATGATAGCGACCAGGTGCAGCAGCAAAGTTCAATGTTTAGAGGCTTTAGCCCGGGCGATGTCTCCGATCGGAACCGACGAGGTTGCGCTAGAGGGTAAGGCCAGAAGCGCTCGCCGAGACGGTGAATACACTGACAATCCCCCCCGGATTTCGATCCAAATCCCTCGACCGACCTTAGAACGCTACTAAGGAACGCGGGTTCCGGGACGTACCCACCCTGACTCGGCTCAGCGTCAGTCTGCTTATGGGGAGAGTAGATAAACCACCCTCACTTTGCGCTCTTTGCTCACTGGCTTAGCCGGCTCTCCTGCAGCCCCAACCGTTGCGACAGAAGATTCAGGTCCCGTGCTCACCGACGCGAAGCGAAGACGAGTGCCGAGTTCGAATCCCGCGATTCTGCCACTCGGGTTCGTCGGCTCGATATCCGCTGCTTGAGCGGCGCCACAGCCCGCAAGAGCGGCAAATAGGGCAAATGCCGAACGGCGCATGTCAGGCCTCGCGATAGGCTGATTTCAGTTGTTGAGACGGGCCACCCATCGCGGCGCCGAAGAATGGGAAGGATAGCCAGGCTGCCATCCTTCCTGCTGCGGTCAGTTGACTTCGCGGGTCACCTTGCGCGTGACGCGGTCGCCGTAAGCATTGGTGTGGATCACCTTCTTGGTCACCCGGGTCGTGCCATGGTGTCCGGTATCGCGGCGGATCACGACCTTGCGGACACCATGGCGATGCCCGTTACGCCAGCCGCGGTGCAAGCCGTTATCGACATGGCGACGTTCCTTGACGACGACGGTCTCAGCCGAAGCGGGCGCAGCAATCATCGGGAAGGCAAGGAAAGCCAAGGGAGCCAGCAGCAGATACTTCTTCATCGGTGCACTCCGGGTTTGCATCGTGGAGTTCACAGAACGACCGCAGCTTACAATGGTTCCAAACAGAACCAAATTAGGTCGTCGCTCTACCAGTTGCAGTTCTAGCGATGGAAGGTCTTTGAGGCTGCGCCAAGCGCCAGGACCGCACCGGAACGGTCATAGGCGGTTACAGTCCATTCGTAGGTATGGATTTGTCCGACCGGTGGCACCGGCCCATTGTAGCCGCCAGCGAAAGCGCCACACGGGACGGTTGCCACGGGTCCTCGGATGGGGACCTCCCCTCCACCATGAATCCATCCCGGAACATCACGATCGACCATCTTGAATCGCAGCGACATCGTCGCCGGGGGGATGTTTCCGATCCTGAAGGAGGGCGACGCATTGGAGCACCAATTGAACGCCACTGTCATTTGAGATGGATCGGCGCCCGGCGAAACTTGGGGCCGACTTTGATTGCATCCTGCTAAGCCGAAGGCTGTGATCACGGCGGCGGCAGCGAGCTTTTGCATCGTGAATTTGCTCCAAGGCGTAACGCATTTAGCGCCAGCGCTCGGGTGGAGATTGAAAAATGGAAATCCGCGTCAATGACCCACTCAAACGACCTACAGCGACCTCAGTCGAATGATCGTCGACATCGGAACTCCAAAACACCAAAGAACGATCCAGCGCATCGCCAGCCCCATTCGTGGACCCCGCAAATGCAACGTGCGAAATTTGAATGAAGTTCCGAGGATCAGCGTCCGTTGAGGAGTGGCGACGTCGGGCCGCCGGCATTGACCAAGAGAGCTCACTTTTCGCCAACGCATCACGAGATTCTCAGTCCTCGCAAGGGAAAAGCAGCTCCCCGGTCGTCACGACCCTGAAGACCGAGTGACTCTTGAATTGGACCGGCGTTCCGTCATCGAGCGTGTAGAACGTTCGGCTCACTTTTGAGGAGCTACGCCACACGACGATCGTAAAGACGTTTCCATCTTCATCGCACCAGCGCTCTCTAAAAAGTTCGCGCGTCGGATGGACCGCGCCAGACTCCTCGCGCGCGGACGCATTCTTCGGAACGATCTGTGAGATGGGCATTTGAACGCCCCCTGCAGCATGTCGCATGATGGCCCCCACCTTCAGAGGAAGGCGGGGGCCATAGGTCTGCTACTCGATCACCTGGATGATCTTGCGGGTCTTCGGCTCGACGATCACCGTCCGGTCATTCACCACGGTGTAGCGATAACCCTTCGTGCCGAACTCGGCCGGCACCTCGCGATAGGTCACGCCGCTCTCTGGCAAGACTACCCCGACGCGGACGTCCTCGCGATACCGGTAGGACGGCACTTCGTGTGCCTGGACATAGGTCTTGAAACGCGGCGTGGAATCGCCGGCGATGCCGCCCACGACGGCGCCACCGACACCACCTACGACAGCTCCTACGGGCCCGCCCACGATTGCGCCGCCGACCGCGCCGGTTGCCGCGCCAGCGGCCGCACCACCACGCGCGCCTTCGGGGTTCTGAGCGAGAGCAGCCAGCGGAAGCATCGCAATGGACGCAGCAAGAATGATCTTCTTCATGGGTCGATCTCCTGAATTTCCCCAGTCGCAGGCCGCAACTTTGAACCCCTCTAAACGGTTCCGTATTCCTTCACTATTTTCATGATTTTTCCCAGAAAGTGCTCATTCTGAACAATTATTCAGGAACAACCTGAATATCCATTCAGGAAACCACGCTATAAGGCAACGCTATATTTAATTGAACATAGCGTATCCGATCAGAATTTATGTTCTCCGCCCACCTCGTCGGGAAAGCGGACGGAACGAGTCTGAGCAAGCGATGTTTGTACTTCGCGCTATGCATATCGGCGAGACCGCCTTAACAACACGGTCAGGCGCTGGGCATCGGCGGGGCATTCCCAACGGACCGGAGATATTCCATTTTCCAGACTGGAAAAAGATGCGAAACAAGATGCTCGAAGCCGGGTCGGAAATCACCCTGACCGGCATTGTCGATAGCTATGAATATCCACTCTTAAGCTGCGCGATGTGCCGCCTGCGCGCAGGGAAGTCCGTGACCTTGAGAGCAACAAGACCATCGAGGACGGGATCGTGAGTGGCCCGATCATCAATGGCGGTTCTGCAGCATTCATCAGAGCCGTCTTGGATGATCAGCAGGAAACGGAGGGCCAGAAAGATGGTTGAGATCCGCCAGGGCATGAAAACGCTATCGATCCGAAAAAAGCATCGGCTGGCGCAGATGGCGCCAAAGACTTTTCGCTGACTTTTCCCGGGATTGCACCTGTTCGCGGACTGTTGAGATTGCTTGTCCAGGCAGATGCGTCTCGATCAAAGCTAACCCACCTTCGAGCCATGGTCATTTTGCTGGCCGCGCTATCCCCCTTCGCAGTCCTTGGATATTTCCTACCCACCCTCCTATAGCGTAAGATCTAAGCACACGGCGCAGGCAGGAGAGAAAGGCTCGTATCGTGTGCCGCGTACCGAACGTCAGTCCCGAGAGTCTGTAAAAATCGGCATAACCTGTAAGCCAGTTTTGGCAGCCAGCAGGCCAGGCAAGTGGGACGCCCCGCGAAGGCGCGCCAGAAGGCCGCGACATCACCCTGAAATTAGCCGACTGCGTCATCTCTCTACCCGATACCATAGCATCCGGGCGTGGATCTAACCCAATATCTTACGAGAATTCGGCAGGTTCTCACCCAAGTAGAAAATTCCAAACCAGCAGCACAACGCGCCATGAAATCCATGACAGGAAGGCTAGCCAGATCGTCATGACGACTATTGTCGCGGAGACATAAAGCCGACCCATTGTCTCCTCCAAAAAAAGACGCCCGATCGGATTGCGAGGTCACCGATCGGGCCGGCCCATTTGAGCGACGACAACGCGGAGCCGCACCTCGGTTTCTAGAAAGCCTTTAATCGACGTCGGGTTCCCCCAGAATTCATGAATCTTTTCAGCGTTATAGCTCGTTGACTATAGCGTTCTTTTTAATTGGATGAATTCGGAACTGTCTCGCTCGCGGTCGAGTTTGAGGTCCATCGCACAAACGTGTGCGCAATCGGAGGAACCAACATGAACCGTACGATTCTTGGAATGGTCGCTGCGTCGGCGCTGGTCGCCAGCTCGGCCGTTTTTGCTCAGAGCACCACCGTGACGATCAGCCAGCCCGAGCGGACGAAGATCAAGGAATACGTGGTCAAGGAGAAGACGAAGCCGGTCATGGTCAAGGAGAAGGTCACGGTCGGCGCCACGCTCCCCGCCGATGTCGAGCTTCATACCGCTCCCGCCGACTGGGGCACAAGCGTCAGCAAGTACAGCTACGTCTACACCGACAACCACGTCGTTCTGGTCGAGCCTTCCAGCCGGAAGATCGTTCAGATCATCGAATGACCGACCCGAGGGGAGCGGGGTGCAGTCCCGGCTCCCCTCCCTTTAGGGATGCTGCACGGCGGCTGCCCGTACCCTCTTGCCAAAGGAGTGGGTTATGGATCGCAGATCGGTTTTGCTGACGTTGCTAGGAGGTTCGATTGCTGTAGCGAGCGATGGCGCGCTTCCCATCCATCCCGCAAGCTTACGCTCGCGCCCGATGTTGCTGACAAGCTCGACGCGGCCCAAGTGGAATTCTCTCATACCATTACCACGGCAGGCCCGTTCGGCGCGGCCCTCCGCCTCACGCACACGGTCGTGGTCCGAGGCCGTATTGGCGCCACCGGCGCGGGCCACCGCATGGTTACTATCGCCGCCGGCACCGCCGCTACTACCGCCCTCGCCGGTAGCCAATCGCTCCGTCACCGACTGGTGGCGGAGTACTTTCGTTCGGACATGCGCCGGAACCGATCGGAATCAGTGTCTGTTGAAGCTGAAAGTGTACGAAGGAGGCGATTATGAACGGTGTCATTTATATCGTCGGCTTAATCGTGGTGGTTCTGGCCATCCTATCGTTCCTCGGTCTTCGATAGGAATTTGCCTGTCCATGTCCGGTACGGACGTCGTCGCCCAGGTAAGCGTCAACAAGGAGGCCCGCTCTTATGTGTAGTGGGGCCCAATCCTCGGCGGCGCGGTCATCGCGACGGCCATCTCCACCATCATGACCGTCTTCGCATTGGCGATGGGCCTGTCGATGGTCTCCACCGAATTCGAAAGAGATCAAGCGCCACCGCCTTGGCTGTCGCGGGCAGCCTCTGGGTCCTGTGGGTCATGGCATCGGCAAGCATGGTCGGCGGCTATCTCGCTGGGCGCAGGCGCCGACTGAGCTTTGATGCTAATGATGATAAACGGACGGTACGCGATGCCGCGACCTCGTCGCTGTTCGGAACCGCGAAGGCCGATGTCACCGGCATCGCCAGTGCAAGTTAGGGCGTGGCCTCGCTGGTTTCGCAGAATGTCGACCTGCTCGCGATGGCACTCGACAACGTCATGCGCGCCAACGGCCAGCAGCCTCCGACTGCCCAGGAGCGTGAGGAAGCCTCGCTGATTTTCGTTAACGCGCTGAAGAATGGCAAGATCGAGCAGGGCGACAGGGACTATCTCGCTTCGCGGCTCGCCACGCGGCCTGCATAAGCGAACAGGACGCGCAGAAGCGCATCGACGATACCTATACCCGGCTCTTGCAGCGGGCCGGATAACGAACTGGACGATGCGGAGTGGGGCCTCATCGCCGTATTCCGCTATGCCCAGGCGATGCTGGAGGCGATGACATGAGCATGATCGACTTTCAGGCACAGGCCGCTGCACTTTCGCAAGACGAGCGGCGCGATGTTCGCGACATGCTAGAGCTGATCGCGCATAAGCTCGCGGGGCGCTCCAGCACCGGCCGAGGCATGCGGCGCAGGCTGGATGCCATCGTGGCCAATCCCATCGCCGTGGCTGATGTCCTCGATGGTGAATGCGACGAGGATGCGAGTGAAGCTCCGAGACATCACTGACGCCATTGCTGCGGACGATCGAGAGGCGATGCGCGAAGGCTTTCGGGCCTTGGTCGACCCGCATGCGACCGTAGAGGCGTCATCGCAGGGGATGCTGGTCGTCGCGCTAAACCGCCTCTGTGCTGCTCTCAAGGGCGATCAGGCGGAAATGCCGGCAGCCGCCTGCGGGGCGCTCGACCTGCCTCCCGGATCCACATATGCGGAAGGCCCTACGAAGGCGAAGCGGGATGGCGCGAAATTGGCGCGGCATCTCATGGCGCAGACGTGAGATGGTGCCGTTTCCGATCCCTCGTCCATCTTCGCGATACGGTTTCCTCAGGGATGGAATTGGATTAGAGCCGACGGCCACCCGCATGAGCCGACCTACGAAGGCCCATCGGATTCTCAAATATGTGGAGACGGTGGTGGCCGGTCAGCACCCTTTTGAAGCGACTGCCGTAGCAGCGGGTGCGTGTCACTGTGAAATGGCAGAAATGGGTGCAGGCCGCGGGACTCGTTCATCTCAGCACGGTTCATTAGGACGATTTTGTAGAGCACCCCTGACTTTGCGTATCCGTCCTTAGGGGATGGCTCGACGATGCCATCCGCGATGAACAGGCGTCGATGGAGCTTTTGGTCGGCCTCGAACGCCACAATCATTCGCTGTGTCTGTGGCCCAAAATAGCCATCGACCTTGATATCGCGGCTCCTTTCAACTGGTCCCCATGACGGCGTCGACCGTGTGAAGTTTGCAAGCTTCATGAGGGTCTGCACCAGCAGCACGTCGTCACGCGCATTCGCCATCTTTGGTCCGACGGGAAATGACACGTTGTAGATCTGAGGCATACCGATCAGGTTGATGTGCATCGTGTAGGCCATGGGGTCCTCCACCGACAGGCACGAACCTAGTCCACTCCGGCTTCCTCCCGTGCTGGATATGACGGATTACCCATATTGCGCGCGCTGCTCTGGCAACCAAAGCCGTCATCATCCCGTTGTCGGCGCGGTGCCATAATGGCGCCTGCCTGCTCTCTAGTTGGATGCGTCGCGGCGGATGTATCGGCCGCAGCCACGGGAGGGCAAAGCCAGTTTCCCGGCGATGGCCGGAACCGCCAAGTCCTGACAGAAGTCAGAGGCCCGTCGCTTCCCAAGCGGCGGGCTTATTCGTTTAAGAGGGCAAGCCGCTAAACAGTCGTTTTCCATATTCGCTGGCATTTTATGCAAGTAGGGAACGTCGCCGAAGCTGCCGCATTCCTCCGTCATCATGGAGGGCAATCCGATGCGATATATCGTTTCGTTGGATTTCTGGCTTTGGACGGGAATCGGTCTCTGCCTCTGCTCCATGGCTGTCGCGGTGCAGCCGATTTATTGGCTGAGCTAACTCATCGAGCCAGGCTGACTGTATTTGGCGGCAGGGTGAGGAACAACCGCACATCCACACGGTTGCGAGCCAAACAGGAGAATCCGACATGGCAAAAGATCAGCCTGAAGCTCTCGCGACTTTTGCGGCCAGCGCCCGCAACGACGGGCAGAAGCCGAAGGATATTGGCCTTCACGCGACGGATGAAACCGAGGCCATTCCCACCGACCCGAAGAAGAAGGCCGATGCTGCGACGAAGGTGCTCCGCGAGGGCGTGCTCCATAAGGATCAAGGTGCGGACGAGGCAATCGATGATCTGCCGGATCGGACGCGAGATACCCATCCGCGCTCATAAGCAATCGCCCGCCCCTCACGAGCGGCTGGCCATAACCGATGGCAAGCCCAAGACCTCAGGTGAAACCCTCATTGTTGGGTGCGCCTTAGCATGTCGGTATTATAGCCCAGCGCCTTTGCCCGCTCTTCCAGCGCCGCATACTGGCGCGAACTGAGCGCCTGGCTTCGGGTCAGTATCCAGAGATATCGACCCAAAGGCTCTCCAACGATGGACCATGAATAGTCTGGCGCGCGATCCAGAACCCAATAGTCCCCTTCAATTGGCCAGAAGAACGTGACCTTGAGCTTCGATCCGTTCGAGCCATCGACGACTCGGGCCGTCGCCTCTGCTGTCTTCACCGGTCTCGTCACGCTGCCTTGGCGGCAGGCATTGACGACAGCGACCGCACCGTCCGGCTTCTGCGAGTATTCCGCTGTGACCGCCTCGCAGCCCTTCTGAAAGCCGGCCTCATAGCGCGCTTGTTCGTACCACTTCCCGAGATAGCGATTCAGCTCCACGGGCTTCGCCGGCTGCGGGACATTGGCGTTGCCGACAGGCTGGTTTTCCAGCGGATTGCACGCCGCCAGTGCCAAGCTCGATCCGATCACGAGCGCGCTCATCAGGGTTGTCATCGTCATCCTCGATTGGGCTGCTCGATAACGTTAGCTCGCTGCCACGGTTCCCATCCCGCGCGTCTGATTGATATTGTCCCCCGGATGTCCGCCGCGTAGCATCTCGCCTGCAGCTCCTAACCGGAGGCGGACATGGCTCTTCCCGATGATCTCGTGGCCTGGAGCGTCAAGCGTATCGGTCAGAAAATCGGTGATGGCGAATGCTGGACCATGCTCGAAACCGCCCTGACCGACTGCGGTGGCAAAACCTCAACCCAACTCATGGGCGGCAAGGTCGGACCTGACCGCGATTATATCTGGGGCACGCTGGTGAAGGATCTGCGCCGAGACATCGTCGTCGGCGACATCCTGCAGTTCCGCAACTTCGTTTGGGAGGACAGGACAGAGGTCAAAACAACGCATCCGAACGGTGATTGGGAAACCGAGGGAACGACTGTTGAGAAGCGCCCTCACCACACGGCAGTCGTTGAGGCTGTCGTGGGCCAGGGCATCGTCGATGTGCTGGAGCAAAACGTTCCCGGAGGCGATCCAATTCATCGCGCACGACTGCACATCGTCTCGTTCCTCGGTCCGAAGGTGAAGAAGACCCTGCCTAACGGGGACGTTGTGGAGACAACGCCAAACCACCGCGTCAGCGGCACGGTGTGGGCATTTCACCCGCAGGCTGTGCTACCGGGCAAGAAGCCCTGAGACAGAAGCCGCAACGTATACTACCAGTATTCCATTCGAGCGCGACCAGCCTCTCGTCTTTTGCCGCGGCCGCGATCCCATTTTGCGCCGACACGGTCACGCGGATCGAAATCCTCCCCCTTGATTGCGTCTCGAAACCGCTCTGCCTGCTGTCGGTCGCCGAAGCAAATAATCTCATAACTGCGCGTCCCGTCGCTGACGTGGAAGCGGCGGCGATGGAGGCTGGACAGCGGACCGGAACAGTTGAAGTAGCCAAGGCCGCGTCCCTCAAACAGCGGGACCGCGACCTGATAGGGGTGCTCTTGGCTAATCTGCGTGTCGCTCGGCTGGCCCCGTGCTCTCATAGCGCCCTGATTTGCTCCTCGAACTCCTCTGGGATGGCGCCGTGGCGCGCCAGCACTGCGAGCTCGCTGACCTCGCCGGTTTCGTCGTCGGCGGTGACGTGGATCACAGCGACTCCCTCAGCCGTCCGGCCGAGCCTGTGTTTCGGCGTGCAAGTTTGACCCCGTGAGGCGGGGGATCGGCTTCCAACTTTGACCCCCTTGAGCCGGTTTCGGTGAGACTGCCCGTCCTGGTTTCGGATGGGCGGGCGGGGGATGAAGGGCGTGGATACGATTGCGCGGATCCGGCGCGAGTTTTCGATCCGCGGGAAGACGATCAAGGAGATCGCCCGCGAGCTGCACGTCTCTCGGAACACGGTGCGGAAGGTGCTGCGCTCGGGCGCGACGTCGTTCGAGTATGAGCGGAAGGTTCAGCCGCAACCAAAGATCGGGCCCTGGCGCCAGGAGCTGGATCGGCTGCTGATGGCGAACGACGGCAAGCCGGCCCGCGAGCGCCTGACGCTGATCCGTCTTTTCGAAGAGCTGCGGGATCTCGGCTTCGAGGGCGGCTACGATGCCGTTCGTCGCTATGCGCGAGGCTGGCGCCGCGAGCAATCCGCCGTCACGGCCGACGCCTATGTGCCTTTGAGCTTCGCGCCCGGCGAGGCCTACCAGTTCGACTGGAGCCACGAGATCGTCGTCATCAATGGCGCCACGACCCAGGTGAAGGTGGCGCATGTCCGGCTCTGTCACTCGCGCATGCTGTTCG
>Ga0209675_1001227_pt1 | contig 15467 bp, 16 predicted proteins | sample AraplaCol_mLB_r2_2_FD_184280 | JGI IMG/M metagenome (GOLD analysis project Ga0209675, IMG submission 184280) | Arabidopsis root microbial communities from North Carolina, USA - plate scrape MF_Col_mLB_r2 (SPAdes) (version 3) | ecosystem: Host-associated > Plants > Roots > Endosphere | place... | reverse complement strand
CTTGCAGGTTCACGGCCTTGCAGGCTGCGATCACGCCGGTGGCGATGGTGTCGCACTTCATGATGCCGCCGAAGATGTTCACGAGGATGGCTTCCACGTTCTTGTTCTTCAGCATGATCTTGAAGGCCTCGGTGACCTTCTCGGGGGTGGCACCGCCGCCCACGTCCAGGAAGTTGGCCGGCTCGCCGCCGAACAGCTTGATGGTGTCCATGGTGGCCATGGCCAGGCCGGCACCGTTCACCAGGCAGCCGATGTTGCCGTCCAGCGAGATGTAGGCGAGGTCGAACTTCGAGGCTTCCACTTCGGCCGCGTCTTCCTCGTCGAGGTCGCGCAGGGCGACGATCTCGGGGTGGCGGAACAGCGCGTTGCTGTCGAAGTTGAACTTGGCGTCCAGGGCGATGATGTTGCCCTTGCTGTCACGGTTGAGCGGGTTGATCTCGACCAGCGAGGCGTCCGTCTCCATGTAGCAGGTGTAGAGCTTCTTGAAGATGTCCACGGCCTGGGCGGTGGAGTCGGCCGGGATGCCGATGCCGTCGGCGATCTGCTTGGCCTGTTCGTCGGTCAGGCCCTGGGCCGGGTCGGCGAACACGGTGATGATCTTCTCGGGCGAGGAGTGGGCCACTTCCTCGATGTCCATGCCGCCTTCGCTGGAAGCGATGAAGGCCACCTTCTGGGTGGCGCGGTCGGTCACGGCCGAAACGTAGTATTCCTTCTGGATGTCGGCGCCGTCCTCGATGTACAGGCGGCGGACCTTCTGGCCTTCGGGGCCGGTCTGGTGGGTCTTGAGCTGCATGCCCAGGATCTCGCCGGCGAGCTTCTTGACGTCCTCGATGGACTTGGCGACCTTGACGCCGCCGCCCTTGCCGCGGCCACCCGCGTGGATCTGGGCCTTGACGACCCAGACCGGGCCTCCAAGCTTCTGGGCGGCTTCAACCGCCTCCTGGACCGTGTAGGCCGGGATGCCGCGCGGCACCGGCACGCCGAACTTGGCAAGGATTTCCTTGCCTTGGTACTCGTGAATCTTCATGAGGGATGTCTCTCGGAAGGAGGAAGTTGAGAAATCGGGAGATCTGGGCTGGAGAGGGTCTATGCTCTGTTGTCCGCGGGCGACGGCAGCCTGACGGCTGGGGGCGGCGAACAACCGCGGACTGTATCATGGTGCGCCGCACCAATACTGTGAGTGTGGTTGCGGGCAATACGTACCTGCCGTACGTCCTCTCCTCTATCAGCTACCCAGGGGCACTTCCATCATGGCCAAGGTTTTCATCGACGGCGAAGCCGGCACCACCGGCCTCCAGATCCGCGAACGTCTGCAGGCGATGCCGCAGATCGAACTCGTGAGCATCGCCCCCGAGCTGCGAAAGGACGCCGACGCCAAGCGCGAACTGATGGCCGGCGTCGACCTGGTGGTGCTCTGCCTGCACGACGACGCGGCACGCGAATCTGTCGCGCTGATCGACCAGCTGCCCGGCGCCAAGCCCAAGATCATCGACGCCTCCACGGCGCACCGCATCGCCCCGGGCTGGGTGTTCGGCTTTCCCGAACTCACCGAGGGCCACTGGCAGGCCGTGGCCAAGGCAGAGCGCGTCGGCAACCCCGGCTGCTACGCCACCGGCGCGATCGCCATGGTCCGCCCGCTGATCGACGCGGGCATCCTGCCGGCCGACTTCCCCATCTCGCTGCCCTCCGTGAGCGGCTACTCGGGCGGCGGCCGGACCATGATCGAGGCCTACGAGAAGGACGAGGCCCCGGCCTTCGAGATCTACGCGCTGGGCCTGAAGCACAAGCACATCCCCGAAATCATGGCCTACACCGGCCTCACCCGCCGGCCGGTGTTCATCCCGTCGGTGGGCAACTTCAAGCAGGGCATGCTGGTGCAGCTGCCCCTGCACCTCGACCTGCTGCCGGGCAAGCCCAAGGCCGGCGACCTGCAGGACGCGCTGGCCGCGCACTACGCGCGCAGCAACACGCCCGAGAAGTTCGTGAAGGTGCTGCCGCCGACCGAAGACGGCAAGCTCGAGGCGCTCGCGCTCAACGACACCAACAACCTCGAGATCCGCGTGTTCCCCAACGAGGACCATCGCCACGCCGTGGTGATCGCCCGCCTCGACAACCTCGGCAAGGGCGCCAGCGGCGCCGCGGTGCAGAACCTGAAGCTGATGCTGGGGCTCTGAGCGCCCCGCTCCGACGGCGGCACGCCGCCGCCGGTCACTTCACCAGCCAGAGCCCCACGCCCAGCAGGGCTGCGTGCGCGCCCAGCGCGATGTACAGCGGCTTGCGCGAGGGCGCAGCCATGTCCTGAAGCGTCTCGTGGATGCGGCGCGTGAGCAGCGCGCGCAGCGCCGGATCCTGCGGCGCGGCACCGCCCTCGCCCACCGCCGGCGCGTCGCCGTTTTCCGCACGGCTTTGCTGCCATTCGGCCAGCATCTCGCTCAGCGGCAGCCTGCCGATCACGAAGGCCACGACCGCGCGCACCGCCTTGCCTTCGCCCAGCACCGGCGCGAGCTGTTTGCTCAGCGCATCGACCGAGAGCCAATCGGCCACCCGATGCAAGGCGCCGTGCGCCCGCGGCATGGCCTCGATGCGGCTCGCGATCGCGCCGCCGAGCCGCTGCGACACCGCCTCGCCGCGCGCCTCCACCAGGTGCCGCATCGCGCGCGCACGCCCTTGCTGCACGCCCAGCGCCACGTAGACGACCACGAAGAACAGCAGCAGGAGCGCCACCAGCAACGGCGGCGATGTGATGAGCGCGAGCACCGCGCCCACTCCGCCGGCGCGTGCCGCCACGTTGCCCGGCCCCTGCAGCTGGCCCAGGTAGAAGAAGAAAACGCCGCCGCCCAGGAACACGCCGAGCAGGCCGCCCTTGATGACGGAACCGGCAAAGGACAGCCCGGCCTTGGCACCGGTGCGCACGAGCGACGGCTGCTGGGCCGCGGGGTCGGTCGACGACATATGGAAACTCCTCCGTTGTTGTTGGCGGCCGCCTTGTGCGATTGCCGTGCGATCGGGCGGCCGCCGCGGATCATGCCATCGGCGCCGCTCCACCATAATCGCGCGCAAACCATACGAGGAGAATCCCATGGCCGTCCGATTCCAGAAACCGACCGCGGCGTTCGTCGCCGCTTCCTGGGCAGCGCTTTTCATCGGCGCCGTCGTCTACCTGATCGGGCTGTGGAACGCGGCCATGCAGCTCAACGAGAAGGGCTACTACTTCACCGTGCTGATGTACGGCCTCTTCTCCGCCGTGTCGCTGCAGAAGACGGTGCGCGACCGCCTCGAGGGCATCCAGGTCACCGGCATCTACTACGGCCTGTGCTGGGTTTCGCTGCTGCTGTCGGTGGCGCTGCTGGCCGTCGGCCTCTTCAACGCCACGCTGGCCTCCAGCGAGAAGGGCTTCTACGCCATGGCCTTCCTGCTGAGCCTGTTCGGCGCGGTGGCGGTGCAGAAGAACGTGCGCGACATCGCCGCGCACAAGAGCGAGACGGCCGCGCCGCTGGACGAAGCGCCCGACGCCGGCTGAGCCCCTACTCGTTGTCGTTGTAGCCGCTGGCGCCCATCAGCGCCGACAGGCGCCCGGCGATGTTGTCCACGATGCCGCGCACCTGCACGACGTCGGGCGCCGACTTCTGGTCGATGCGCTCGATGTACGGCACGTTGATCGACGCGATCACGTGGTCGGCCGCCCCCATCACCGGGAACGCGATGTTGGTGATGCCGCGTGTCTGCCTGCTGGGCATGGCCGAGTAGCCGCGCTCGCGCACCTCCTGCAGGATGGCGAAGAGCTCGCCCGGATCCATCTCGGGCTCGCCCTCCACGCCGATGTGGGCGCGCAGCATGCGGGCGCGGTCGATCTCGTCGCGGAAGGCCAGCAGCACGTGGCCCGAGGAGGTGTCGGTCAGCCCCATCACCACGCCCACCTTGAGCCCGAAGGACCAGCGTTCCGGGCTCTCGACCTGCGCGATGACCACCACGCGCCCGCCCTGGTACATGGCCAGGTGGCACGACTGGCGCGACCGGTTGGCCAGCTCCCGCAGCAGCGGCAGCGCCACGCTCACCAGGCTCTTGAGCGGCTGCTGGCGATGCGCCAGCTCGAACATGCGCAGCGTGAGCGTGTAGCGGTCGTTCTCATCGACCTGCACGAAGCCGCGCCGCTGCAGCGTCACCGCCATGCGGAAGATCTCGCTGACCTTGCGCCCGACCTTCTGCGCCAGCTCGTTGAGCGTGTAGCCCGAGACGCTGTCGGCCAGCGCCTCCAGGATGTCCAGCCCCTTCTCCAGGGCCGGCGCGGCATAGCGCAGCGCGCCCTCGCCTTCCGGCGCAGCGCCTTCGCCGGCTTCCTGGTCCTGTTGTTCTTCCGGCGCTGGCGCTGCTTGCTTCATCGTTCCCCGTTGTTCAGTTCGACCATCCACCGTCGATCATATGGATCGCGCCGGTGGTGAAGGCCGACTCGTCGGAAGCCAGGTACACCACCAGCGCGGCGATCTCCTCGGGCCTGCCCACGCGCCCCAGCGGCTGGCGCGCCACGAAGGCGGCGCGCACCGCAGCCTCGTCGGTGCCGGCCTGCTCGGCCTGGGCCGCGATGCGGTCGCGCAGCGAGGGCGACTCGACCGTGCCGGGGCAGATCGCGTTGCAGCGCACGCCCTGCTGGATGAAGTCGGCCGCCACCGCCTTGGTCAGGCCGATGACCGCGGCCTTGGAGGCGCCGTAGACGAAGCGGTTCGGCACGCCCTTCACGCTGGAGGCGGCCGAGGCCATGTTGATGATCGAGCCGCCGCGCTCCAGCATCGTCGGCAGGAAGGCGCGGATGGTGCGGTACATGGACTTGGCGTTGAGGTCCATGCTGAAGTCCCAGTCCGCCTCCTCGCAGGCCAGGATGTTGCCGGCATGCACGTAGCCGGCGCAGTTGAAGAGCACGTCCAGCCGCCCCGTGGCCTGGGCGAAGGCCTGCACCGCGGCGGTGTCGCGCACGTCGAGCGTGGCGGTCTTCAGGCTCGCCAGGCCCTCTTCGCGGGCCAGCGCGGCCAGCTCGGCCAGCGCCGCCGTGTCCACGTCGGTGGCCCACACGGTGCCGCCTTCGCGGGCCAGCGCCAGCGCGCTGGCGCGTCCGATGCCCTTGCCGGCTGCGGTAACGAGGATGTTCTTTCCTTGAACGCGTGAAGTCACTGGGAGGTCCTTTGGTTGGGAGTTGCTGCGTACATGTGAAATATTAATTTCACTGATGAAATGAAATATACGCGAGCCGGGTGCATCGCCGTCCCCGTCACAACCCCTATTCGCCGACTCCTGACTCAGTGGTTACCCGCGAACTCGCGCAAACCCCAGCCTTTACCAGCGGCCTGATCGTTAATCTCGTTCGTGAAAAGTGTTTTTATAAAGAAAACAGGATTCACACATGGCCCAGACTCCCGACACGCCGCCGGCCTCCCTGCTCACCCGCCTGCAGGCCTGCTACACCGGCGTCCTTCATGACGTGATGCGCGCCGCAGGGCTGCGCGACTTCACGCTGCCGCCCACGCTGCGTCCGCTGATCCCCGGCCAGAAACTCTGCGGGCCGGCCTTCACGGTGAACGGCCGCGTCGACCCCGCAGCCGATCCGCACGAGACGCTGATGGCGTGGACCGGCTTTCTCTCGCGCGCCAGGCCGGGCCACATCGCGGTGATCCAGCCGAACGACTCGACCGTCTCGCACATGGGCGAACTCTCGGCCGAGACGCTGGGCCGCAAGGGCGTGCTGGGCGTGATCGCCGACGGCGGCGTGCGCGACGCCGAATTCATCATCCGGCAGGGCTTCCAGGTGTGGCACCGCTACTTCACGCCGCGCGACATCGTGGGCTACTGGCTGCCCGAGGCGATGGAGGTGCCGGTGCGCATCGGCGAGGTCACGGTGAACCCGGGCGACCTGCTGCTGGCCGACACCGATGGCGTGATCCGCCTGCCGCTCGCGCAGGCCGAGTCCATCATTGCCGAGGCCGAGCACATGATGGGCCGCGAGAACCTCGTGCGCACCGCCATCCTCGCGGGCACCGACCCGCAGGAGGCCTACCTGAAATACCGCAAGTTCTGAGCGCCGCCGGCTGCCGCGCCTGCGATCGGACAGTCAATCTGCCTCGAGCAGGTCGCGCAGGGTCCGCAGGTCGCGGGCGATCCACTGCGCATCGCGCTCGAAGGCCGCGTCGTCCATGTGCGGCTGGCGCAGCAGCGTGAACTGCAGCTCGCAGGCATCCGGCGCGACGCCGATCACGCGCAACGGCAGGTAGACCTCGGGCACGCCCTCGGGCGCGACCCAGTGGTCGAGCACGCCGAAGTCGTTGCGCGGCGCGAAGCGCATGCGGGCCTCGCCGCTCTCGGGCGTGCGCACGATCCAGTGGTCGCCGTGCGGTACCAGCGCGCTTTTCGCGAGGCCACTAGCCCATTCGGGAAGCCGCCTCGGATCGGCCGCCAGCACATAGGCGCGACGCCACTCGCAAGCGACGCGCTGCGTGATGACGCGGGACTGCGCCGCGCCCTCTTCACTGTTCTTGTGCTGCTTCATCGAAATCGCTCCTGAGCACCTTGGAGACGACGGCGCCGGAGAAGCCGCGCGCCATCAGGAATCGCATCTGCTTCGCGCGCTCCTTCGCATCGGCGGGCGGGGCGTCGAAGCGGCGGCGCCAGACGGCCGTGGCACGCTCGACCTCTGTTTCCTGCAGGCTGGCCACCGCCTCGGCGACGGCTTGGGGCGCGATGCCCTTGGCCTGCAGTTCCTGCCTCACCCGCAGCGCGCCCGAACTGGCCGCGCGCTGGTGCAGCACCGAAGCCACCACGCGCGACTCGCTGATGAAGTCCTTGGCCTCCAGTTCATCGAGCGCCTTCGCCAGCGTGCCGGGCTCTTCCTCGTGCTTCGCCAGCTTGCGCTCCAGCTCTGCGCGCGAATGCTCGCGCTGGCTCAGCAGGCGCAGCGCGCGGCCTTTGAGGGATGGGGCGTCGAATGCCATGCGGGTCGCCGGCGCGGTCCCGGAGAGCCGCGCCCTGACTGGTTACTCGCCCTTCTCTGCCTTGTCGGCCTTGGCCGCCTTCTGCGGCTTCTCGGCGACGTCGTCGGCATCGGCGGCCAGCAGCGGCACGCCCAGCGACTCGCGCACCTTGTTCTCGATCTCGCGCGACAGCGAGGGGTTCTCGCGCAGGAACTCGCGGGCGTTGTCGCGGCCCTGGCCGATCTTCTCGCCGTTGTAGGCGTACCAGGCGCCCGACTTGTCGATGATCTTGGCGTTCACGCCCATGTCGATGATCTCGCCCTCGCGGCTGATGCCCTCGCCGAACAGGATGTCGAACTCGGCCGTCTTGAACGGAGGCGAGACCTTGTTCTTCACCACCTTCACCTTGGTCTCGTTGCCGATGGCCTCGTCGCCCTTCTTGATGGTGCCGATGCGGCGGATGTCCAGGCGCACCGAGGCGTAGAACTTCAGCGCGTTGCCGCCGGTGGTGGTTTCGGGCGAGCCGAACATCACGCCGATCTTCATGCGGATCTGGTTGATGAAGATGACCATGCAGTTGGTCTTCTTGATCGTGGCGGTGAGCTTGCGCAGCGCCTGGCTCATCAGACGGGCCTGCAGGCCGGGCAGCGAGTCGCCCATTTCGCCTTCGATTTCGGCCTTGGGCGTGAGCGCGGCGACCGAGTCGACCACGATCAGGTCGACGGCACCGGAGCGCACCAGCGAGTCGACGATTTCGAGCGCCTGCTCGCCGGTGTCGGGCTGGCTGATGAGCAGGTCCGACAGGTTCACGCCGAGCTTCTGGGCGTACTGCACGTCGAGTGCGTGTTCGGCGTCGACGAAGGCGCAGGTGCCGGCCTGTTTCTGCATGGCGGCGATCACCTGCAGCGTGAGCGTGGTCTTGCCCGACGATTCGGGGCCGTAGATCTCGATGACGCGGCCGCGCGGCAGACCGCCGACGCCCAGGGCGATATCGAGGCCCAGCGAGCCGGTGGAGACCACCTGGATGTCCTCGAGCGCCTCGCCTTCGCCGAGCCGCATGATGGTGCCCTTGCCGAACTGCTTTTCGATCTGGGCCAGCGCGGCCTGGAGCGCCTTGGCCTTTTCACTGTTGGCGACCGAGATGCTTGCGCCCTTGACGACTGCGTCCATGTGGAAATCTCCTTGAAAATCAACGGTTTGTGTCTGGTTTCAATCCATCTGCTTTTAACCACAGGCTGGATGCTTGAACAGTAGTGTAGGGGCTGATGAGTTGGCGTAAACCCATTTTTTGGTCAGTTTGCTTTACCATCTGGCGCCATGGCCGAAGCCGCTTTCCCCACCGATCCCGACGCCTGGCGCCAGACACACCTGGGCCGCCTGCTGGGCCATGCGATGCGCCGTTTCGACGAGCGCGTGCTGGAGTTGATGGCACACGACGTCGATGTGCCCCTGGCCCTGTCGAACCTCGCCGCGCGTGCGCAGGTGAGCGCAGCGCACATCCACATCACCCGGCATCTCGCGCGCGAGGGATCGCGTCTCACCGAAATGGCCGAGCGCGCCGGCATGACCAAGCAGGCCATGGGCGCGCTGGTCGACCAATGCGAGGCCTGGGGGCTGGTCACGCGCGGGCCCGATCCGCTCGACGCGCGCGCGCGGCGCGTGCTCTTCACGGCCGACGGGCTGGCCTGGCTCGATGCCTTCCGCGGCGCGGTGACGCAGGCCGAAAGCGAGTTCAGGAGCAGCGTCGGAAACGACATCGCCACCGTGGTAACCATCGGACTCGAGGCCTATACGGCGGGCTAGACTCGCCGCAGAGACAAATGTGAACGGCGCCGGCGCGGCGCCCGATACCCGACACAGGCCGGAGGTGGCGCATATGCGGATTCTGATTGCCGAAGACGACCAGGTGCTGGCCGATGCCCTGCTGCGCAGCCTGCGCACCTCGGGCGCGGCGGTCGACCATGTGGCCAACGGCTCGCAGGCCGACACCGCGCTCATGACCCACGACGAGTTCGACCTGCTGATCCTCGACCTCGGGCTGCCGAGCCTGCACGGCATCGAGATCCTGAAGCGCCTGCGTGCGCGCGGCTCGCAGCTGCCGGTGCTGGTGCTCACCGCGGCCGACAGCGTGGAGGAACGCGTGAAGGGCCTGGACCACGGCGCCGACGACTACATGGCCAAGCCGTTCAGCCTGCAGGAGCTGGAGGCGCGCGTGCGTGCCCTCACGCGGCGCGGCATGGGCACCACCAGCAACGCCATCCGCCACGGACCCCTGGTCTACGACCAGGCGGGCCGCGTGGCCACCATCGACGGAAAGATGATCGAGCTGTCGGCGCGTGAACTCGGCCTGCTCGAGGTGCTGCTGCAGCGCGCCGGCCGGCTGGTGAGCAAGGACCAGCTCGTCGACCGGCTCTGCGAATGGGGCGAAGAGGTGAGCCTCAATGCCATCGAGGTGTACATCCACCGACTGCGCAAGAAGATCGAGAAAGGCCCGGTGCGCATCGCGACGGTGCGCGGGCTGGGCTACTGCCTGGAGAAGATCCAGGGCTGAGCCCGCGCAACGCCGCTTTTGCTTACGGCTGCTTCTGCAGACTCGCCGTCAACGTGGCGCCGTTGTCCGTCTTCACGAGGAAGAAGACGCGCCGGAAATAGCCGTTGCCTTCGTAGGCACCCGCGGGCACCAGGACGATGGCGGCCGGCCCCCGGTAAGGGCGGTTCGTACTGAGCTTGCAGGCATTCTTGCCATCGATGCCGGCGTCGACCGCATTCAGTGCGAAGCCGTACATGTTCTTGGACGTGCCCGGCTGCGCCTGCGCGAGGACGCCCGAGATGCTGCAGTCGCCCACCTGCACGCCCGCGGTCTTGCCGGTGAACGCTCCCGTGGCATCCACCTCGATCGAGAGCCCGACGCCGTAGTTGCTGTCCGGGTTGGCCCACTTGCCCGTCACGCTGTCCTGCGACACCGCCAGTGCATTCTCGACAGCGTACTTCTGGGGACCGAATGCCGAGGGCGCGCGCTGGTCCCAGCTGTAGGTCCCGTTCATCACCTTCTTCGGCGTGAAAGTGCCCGAGCCCGTCACCGGCGAGGCATCGATGAAGTAGTAGGCCGTGTCGGGATTGAAGGACCAGTCCAGCCCGGTGACGGTGAGCGATCCCCACATCGTGCCGATGTGATCCTTGCTGGCGATGGAACCGTCGGCGCCGATGAGCGTGATGTCGAGCAGCGAAGCGTAGATGCCCTCGCTGTCGTTGCCTGCGGCGGCGGTGGAGCCGGCCTGCGGTGCGTCCAGCGACGGCAGCGGCTCGCTGCCCGGCATCGGATCGCGGTTCGGCTCGGGTGCCGGCGCGGGGGCTGGCGCCGGCGCAGAGGCCGGGGCGGCCGCGGACAACACAGGCAGCATCGGCAAGCCGCCTGCATCGCTGCCACCGCCTCCGCCCCCGCAGCCCGCGAGCCCTGCGGCGCACGCGGACGCGACAATCCACGACGGCCGCACGCGGCCGTTCGACTTGTTCTTCATGAATCTCTCCCTGAGGTTTTCGAATTGCAGAAACTGCGCGCGAAGACTAAGGGCGGGCGCCGGCCCGCCAGCCTGCCGCCGCACCAGTAAGTCACGGCCGGCGGAGTTTTTTCGCCACCCGTGCGAGGAGGAATGATGCACAGCCGAGGAGAAGATCGCGGCGCGTCCGATGCCTCGTCGAGCCGGGCCGCCCTGGTACTTCTGCATTGCGGAAACTTCGCACCGAAGCTACAACCGATCGCACTCCCGATGGCACGCCGCCCCCGGAAGACCGGCATCCACCGTTCACGCGCACCCGCGTTCCTTCGTCCCTGCAGGAAGCCCACTTGAAGCTCTTTCAGCGCGCCCAGCGTTCCCTCTTCGGCGAAATCCTCGACTGGATGCTCATACCGCTGCTGCTGCTGGTGCCCGTGAGCATCGGCGTCACGTCGCTGGTGGCGCAGGGCATCGCCAATGCGCCGTTCGACCGCGCGCTCGAGCACAACGTGAAGGCGCTCGGCGAACTGGTGACGGTGAGGGAAGGGCGCACCGAATTCGTGCTGTCGCAGCCCGCGCGCGAGATCCTTCGGGCCGACGATGCCGGCCATGTGTACTACCAGGTGGTCGACGGCCACGGCACGGTGCTGAGCGGCGAGCGCGAGCTGCCGCATCCCAACGTCGAGGAACCGCTGCCGCCGACGCAGGTCTTCCTGCACAACAGCGAGCTGCACGACCAGGAGGTGCGCGTGGCCTCGCTGTGGATTCCCAGCGGCGCGGAAGACGTGCCGCCCACGCTGCTGCAGCTGGCCGAGACGCGCGAGAAGCAGACGGTGCTGGCCGGGGAGATCATCAAGGGCGTGCTGCTGCCTCAGTTCGCGATCCTGCCGCTGGCGGTGCTGCTCATCTGGCTGGCGCTGGTGCGCGGCATCAAGCCGCTCTCGGTGGTGGAGGCGCGCATCCGCGAACGGCGTCCGGGCGACCTGAGCCCGCTCGACGAATCGCTGGTGCCGCTCGAGGTGGTGCCGCTGGTGTCGTCGGTGAACGAGCTGCTCGACAAGCTCAACGACTCCATCGGTACCCAGAAGCGCTTCCTGGCCGACGCGGCGCACCAGCTGAAGACACCGCTGGCGGGGCTGCGCATGCAGGCCGACCTCGCGCAGCGCGAGGGCGCCAACGCCGACGAGCTGAAGCAGTCGCTCAAGCAGATCGGCCGGGCCAGCAAGCGCGCCACGCACACGGTGAACCAGCTGCTGTCGCTGGCGCGTGCCGAGGGCAACAGCGCCAACGCGCACCACCAGCCCTGCGACCTGGCGCGGCTCACCATCGAGGTGGTGCGCGAGGCCGTGCCGCGCGCGATCGAGAAACGCATCGACCTGGGCTACGACGGCGCGGAGGCGGGCGCGCCCGGCGTGGTGTTCGACGGCAACCCGACGCTGCTGAAGGAGCTGGTGCGCAACCTGGTCGACAACGCGATCAACTACACGCCCTCGACGCCGGAGCGTCCCGGACTGATCACCGTGCGGGTGCTGGCCGACCCGTTCGGCCATGTGCTGCTGCTGCAGGTGGAGGACAACGGCCCCGGCATCGCCGAGGCCGACCGCGACCTGGTGTTCGAGCCGTTCTACCGCGTGCTCGGCAACGAGGCCGACGGCTCGGGCCTGGGACTGCCGATCGTGCTGGAGATTGCCAACCAGCACCGCGCGCGGGTGAAGCTGGAGGACGCGCACCCCGGCAGGCATCCGCCGGGTGCGCTGTTCACGGTGCGCTTCGAGGGCGAAACGCCAGGTTGATCCGTCAGACCCCGGGGAAGGCCGCGCAGGGAGGTCAGGGCGCCGGCGCGCCGGCCTTCGCTTCCTTGCGGATCTGCAGCCACTCGGGATGGATCTGCCGCGACAGGCGCTGCGGCTCGCGTTCGTTGATGCCGGCGGGCGCCATCCCGAAGCCGACCAGGTCGCCGCGCGACCACAGGAAATAGCCTGCGTTGGCCAGCAAGAGGACGATGAGCAGCAGGCGCAGCTTCATCGGGTTCAGAACGCCATGCCGCGAGGGCGCACGCTCACTTCGTCGCTCGAGATGAGCTGCAGCCCGGCGTCGGTGCGCACCTGCAGCTCGCCGCCCCAGGCCACGCCTTCGCACAAGCCGGCGGTGCCGTCGCTGAGCGCCACCTCGCGCCCGCGCAGCACGTCGCGTGCCGCGAAGCGTTCGGCGAACGGCGCGAAACCGCGGGCCTCGAAATCGAGCACCGCGCGCACCAGCGGCGCGGCCAGTTCGGCCAGCACCTCTGGCGCGCGCGCTTCGGGGCGCCATTGCCGCATCCATGCCGGTGGCGTGCGCATGCCGTCGCCTTCGCGCGCACCGATGTTCAGGCCGATGCCGATCACGAGGTAGCGCGGCGCAGCGGCCCCGGCCGTGGCTGCGGCGGAAGAGGGCAGCGCCGTCTCGATCAGGATGCCGGCCAGCTTGGCATCGTTCACCCACACGTCGTTGGGCCACTTGAGTCCGACCTTGTGCGCGCCAGACGGGTCGAGGCTTTCCGCCACGGCCACGCCCACGGCCAGCGACAGGCCCGACCAGTCGACGGGCGCCAGCGGCATGCCGAGCGAGAACACGAGCGAGGCCGACGCCTCCTGCTGCGGTGCGCTCTGCCAGGGCCGGCCGAGCCGGCCGCGGCCGGCGGTCTGGCGCTCGGCCACCAGCAGCACGGGCTCGGCGCGGCCGGCGCGCGCGCGGCGCATGAGTTCGGTGTTGGTGGAATCGATCTCGGCCACCGCCTCGACCGCGAAGCCGGGCAGCAGCGGGGCGACCGACGCGGCGATCCGGTCTTCGAACCAGGCGGCCGTGGTGCTCGTCATGCTCAGCCCCTGGCGGACTTGTCCTTCACGGCGGATTTCTTCTCCGCCTTCTTCTTTTCAGACTTCTTTTCCGCCTTCTTACCAGCCTTCTTTTCGGCCTTCTTTTCGGCCTTCTTTTCGGCCTTGGCGGCTTCCTTCTTTTCAGCCTTCTTCTTCTCGGCCTTTCTGGCCTTCTTCTTTTTCTTCTTTTCGTCCTCTTCGTCCTTGGGCGTCAGCAGTGTGCCGCGGCACTCTTGCGAGCCGCACCAGCAAGGAAATTCGGAGAGGAGCTTCGGTGTGTACGGCTCGTCGATGATCAGGCCGTAGTCGTAGTTGAGCTCTTCGCCTGCAGCGATGTTGCGCAATGCCTTGATATAAACGCGCCCATCGACTTCGTCGGCTTCGCAGTTCGGCTCGCACGAGTGATTGATCCAGCGCGCATCGTTGCCCTTGACGTTGCCGTCGATCACACGGCCGTCATCGATGTGGAAGTAGAAGGTGTGGTTGGGCTGGGACGGGTCGTGCGGATGGCGGCGCAGCGCCTCCTTCCAGCTGATGACCTCGCCCTTGTATTCGATCAGCGTCTCGCCTTCGGCCAGGTCCTGCACGGCGAACACGCCGTTGCCGTGGACATCGGAGCGCCGCATCTGGATGCGGCGGCTGCTGGGCCGCCCCGGGGCAAGCCGCGCCTCTCCCTCGGGGGGATGGGTGGCGGCCGGATCGCGGCCCGCGGAAAGTGGGGATTTGGAAGGCATCGCCGAAGTCTGTTAGGTTGAATATGCACACATGCGCGTGTGCGCGTGCGCACACGCGGGAAGCCGCACAGTATAGAGAGCCCTTAGATGACAAAGACGTTGGTAATCGCAGAAAAGCCGTCGGTGGCACAGGACATCGTCCGTGCCCTCACGCCGGTGGCCGGCAAATTCGACAAGCACGACGAGCATTTCGAGAACGACAGCTACGTCGTGACCAGCGCCGTCGGTCACCTGGTCGAAATCCAGGCGCCCGAGGAGTTCGACGTCAAGCGCGGCAAGTGGAGCTTCGCCAACCTGCCCGTGATCCCGCCGCACTTCGACCTGAAGCCGGTCGACAAGACCAAGACCCGCCTGAACGCGGTGGTCAAGCAGGCCAAGCGCAAGGACGTGACGCAGCTCATCAACGCCTGCGACGCGGGCCGCGAGGGCGAGCTGATCTTCCGGCTGATCGAGCAGTACGCCGGCGGCAAGTCGGGGCTGAACAAGCCGGTCAAGCGGCTGTGGCTGCAGTCGATGACGCCGCAGGCCATCCGCGACGGCTTCGACGCGCTGCGCACCGAGAAGCAGATGCAGGGCCTGGCCGACGCCGCGCGTTCGCGGTCCGAGGCCGACTGGCTGGTGGGCATCAACGGCACGCGCGCCATGACGGCGTTCAATTCGCGCGACGGCGGCTTCTTCCTGACGACCGTGGGCCGCGTGCAGACGCCCACGCTGTCGGTGGTGGTGGAGCGCGAGGAACAGATCCGCAAGTTCGTCTCGCGCGAGTACTGGGAAATCCACGGCAGCTTCGCGGCCGAGGCCGGCAACTACCCGGGCAAGTGGTTCAACCCCGACTGGAAGAAGGCGAACGCGCCGCTGCTGGCCAACGGCGAGCCCGACCCGGAGCAGCGCGCCGACCGCGTATGGAACGAGCAGGAAGCGCGCGCCATCGCCGATGCTTCGCGCGGCAAGCCCGCCACCGTCACCGAAGAAAGCAAGCCCACCACGCAGGCCTCGCCCGCGCTGTTCGACCTGACCTCGCTGCAGCGCGAGGCCAACGGCCGCTTCGGCTTCAGCGCAAAGACCACGCTGGCGCTGGCGCAGAGCCTGTACGAACGCCACAAGGCGCTGACCTACCCGCGTACCGATTCGCGCGCGCTGCCGGAGGACTACCTGCCCGTGGTCAAGCAGACCATGGACATGCTGGCCCACAGCGGCATGAAGCATCTGGCCCCGTTCGCCAAGCAGGCGGTCGACGGCAATTACGTGAAGCCCAACAAGCGCATCTTCGACAACGCCAAGGTGTCGGATCACTTCGCGATCATTCCGACCCTGCAGGCGCCCAGCGGCCTGAGCGAGGCCGAGCAGAAGCTCTACGACTTCGTGGTGCGGCGCTTCCTGTCGGTGTTCTTCCCGAGCGCCGAATACCAGGTGACCACGCGCATCAGCACG
>Ga0209675_1001226_pt1 | contig 15474 bp, 19 predicted proteins | sample AraplaCol_mLB_r2_2_FD_184280 | JGI IMG/M metagenome (GOLD analysis project Ga0209675, IMG submission 184280) | Arabidopsis root microbial communities from North Carolina, USA - plate scrape MF_Col_mLB_r2 (SPAdes) (version 3) | ecosystem: Host-associated > Plants > Roots > Endosphere | place... | reverse complement strand
GCCGGGGCCTTTTTCGTAAAGCGGGGACACCGCTTCGTCGGGGGATCGTGGGCCTGTAGCTCAACTGGTTAGAGCCGGCCGCTCATAACGGTCTGGTTGCAGGTTCAAGTCCTGCCGGGCCCACCATTCCCGCCCCGAATTCGTTCAGGATACCGCACCCGGTCCTGGAATGGCCGCCGGCGGGCATTTCCCCAGGATGATCATCCCGAGCACTTCGTCCTTGGTGACATCGGCAATCCGCGCCGACCCGACGACGCGGCCGTTCTTCATGACGAAGACGCGATCCGCAAGATCAAAGACGTCATGGATGTCGTGGCTGATCAGGAAGATGCCGATCCCTTCGGCTTTCAACTGCAGGATCAGTTCAGCCACCTGCTTGGTCTCGGCCGGGCCGAGTGCCGCGGTCGGTTCATCCATGATCAGCGCGCGCGCATTGAAATGGATGGCGCGCGCAATCGCGACCGACTGGCGCTGCCCGCCCGACAGCATCCGCACCGGCACCTTGAACCGCTGGAAATGCGGATTGAGGCGCGCCATCACCTTGCGGGTCTGCGCCTCCATCGCCCCGTCATCCAGCGTTCCCCAGCGCGTGAGGATTTCGCGCCCCAGGAAGATATTCGCGGCGGCATCGACATTGTCGGCCAGCGCCAGCGTCTGATAGATGGTCTCAATGCCGTGTTTCTTGGCGTCTGCCGGCCTGCGGATTGAAACTTCTTCGCCATCGACACGGATTTCGCCGTCATCGGGCCGGTATGCGCCCGACAGGATCTTGATCAGGGTCGACTTCCCTGCCCCATTATGGCCCAGCAGGCCAACCACCTCGCCGGAGAAAAGGTCAAGCGAGGCGCGGTCCACCGCTTTTATCCCACCGAAAGCGATCGAGATATTCCGCATCTCGATCAACGGCGCAGTGCTTTTGCCAGCCATAGCCAAAGCCCTTCCCTACTTCACACGCCGGCGGAACAGGCCATCCACCCAGACAGCCAGCACCAGCACACAGCCGACGACGATATTCTGCAGCGGCGTCGGCATATCGAGCAGCAGCATGCCCGATTGCAGGGATCCCATGAGGATCGCCCCCAGCATCGCGCCATAGACCGTACCGACACCACCGGACAGGGAGGTCCCGCCGATCACGGTGGCGGCAATGACATAGAGTTCGTCGAAGGTACCGGTCGCGTTGGTGGCCGACTGGAGCCGCGCGGTTGAGATACAGGCCGCCAGACCACAGAGCAGGCCCATCAGGGTGAAGACCAGCATCTGCGTGCGCCGGGTCTTGATGCCCGACAGCTCGGCCGCTTCCGGGTTGCCGCCGATGGCAAAAACATAGCGCCCGAACCGTGTCCGTGCCGCGAGGAAGCTGACCAGGATGCCGGCGCCGAGTGCGATCAGCACCGGAATGGCATATCCATGGGCGATGCTGATGCCGCCATCGGGCCAGACCTGGCCACGGGCCTCGACAAGGCTGCGGGCGACCGAGGCCGGCACATAGTAGGAATTGACGATCCATGTGGTGCCGAGAATGGCGATGGCGACGACGCCATAGATGACGGCCTCGGACCAGGCCGGCCGGATCGAAAAGCCATAGGCGATGCGCCGCCGCCGCGCCATCCACATCAGCGCGATCACCAGCAGCGTGCCGGCAATGCCGATGGCCCAGCTGACGGATGCCCCCACCGCACCTTCGATGCCGCCGCCGATCATCCGGAAGCGTGCATCGATGGGTGCAACGGTCTGGCCCTGCGTCACCCACCAGGCCGCGCCGCGCCAGACCAGCAGCCCGCCGAGCGTGACGATGAAGGACGAGACGCCCAGATAGGCAATGATGAAGCCCTGCAGCGTGCCGATCAGGGCGCCGACGCCAAGCCCCACCGCTACGGCAACAATCCAGGTCGCACCATGCTCGAAGCCCCAGCCAAGGTCGACAGGAAGAAAGCGGGCCTGCACCACGCCGAGGATCATCCCCGAGAAACCCAGGATCGACCCGACCGACAGATCGATATTGCGGGTGACGATCACCAGCACCATGCCGCAGGACATGGTGGCAATCGACGCTGTCTGCACCGACAGGTTCCACAGATTACGTGGCGTGAGGAACAGACCGTCGGTGAAATAGTTGAAGCTGATCCAGACCGCGGCGAGCGCAGCGACCATCCCCACCAGGCGGATATTGATCTCCAGCTTGGCGAGAATGTCGTTCATACCCATGCCCCGGTCACGGACACAGGGTTACAGTCCACGCGCGATATCCGCCGCCGGCTAGCCGCAGGCCTTCACCGCGCCGGGCTTCACGCCCTGGCAGACCACGCCCTTGGTCACCCAGCCGGCATCGATCACGACATTCAGGTTATCCTTGGTGACCGGAATCGGCGTCAGCAGGCGCGCTGTCATCTTCACCTTCTTCGGGCCATCGCCAAACGTGGTCGAGTTGGAGATTTCGGTGAGCTTCTTGCCGCCAGCCAGTGCAATCGCGATCTCGGCGGCATTCTGGCCAAGCTCCCGGGCATCCTTCCAGACCGAGACGGTCTGCGTGCCGAGCGCGACGCGGTTGAGCGCCGCCTTGTCGCCGTCCTGTCCCGAAACGGGCACGTTTCCGGCAAGTCCCTGCGCCGTCAGCGCCGCCACGGCGCCGCCGGCCGTGCCATCATTCGAGGCGACAACCGCATCGACCTTGTTGTTGTTGCGCGTCAGAATCTGCTCCATGTTCTTCTGCGCGTTCGACGGCAGCCACTGGTCGGTATAGGCCTCGCCGACATTCTTGATGTCGCCCTTGGCGATCGCCTCCTTCAGAACGTCTTCCTGCCCGGCGCGCAGGAAATCGGCATTGGGGTCGGTCGAAGAGCCCTTGATGAAGACGTAGTTGCCCTTCGGCTTGGCGGCGAGCACGGCACGGGCCTGCATGCGGCCGACTTCGCGATTGTCGAAGGTGATGTAATAAACGCCCGGGATTTCGATCAGCCGGTCATAACCGACAACGGGGATGCCTTCCTGGGTCGCCTTTTCCACGGCCGGCCGGATCGCATCGGAATCCTGCGCCAGCACGATGAGTGCTTTGGCGCCTTTGGCGATCAGGCCTTCGATGTCGGTGAGCTGTTTGGCCGGCGACGATTGCGCATCGGCCGAGATGTAGGTGCCGCCGGCCTTGGAGATCGCGGCCTTGATCGCCGCTTCATCGGTCTTCCAGCGCTCTTCCTGGAAGTTCGACCAGGAGACGCCGACCACGACTTTCTGCGCCATCGCATGGGCGCTGACAAGAACGGAGAGCGTCGCGACGACGCCAATCGAAAGCAGCTTTGTGCTGAGCTTCATTATTTCCTCCCTGGTCGTTCCCGGAGTCCGGGACGGCCGCTGTCAGGTCGTTATGTGATTATGATTTTATGCGGCCTCATGAATGGAGATAGGCATCGCTTACGCCGAAGCCGGCAGTTTGGCTAGTAACTTTTACGGTCAGGGTTAGTTCCGCGCAGTCATCGCGTTATATCGTTGATCGACTGCGCGAGATCAGAGTTACACTGACAATCTCGCAGCGCGCGTATAGCTTCTACTTTCGTACAAGGCGGAGGACAGTCATGACGATGACCGCGACCTATCCAAGCCTTAAAGGCAAGGTGGCTTTCATCACCGGCGGCGGCGGCGGCATTGGCGCCTGTCTGGTTGAAGCCTTTGCACGGCAGGGGGTCAAAGTCGCCTTTGTCGATATCGCTGTGACAGAAAGTGAAAAACTGGTTGGCCGCCTGCGCAAGGAGGTGCCGGAACCGCCGCTTTTCCTGCCCTGCGACATCACCGACATCGAGGCTTTGCGCAGCAGCATCGCTACCGTCCGTGACAGGCTCGGCAATATCGGCATCCTGCTCAACAATGCAGCCAACGACGAACGCCATGCGACGCCCGACGTCACGGTCGACTACTGGGACAACCGGATCGCGGTCAATCAGCGGCATCAGTTCTTCGCAGCCCAGGCCGTGATCCCGCAGATGCAGGCGCTCGGCGGCGGCTCGATTGTCAATTTCGGTTCGGTGAGCTGGATGCTCAAGCAGGGTGGCATGGCTGCCTATACGATGGCGAAGGCATCGATCCAGGGGCTGACGCGATCCCTGGCGCGTGATTTCGGACGCGACAACATCCGCGTCAACACGCTGGTGCCGGGCTGGATCCTGACCGAACGGCAGGTCGAACTCTGGCTGGATGAAGACAGCGACAAAGGCCGCCGGGCCGGACAATGTCTCGATATCCGCCTGCAGCCGGGCCATGTCGCGGCCATGGCCTTGTTCCTGGCCGCCGATGACAGCAGCGGCTGCACGGCCCAGGATTTCATCGTCGATGCCGGCTGGACATAAACACCGGGCCTGATCATTCCCGGTAGACAAGCCGGCCAGAATCCGATAGAACACAAAGCGAACAATCTGCCAGACACGTCTTTACGCATACCCGCACGCCTACTCTTTGTCGGCGATCACAGCCGCGCCGGATTTTCGGCAGCGGGCCGTGTAGGAGGCGTGTAGGCTCGTGCCCGTCCCGGGGGAAGGATGCCGGAGGAAAACATGACAGAAGCCGCCGAAATCCGTCGCAAACTGACCACCATCTTCTGCGCCGACGTGCAGGGCTACAGCAGCCTGGTCGAGGCCGACGAGGTCGGCACGGTGACGCGGCTGAAGCAGTATCGCGACGTGATGGTGGCCGAGATCGGCAACCATCATGGCCGACTGATCAACACCTGGGGCGACGGCCTGCTGGCGGATTTCTCCTCGCCGGTGGAGGCCGTCTTCTGCGCCGTGGAAGTGCAGCGCCGGCTGGCCCTGCGTAATACCGACGCGCCGGACGCACCGCCGATGCAGTTCCGCATCGGCATCAATATCGGCGACGTGATGATCGACGGCAACGACATCTATGGCGAAGGCGTGAATATCGCCGCGCGCCTGGAATCGCTGGCCGAAGCGGGCGGCATCTGCATCTCGGGCAATGTCTTCGAGCAGGTGCGCCGCAAGCTGGATATCGGCTTCGACTTCATCGGCACGCCGGAGATCAAGAACATCGCCCAGCCAGTGCCGGCCTATCGCGTGCTGGTGCCGGGCAGTGCGCCGGCGACCCACGGCACGCCCGCGCGCACCGCGCCGCATCACCTCGACGATGCGGAAGCGAAATTCGCCGCCTGGCGCAACCGCGCCTGGAAGGTGGCGATCATCATCGCCTTCCTCGCCATCATCAACCTGATCACCAGCCCCGGCCGGCTGTGGTTCTTCTGGCCGGCGCTGGGCTTTGCACTGGTCATGATCCTGAAGTTCCCCGCCGGCATCGATCCGCGCCGGCTGTGGCCCCTCAAACGCGGCTGATCCGGTCTCAGACCGCGACCAGCCGGTTCTGGTAGACCGACAGGCTGGTATAGGCGAGCGAGAGCAGCGGCACCGGCACGCCGGCCTGACGGGCACGCGCCACCATGTCGCCGATGATCTGGTCCGCCTCCACCGCGCCACCCTTCTGCAGGTCGCGATACATCGACGAGGTATGACCCGATCCCTTGGCGGTGAGCGTCGCGCGCGTATTGGCGACGAAGCTGTCGCTCGGCGCCACGCCGACGGCCTTCACGGTGGCGACGATCTCGTCCAGCAGCGCCGATGCGAAAGCCGCGCCGCCCGGTGCGGCCTCGACCTCGCCGATGGTGCCGCGCATCAGGCAGCCGATGCCGCCCAGCCCGGCCAGCAGGATCCATTTCTCCCACATCTCGCGCTCGATATGCGGCGTCAGCTTGGCGTCGAAGCCGGCGTTTTTCAGCGCGGCATCCAGCTTTTCGATGCGCGGCGTGGTGCTGCCGTCCATCTCGCCATAGGCCAGATCGTGGAACTTGCCCATCTGGATCACCCGTCCCTGCTCGTCGAGCTGGGCGGGAATCCGGCACAGGCCGCCGACCAGGGATGTGCGGCCAAAGCGCCTGGCGATGGCATCTACATGCCGCATGCCGTTCAGCACGGGGATGATCATGGTCTCTGGGCCTACTGCGGGCGCCATGTCGTCCAGCGCCGCATCGAGTGAATAGGCCTTCACGGTCAGCAGGATCGCATCATAGGCACCGGCAATCGCCGGGGCAGTGACCAGTTGCGGCTTGAGGGAGGCGTCGCCGTTCGGGCTGACGATCTGCAGTCCGGTCTTCTGCAACTGCGCCGCGCGGCCCGGCCGCACCAGGAAAGTGACATCGCGGCCCGCCTCGATCAGCCGACCGCCGAAATAGCCGCCCGTCGAACCGGCGCCGACAACCAGAATACGCATGATTCCCCCTCAAAATGACCTGCCTAACAGATACTGCACGGAGCGTTATGGTCAACATACAGACGAATACGATGCACCTCGGTCCGGCACAAATCCACGTCTCGCCGCTGTAGACCCGCCATGCTTGCTGAGCGGACGCAGCACAGGATTTTATCGCCGTTCTGCGCCCTGCCCGCGGTTGTGAGTGCTGGTTCCATCCGCGATGCGAAAAAATTCCGCCGCACAAATATCACGATTCATCTCTGGCGCAGGCGACACGGTGCGCTAGCATGGCCGCGGGGCAAGGCATCGACAGGAGAGATGACGATGGTTTCCGCCACCAAACTCCAGACCGCCTATCAGAGCAGCATGCAGATCCTGGAACAGGTGATGCAGGCGCAGAACGACCTGCAGGCCGTGTTCGGCAATGGCGTGGTCAGCCGCCGTGGCATCATCCGGGACGTGGACCTCTGCAACACGGCGCTGAGCGACGCGATCGCCCATCTGCTGGATGCGCAGCGCCGGCTGAACGAAACACCCTGGCCCGCCGAGGATGACTACGACGTGGTGGATGCGGCCGACTGAGCCGGCTTGGCCGGGCTTTGGCTAGTCGGGATCAGGATTGACCACATCCTGACCGGGATGCTTCGGCCCGGTGTCGCGGCCCTTGGGGTCGGGCGGCGCGCCGGTCGAGACCGGCTTGTTTTCCACATGTTTCTTCTTGGCCTGTTTCAGCGTCTTTTCGGTTTCCTTGACGCGCTGCTGCTTGGCGGTCATGGCGGCCTCCGATCCTGAATGGGGAAAATCAGCCGTTGTTGATCCGGCTGGTGATGCCGACCACTCGCATGAACAGCGAGGGCGAGCGGGCGCCATCTTCCGGCTGCGTGCCCGGCGCATTGCCCGCCGCGCCAGCAGCCCCGGCGCCGAAGCTGTCGTCGAACATGCGGTCGATCTGGCGGTCCAGCGCGCGGAAAGGGTTGAGCGCATTGCTGAAGGGGCTGAATTCGCGGCTGGCCATGGTGTTCTCCTGAAACCCGCAAGCAAAGCGCTTGTGCACCACGGGAGTTCCCGGGATAGTCAAGAAAACAGCCAAGCTTCTCCCCCCATCCTTACACCATGCTGATTGCCCAGCTTTCCGATCCCCATATCCGCCCAGCCGGGCAGCTTTACCAGAACGCCGTCGACTCGAACGCGATGTTCGCGGCCGCCGTGGCGCAGCTCAACCGGCTGACGCCCCGGCCCGACCTGGTGCTCTTAAGCGGCGACATCGTCGATCACGGCGATCCGGCGGAATATGCGATGGCACGCATGCTTCTCGGCCAGCTGGCACTGCCCTGGCTGGCCATACCCGGCAACCATGACGACCGCGCGGCGTTTCGCACCGCCTTCGCCGACCAAGCCTATCTGCCGGCCGGAGACGGCCCGCTGCATTACGTGGTGGCGGATCGCGGCGCGGTGCGCGTCATCGCGCTGGACGTCACCATTCCGGGCAAGCATCACGGCCGCGTGGATGCCGCGGCGCTGACCTGGCTGGAGACGGCGCTGGCGGCGGAGCCCGACCGGCCGACCATCCTGATGCTGCACCAGCCGCCGTTTGCCACCGGCATTCCCTATATGGATCCCTACTGGTGCGAGGGCGGCGACGGCCTGGCCGCACTGCTGCGGCGCTATCCGGCGGTGGAGCGTGTCACCTGCGGCCATGTGCACCGCTTCATGCAGCTGCGTTTCGGCGGCACGGCGCTGTGCACCGCGCCCAGCACGGTCACCAGCATCGACCTGCAGCTCGATCCGACCGCAAAACCGCAATCCCATATCGAGCCGCCGGCCTTCCTGCTGCATCACTGGCTGCCCGGCACCGGCCTGATCACCCATCTCTGCCCGATCGGCGACTTCCCGGGGCCCTATCCTTTTGCCTGATTGACCGGAATCAATTCCGGATGGCACGGCAAAGGACAGACTGGCATCCATAGCCAGGAGCCGCCATCCAATGAGCAGCCTTTACGACATCGTCAGCCCGCATGTGCAGGCCGCCCTGCAGGACGGCGCCGCAGCCGCCTATCCGCCCGATGCCGTGGCCAGCACCCTGCTGGGCGAGACCATCCGAATCCTCAAGCAGCACCGCCCGCTGGCCGACCTGCGCGCCGAACTGCAATTCGCCATCGAGAACCTGGAAGACCGCGACTATACCTTCATGCGGCCGTGATCAGTCGAGCAGCTTCACCAGTTTCTTCGGTGCGATCAGGCGGTAGCTGCGCGTCACCAGTTCGGTGACTTCCGTCCAGTCGACTTTCTTGTCCAGCCACATGCCGACCCAGCCCTTGTGGCCGAGATAGGGCGGCACGAAGAAGCGGTCCGGATCGGCGGTGACCAGCAGCTCCTGACTGCCCTCCTGCGCCTTGCACCAGACGGCGCGGCGGTCGTCGATGGCGCTTTCCAGCGCGAAGATCTTGCCGCGGATGCGGTAGGTGGGAATCTCCCAGGTCTCGCGTTCCTCGGCCTCGGGCAGCGCCATGCAAATTTTCTGCAAGCGATCGGTCGGGCGCTTCGGCGCCATCTTGCGCACGTCGTTTTTCTTCGGCACCTGATACTTCGCCATATCAGAACAGACTCCCCTGCCTGGTATCCAGCACCGGCGGCCGGAACAGGTCCTTGCGCAGACTGAGCCGGCGCTCGTTGAAGCCGAGGCGGGCGATGGCCAGACGGAAGCGCTGCGCGATCAGGTCGGCATAGACGCCCTGCCCGCGCATGCGGCCGCCGAAATCGGGCTGGTAATCCGCGCCGCCGCGCGTGTCCTGGATCAGCTTCATCACTTTCGCGGCGCGGTCGGGATAATGCTCCTGCAGCCATTCGCGCCACAGCTCGCGCAATTCGTAGGGCAGCCGCAGCAGCACCCAGCCGGCCTCGCGCGCGCCGGCAGACCACGCGGCTTCGAGCAGGTCCTCCATCTCCATATCGTTGATCGCCGGGATCATCGGCGCGGTCATCACGCCCGCCGGGATGCCGGCGTCGTTGAGCATGCGGATCGCTTCCAGCCGCTTGCCCGGCGTGGAGGCGCGCGGCTCCATCTTGCGCGCCAGATGCCGGTCCAGCGTGGTGAGCGAGACATAGATCTTCACCAGGCCCAGTTTGGCCATTTCGGAAAACAGGTCGATGTCGCGGGTGACCAGATGGTTCTTGGTGACGATGCCGAGCGGATGCCGGGTTTCCAGCAGCACCTCGACGATGCTGCGGGTGATCTTCAGGTCGCGTTCCACCGGCTGGTAGGGATCGGTGTTGGTGCCCATCGACATGGTGGCGATGCGGTAGCTTTTCGCCGCCAGTTCCTTGCGCAGCAGGGTCGCGGCATTGCGCTTGACCATGATCTCGGTCTCGAAATCCAGTCCGGGCGAAAAGCCGAGATAGGCATGGCTCGGCCGCGCGAAGCAGTAGATGCAGCCATGCTCGCAGCCGCGATAGGGATTGATCGAGCGGTCGAAGGGAATGTCGGGCGACTTGTTCCAGCTGATGATGCTGCGCGTCGCATCGTCATGCAGATGGGTGCGGATCGGATCGGCCTCTTCCAGGCCGTCCCAGCCGTCATCCAGCTTCTGGCGGGTTTCGGTGTCGTAGCGGCTGCGCACCGTGGAGAGCGCACCGCGACCGCGCCGCGCATCGGGATGCGCATGGTCCTCGGCCGTCGACACTGCCCGTTCGGTGAATTTCGCCATGGCCACGAGAGTAGCGCGGCCATGAGAACATTTCAAGAACTAAGGTTTTCGCGGAAAACCGCGCGGACGATCAGACCCGATCAGAAATAGCTGGGACCGCCACCCATGGAACGCTGGAAGGCCGCATCGGGATTGTTCCGGGGGACCTGGTGGTAGTTCTCAGGCGGACCCTTGGCGCTGGTCTCGCCGGGATGGGTGGCGCAGGCCGCCAGCGTGGCGGCGGCGCCAAGAATCAGAATACGCAACAGCTTCATGACTTCATCCTCCGTGAGCGCTCACGCCCACTCTGATAGAGCCATCAGCATACAGCGCGATCAGCAGATCGCTGCGGCGGACATCACGATTGCCGCAGGAAACGGTCAGAAGTAGCAGGGTCCGGCCATATAGGAGGCCGAAGCGTGACCGACGTCACCGACGCTCACCCTCGGCGGACCACCGCCGGTGCCGGCGCAGGCCGCCAGCCCGGTCAAGACAATGCCCAGAAGCAGAAAGCGCAACTGTCTCATGGCTTCCCTCCGCTGTGAGGGCCCGCCGCTACAGCTCGATATTGTACCGCACGAAAGGCGCGCGCTTGGCGACGCGTTCGTAGAGCCGGCGGGCCGTGCCGTTGAACTCTTCCGTCTGCCAGTATAGCACGGCGGCGCCTTTTGCTTTTGACGTCTCCGTGACCGCAGCGATCAGGCGGCGGCCGATGCGCTTGCCGCGCGCCTCCGGTACCACATACAGATCCTGAAGATAGACATTGCCGCCCACGCTCCAGGTGGACGCATGGTGCAGATACTGGACAAGGCCGAGCGCGCGCTCGCCCTCCCAGGCGATCATGCCCTCGATGGAGAGATCCTTCGGATCGACCAGGCGTTTCCATGTGAAGTTCGTGGTCTCCACAGGGACGGTCTTCTCGTAGAAAGCCAGATAGCCGAGCCAGAGCGGCTCCCATTGCTGGCGTTCGGCGGGGGCGACGGGACGGATGACGATATCGGACATGGGCTGCACTTTCTGAAGGTTTATCCGCTCCGGTTACCCCGAAAGCGGCTCCAGCATAAGCGCCAGTTTAGGCCAAAGTATATGGAGCCAGTTTCACCCTACTTGCCGCCCCTATTTGCCACCACCGCGCCGTTCATGTTCGCGCAGGCGCGGGAACAGCTCGACGAAATTGCAGGGCTTGTGCCGGTAGTCGAGCTGGTCTTTCAGGATCATGTCCCAGGCATCGCGGCAGGCACCGGGCGAACCGGGCAGCGCGAAGAGATACGTGCCGCGCGCGACGCCGGCCGTGGCGCGCGACTGGATCGTCGAGGTGCCGATCTTCTGGTAGCTGAGCATGCGGAACAGCTCGCCGAAGCCGGGGATGCTTTTTTCGTAGATACCCTCGAAGGCCTCGGGCGTCACGTCGCGGCCGGTGACGCCGGTGCCGCCGGTCGCCAGCACCACATCCACCGTGTCGTCGTCGATCCAGTCGGCCAGCTGGCCCTGAATTTCGGCCACGTCGTCTTTCACGATGGCGCGGGCGGCCAGCATGTGACCCGCTTCGGTCAGCCGGTCGGCCAGCGTGTTGCCGGATTTGTCGTCATCGAAGCTGCGGGTGTCGGAGACGGTGAGCACGGCGATGCGCACCGGCACGAACAGGCGCTTGCCATCGGCATCGACAAAGGACTGGGGCTTGAGTTCGGTCATGACGGCTCCTCGCAACGGGAAACGCCATTAACCTAGGATGTGCGATGGGCGACGGCTAGCGTCAGTTCTTCTTTTCCGCGCGCTGCTCGCCGCGGTCGAAGCCGCGATAGATCGGCCAGCCACCGGTCATGGTGGCGCTGAGCGACGTATCGGGTTGGCCGATGCGGGTGCGGTAGACCCAGTAGTTGGTCAGCACGCGCTGCACGAAGTTGCGCGTCTCAGACAGCGGGATCGTCTCGATGAAGAGATACGGGTCGTTCTGGTCAGGCGACGCTCGCAACCACTTCTGAAGATTACCCGGGCCGGCATTATAGGCGGCGGTCAGGTACAGCAGGTTGCCCTTGATCATCGGCATCTCCAGCAGGTGCTGCAGATACTTCTGGCCGAGCTCGATATTGTATTCCGGCGCGAACAGCTTATGGCGGCCGGTCTTGTGGTGCAGGCTCTTGTCATTGGCCACCGCGCCGGCCGTGCGCGGCATCAGCTGCATCAGGCCGGTCGCGCCCGCCGTGCTCATGGCGCGCGCATTGAAGGCGCTTTCCTGACGCATGAAGGCGAAGACCAGCGCGCGATCGACGCTGAAGCCGCCATCCGGCTCCCAGGGCGGCAACGGATAAAGCGCGCTGTCATAGCCCTCGCCCTTCACCGTGTACCATGCGATCGAAATCTTCATCGACGAGGCCGGCGCCGCCTGCATGCGGGCGACGAGACCGAGCAGCGCACCTGCCATGGCGTCCGACGACTGACCGAACAGCCGCAGCACTTCGCGGTCGGCGCGCACCGCCTCGCCCACTTCGCTCAAGGCAATGGCGCGGCGCACGGCCGGCAGGTCCATCAGGCGGCGCAGATCGCCGGCCTCGAGCGGCGGCGGCGTCCAGCGCAGCGGCTGGTCGGTGCCGAGCTGGTTGAGCGCAAGCTGGCCGTAGAAGGTGCGTTCCTGCTGCGCGCCGACTTCGAGCAGGCGGATCGCCTCGGACGGCTGGCGCAGGCGCAGCTGCACGCGCGCACCCCACCAGGCACCGGCGGATTTCTCCCAGCTCGTAGCCGTCTTGGAGAAGGCCAGGTTCTCGAAATGATGCGCGGCGTTGTCGTATTTGCCGAGCCGCCAGGCGGCCAGGCCGGCAACCCAGTCCGGTTCGCTGAGCCGGGCCCGCGAGCGCTGCGCCGCCGGCGCGGCCAGGTTGAGCGCGCGTTCGTCCTGGCCTTCCAGCACATACATCCAGGCCAGACGGCGACGCCAGTCGTCGAATTCAGTGGCGCTCAGCTTGTTTTTGACATCGGGCTTGTTGAGCAGGGCTTCCGCCTCGTTCAGGCGGTCGCGCTTGAGCAGGCCGTTGAACTGGCCCTCAGCCTGCACGATGGCGTTGCGATGCTCGGGGTCGCGGTCCTTGGGCTGCGGGATGCGGCGCACGGTGGCGACCTGCCCCGGCTGCTCGCCGGCATAGTCGCCCATATCCATGCCCAGCGGCGCGACCGGCGCCTTGTCCTTGCGGCCCTTCTTCTTTAGCGCGGCGCGATAAATCTCGTCAGCGCCGGAATGGTCGCGGTATTTCACCAGCCATTCGCTTAGCTCGTGATAGCTGGCGTTATAGCCGGTCGGATGGGTGTAGCGCTGGTGCAGCAGATGACCGGCCAGCAGCTTGTCCTTCAGCCGGGCGATCTCGCGGTCGGCCTTGGCCCATTCGCCATCGGCCTGGAAATCGAAAATGCGTTGGTAGCGGTCGATGTCCTCGGTGGCCAGCACTGGCGGCAGGTCGACAGTGGCCGCAGCCGGGGCCGGCACGGCGAGCGTCTGCTGGGCAGCGGCCATTGTTTGCGCAGCCGCCTGTCCCGCGCAGAGCGCAGGAATCGCGGCGGCCAGCATCAGGCCGTAAAGACGGGAAATTCCCCCCAGACGCATATCGCCCCCCAACTCAGGTGGGACCCCGGATACCGCAAGTGGCGGGAGGGGACAAGTAAACTTCCGACAACCGAAGGTGGAAGCCTTATTTTTCAATATGTTGAGGCAGTCGCAGGATGATGCCGGCGGCCGCGACGCAACCCAGGGCGCAGATCAGGATCGGCCAGGTATAGCTGCCGGTGGAATCGAAGACCCAGCCGGCCAGGGTCGGACCGAGGAGCGTCCCCAAGGCAACAGAGGTATAGAGCACGCCCAGCACCGAGGACATCGCGCGCAGGCCGAAGAGGTCTGCCGCCACCGCCGGAATCAGGGCGACGAAGCCGCCATAGAACAGCCCGAAGGCCAGCGCGAAGATGGCCAGGGCAAAGAAGCCCTGCGCCACGATCCAGTAGAGCAGCGCGACGCCGCTGAGCAGCATGACGAGGCTCAGGCATTTGCCCCGGCCGATACGGTCGGCCAGGCCGCCGAGCACGAAACGGCCCAGCGTGCTGCCGACGCCGATCAGGCCGACCAGCCAGACGCCCTGCCCGCGCGTCAGCCCCTGGTCGACGGCAAAAGGCGCGAGATGCACGAAGGGCACGAAGGTGCCGATGCAGTTCAGTCCGCCGGCGGCATAGAGCAGCCAGAAGGCGGGATGACGCAGCACGGCGCTGAGGTCCAGTCCGGGCGGCAGACCTGACGGCGCGACGGCGGGTGCCGCTGCACCATCGGGCTGCAGCCCCATGACGGCGGGTGAGGCGCGCAGAAGAAGAGTCGCCACCGCTCCCAGCGCCAGCACGGCGATGCCGAGCGCTACGTAAGCGCCGCGCCAGCCAAGCAGGTCGATCGCATAGGCTGCCGCCGGCGGCGCAGCCATCGTGCCGATGCCGATGCCTGCCACTGCCCAGCCCGATGCCTGGCCGCGTTTGGCGGCGAACCAGCGCTGCACCGTGCCGATGGCCGGCACATAGGCGAAACCGACGCCGATCCCGATGCCGATGCCGTAGAAGGCGATGATGGTGACGAGACTGTCGGCGAAACTGGCTGCGATCAGCCCGAGCCCGATGCAGGCCATGCCGAAGCCGACGACGGGCCGTGGACCGATCGTGTCAGCCAGCCGCCCGCTGATCGCACCGAGCGCGAAATAGAGGAAGCCCGCGGCGGAAAACACCAATGACACGGTGCCGCGCGTGGCACCGAATTCGCGGCTCAAAGGCTCGAAGAAAGCGGGAAAACTGTAAGCAGCGCCGAAACCGGTGAACATCACCAGGAAAGCGGCGGCGACCACCACCCAGCCATAGAAGACGCGATTCATTCCCGCGTCAGTTCCATCAGCTTGGCGTTCAGTTCCAGCATGTCGCGCCAGGCCTCGCGCTTCACGCCGGGCTGGCGCAGCAGATAGGCCGGATGCAGCAGCGGCATCGCCGGGATCGCCAGATCGCCGCGCTTGTATTCATGCCAGCGGCCGCGCACGCGCGTGATGCCCTGCGTGGTGCCGAGCAGGGTGGCGGCCGAGAACTTGCCGGCGCAGGCGATCAGCTTGGGCTGCACCAGTTCGACCAGCCGCTCGATGAACGGCTTGCAGGCCAGCAACTCCTCGGTCGAGGGATCGCGGTTGCCCGGCGGACGCCAGAACAGCAGGTTGGAGATATAGACGTTGCTCTCGTCGCGGCCGATGGCCTTGAGCATCTTGTCAAGCAGCTGGCCGCTCTCGCCCACGAAGGGCAGACCCTGCGCATCCTCGTCGCGGCCGGGCGCCTCGCCGATGATCATCAAGGGCGCCTGCGGATTGCCGCGCGCGATCACCGTGTTGGTCGCCGTCGCCTTCAGCGCGCAGCCATCGAAGGCTTTGATCGCGGCTTCGAGTTCCGGAATGGTCTTGCAGGCCCGCGCGGCTTCGGTGGCGGCGGTTTCGACCGCCTGGCCCGACAGCAGCGCCGGATTGGGCATCTGGGCCGCACGTGCCGGCTGGAAGGC
>Ga0209675_1001216_pt1 | contig 15581 bp, 10 predicted proteins | sample AraplaCol_mLB_r2_2_FD_184280 | JGI IMG/M metagenome (GOLD analysis project Ga0209675, IMG submission 184280) | Arabidopsis root microbial communities from North Carolina, USA - plate scrape MF_Col_mLB_r2 (SPAdes) (version 3) | ecosystem: Host-associated > Plants > Roots > Endosphere | place... | reverse complement strand
AGGACATCTACTACTACCTGTGGCGCGAACGCCGCCTGCCGGTGAATGTCGACCCCTTCGACTCGAAGCTCGACGACGAACTCGAACGCGTGCGCCTGCGACGGGTGTTCACCCAGAAGCTGGACGCCGTCATCGGCTACATGCTGCCGATCGAGCCCGGCAATGCGAACCGCGACGCGCCGGCGCTCGCCGGCCCGGCCTGGAAGACCGGCCCGTGGTTCATGCGCGACGACCGCCTGTACCTGATCCCGGGCGACTCGCCCATGGGCTATCGCCTGCCGCTCGACTCGCAGCCGTGGGCCAGCAAGGGCGACTATCCGTACCTGGTCGAGCGCGATCCGACCGCGCCGCGCGGCGCGCTGCCGACGTCGGCGGACTATCGGGCGCGCTATGCGGCAGCCACGCCCAATGCAGGCGGCACGAACGCAACCGGCGCGAGCCCTGGCGACGTCCCCTACGCCTTCGGCATGCCGCCCGCCGTGCCCGCCTCGCTGCGCATGCAGATGCCGGGCGCCACCGGTGACGCAGCCGCGGCAGCAGCTTCGGCGGACACGACGGCCACGCGCCAGCCGCTGCGCGGCGAGTCCGCCCACTGGGTCACGCGCACCGCGCTGTGCGTCGAGGTGCGCGATCCGCGCCGCGCCAACGGCCCGGCCGCCGAGAAGGTAGGCAGCGCGTCGGGCGTTCTCTATGTCTTCATGCCGCCGCTGGCGCGCCTGGAGGACTACCTCGACCTCGTCGCGGCCGTCGAAGCCACCGCGCGCGAGCTGGGCGTGCGCATCGTGATGGAAGGCTATCCGCCGCCGCGCGACCCGCGCCTGAAGATGCTGGCCGTCACGCCCGATCCGGGCGTGATCGAAGTCAACATCCACCCGGCCCATGACTGGAAGGAACTGGTCGCGCACACCGAGTTCCTCTACAACGCCGCGTTCGAGACGCGCCTGTCGGCCGAGAAGTTCATGACCGACGGGCGCCACACCGGCACCGGCGGCGGCAACCACTTCGTGATGGGCGGTGCCACGCCGGCCGACAGCCCCTTCCTGCGGCGGCCCGAGCTGCTGGCAAGCCTCCTGCTTTACTGGCACAACCATCCGTCGCTGAGCTATCTGTTCTCGGGCATGTTCATCGGACCGACGAGCCAGGCGCCGCGCGTGGACGAGGCGCGCAACGACCAGGTCTACGAGCTCGAAATCGCGCTGAAGGAGATCGCGAAGAACCGCGAGATCCATGGCCAGAACATGCCGGCGTGGCTGGTCGACCGCACGCTGCGCAACATCCTGATCGACGTGTCGGGCAACACGCACCGCAGCGAGTTCTGCATCGACAAGCTGTATTCGCCCGACTCGAGCACCGGCCGCCTCGGCCTGCTGGAGCTGCGCGCCTTCGAGATGCCGCCGCATGCCCGCATGAGCATCGCGCAACAGCTGCTCATCCGCGCGCTGGTGGCCCGTTTCTGGGACGAGCCCTACAAGGCGCCCGTCACGCGGTGGGGCACCGAGCTGCACGACCGCTTCCTGCTGCCGACCTTCGTCAAGATGGACTTCGACGACGTCATCAGCGAGATGCGCCAGGCCGGCTTCGCCTTCGACCCCGACTGGTTCGCGCCGCACTTCGAGTTCCGCTTCCCGATGGTGGGCCAGGTGCAGGCCATGGGCGTGGAACTGTCGCTGCGCAACGCGCTGGAACCGTGGCACGTGATGGGCGAGGAAGGCTCGGCCGGCGGCACGGTGCGCTACGTGGATTCGTCGCTCGAGCGCATCGAGGTGCGCGTGACGGGCCTCAACGAAAGCCGCCACGTCGTCACCGTCAACGGCAAGGTGCTGCCGCTGCAGCCCACCGGCGTCACCGGCGAGTTCGTGGCCGGCGTGCGCTACAAGGCCTGGAACCCGCCGTCGGCGCTGCATCCGAGCATCGGGGCCCATGCGCCGCTGACCTTCGACCTGGTCGACACCTGGATGAAGCGGTCATTGGGCGGCTGCCAGTACTTCGTGGCGCATCCGGGGGGCCGCAACTACGACACCTTCCCGGTGAACGCCTACGAGGCCGAAAGCCGCCGGCATTCGCGCTTCGCGCGCACCGGCCACACGCCGGGCCTGATGCGCACGCCGCCGGCCACCATCGAGTTGCCGGGCAGCCGCGAATTCCCGTTCACGCTGGATCTGAGGCGCTGAGGAGCCCTCTGGCACACCGGCGTCGCGGCACCTGCATGACGAGGGTGTGACAATCCACCCCCTGTGGAACCCCTGAACGAATCCCTGTTCGACGCCCAGGCCCTGGACTTTCCGGCTGCCCTGGCGTCGGCACTCGCCCCTGCCGCCCTGCCCGGCCATTTCGACGAACTGCGCGGCCAGGCCACTGCGGCAGCATCCGTGCGGCCGGCGCCGGGCGCCGCGCCAGCTCCTGCGGCAGCGCCGCTGCTGTACGACGCCGCGGCCGAACGGCCGGCCGTGACGCAGTCTCCATCCCAGTCGCAGTCACAGTCGCAATCCCGGCAGGGCGCGTCCGGCGAGCAACCGCCGCTCACGCCCGCCTGGAACGCCTTCTTCGAACAGCTCGGCCCGGGCGGCTTCAACGACCTGCCGCGCCGGGCGGTCAGCCTGGAGCGGCAGATCCGCGACAACGGCGTCACCTACAACGTCTACGCCGACGCCGACGGTCCGCAGCGGCCCTGGTCGCTCGACCTGTTCCCGCTGATCGTCTCGCCCGAGAGCTGGAGCCAGATCGAGGCCGGCGTGCTGCAGCGGGTGCGCGTGCTGGACCGCGTGATGGCCGACGTCTACGGCCCGCAGCAGCTGCTGGCGGAAGGCCTCATTCCGCCGGCGCTGGTGCGCGGACACCCCGGCTACCTGCGCGCCCTGCATGGCGTGAAGCCGCCGGGCGACACCTGGCTGCACATCGCCGCCTTCGACCTCGCCCGCGGCCCCGACGGCAACTGGTGGGTGGTGTCGCAGCGCACGCAGGCGCCCTCGGGCCTGGGCTACCTGCTCGAGAACCGCCTGGCCATCACGCGCCAGTTTCCGCAGGCCTTCGAGGCACTGCATGTGCAGCGCCTGGCCGCCACCTACAGCGCCATGATGGAAGGGCTGCAGCGCATGTGCCCGGCCGGCGTGCCGCCGCACATCGCGCTGCTCACGCCGGGGCCGTACAACGAGACCTACTTCGAGCACGCCTACCTTGCGCGCTACCTGGGCATCACGCTGGTCGAGGGCAACGACCTCACCGTGCGCGACCAGCGCCTGTACCTGAAGACGCTGCAGGGCCTGCGCCCGGTGCACGGCCTCATCAAGCGGCTGGACGACCAGTTCCTCGACCCGCTCGAGCTTCGCCCCGATTCCACGCTCGGCGTGCCTGGCCTGCTGCAGGCCATCCGCGCGGGCAACGTGCTGGTGGCCAACATGCCGGGCTCGGCTTTCCTCGAATCGCCCGCGCTGCTGGGCTTCCTGCCCGGGCTGGCACGCCGCCTGATCGGCGAGAAGCTCAAGCTGCCGGCGCTGCCCACCTGGTGGTGCGGCGAGCGCGCCGCGCTCGAGGCCGTGCTGCCGCAGCTCGGCGACTGCGCCATCAAGCCCACCTACCCCGGCTTCGACGGCCGCGCCACCTTCGACGCGGTGCTCGGCAGCCAGCTCGGCCGGCGCGAGCTCGACGAATGGGCCGGCCGCATCGTGCGCGAAGGCGACGTGCACACCGTGCAGGGCGCCCTGCCGCTGTCGCAGATGCCCACCTGGGCCGCCGACATGGGCCCCGGCCACATCGCGCCGCGCGCGGTGCTGCTGCGCGTGTTCGCGGTGAGCGACGGCGCGCAGTCCTGGCGTGTGCTGCCCGGCGGCCTGGCCCGGCTCGCGGGGCCCGACGCGCAGATCGCCTCCATGCAGCGCGGCGGCAGCAGTGCCGACGTGTGGGTGCAGACGCACGGCGAGGTCGATCGCACCACGCTGCTGCAGCCGCACGCGACGCCGGCCTCGCTTGCACGGCACCGTGCGCCCGTCACCAGCCGCGCCGCTGAGAACATGTTCTGGCTCGGCCGCTACACCGAGCGCGCCGAGAACGCGGTGCGTCTGGCGCGTCTCACGCTCAACCTGCTGGGCGGCGAAGACCAGTCGTCCCGTCCGCTGCTCGAATGGCTCCACCGCCTGGCGCTGCGCAATGCGCTGGTGCCGGCCGAAGTGCCGAGCGCGCCGCAGTCGCGCCGCGTGTTCGAGCGCGCGCTGATCGCAGAACTCGGCGACGTGGCGCGCGGCGGCAGCGTCGGCTACAGCCTCAAGTGCATCCGGCAGGCCGCGGCCGCCGTGCGCGAGCGCCTGTCGCAGGACAACTGGAACCAGATCGTCCGCACCGAGGCCGAATTCCTGCGCCGCGCGGCCGAGCAGGCCGGCGAAGGCAGCTTTGCGGCCAGCGCCGCGCTGCGCGCACTCGAATCGGCCAGCACTGCGCTGGCCGCCATGACCGGCGCACAGACCGACCGCATGACGCGCGACGACGCCTGGCGGCTGCTGTCCATCGGCCGCCACATCGAGCGCCTCGGCTTCCTGGCGAACGCGCTGGAGGCCGGCTTCGAGAACGGCGCGGTGCACGAAGTGAGCGGCTTCGAGGCCATGGTGGCGCTGTTCGACAGCACCATCACCTTCCATGCGCGCTACCAGCAGCGCCGCGACGTCGCCACCATGGTCGACCTGCTGGTGCTCGACGCCGAGAATCCACGCTCGCTCGCATGGGTCACGCAGACGCTGCGCGGGCGCATCGCGCGGCTGGCCGGAAGCGCGCCCGGCAAGCTCACCGCGCTGTCGTACGAACTGCCCGATCCGGCCACGTGGACGCTCGAACATCTCTGCGCCGCGGGCCCCGACGCCAACTACCCGGCGCTGGTCGAGCTGCTCGCCAGCTGCGAAACAGCCGCTTACCACGTGAGCGATGCCATCGGCACGCGCTACTTCACGCTGACCTCAGAATCGCTGCGCTCCGTCGGAGCTTGAACCGCAGACAACGACAGTCCCCAGGAGACACCATGCCAGGCATCGCGATTTCCCGTCGCTTCGCACTCACCGCCGCAGGCCTGTGCGTCGCACTTGCCATGACCGCCTGCAGCAAGCAGGAAGGCGACGCGCCGGCCAGCGCGAACCCGGCCCCGCCGGTTCCGGCGCGCGTGCTCGTGGTCGGCACCGACGCCGCCTACACGCCCTTCGAGTCGCAGAACGACAAGGGCGAGATCGTCGGCTTCGACATCGACGTGGTCAACGCGGTGGCGAAGAAGGCCGGACTCGAGGTCAAGTTCGTGAACACGCCTTGGGAAGGCATCTTCAACGCGCTCGAACAGGGCGACCGCGACCTGCTTGTATCGGCCATCACCATCACCGACGAGCGCCGCCAGACGATGGACTTCTCGCAGCCCTACTTCGACGCCAGGCAGCTGATCGCGGTGCGCAACGATTCGCCGGTGGCGAAGTTCGACGACATCAAGACGATGAAGGTCGGCGTGCAGAACGGCACGACCGGCGACGAAGTGGTGGGCAAGCTGCTGGGCAAGTCGAGCACCAGCATCAAGCGCTTCGAGTCGACGCCGCTCGCGCTCAAGGAGCTGGAAGCCGGCGGCGTGCAGGCCGTGGTGGCCGACAACGGCGTGGTGGTGCACTACCTCGCCAACAACACCGCCGGCGGCTTCAGGACGGTGAGCGACGCGAGCTTCCCGGTCGAGAAGTACGGCATTGCCGTCAAGCGCGGCAACGCCCAGCTGCTGGCCAAGCTCAACCAGGGTCTCGAGGGCATCCGCGCCGATGGCACCTACGCGAAGATCTACGCCTCGCACTTCGGCAACGAGCCGAAGTAGACCTTGCCTCCCCTCGCGCCATGCTGCTTCAAGTCACCCACGAAACGCGCTACGAGTATGCGCCGCCGGTCGAAACGGCCCAGCATCTCGCCCACCTGAAGCCGCTCGCCACCGATTCGCAGCGGCTCGTGAGCCACAGGCTCGCCATCGAACCCCCTCCCGCGCAACGCAACGAACAGGCCGACCTGTACGGCAACACGCGCGCCTTCTTTGCGCTCGAGGCCACGCACGACCGCCTGGTGGTCACCGCCGAAAGCGTGGTCGAGACCTCTGTGCCCGTGCTCTCGCCCGCCGTGGCGCGCGAGCTGCCCTGGGAAAGCGTTCGCGAGCGTTTCCGCTTCCGCAAGGACGCCGCCTTCGACGCCGCGTCCGAATTCGTCTTTCCGTCGCCCTACGTGCCGCGGCACGACGACTTCGCGGCCTACGCGCGCGCCAGCTTCGCACCGGGCCGCCCGGCCTTCGATGTGGCGATGGACCTCACCGAGCGCATGTACGAGGACTTCGCGTACGACGCCGACAGCACCGAGATCAACACGCCCGCGGTCGAGGCGCTCGCGCAGCGCAAGGGCGTGTGCCAGGACTTCGCCCACATCATGATCGCGTGCTTCCGCACCATGGGCCTGCCCGCGCGCTACGTGAGCGGCTACCTGCTCACGCAGCCGCCGCCCGGCCAGCCCCGGCTGGTCGGCGCCGATGCCTCGCATGCGTGGGTGTCGGTCTACCTCCCTGGCGAGGAAAGCGGAGACCCCGGCGGCTGGGCCGACTTCGACCCCACCAACGGCCGCCAGCCCGGCGAGGACTACGTCACGCTGGCCATCGGTCGCGACTACTCCGACGTGTCGCCGATGCGCGGCGTACTCCATGGCGGCGCAAGGCACACGCTGCGGGTCGGCGTGACCGTGCAGCCAGTGGGGGAAGCGGCTGGGGAGCCCGCGCAAACACAGACACAATCGCCTTCCCAAGACAAGGAGTCTCCATGAGCGTTTACGACAAACTTTCCAGCCTCGGCATCACCCTTCCCCCCGTCTCGGCCCCCGCCGCCGCCTATGTGCCCTTCGTGCAGACCGGCAACCTCGTGTTCCTGTCGGGCCACATCGCGAAGAAGGACGGCAAGGTCTGGACCGGCCAGCTGGGCGCCAACCTGAGCACCGAGGAAGGCAAGCAGGCCGCACGCGCCATCGCGATCGACCTGCTCGGCACGCTGCACGCGGCCGTGGGCGACCTGAACAAGGTCAAGCGCATCGTCAAGGTGATGAGCCTCGTGAACTCGGTCGGCACCTTCACCGAGCAGCATCTCGTGACCAATGGCGCGAGCGAATTCTTCGCCGAAGTCTTCGGCCCCGAGAAGGGTGCGCATGCCCGCAGCGCCTTCGGCGTGGCGCAGATCCCGATGGGTGCCTGCGTGGAAATCGAACTGGTCGCCGAAATCGGCTGATCGCGCAAAGCACTTGCAACTGACGCCCGACGACCTCATCGCGCAGGCGATGCAGGACCCCGTCAACGCGGCGCTGGCGAGCCGCCTCCCCGGCCTCGGCCTTCCACAGGGCCACCTCACGGCCGGCTGCCTGTTCCAGTCCATCTGGAACCGCACTGCCGGCCGGCCGCCGGGCTGGGGCGTGAAGGACTACGACGTCTTCTATTTCGACGACAGCGACCTGTCGTGGGAAGCCGAGGACGCGGTCATCCGGCGTGTGAACGACACCGTGGCCGACCTGGGCGCGAAGGTCGAGGTCAAGAACCAGGCGCGCGTGCACCTCTGGTACGCGCAGCGCTTCGATGCGCACTACCCCCGGCTCGTGTCGGCGCGCGACGGCATCGACCGCTATCCGATCGCCTGCACCCGCGTGGGCATCGACCTGGCCGACGGCTCGCTCTACGCGCCCGACAGGCTCGAAGACCTCGCCGCCGGCATCCTGCGGATGAATCCGCTGCTGCCGGTGCCGGCCCTGTTCCTGAAGAAGGCGGCGGACTATCGGGCACGATGGCCATGGCTCAGCATCGAGCCCCCGACCACTGCCACTGCTGATGGCGCTGATGGCGCTTCAGCGTCTGCACCGTGACGAACACCCCGGGTTCCGCATCGCGAATACCAGGGGTGTAGCGGCTCGCGCCGTCGGCGCGAGAGAGCGAAAAGGAGAAAGAGCGTTGCGCTCCAGCCGGGCAGCGTGTCGCCGCAGGGCGCCGGATTCCGGAAGGCGGTTACAAACACGTCTGCTGCCCATGGGTGTCACCCGACGCATTCCATCGACTCGCCTTTACCGCTCCACCGCATGTCCCGATACGTCCCGCCACCTCCCGCTCCCGCCAGCGCATTGCGCGCACTCGAAGGCAAGCTCGGCGCCACGCTGCCGCCCGTGCTCGAGGGCCGCTATGCGGCCTCCAACGGCGGCACCTTCGGCGACCCGCGCAACCGCGACTGCGAATGGCAGCTGCACCCGGTGTTCGACGCGACCGACCGCAAGCAGATGAAGCGCACCGGCGAGGACATCGCGCACTACACGAAGCTGGCGCTGAAGGACGCGCGCTTTCCGCGCAACGGCATCAGCATCGCGCACGACTACACCCTCGCGCGGCAGCTTCTCGTGCTGCGCGACGAAGCCACCGGCGCCGTCGGTGACGCGGTGTTCCTGTTCGACGTGTTCCAGAACCTCTGGTGCGCGCCGTATGCCATCGACCTGCAGGCGGCCATCGACCAGGCGCGCATTCCCGAAGCCGTGCAGCCCGACCCGGCACGTGCACTGCCGGAGTTCCCGTACTACGCCGACCCGTTCCGCTCGGGCGTGATGCACACGTCGGGCGAGACCTGCGAATGCTGCGGCCAGGCAACGGGCTACATCTACGGCGGCAGCTTCTACGCGGTGGGCGACGAATCGCACTTCTGCCCCTGGTGCATTGCCGACGGCTCGGCCGCGGCGAAATTCGACGGCGAGTTCAACGATTCGGCCGGTGTGGGCATGGGCGAGGTCGACCTGCCCGCCAGCGTCGTTGCCGAAGTGTCGCAACGCACGCCCAGCTTCTTCAGCTTCCAGCAGGAGCAGTGGTGGGCGCACTGCAACGACGCGGGCCGCTTCCTCGGCGAGATCGAGCATGTCGACCGCGCGCTCCTCGCGTCCGACGCGGGCACGGACCTGGTGGAGACCGTGTGCAAAACCGCAGGCCTCGGCGGCGACACCGACTGGCAATGGCTGCTCGACACGCCCTCGCGCAAGCGCGACATCGCGGTGTTCGTCTTCGGCTGCGTGCATTGCGGCAAGCTCGGCGGCTACGTCGACCACAGCTGAACCCGCGGCACCGGCATCGCTGCCGGCAATGCTCCCGCCCGCACGCGCCACGGGACCAAAGTCCGATGCGCATTCCCGACCGCCGCGCTAGAACACTGCGGCATTCCGCAAGCTCCAGATGACCACACTCACCGCGCCGACCGACAGCCAACGCGTCTTCGAAGTCCAGCTCTCCGTGCTGCTGCGCAGCTTCCCGTTCGCGCTCGCCGGTTCGGCGGTCTCGGCCTGCGTGGTGGCCTACGTGATGCTGGCCGCGGTGCCGCAGGCGCAGGTCGCCGCCTGGATCTCGGTCACGCTGCTGGTAGCGGCCTGGCGGCTCGGCGCGATGGTCCAGCACGCGCGCACGCGCGAGCGCCCCGGCTCGGGCGAACGATGGCTGCGGCGGATGATCGCCGGCAACATCGCCTCGGGCCTGCTGTGGGGGCTGCCTTTCGCCTACTGGACGTTCTTCGTTCCGCTCCAGTACCAGCTGTTCTTCATCGTCGTGCTGTTCGGGCTCGGCACGGGCGCGATCTATTCGAACTACATGGTGCTGTCCGCCGTGTACGCGTTCGTGGTGCCGACCTTCGCGCCGACCTTCATCGCGCTGGCGGTGCAGCCGTCGGCCGTGAACCTCGCGCTGGTCTCCAGCGGCGCGGCCTACCTGGTGGCCACCGTCGCCTTCATCCATCGCATGAACCGCACCCACCTGAACGCGTTGCGGCTGGGGTACGAGAACATGGCGCTGCTGCAGCAGGTGCGCCTCGAGAAGGAAGCGGCCGAACGCAGCGACCTGGAGAAGTCGCGCTTCCTCGCCGCGGCGAGCCACGACCTGCGGCAGCCGGTGCACGCCATGAGCCTCTTTCTCGGCCTCCTCGCCAACGAGCGGCTGTCGGAGCACGGGCGCTACCTGGTCGAGAACATCACCCGGGCCAGTGCCGCGATGGGCCACCTGTTCGATGCGCTGCTCAACATCTCGCGGCTCGATGCAGGCGTGATCCACCCGCGCTTCGAGAGCTTTCCGCTCGATCGCCTGCTCGACCAGATCCGCGCGGAATACACGCCGCAAGCGCTGCAGAAGGGGTTGCGCCTGACAGTGCGCCGCTGCCCCGACCGCGTCCGCTCCGACCCGGTGCTGCTCGAACGCATCCTGCGCAACCTGGTCAGCAACGCCATCGCGCACACGCATGAAGGCCGCGTGCTGATCGGCTGCCGCCGGCGCGGCGGCACCGTGCGCATCGAGGTCTGGGACACCGGGCCGGGCATTCCGAAGCACGAGCACGAGCGCGTGTTCTGGGAGTTCCACCAGCTGCGCAACCCGGAGCGCGATCGCAGCAAGGGCCTCGGGCTGGGCCTCGCCATCGTCCGCCGCACGGCCGCGCTGCTGGGGCATGCGCTGTCGCTGCGTTCCACCGAAGGCCGCGGTACCGTCTTCATGCTGGACGTGGCCGCGCAGCCGGCGTCGGCACCCATCGCGGGCACGGAGGACGGCACGCCCGCAGCCGATGCCGCGGCGGCCATTGCGGGCGCTGCGCCCGCAGCCGCCGTTGTAGGAAGCACGGGGCAGCTGATCCTGGTCATCGACGACGACGCGCAGAACCGCGAGGGCCTGCAGTTGCTGCTCGAGAGCTGGGGCCACCGCGTGATCGCCGCCGCCGGTCCGGCCGAACTGGTCGCGCTGACCGCCGACGTGCCCGGCCGGCCCGGACTGATCGTGAGCGACTACCGCCTGCGCGAGCACGAGACCGGCATCGAGGCGATCGACCGGCTGCACGAGGAATACAACGACGCCGCCATTCCGGCACTGCTGGTCAGCGGCGACACCGACCCGGCGCGGCTGATCGAGGCCGCCGCGCGTTCGATCCCGATGCTCCACAAGCCCGTGGAAGTGGAGATGCTGCGCGGCTGGGTCGAGAAGCTGCTCGCGGCGCGCGCGGCCGGGTGAAAGACCTCCGCGCGCCCTATCGTGGCTTGCCCAGCAGGCCCACGCGGCGCGCGGCGATCGTGGCCTGCGTGCGGTTGGACACACCGAGCGCCGCGAAGATCGCGGAGATGTGCGCCTTGATGGTTTTTTCCGATGTCTCCAGCCGCTCGGCGATCTGCGCATTGCGCAGTCCCTCGCACACCAGCTGCAGCACCTCGGTCTGGCGCGCGGTCAGGCGGCCCAGGCTGTCGGTCGGGGTCGACATCACGGGCAGTGCCGAGGCGCCCTGCTGCAGGGCATGCACCACCCGCTGCTCGCCGCCGATCACGCGCCGCAGGGCGTCGAGCAGCTGGCGGCTGTCGGCCGACTTGTGCACGAAGCCCCGCGCGCCGGCCTCCAGCGCGCTCTCGATGTCGTGCGGGTCCTCGGAGGCCGACAGCACCAGGATGCGCATGCCGCCACGGCGCCGGTGCAGCTGCTGCACCAGGGCCGCGCCGCCGACGTCGGGGAGGTAGTAGTCGGTCATCACCGCGTCGATGACCGGCAGCGTCGACAGCGCGTCGAGCGCCTCGCCGCCGGTGCTGGCGGTCTCGACGGTCATCGAAGGGTCTGCCTGCTTCAATGCGAGGCGCAGGCCCTCGCGGAACATGGCGTGGTCGTCGATCAGCAGAATCGTGGAGGACATGCCTCCGATTCTGTATGCAACTCAGGCCGAGGGCCCAGTGCTGGCGAGAGCGGGCATTTCAGTTGAGCGGGGGTCGACGTTCACGCCGCGGTCCAAGCGCAGGCACGAGCCGGAGAAGCTGCACGCGGCGGTGTTGCGGAGGGCCGATTCCCCCATCGCCGCGCGGACGACCGAGGGAAAACGCCAAGCGCTGCCCGCGGGTTGATTCCTACAGTCGACAGCGCCGGCAGGAGCCGCACAAACAGAACAACAGGAACAGGTGCCATGGAGTTCGACTACGTGATCGTCGGCGGCGGCTCGGGCGGTGCCACGCTGGCCTCCCGGCTCAGCGAGGACCCAGGCGTGCAGGTCTGCCTGGTCGAGGCCGGCGGCGACGGGCGCGGCATTCTCGTGCGGGCGCCGGCCGCCACGGTGGCGATGCTGCCGGGCCGGCCGCGCATCAACAACTACGCCTACCAGACCGTGCCGCAGTCGGGTCTCGGCGGGCGCCGCGGCTACCAGCCGCGCGGGCGCTGCCTGGGCGGCTCGAGCGCCATCAACGCGATGCTCTACGTGCGTGGCCACCGCGAGGACTACGACGACTGGGCGCGCGCGGGCTGCGCCGGCTGGTCGTTCGACGAGGTGCTGCCCTACTTCATCCGCGCCGAGGGCAACCAGCGCGGCGCCAGCGCGCTGCACGGGGCCGACGGGCCGCTGCAGGTGGCCGAGCAGCAGAGCCCGCGCGCAATCACCGAGGATTTCGTGCGCGCCGCACAGGACTGCGGCGTTCCCCGGAACGACGATTTCAACGGCCCCGAGCAGGAAGGCGCTGGCCTCTATCAGGTCACGCAGTTCCACGGCGGCGACAGGAACGGCGAGCGCTGCTCGGTGGCCGCGGCCTACCTGCATCCGGCGATGAAGCGCTCCAACCTCACGGTGCTGACCGGCGCGCAGGCACAGCGCGTGGTGCTCCAGGAACGGCGTGCCGTGGGCGTCGAGATCCACCGCGGCGGCCACTCCGAGATCCTTGCCGCTCGCCGCGAGGTGGTGCTGTGCGGCGGTGCCTTCAACTCGCCGCAACTGCTCATGCTGTCCGGCATCGGCGATCCGGCCGAGCTGGCGAGCCACGGCATCGAAGTGCGCCACGCGCTGCCGGGCGTGGGACGCAACCTGCAGGACCACACGGACTTCATCCTCTCGTACCGCTCGAAGGACACGGAGCTCTTCGGCATCGGCGCGGTGGCCACCTGGAAGCTCGCGAAGGCGATCCTCGAGTGGCGCAGGCGAGGCACCGGCCTCGTGGCCACGCCGTTCGCCGAGGGCGGCGCCTTCATCCGGTCGTCGCCCGACGCACCGCGGCCCGACCTGCAGCTGCACTTCGTGATCGCCATCACCGACGATCATGCGCGCAAGCTGCACGCGGGCTTCGGCTTCTCGTGCCATGTGTGCGTGCTGCGGCCGAAGGGCCGCGGCGACGTGCGGTTGAACAGCGCAGACCCCGCGGCCGCACCGCGCATCGATCCGCGCTTCCTGTCGGAACCCGAGGACATGGCGCTGCTGCTGCAAGGCGTGAAGAAGACGCGCGAGATCATGGACGCCCCGGCGCTCGCGAAGTACCGCCAGCAGGAGCTCTACACCGCCGACGCCCACACCGACGAGGCGCTGTCGCAGCACATCCGCGCGCGCGCCGACACCATCTATCACCCGGTGGGCACCTGCAGGATGGGCATCGACGCGATGTCGGTGGTCGATGCCCAGTTGCGCGTGCACGGCGTCGAGAACCTGCGCGTGGTCGATGCCTCGGTCATGCCGACGCTGATCGGCGGCAACACCAATGCGCCGACCGTGATGATCGCCGAGCGTGCCGCCGACTGGATGCGCGGCCCGATCACCTTCGACCGTGCGGTGGCTGATGCAAGGCTGCCTCCCTCATGAGGCACTGCGAAACCGGCGCTTCCCCACGCGAGGCGCGCGAAAGCCGGCGCGCGCCTAGGCTTGCGACGAGCCCCTGACCACGAGGTCACCGGGCAACAGCAGTTGCCGGGGCGGCACGTCGAGGCCGCGCAGGCGCTCGATCAGGCAGGTCGCGGCCGTGCGGCCGATGGCGTCGGTGGGTTGCGCCACGGTGCTCAGGCCGGGACCGATCAGCGACGCCCATTCGGGGTCGTCGAAGCCGACGAAGCCCAGGTCTTCACCGAACTGCCAGCCCAGCCGCGCCATGGCCTGCGCCACGCGCAGCGTGACCACGGCATTGCCGGCCACCACGGCGGCGCGGCGTCCGCGTTTGGCGCGCTGGCGCAGCGCGCGCAGGGCTTCGTCGAGTTCTTCGTTGCCGCCCTCGACGCACTCGAAGATCTCGCCCGCCACGCGGGGCTCGTGCGCCGCCACGCAGGCGCCGAAGGCCGCCGTGCGCTCGCGCCGCGAGCTCACGCCCTTCTGCGGCTCGGTCACGTAGAGCAGTTCGCGGAAGCCGCCTTCGACCAGGTGGCCGCAGGTGGCCTGCATCGCTGCATGGTTGTCGAGCGAGACGAAGTCGGTGTGCATGCCGATGTGCCGGCGGTCGACCAGCACCGCCGGCTTGCCGTGCAGCGTGACCGCGTCGACCACGTTGCTGCCGCGGCCCAGCGTGTTGAGGATGAAGCCGTCGACCTGGTAGCCCGCCAGCGCATTGATCGCCTCGCGCTCGCGTTCGCTCTCGTTGCCGAGGTTGAACAGCATCACGAGGTAGCCGGCGTCCTGGCAGGCTTTCTCCGCGCCGCGCAGCACGGCGACGGAATACGGGTTGGTGATGTCGGCCACGATCAGGCCGATGAGCCGCGAGCGGCCATGGCTGAGCGCCTGCGCCATCGGGCTCGGCGAATAGGCCAGCTTGGCGATGGCCACCTCGACGCGCGCCGCGATGTCGGGGCTCAGCAATCGCTCGCGGTGGTTGAGGAAGCGCGAGACGGTGGCCTTGGAGACACCGGCTTCCTCGGCGACGTCGGCGATGGTGGCGCGGCCGGTCGGTTTCATGGTCTCGCTCCTTCGCCCTCTAGGGGAAGGTTGGGACGGGGGCAGGCAGAGCGCCCATTGGATGCGCTGCTTGCCCCCACCCCTGCCCTCCCCCAGCGGGGGAGGGAGTAAAGCCTGGCACCGGTCATGCGCTCGCCGTGTCGTACGGCGCCGTCGGCCTCTCTCCAGCCAGCACCTGCAGCAAATTCGTCGTCGCCAGCTCAGCCATCGCATGGCGCGTCTCGTGCGTGGCCGAGCCGATGTGCGGCAGCGGCGTCACGCGCGGATGGGTGCGCAGCGGCGAGTCGGCCGGCAGCGGCTCCTTGGCGAAGACGTCGAGGCCGGCGGCGCGCAAGGTGCCGTGGTCGAGCGCGTGCAGCAGCGCTTCTTCGTTCACCGTGGCACCGCGGCCGCCGTTGATGAAGGACGCACCCGGCTTCATGCGGGCGAAGAAGCCCGCGTCGATCATTCCGCGCGTGGCGTCGGTCAGCGGCAGCATCGCGAGCACGATGTCGGCGCGCGCGAGCAGGTCGTCCAGCGGCGTGTGCGCGGCGCGACCTTGCAGTTCGGGCGCCTGCGCGGCCAGGTCGACGGCGCGACGCGAGTGGTAGAGCACCGGCATGCCGAAGCCCAGCGCGGCGCGGCGCGCCACCGCCTGGCCGATGCGGCCGAAACCGAGGATGCCCAGCGTCTTGCCGTGCACGTCGGTGCCGAACAGCTCCTCGCCGATGTTCTTCGTCCAGCGGCCTTCGCGCACCAGGTTCGACAGCTCGACCACGCGGCGCTGCGTGGCCATGAGGATCGCGAACACCGTGTCGGCCACCGTCTCGGTGAGCACGTCGGGCGTGTGGCACAGCACGATGCCGCGCTTGTGCAGTTCGGCCAGCGGGTAGTTGTCGACACCGACCGACACGCTCGAGA